>Ga0137386_10000196_pt1 | contig 29864 bp, 15 predicted proteins | sample SagtaG_4_FD_104910 | JGI IMG/M metagenome (GOLD analysis project Ga0137386, IMG submission 104910) | Vadose zone soil microbial communities from Sagehorn Ranch, Mendocino, California, USA - Sage2_R_100_16 metaG | ecosystem: Environmental > Terrestrial > Soil > Vadose zone | place: USA... | reverse complement strand
CTGAACTGGCCGGAATCACTCGCGGTGCTAGGGGTGAGAACCACCCCCGGCGCAAGCTGGATCAGCGTCTGAAAGCTCCTGCCATTCATCGGGATGTTTTCGGCAAACTGCCGATCCACAACAGTACTCACCGCCGCGTCTTGCGTATTTATCAGCGGTGCACCGCCTTCGACAGTCACCCTTTCAGATACCGCGCCGAGGGGCAAAGTGAAGTTAATCACCACAGCGTCCCGAACGTTGAGGAGAACATCTGGCTTCACGATTGTCTTAAAGCCAACGTGGGAAACCTGGATTTCATAATTCGCCGGGGGCAATTCGGGAAGCAGGTACATCCCTTCTGCATTCGTTTTTGTCGAATACTTGATATTCGTCGCTGTATTGACGACGTCGACGTTCGCGCCAGCGATTACACCGCCCGACGAATCTAGGACCTGTCCGTTCAACGTTGCATTGGGACTTTGTCCGCGACTACTTACGGCCACGATGAGAAAGATCGCAAAGAAACATAATAGGTATCGCATTTATGATGACACTCCCCCGCGCGCGTGCAGACTTCTGTTTTGTTTACAAGAGAATGCGAGAATATTTCTCGGGGGTTACAGAGATATGGGACCAGCGGAGATGTGCATCGAAACACACGCGGGTCACAGAGGGAAAGAAGTATGAGGTCGGCTCAGGGATGGTTGGGCTCAACGCGCAGAGAGGCAACCAGCAACCGGTGCCCACTTGGCTCGCGGCTTCCACCTTGTGGTTCCACTGTGACGAATACTGCGTCGATTTGCTGCAGGGTCTTCGGGTCGTCCACTTTCAACACCCATCTCTTGTTTGCGACGTTGTCCTGGTAAAAGATTCCCAAACTTAGCGCCCGCTTGCGGTCAGGACCGCGTTGTCCCCACGCTTGGAACGCGCTCGTGTTTTTAACGCCGGGCTGTTGGTCCAGATCATAAGCGTAAAAGATAAGTGATTTGTTCTTTGTGAAGAAAATACGTCCAAATGGCTTTTGCGTGTCCCCGTTGCGGCCGACGTCATATACTTCCGCGAGGTAGAGATCCCGAGCGCCCATCAACTCACGAATGTCACGGTCGGCAGCAAGGAGGCGCTGCTGTTCCTCAATCGTGTCTTCGCGATCCTTGAGCCTTTGGGAAAGCCCGGCGATACGAGCCTCCAAGTCCGTAGCCTGAATCAAATCGGCTTCTCGCCGTTGTCGCAAACCGGCTAGATCTTCCTCCGTCTTTGTCAGGCTGTCTTGCGCTAACTTCAGTTGCTCAGTCACTTTGTCTCGTTCGGACGCAAGATGGCCCTCTCGCTCTCCCGCCTTGGCCATCGCATCCTGCAGATCCTTGTCTTGTTCTTTAAGTCGAGCAACCTCGAGCAACTCACGATTCCTGCTCTTAGTGATGTCCTCTATAAGCCGATCACGATTGCGCAGCTCTGCAGCCAGCGCTTGACCATCATGCGTAAGATTTCCCACCTGCTGTTCAAGGACCCGTGAGCCACTTGGATGAAATTGCTCATGCACATTGGAAACTTGTGAGCCTCTTCTTTCTCCAAGACGGTACACGGAGACAAGCGCGATGACCGCCACGAGGATTCCGCCCGTATACCGCCACAATCTCTGTTGCCGCAATAAGGCGAGGAAGTCTCCGGCAGCAACCGGAATGCGAAGAAATCGCTCCAAGAAGGTGCGCCCTAAGAAGTCCGCCGTGGGGCGAACATGAAGAGATACTCCTTCTGACCGGAGCTGCTTAAAAAGCTTTCTCTTTGCTGACGCAGTGGAGCCTAGGGGCGCAACCGAAGCCAGGTCGGGCATTAGATCAGGCCCAACCGAAGACAATCCCAGTCGCGCTATCCTTTTGTAGTCCTTCAATAGATCAGAACAAGCAGAACAACCCGCGAGGTGGCGCTCCAATCTGCTGTGCTCGTCACTTGACAAGTGCCCGCGTGCGGAAAGCGCGCACAGTTCACGGAACTCCTGATGTGAGTTCGGTTCTGCCGTGGGCTCAATTCCGCGACTTGTGACATTAGGGTTCATCAAGCTCTCCGAATCGCGAAACCATCTTCGGATAAACGAATTCGAAGCTGCTCGAGGCCCCGGTAGACATGATTCCGTACACTTGGGAAAGAATATCCAGTCTGCTGGCTGATTTCTTGAAGAGTGTAACCCTCATAGAAATACATCTCAATCGCCTTGCGCTGTTCTTCTCTTAGACTGCTGAAAGCCTCCAAGAAGTAGGAGCGCCAGGAGGCCAGTTCCGCTAAGCGTTCAGGATCGGGGCTCGGGTCAGCAGCTTGGATTTGAGAGGTTTCCTCGGAGCCCAGTCCCTCACGACAATGCCCATTGTGCGATTTTCGATGATTGAATGCACGTGAATACGTAACCTGAATAAGCCAGGACCTAACCAGTCCCTTCGAGGAATCGAATACATGACTCTTCCGGAACAGGTACAAGAAAACTTCTTGGACTAGGTCCTCCGCCTCAGTTGCATTCCGAAATAGTCGCGTCCCCACGCGCAGCACTAGACCAGAGTGTCGGTCAAAGAGTACCTCGAAGGCCTCCAGATCGCCCCGTTGGATACGACACATTAGTGCTTCGTCATCCAACTCCTTCAGGGGTACGTTGAGCTGAAGCGAGGAGTCTACAGCTTTTATCCCTTTGAGAGTCTCCGTTGCCCCCAAAACGCGCGCATTTGCGGACGAACCCAAATAGCCTCCAAAAGCTAAATTCCTAAAAAGAACCCGCACGCTACCAAGCCTGCCATTCCGAAATACAGGTCAGCTCTCTTGAAGATGTTTGGGGAATTGTGACCAGCGAGAGGTTGAGTCGAGCATCCTCTTTCATCACGAAGAGCGACAACATTGGGCGATAAGTGGTCGGGAAAGCGACCACCTTGGGCGAGGCAAAAAACTGTCCACCGGCCTTGTGTAGAGGAAGTCAAGACCCGAGTTTTCTCCTCTTGTTGTCAAGAGTCCCGGGGACCGAACTGCTTGCTTTGGCGGCCAAGTCATCACACCTCGGCCCGCCTTTCTGTATGCCTGCATATCCCGCATAGCGCGCTTTTGTCAATGGCTTTCGTCTTACGCCACTTGTCAACTCGTGTAAGCTCAAGAGTTTAAGGGCTACCCGACCGGGCGCCTCTCTCGCGGTACCGTTTGGTAATGTGAGGAGCGTTGATTTAGTCCAGGCTGGATAATCACATACAGAAGCGAAACACCCACGCTGTGGTGGGAACGGGAATAGAGAAGCGTCCCCATTGAATGGGGCTAGCTGAACGAACCATTCTGTAGCAGATAAAGGCGCTGTGGCGGTGTTCCGATTTGAAACTCTGGTCGGTTTTCCGTCCACCTCGATACATCGAAGCAGTCGTGAAGAACTGTGTGCGCATCTGGGCTCCGCGCAGGTGCTCACATGGCCTTCCGAGTCCGGAGGCTCTTGCTCACGGCCTTGTCCAGCGCCTCGCGCAGTCTTCTCGCCTCGGTGTCGACCACCCGGCGGACCCATTCTCCGGCATTCATAGATTGCGGATCGTAACTTCCCGCCTGTCGGCCAATCGCCGCCAGGATGCTGTTGATCGCCCTGTTGCGGACTTCGGCGTCTCTTCCAAACCAGCAAATTGCTGATGCCTTCAGATCAGCGCCATACAAGTCGTAAACTGTAACGAGTGCGCAGGCATCTTGTGAATTTGCCGCCAGGCGCACGAGGGCCTCTCGCGCAACTCGCGAACGCTCACTTTGTTGAAATCGATAGTTCCTGCGATAAGCGAAGGTTCTTGCGGGTGTTTTCATTGCCGCCTCGCGGAATACGCCACTGCAAGAGCAATGAATTCAAAACCAAAAATGACGAGTATCCTCCGTAGGAAAATACTCATCAGAACGAGAACATAGCCTGCGCGATGCGGGCGAAGAAAAAACAAGTTCAACCTCGTTTCGGAGCTGAGAAAGCCTTCGGTGTGGTACTGAGGGAAATTCGGAAAAGTATGGGCCTTTCCCAAGAGGAATTTGCGTTTGAGACGGGCCTAGATCGAACGACAATAAGCATGCTGGAACGCGGCCTCATGAGTCCAACGCTAAGAACACTGGTTCGGCTATCCAAGAGAGCCCGCCTAATGCCCTCCGAGATGATACGAAGGGCCGAAAAGACGAAGCTCTTCTGGGCATGAGGAATGCCCGTTCGACTTCCCGCTTCTTCACAGGGAAACAAGGTTTGGCCGCACTGCCTTTCCTTTTGATCATTTCCGATCCGATCTCGATCATGCGAGAAATAGCGCCCGTCAAGCAGCACGGCCCGAATTCCTCATCGTGAGTTTGCTCAAGCCAAATTTGGCACGAGACTACACGTTGCAGCGATACTATGTCAATAGTATTACGTATTCCAGACTGAGTCGTGGAGCGCCCGTTCCTACTACTGTGTATGCGGGATGAGCGTAGACAGCCAAGCCAAACTGTTCGGGCAAAGACTCCGACAACTCAGATTAACGAAAAAGCTCAAGCAGCATCAACTGGGTAGAATGATAGGAGGCAAAGGCGATCAGTACATTAGCGACCTCGAACGAGGCCGCGGTCGCCCTCCATTTGAAGTTCTTTGCGCTCTCGCTGAGGCTCTGGACGTTCCTATGTTTGAGCTGTTTTGCTTCCAGGGCATCGAAGACGATTCAAAGAGTTTAAAGAAGAAAATCGAGAGCTGGATGCAGGGCTCCGATACCGAAGAAGTGCGCAAACTCTATCGCCTCATGCTTGTTGCCTTTGAGAAGCGTTCCAGGCATGCCTGACTAAGTCCGGGGGTGGTTTAACTGTTCTTTCACCGCCACACCGTGGCCGACCGGACGTCATTTCACTTTCTTGGGCAGTGCTATTGCGCGCCGCTCGCTCTGTGGAGTCCGCCGGGTCGAGTGAGTTCGAGATCACACTTCAGACCTGGCGCTGCTGTGTCGCCGTCCTGAGGACGAGAATGAATCGCGGCAACTTTCTGTGGTTCTTCCCAATCGGGATGGCAAACAAGCACCTCAACGGTGAGGGAACCATCCGGCTGCTCTTTGCATAAGATGTGGACGGAATCCCACATCTCCTCCTCTTTTTCCGCTCGCATTCTTTGGCCGACCCGCACAGACAAGGTATCTGTGCCAACCTCAAATCGTCCTGGACTTCCTGCATCACAACGCACCTGGAACTTCCGCTTATCGGGTGCCGCCATTAGATCCACACGTGTGCTCCTTCACTCCTTGCAATATGGGCATCGAGCTCGCTGTTTGATATGGTACGAAGCGCAAAAATAGGCGGTACGCTGGTACCCTTCCACGACTACTCATGGGACGGGGCAGAATGAATAGGGGTTAAGGCGCAAGCTAAAGCCCGTAGAGGGCCAATGCCCGCTCGATCCGCGCCAAATCAAAATTGTGGGTACGGAGAATCCCCAGGTAGCCTAGCTTATCCCCCATGCAGAGCTTGTGGTCTGCTTGAAGCTTGTAACCATGGCAGGTGCCGCAGATGCACTGCAGGTTTTCTCGTTGGTCTGGATTGCCAAGCCTTAGTCGCCGGATGAGTCTGGCCGGCACAATATGGTCCACGTGACGCCGGACTCCAGCCTGTTTGAAATCCACTCCGCAGGATTCCACCTCGCACTTTCCTCGCACGGCAGCGGCTCGATGCTTCTTCCATCCGTTCCGCGACGGGCGGGGCCCGGGCCACTTCCGGTTCATATGGTTCCATGACACAGCCCTCTCTTGCGTGCTGAAACGCCCCTTGCAGAAAGAACACCGCCGCACGCGATACATGCTGCGCCCACGATGGATGGTCTTCAACACTTCCGTTCTTGTATCCCCACAGTGTGGACAAGACATCGTTAAGCCCTCCTTCGTTCGATCGGTTTCGCCGCATGCGTACGGGACTCGAACAACTGCTAACCAAGTCGGAACCGGCAATGCTGTGCCGAAGATCGACGCTGAGAATGGGGTGGTTACTTTGGCTGTTACTTTTCAGCTCGGAGGGAGGCGGGCAATCGTTTGATGCGACTATAATGGTGCAACGGGTGTAGCGAAGCTAAATTCAGCTTCAAATCTGAGAGCTGCAGCGCAATGTCTTATGCTGAAAGTTCTGATCTCGTCGGCGGCTTCAGATCGACTATCTGGCGCAACGCAATTTCTGTCCGAATTTCCCCGTTCTACTGAGATTTTTGTCGTCGGCGCTACCCGTGCGGCCGCTGATGACTTTGTCCGCCACTATGCGCGGTTGCAGGCAGCGGCGTTCGGCATCCATCGCTTTAGCTTGGCGCAATTGGCGGCGCGGATTTCGGTGTTGCGACTCGCGGGGAATGGCCAGGCACCGTGCAGCGCATTGGGTGTCGAGGCCACGGTGGCGCGAGCGGTTTATGAGGCTCAACATCGCAGCGCTCTTCAGTATTTCTCCCCGGTTGTCTCGCTTCCTGGTTTCGCGAAAGCAGTTCGCGCAACGTCCTCAGAATTGAGAGAAGCTGGAATTACAGCCTCAAACTTAGAACGTCTTCAAGCTCCGGCTCCCGATGTCGGTTGGCTGCTTACTGCGCTCGAAGAACAATTGTCGGTCGCCCATTTGGTTGATCTGGCTGCCTTAATGCGCATAGCGGCTGCCGTGGTCCGCGGCAACGAAGTATCGCTCGCGAGTACACCGCTTTTGCTCCTGGACCTCCCGATTCATTCGAAGGCGGAAAACGAACTTTTCGAAGCGCTGGCGTCGAGGTCACCAGCAGTGTTGATTACAGTCCCAGTGGGGGACGAGAAAACTATAACTGCCGTTCAGACATTACCGACCGAAACCAACTCCATTGAGAAATGTGCAACAGAGGAATCGCCACTGGGTAGGCTCCGTGAGTATCTTTTCTCAGAAATCAAACCGCCTTCTGGAAATCGTGACGGTCAAGTCCGTATGTTTTCTGCTCCCGGGGAAGGGCGAGAGTGCGTGGAGATTGCTCGGCGGATTTTGGAAGAAGCGCGCAACGGTATCCGATTTGATCAAATGGCCGTCTTTCTCCGGTCACCCTCGACTTACTCAGGCCTGCTCGACAGCGCGTTCCGACGGGCTGGGATCCCTGCATTCTTTTCCCTCGGCACGAGTCGGCCTGATCCCGCCGGACGCGCTTTCTTGGCCATCTTGGCGTGCGCCGACGAGAAGCTTTCGGCAAAGCGATTCGCAGAATATCTCTCGCTTGGTCAGGTTCCAGTTCTCGATGAAGCCGGGGGCCCTCCGAAAGGAAAAGAGGTGTTCACGGCCGCACAGGATGAAGTTCTGAGCCTAGGCCTCACGAGGCCTGTTCCTGAAGGGAGTGAATCACCGGAGAAACCAGGCAATCATGACGCTGATTCTAATGATTCTCCCCAGATAGGAGGAACACTTCGCGCGCCGTGGAACTGGGAAAAGCTGCTAGTTGATGGCGCCGTAATCGGAGGGAAGGATCGGTGGGAACGGCGCCTAAATGGTTTAGACGCAGAGTTTCGTCTGAAGCTCACCGAGATTTACGGGAAAGAGCCAGAATCCCCGAAGGCCTTGGCAATTGAGCGCGATCTCCGCGAACTGTCTCACTTGAAGAATTTTGCCCTTCCACTCATCGAGATCCTCTCGGAATTCCCGAAAGAAACACACTGGGGAGAGTGGCTCAAAATCTTACGGTCGCTTGCTCCTATGGTTCTTCGTAGCCCGGAACGGGTTCTCTCAGTCCTGGCCGAAATGGCGCCTATGGAGGTGGTCGGCCCTGTTTCCCTTTTCGAAGTTCGGAATGTATTAATGGAGCGCCTTTCGACTCTCGAACTACCCCCGCCCGACTATCGCTATGGCCACGTATTCGTCGCGACGACGGGACAGGCCAGGGGCTACTCATTCGAGGTCGTCTTCATACCGGGTTTAGCAGAGCGAATATTTCCGCAAAGACCGAGAGAGGATCCCATCTTGCTCGACGATCTCCGAAGGCAACTCGACTCGAGGCTTCGAAACCAAGATGAACGAGTATCGAGCGAGCGTCTGCTTCTCCGGCTCTGTACAGGAAGTGTCCGAAAACGTCTATACCTCTCCTATCCTCGACTCGACGTTGTTCAGGCGCGTCCGCGCGTACCTTCGTTTTATGCTCTCGACGTCGACAGGGCTGTCACTGGTGAAGTACCGCGAGTTGAAACTCTCGAATACCGAGCTGGTGAAGAAGGTAGCGCCCGTTTGGCTTGGCCAGCGCCAACTGATCCGAACCATGCGATCGATCCTGTGGAGCATGACCTTTCTGTCTTAGGCACCCTCTTGACCCTGCCACAGGAGAAAAGCAAGGGTAGGGCCCGCTATATGCTCGAGCTTAATGAAAATTTGGCTCGCTCTCTTCGAACACGATTTGCCCGTTGGCGCCGCAAGTCCTGGAGCAGTTTTGACGGACTCTGCGCCCCATCCAAAGATATAGTCGAGCTCTTTTCCCAATACCGATTGACGATTCGTCCCCATTCCGCTTCCAGTCTGCAGAGATACGCCACATGTCCGTACCAATTCTATTTGGCCGCCATTCAGGGAATTGAACCACGGAAGAAAGCTGTGAGTATCGAGCAGATGGATCCGTTGACGCGAGGGGCGATCCTGCATCGGGTTCAGGCGGAGCTCTTACGACAGCTGCAGGAGGAAACGAAGCTGCCGATATCATCAGTAAACCTGGTGCACGCCTTGCATGAGTTAGACAAAATTGTCCAGCGGATCGAGGAGGAGTACCGGGAAAATCTCTTCCCCGCAATTCGTAGAGTTTGGAACGACGAGATCGAAGGCTTACGTGCCGATCTTCGTTTGTGGATCAAGCGGATGGCTGAGAATCCCTCGGATTGGGTCCCCACGCACTTTGAACTGTCCTTTGGAGTTTCCGACGGGGTACAACGCGATCAGGCAAGCTTCAGCGACGTGGCAACGATCGCTGGTGGTTTTAAACTACGCGGAATTGTTGACCTAATTGAACACCGATCGACGGATGGAAATCTTCGCGTGACTGACTACAAATCCGGGGAAGCCCGAACTGTCAAGACTCTGGTAATCGGTGGAGGAGAAGTTCTGCAGCCCACACTGTATTCGCTCGCGGTCGAGTCGCTGATGAAGAAACCAGTCACAGAGGGACGACTCTATTACTGCACCGCGGCCGGCGGCTTCGCAGAACGCATTGTCACGCTAGATGCTCAAGCGCGGCAGAGGGCCGAAGAAGTCCTTAAGATCATCGATAGTGCTGTCGAACACGCCTTCTTTCCGCCGGCGCCGCGGGAAAGGGCTTGTGCGTGGTGCGACTTTCAGGTGGTTTGCGGTCCCTACGAGGAAATCCGTGTCATGGCAAAGGACCAACAACCCCTTTCGGAATTGACGCGGCTCAGGGGCATGCCGTGAAATCGCTTGTGGATCATGAAGAGCGCCGTCAAATCCGTACTTCGCTTGAGGCGACCATCGTCGTAGAGGCGGCCGCAGGTACTGGCAAAACCACGGAATTGGTCTGCCGGATCGTGGAAGTTCTCGCGCAAGGCAGAGCCCAAGTTGGGCAAATTGTAGCAATCACGTTCACCGAGAAGGCTGCTGGTGAGTTGAAGCTTCGTCTGCGCGCTGAATTGGAAAAGGCACGAACCAACTCAGCAGCCGAGGCAAACCGCTGTCGAAATGTCGAAGATGCTATCGAACGATTGGAAGAGGCCCGGGTCAACACAATTCATGGGTTCTGCGCTGACTTGTTACGGGAGCGGCCCGTTGAAGGGCGTGTCGATCCCATGTTCGAGCCCCTGACGGAAAGCGAGGCCCGAGAATTCTACGAAGAAGCATTCGATTCTTGGCTCCAGCGAGCCTTGCAAAAGTCGGCTGAGGGTTTACGTCGCTCGCTGCGCAGGCAGTCAAAAGACGGACCAACCGAGCGGCTCAAAGCGGCTGGGTGGGAGCTTCTAAACTGGCGAGACCTTTCCGCCTCCTGGTCCCGGCCCAAGTACGACCGTACTGCGTCGATTGACAAGATACTCGAGCAACTCCGCGAATTCCGGAAGGTAACCTCCAACCCTTCTCGATCAAATAGCTATTTCTATCGGAACACAGAGATTGCCCGATCGGTCGGCGAAAGGTTGAACGCGCTCGAGATGATTGGAGTTCGCGATTACGACCTCGCTGAGGCGCTTCTCGCGACCCTGGCTGAAGATCGTGATTTTCGTAATCCAGGCGCTGTGCCAGGTCCCCAATATTCGCCGGGCGTGACCCGAGAATCGGTTGAGTCAGCTCACAAAACCCTGGTAACCGATGTGCAGGACTTTGTAAGAACCGCCAACTCCGACCTGGCAGCGCTGTTGCAGGATGAACTGCGCGAAGCCATCAACATTTACGAAGAACTGAAAACCCGAAGCGGGCGACTGGATTTCGTCGACCTTCTGCTGCGAGCTCGGAACATGCTACGCGATTTCCAAACCGTCCGGGCAGATTTTCAGCGCAGATTTACGCACATCTTTGTAGACGAATTTCAGGACACTGATCCAGTTCAGGCTGAAATCATTCTCTTGCTTGCCGCCAGAGCCCCTTCGGTTAAATCCTGGAAAGAAGCTATTCCGGCGCCGGGCAAATTGTTTATTGTCGGCGATCCTAAGCAATCAATCTACCGATTTCGCCGGGCTGACGTGGGCACCTATCAAGAGGTGAAGAAATTGCTACTCACCAGCGGCGCAATCGAGCTTCAGCTTTCGACTTCTTTTCGAAGTGTGCCCTCCATTCAGAGCTGCGTGAACGCAGCGTTCGGACCGATCATGGTTCAGGACAATCAAACGCTGCAGGCCGGCTATGTCCCTCTATCGCCCCATCGATCCGAAACTTCAAACCAGCCTGCGGTGATCGCGCTACCAGTCCCTGAGCCGTACGGGAAGAAAGACTTGGCGGCGTATGCTGTCGACAGCTCGCTGCCCGACGCGGTTGGCGCTTTTGTCGATTGGCTCATTCGCGAGAGCGGATGGACAGTCACCGAGTCTGGGAATCCGAATGATCGAGTTCCGATAGCTGCTCGGCATATTTGCCTTCTATTTCGGCGCTTCCAGAACTTCGGAGAAGACGTAACGCGGCCCTATGTGCAAGCCTTGGAAGCCCGCCGTATCCTTCACATGGTCGTTGGTGGAAAGTCCTTTCACACGCGGGAAGAAGTCGAGGTTCTGAGAACTGCCTTGACGGCCATCGAATGGCCGGACGACGAGCTTTCTGTATATGCAACGCTTCGGGGCTCGTTCTTTGCTCTCACTGACGAATCCCTTTTTGCATATCGCCATCAGTTTAGGCGCCTCCACCCCATGCGCCTGCCGCACGAGCCACTTGCGACCGAACTGGAGCCCGTCGTCAAAGGGCTAGCGCTTTTGGCCGAGCTGCACCGCAAACGGAATTCCCGCCAGGTGGCGGACACAATTGCTGCTTTGATGGAAGCTACACGAGCCCATGCAGCATTCGCATTGCGTCCTTCTGGCGAACAGGTTTTAGCCAATGTCTTACACGTGGCGGAGATGGCGAGAGCCTGGGAGCAGTCGGACCGACTTTCGTTCCGCGCGTTTGTAGACCAATTGCGCAGAGAGGCGGAACACGGAGAAGCTCCCGAAGCTCCGATCATGGAGGATGGAAGTGAAGGGATCCGGATGATGACTGTACACAAGGCGAAGGGTCTTGAGTTTCCGATTGTCATCCTGGCCGACTTGACGGCCAAGCTTCAGGCGTCCCAAGCCCACCGGCATATCGACACCGAACGCTCGCTATGCGCTGTCCGAATCGGGGGTTGGTCACCACTGGAGCTTACAAACCACGAAGCAGAAGAAATTGCCAGAGATACAGCTGAAGGGACACGGCTGGCTTATGTTGCAGCCACGCGAGCCCGCGATCTTCTTGTAGTTCCTGTGGTCGGCGATCCTTGGCCACGAATTCAGGAATTCTGGACAGGGCCGCTCTGTCGCGCCGTGTATCCTCCTTTGGAGCTCCGGAAAGATCCGGGCCAGGCGCCCGGATGCCCGAAATTCGGCACGGACAGTGTCAAAGAGCGCCCACCTGGGGGCATACCTACCAACGGTACAGTCCGTCCGGGTCTTTATACTTTGGCGTCCTCCCAGCCCTATGGCGTCGTGTGGTGGGACCCAAACCAGCTTGCTCTGGGCGCGCGCCCCTCATACGCCTTGCGGCAGGAGGACCTGCTGAAGGAGGTCGACAAGGCGACGGTAGAGAAAGACCTCGCGGCATACAGGGAGTGGAAATCAAAGAAAGATGCGATCGTCGAAGCGGCTTCTGTGCCGTCCCTGCACGTGCAAACGATCACGCAGCGTGCCGCACGCAAATCGGAAAAACCACGTGCTGTCGACGTGAAAGTTATCAACGTAGGAAATGGAGGCCCGGGTCCAGGCGGAGCGCGGTATGGATCGCTCGTGCACGCAATCCTCGCAACCGTACCCCTCAGCGCCGATTCCGCAGCGATCGAGAAAGTCGCAGCTCTCCACGGAAGAATACTGGGTGCGAACTCGGACGAAGTAGCCTCCGCAGTTTCGGTCGTCCAAATTGTCCTCAGGCACGAGATCCTTCAACGCGCTGCTGAGTGCGAACGGAACGGTCGCTGCCGGCGCGAGGCACCGGTCACATTGGTTGAGAACGACGTGCTTTTGGAGGGATTTGTCGATCTTGCCTTCGAAGAATCTGAAGCTTGGACCATCGTCGATTTTAAGACGGACGAAGAGTTGGAGGCGCAACTCAATCGGTACGAAAGACAGGTAGCGCTATATGCAGACGCGGTCGGGAAAGCAACGCAGAAACCAACTGAAGCGTACATCCTTCGGGTGTGAATGCGGATCCAAACGCACCCTATGAAGTAAGATGCATGGGCCTCTCGCACGACGTGGAGCGAGCCCAAATGTGTTCATGGTTAGGGCGCGGACCGGACCTCCGAAGGTCACTCCTGGTGGATCCATTCGCCCTCCCAAATCCCGAAGATCGGGCAAATCGCAGTACAATCGGGGGGCAAAAGGCGACAGTCGGGTGCCCTTTTTTGTGGCGGGCTGGTCAAGGTCTCCACAGCAACAGCTCTTAAGAGTGAGGCCGGACCCGTGTAATGTAAGGGGCACCCCTTCCAGAGTCTGAAAAGCGCCGGCGAAAAAGGTCGACGGAGCTTCTGTCGCGGCAGATCCGATAGTTGGGTTCATCCTCCGAAATGAGGCAAACACGTGAGGGTAACGCTCTTTTCCTGCGGCCCTGCCGCAAACGATAGCGAGATAAATGCCTTCAGGCAGATGGAAACCCGTCTGCGATCAGTGTCAGGCGACGATGCCTGGATTCTGTTGACTAATCTCGCATTCTCGATAACAAACCAGCTTCAATCAGATGAAATTGACATTGTAGCTATCGGCCCTCCAGGCGTGAGGGTCGTCGAGGTGAAGCACTGGACGGCGCAGTGGTTCGATACGCACACAGACCTTGTGGCACAAGAAGCAGACCGCGTAACCAATAAGGCGCGCAAGATCGGAACGACACTCCGCAAGGTCGTTTCGAATTTGCCTCGGGTAGACGGTGTCATTTTATTGACTCAAGAGCCTTCTAAAATCAAGAGGCTTGTCGGGAAGGATGCCCGCGGAGTCCGCCTCTTTTCACTCAATGAATGGAGAGGCGCCCTTGGCCTCAATTCTCCCGCTGCCCTCTCCTTTCAGCAGGTTAATCTGCTAGGCCGTATGCTAGAGCCGAAAAGTGCTGTGGCACTCGACGGTTCATTGAGGCGACTCGCCGGTTACGTAAACTTGGAGCTTCAAAGTCCCAAGGAGGAGCGGTTCCATCGTGTCTATAAGGGGAGCCATTCCTCCAGACAAGACCGGGTTGTTCTTCATCTCTACGATTTGACAGCCGGTGATGAACGGAACACCGAGACAAGGGCTCGAAGAGAATACGACGCTCTTCGCAGGTTGCAGTTGCATCCTTGGGTGCCCCGCATTTTGGATTCGTATCAAGAAGCACCGGGATACGCAGGTGAAATGTTTTTTTTCACTTTGGTCGATCCAGCCGCGCCGTCTATTGAGGAGCGCGCGCTTGATGCGTCTTGGGAGTCCGCAGCGAGAATGGTGTTTGCGCGGAACACCATTCGTGCGGTCAAAGAGCTGCACGATGCTGGAGCAGACCACGAACCAATGGTTCACCGGAACCTCACTCCCAAGACCATTCTGGTTAGGCACGATAATTCCCCAATTCTGACGGGTTTTGAGCGCACAAAAATCCCTTCGGATACGAGCGTCGCTTCCGTCGGAATTCCAACTCGCGACTGTGGAAGTACTACGGCCCCTGAGGTTCGACTACAAGGCCTGGCAGCCGCTGATCACCGTTCGGACGTTTATTCGCTCTGTGCTAGCCTCGTGCGACTTTTCGAAGCGCAGCAAGATGAATTAGGTCGGCGAGCTATGGAGGTACTTCGCAGCGCTTTACAGGAGGATCCGGAGGCGCGGAGCTCATTGGAAGATCTGGACGCGTATCTATCTGGTCTGCTAGGAGAATCACCTGAACCCTCGGTGCCGCCACCATCTCGTTTCTGGACTGAGGATCAAGTAGTCCGCTTCAGGGATCGAGACTATCGGATTGTTGCGCGCCTCGGTTCTGGCGGCGTAGGGATAACATTCAAGGTCGTTGAAATCGACAGGTCAACGAAAGAGGACTTGGGGACCTATGTAGCAAAGGTCAGCCATAGCGCAGACGCCGGTCGACGAGTACTCAAAGCCTATAGTCTGGCGCGCTCTCACCTTGGCCGTCATCCAGCACTCTCAGTTATTTTCGAAGTTGCGCGGGAGTGGCGGGAAAATGATTTTGTCGCCCTCATGACTTGGGTCGAGGGAGCGCCGCTTCGCGAGTTCATCAGTGTCTTCCCGCTGTTAGCTGAAGAGCAACAGGAAACATCCAGCGAAGGGCTTGCTTTGCGCTGGTTAAAACTAATGTGTGAAGCCTTGGACGTACTTCACCGCAATGGCCTCATTCACGGAGACGTCAGTCCTCGCAATATGATTGTTTCGGGCAATGACCTTGTTTTGACCGACTATGACTTTGTTGGCAAGATCGGCGAACCCATGGCCGCACCTGGCACGGTTTTGTATTGCTCACCTTCTTTTCAAAACAAGCGAGCGGCTTGTCCTTCGGACGACATATATGCGCTGGCGGCCAGTTTCTTCCACGTGCTGTACGAGAAGGAGCCATTTCAGTACGGCGGTGTCCAAGCGAAAGAACGCGGATTGAACTGGGAAGGAATAGATCGTAAGCAGTGGCCTACTCTGGCGGCTTTTTTCGACAGGGCAACTCACCGGGATCCCGCGCAGCGCTTTGATTCCGTTGCCGACGCGCTGACCGCCCTCAAGCCGCAGGCAGGGGACACTCGGACCGATATCGAGCAGCCAAGATACGGTGCGGGAGCGTCACCTCGTCCCGATATTGAACCAAGGCCGCAAGAGCAATTGCGTGAGGAAAAAGTAGACTGGTTGCTATCTTTGCTGCAGTCCTATCCAGGCTCCCTCTGGGGAAACCGGGAGACTCGTGGGCTCGACACAGAGTTCGCCGCTGACACTTACGTTGAAACGAATCTTGAACAGACCTTGTACCGCGATATTCGACAGCGACAGGTTCGTCTTCTAGTCCTAAGTGGCAATGCAGGTGATGGTAAAACAGCGCTGCTTCAGCATCTCGCAGACCTGCTCGGGCTGGGCAGGCACCCGTCATCTGAGCGCATTCTCGAAGGACGAATGGAAGATGGTCTGGTTGTGCGAATGAACCTCGATGGATCGGCGGCGTGGCGCGGGCGGTCTGCAGATGAGCTTCTCGATGAGTTCCTCGAACCATTCCAAGAGGGTCGACCGGTACCGGATATCGCTCATCTTTTGGCCATCAACGATGGTCGCCTATTGGAGTGGATTGAGGGAGTGGAATCGCGTCGGAATGGAAGCGAAACAGCTCTGACAAAGGAATTGTACGATCTCCTTCAGGGCGAAGCTGGCGCGGAGGAATCGCATATTCGGTTCATCAACCTGAACCAACGGTCGCTTGTTGGTGGCGTTACAGCTGACCGAAAGCACATTGATGCGAGGTTCCTGAATCGCTTGTTGGATCACCTGTACGGGGGAGAACGATCTTCTACGATCTGGGCACCCTGCCAATCATGCTCTGCAAAGGAGCGGTGTCAAGTTTTCCGAGCGAGTACGATTTTCGGCCCTGATGGACTCCCGGACCTACGACCGAAGGAAATTCGTTCACGCGCCCGCGAACGACTGTTTGAAGCGCTGCAAGCTGTCCACCTTCGCGGAGAAACACACGTGACCGTTCGTGAGTTGCGTGCCGCTTTGGTGTACATCCTCTTTGGTGTGAACTTCTGTCAAGACTACCATGCCGCAACTGATGTTCCAGTGCTTCCCTATTGGGATGGGGCGTTCTTTGCGGATTCCCCAGGGCGACAGGGCGAAGTCTTAAGAGAGTTAGCTCGCTTCGATCCTGGACTTGAAGCTCATCCACAAATTGATCGCTATCTGGTCAGTAGGTCGTTGCCCGAGAACGGAAAGACGACGCCTCAATACGATCAGCTTACCTTAGAGTCAGCGCGGCGGCGGGCCTTCTTTGAATGGACAGAAGAGCACATAGCACAAGTCGCAGGTGACCGAAGTGCGCTCGACCTCGCCAGAGGGCGACATTTACGGCTTTTCAGGAATCTCGCACTCGAAAACGATCCCCAAGAAGAATCTAAGCTCTGCGCACGTCTGTGCCAAGGCATCTCACGTTTGGAAGATCTTCCTCCGCAAGCTCTAGACAGGCCTGGCGTTGTTCCGTTACGCATCACACCTCGAACGCCCACAGAGACAGCGTTCTGGGTTGAGAAACCGCTCTCAGCATTCCGACTCGAAGCGGATATTCCAAAAAATACAAGTGTGGACCGGCTACACTGTCGGGCTTTCCTGATCTACCGCTATCGAGATGGACGCGAAGAGGCTCTTGGTCTTGGTGCCGAGCTCTTTCATCTTCTTTTGGAATTAAGTGATGGATACCAGCTAGGTGACGTATCAACGGATGACACCTTCGCTCATCTGTCAATCTTCGTGCAACGACTCGTTCGCGAAGACGGACGCGAGATGTTGGCATGGAATCCCATGCAGGATGAACTGATCTACCGAGTTTCAGCCGCCGTGGACGGGACCGGCGAAGGAGCCCATCAGCAAATGGTAGTAACCTGTCTTAAACAAGGATACGAGAAATGAGTCCGGGCAAGACACCTACGTCCGCTCGTGCCATTGTCGATGAACTGTTTGGGCGCCAGATGACGCGAGAGATTTGGACGGGAAACTATGAGAAGGCTCTCCCACTAACAGTCCAAGACTTCGATCTGTTTGCGGTGCTTCCAGCGGTTTTCTATATGTTCCGCTTCGGGCAGCGGAGAGGCAAAGGGAAGTTTCTGGAAACATTTGGTTCCGAGGCAGTGACAGCAAAGGAACGAAAACAAACAGCTACGATCGAAAGAATAGCCACCAAGCTCGCGGCAACCGTTGGTTTTGTTGGCTTCAACGGCGACGCCGAGCGAGCAATTCTTGGTGACTTGCTCCTCTGTTTTTGTCTCGAAAACGCAAAGCGAGGATTAGGAAGAAAAGAGCAAGTCCAGCGCGTAGCGCCGACTCATTATATGGCGAGTTGGGTAGATCTTCCCGAGCACGTGGCAAATCTTCGCTATGTGCCGGAAATGATTGTGGCCATGCTCGCTAACCAGGAAGGCGAATACATTCAGCAGAACCGCGATGAGGATCGAACGCTGTTCGCGGTTGGCAGAGGCTTCGAAAATAATGTTCTTCTATGTGCATTTCATCAGGGGGTTACACGACGTGGTGAACTTAGTAGTCGTACTTCAGACAGGTTCGAAGAAGAAACGCCAGTCGGTCTTGACCAGCTTCTGATGATTCGGCTCGCGCAGCAGCTGGGAGCGGCCCCTGATAAGCTGCGGGGCAGTGAACTAGAGCGGATTTCGAATCAACGTCCTATCGCGGAACAAGCCACACGCAATTTCTCCGAAGACATCCGTCGGTTCGTCCGGTCCTATGCAGACCTCATTCCTCGACATGCTTTTGTGGAACTTTTGGAGTCATGCATCGCCGTCGGGATGACTACCATTCTTGGCAGCGTGATTGAGATTCTTTCCGAATGGGCTGATATAGGCGAAATCCGAAGGTGTTGTGACCAAAAGCCGACCTACGTATTTGTGGATTGCTCAAACGGCATTGACCGTCGCTTGAGGTCGCTTGCCGAGCATTCGCAGGATGATTTCATGCGTCGGATCGAGCGGTTTCCAGTGATCCTGATGGCGCTGCGATTGTTAGACTGGGGTGCTCGGTACGATCCCAAGATAAAGACTCTCCAGATCCGCACAAGACCATATGCAACATCATGGCTCAACATGCTCGGTGAATTGCTTTTCGATCGCCGCGAGGAGGCAAGGGCAGTCCTCTACGGACTCGCGGTCAAAGCCGAGCAATTAGCCGAGAAGTTGGAAGAAGACTATCCCGAATGTGCACAGATGCTAAGGAACGCGCAAAGCCAACCCAATCCCGTATGGCGTCTGGCTGAATCGCTTACCTCGCTACAAGGCCGGAAGAATACGCAAGGCAATGTGATCTCATTGTTCGACTCCGCTTCACTTACCGGCCGACCCAATGGACTTGCATTGAAGCGCGCGGTGTTTCGAAATGCTTCTTCGACGGGCGTCAGAAAAAGAAGCGAAATTCGTTCGCTCGTTTTCACAGATTCTGTTCTCGACTATCTCGTGCATCTTCATGTGCTACCGAGTGGCAATCGGAACGGGGTCCGCACGCTTTCTTTCAAGGAATTCCTTCACCGCATTCATGAGCGCTATGGGTTTTGTGTGGATGCGTGTCCACCGGGGATGACAATCTCGAACAGCCTTCTACAGGCAAATCGCACGATGCTGGAGGGACGTTTGCGCGATCTAGGCTTGCTTGTAGGCGTCAATGACGCCGAGGCCATGAAGCGTCTGCGACCGCGCTTCGAACCTACGACGGAGGACCACAGTGGAATGCACTGACCTCCATGCTCGAATCCTCGCGCTGGCATTTGAAAAGGTTCTTGGACGAGCTAGTTCCGGTTCTATGGCGTTCGCAAGGTGTTTAACACCTGACGTTGTGCAGGCCTTGGCCGCTGACCGTTCGTTTGCACCTCGCGACTGGCAGGTTTGGCGAGTGGCAGACTCGAACAATGATGCGGATCGAAGTATTACCGCGGATCGTGCCGTCGAGATGCGCGAGACGAAGGCTGATGCTGTACTACTCCTAGTTGACACGGGACGAGCCGGTGCCGGGATGGATGGCATTTACAGTGCCGCGAGGGAAGTCGACGACTCGGTTCTGTTTGCTGAGGCCCTGCGGCTAGCTGGACGCGAAGTAACACGTCAGTTGTCCAGTGCCCATCGTCAGTATGCGGAGAACGCGGTTAAGAAGGCTCGAAGTTATGGCCGCCGATTTAGCATTTCCCTTTGGACAGAGTTCGATTTCCTTTGCCGAGTCGCTGCGAATAGAAAACACCCTGGGGAGTATCTGCATTTATTAGGTTTATGGCCTGTTCAGGAACCAGCCGTTCCAGAAGACACAGAAGGCCTAGATATATCGAGCCTCTTCGTGTCTCGTCTGTTAGGCTCTGCGGTATCTGGTCTCACTCCGGCCCGGCGTATAGAAGCGCTTAGGTTGCTGGGTGCCTCTGAACAGCAAATTACAGATTTAGAGGGTTTCCTGCGGTCCGCTGCGACCAAGGCACTGCTTCCGGCGTTAGCGGAACTCGTCGATAAGAGACAACTGTGGGTGAATGCCCTACGGATCGAAGGCAGTGCTCAATTCATTCAGAGCATTGATCTGTCGTCGTGGCGAACCAATACGGGCAGAATTGCTAAATGGTCAGGATTGGTTGACGAAGACGATTCAGACAGTCCACCCGTTTTGATCCTTAAACCTGATGCTGATAAAACTGGCGACTATTCAAAGCTCGAAGTTAAGTGGAAAGCTCGACCACAAAACCTAGGGAAGGACGCAGTGGAGTATCGTGTTGCCATTGTGACGGACATGGATGAGGAACTCGCCTCGCACGAAGTCCCACATTCCGGAAAGGCAGAGGAAAAATGCGGTTTTAGCAACGACGACTTCGCTACGCTCAGTGAAGATGCGCTTGTGTCAGCCAAGGTGGCCATTTCCGTAATTGGTAATGATTCCGTCGAGCCCCAAGAAAGTGAGGAATTTGTAATTCGCTTCGGTCAGCCGCCAGAGCGTGAGCAAGGTGGCGTTGGGAAGAAAGTGCGAACCTTCAGCGAAGGTCTTATCGAACTGGAGGATCGCGAAATCGTTTCTGCTCTTGTCTCATCAACAGCAACTCTACCAGTAGACTCCAAAGGGTTCGTTCTACTGCGCATACCGCAGCGGAGCAAGAGCTTTCGAGTGTTTTGTCCACCATTGATTCACGAGGTAGAAAAGCAGTGGGCGGAACAAGCTGGAGAGATCGGTCGATGGCGTGTCAAGGTGCGCGCTTCCGGTGCACGTGCAGTTGAACCAGAGTTTGTGCCCATAATCTCCAGCGGTTCCTCATCTACAAGTGTGCCTCAATCGGTGTGGGATCGTGCAGTAACCGCAAGTCGCCGTATGGCTGAGCGATTCACAACATGTGGCGGGGGAGTTGGCCAGGTCTACGATGAGAAATCAAAGCCTTTTGACACGATAGTCAAGGAATATCTTCTTGCTTGGACTGCATTACTTGACGAGGGCGATCCGTCTCTCGCGCTTGTGAATACAGTTGAGGTTCAGTCCCTTTCGGGCAGAACGATTGGTCTCATTGTCCTGCCAAGTCACCCACTGCGGGTAAGCTGGCAATCTGCGTACGACAACCTCGTGCTACATGCGGCGTTCGACCAAAAGCTGAGTCCCAAAGACATACGGGACGAACTCTCCGTGTTGGATGGTGCCATGTGCCCGGCATTCTTACCAGGACTCGACACTGGCACTTCCTTTGTCTTTGCCGACACACTCGGTTTCCACGCAGTGGGTATGGTTCCCGACTCTGATAAGGAACCCAAAGCAGCTGTAGCGATCCTCGCACGAGCATTGGGCGAGAGCGAAGCGGCAGACACGGTACCCACAGTTGGGAGACAGAGCGCAACAGTTTTGGGAAACGAGATTCTTAAGTATCTCGAATGCCACAATGCATCGCGCTTGTTACACATTCACGCCCTCCGGCCGGGTGACGGTCTTACTGTGGCCCGGTCGCTTGGCCGGGTTCAGGAGCGATATAGAAAAACCACAGAGGAAGAAGATCTTGACGAGAATACACGAAGAACAGCACCGGCATTCGTCCTCGAGCTTTATCCTTCGGAGGGCCAACGTGGCGTGGCGGGACGTTTCATAGCGGAGGCACAGGAAAAGCGTCGTAGCGGTGCGGGCGTGTTATCCCCGGATGATCAATGGATGTTGGAATCCCTAAGTTTGCCAGGTGGCGTCAACTTACCACGACTACGTTGGGCACGAAAAAGCGACCAGGATCCAAAAACACCGGCACACCTTGCCGTTGCTTTCGACACGTTCGAATCTCGAGTCGCACCGGACGGAAACAAGGAGATGCCGAAGTCCAGACCGCTTTACGCGTTCGGTTTACTTTCTTTTTTCGAAAGAGAGTACTCAAGCATTCCCTCGCCGTTGTGGCGCAGCACAATTCTCGTTTCGACCGAAGGTGAGAAGCACCCTTCGGATCGAACTCACTCCGAGAGATTGGTGCGCTTACAACAGGCCATACAGAAATCTGTGGGTCGGAGCATCGGAGCGGGACTGGAACTGCCGATGTTGAGAACCGAAATCTCTCCGGATAAGGCCCAGAGCCTTCGAGAACTTCATCGATTGTGCGACTGGGTGATCACTTTAGACCGCAATGCTGGTATCGAATATTTCGATTCACCAATAGACAACAAGGATGTCTACGACGCCTACGTGATAGATTGCGTTCCCGAAAGACAAGATCTCGGCTGCCTTCAGTTGATCACTTCCACGAGTAATCTAGAAGAAGTTAGAAATCTGCTGGATGGCTCGTTAGACCAAATGGGTCTTAGCCGGAGCCGCCGAAATGCAGAGTTCCTGATGGAGAATCTCAAAGCACTCAGCGGTCGACTGGCCATTCGTCTCACGGGAGAGAAGGCGCCTACATCGGAACTCATTGCGCTGGCGCTTAGCCATGCGAGTTGCCGACAACAAAATGAAGGTACTGAGTGTTGGGTATCACTGGAAAGGGGGTTCATTATTCCGGTGGATGACATCCGTGACTTGCTGCCCCCCTTATCCTCACGCGACGAAAACGAGGACGAAAGAGCGTCCCGCCCAGATCTGATCTATGTTTCCAGCGTCCCCCGTAAGGGGTTGCTTTTTCGCTTTTTGGAGGTCAAATATCGAAGGCATCTCCGGGTTGCGAGAAGCCCAGACGAACTTGAGGCTATTCGTCACCAAGTGGAATCTGTCCGTAGGCGTTGGGATGAATGGTACTGCGAGGAGTGCGACTCAACTGTTTTCAGAGCTGTCCGCAGGGCAAAGCTTGCCCGCGTCTTGCGTTTCTATGCGGACAAAGCACGTAGGCACTATCTACCACCTGAAGAGCATAAAATTCTTATCGCTGAAATCGATCGCATGATCGAGAAAGGTGAGGAGTACGTATTTGCTTCGAGCCAGCAGGCCGACCGTGGTTGGGTGTTCTGCCCCGAGTTTGCTGGCTCAAGTCCGCTAGAAATCTCTCCCGTGGGATGGGACACGCGGATATTTCTATTCGGTCCAAGCCTTTTGCCGGACTCAGACTTCCGGCGCGAGCCTATCGAGGATACCTCGTTTCGAGAGAAACCCTCTAGCGTGGAGTCTTTGGCCGTGCAAACCGCTGAACCCGAAGAGCGTCGCCAGGAGGATCTTGAGAGTACCGAACGGCTAAATGCCACTCCGAAGACGTTGTCTTTGAGCGAAGCCGCAGATTCAAACGAGAGCGAGTCGGGCGTTAGCGATGCAGTTCCTTCCATATGTCTCGGAAGAGACGCCCTCACGGGCGCTGAAGTTCGATGGCAGGTTACTGTAAAAGGAAATCCCCATCTCTTGGTGGCCGGCTTGCCGGGTATGGGCAAGACAACCTGCCTTCTGAACCTCTGTAAGCAGATGCTCACCAACGGCATCCGGCCGATCGTGTTTTCTTATCATCAGGATATCGATGCGAGATTAGAAGCCCTAGTTCAGTCGGTCAGATTCATCGATTTTCACGGGCTGGGTTTCAATCCGCTGCAAGTCAGGGATAGGGAATCCAGGATGGCCTACCTCGATGTGGCAGGAACTTTGAGGGATATCTTCGCCGCGATATATCCTGAAATTGGGGACATCCAAGCGGAACGTATTCGCAAAGCAATTAAAGACAGTTTTGCTGAAGCGGGATGGGACGATCGAAATGCTGCCCTGGCGAGTCTCAATGAACCAGAATTCAAGCGATTCCTCGAGCTTCTAAGAGGCGACCCGAAACCAGACAGGGGATTGAGGACGCTTCTTGGACGATTAGAGGAACTCGCAGATTACGGTTTCTTCGATGTTGGCGAATCCCGCCAGAGCCTTTGGGATAGCGAGCAGCCCATCGTCATTCGAATCCACACTACCCAGAACGATAATTTGCAAAAGGCATTCGCCTCACTCGTCTTCTACGGCCTGTACAAGGACATGTTCCGCAGAGGCATCCAAAGCCGCATCACGCATGCGGTTTTATTTGATGAAGCGCATCGCGCTGCTGGCCTGACCCTCATCCCTACAATGGCCAAGGAATGCCGGAAATATGGTGTATCACTAGTGGTTGCCTCGCAAGAAGCAAGAGATTTCAACATCTCGCTGTTCTCCGCTATTGCGAATTACCTGGTGTTGCGATTGACAGATGTGGATGCCAAAGCATTGGTGAGAAATGTCGCCAGCTCACAGCAGGAAAGAACGCTGATCGATAAGATAAAGCAAATGGATAGATTTAAGGCACTCTATTTCTGTGAAGGGAAAAGCAGACCTTCTATTGTCAATCTTACGGCTTAACGTTGCCGCTTGAACGAAGTACCGGGAGCAATTACTCTGCGCGGACAACGAGCTCACGAGGCGGATGACTCTGTACGACAGGCAGAGTAGCTTCCTGCACACGGTTCACAAATCAAGGTGGATGCAGGGGTGCTTTAAGAACTTACAGATGGCGGTGGCATACAATCACAGCTCGCCAGCGAAGAGAACGTAGAGCACCTTGGCGGCGCGGGTCTTGATCACTTCTTCGATGTTGTCCCAGAATACCTCGCCGCCCAGGAGCTTCGTCAGATCGCACCAGACGCGGTAGCCCTCATTCGCCGATTGCAAAGCCAGGCAAAGCGTGAACTCGTTGTCCTCCGGATTGGCATGACTCGGGAGAAGGGTGTTGCGCGTTGGGGCGACCGGCGCTCTTTCGGTCATACAGCCTCTTTGCCCGTTATTGGCGCGGCGCCCCAGGGATGGCAGTTTGCCTTGATGGCAGCGTAGTTTTTGTCGAGCTTGGGCTCCAAAAGCAGGAGCGTCGCGATCCGCCGCACGATGTGCGTGAATTCCCTGGCTTCATCCTTGGTGATGTCGCGGCCAAGCACCTGCCGCTCACGGTAGCTCAGCCATTTCTTGAGCACCTGGTATCCGCCAATCGTGTACTCCCAGACGGCGTCCGGCACGTTGCTCCAGAACGTCTCGTTATTCAGGTAAACATCGTGGGTCTCCGTGCCCCACAGCGCTGTGATATCCTCCGACGCCAGGTCCAGCTCCTTTGCTCCATCGGCCATGGCGGCGGTTTCTTCTACGGAAAAGTCGCGCCGCTTCTCGATGCCACGTCCCGGCATCACAATATCTTTCTCTTTCTGGCCGTGGCCCCACCCCGCCGTGATTCCGAGACTCAATCCTTTCTTGGGGCCAGTCACTCTTCCCAGCAGGCTCAGCTCCTTGCGCAGTTTGCCGGTGATGACGCCAAGCGCGGGCTTCTCGGTATCCAGAAGTTGGCCGACGGTTGCGCCGAGCGTCGCGGAATCCTCCAGCGCCTTGAGCGTCGCTGGCAACGGAATGCGCGGCCAGTCCGCGCGCATGGCGGCATCGTGTTCCAACAGATAGGACGGCGTGTAAAGCATCGCAAGGGCGTGATGCCACACGGCGCGGCTAAATGGCTCGTCTTCGTCGGGATTTCTTGTTGTGAGCGCCGCCAGATAAGCGCGTGCCGAGGCAGACAGGTTCGCGGTCGTGCCATCGGCCCCGCCCAGATGGTGATGCATCGTGATCTGCTCCGCGTTGGCAGCGGTGCCCTCAAGTGGCGTTGTCCGCAGCCGTAGCGGAATCGCGCATACATTGGGGCGCAGCAGATGATAATCGGGTAATGCTGACGTAAAGAAGGCGGGCTTGCCCTCTCTGGGGCGTTCGGCAAAGCGACGGACGACCAAAAAGCTTTCCTCGTCCGCGCGCTGTGTCAGCAATTCTGGGCGTGGCCTGTTCCATAGGGGTAGGACGCTGCTGTAAAAACACCAGCGGTCGTCGAGCGGATAGAGCGCATAGCGCTTCAGGCGCGCTTCGTCGAACTTCTCTGCCTTTTGGAGCCGTGGCCTGGCTGTCGCGGGATTAAAGCCGCCTGCTTTTTTCGACAGTCCTGTTTCCAAAGCCGCGAAGGTTTCCCAATCCACACTCGGATCGAAATACGCCTTCATGCGGTCGCTCAAAGTTTCCTGGTCCAGTGCCATCAATGCGCCCCGGCGCATCTCCTGCAAGCCGCTGATGGGTTCCTCTTCGGCAAGCTCCACAACCGCGGGCCATGACTCATAGTTGGCCTCGGTCTTTGACGGCCGAAACGAGAAACGATTCGCGGTGGCAGGTTTGACCTGTTCATACCGCGCGTTGAGCGTATCTTTGTCGGCGAGGCTTTCAAGGAGCGCCTCGCGTTTTTCCGTCCCCCAGAACTCACGGTAGCGGACGGTCACCGGCTCCGTGCCTCCGGTCTTGGCAAAGAGGCCGACGGCTGTGCCCAGGCGAATGCCTTCGCGGTTATATTCCGTGGAGAAAATGCTGGGGTCCGGCTGTCCATCCGGCGTGAGCTTGCCCGTCTCGCGACTGTCTCCGTTCAGGCAGTCAACCCAGGCGTAGTTGAATTCTCCGCACAGGCGCTTGCGGACGACAACGAAGGAAGGGTCGCTGAGGTAGGAATAGTTGGAGATGTAGCAGACGATGCCACGTTTGCTCATTTCCGCAATCCGTCTCTCCGCCAGACGGAGGAAGCGGACATACAATTCGTCGAGATTGTATTTGCGAATCTTCCACTCGGTGGTTAGTCCTTCCTTGTAAGGCTCGACGAGGCCCTGCTCTTCTTCTGGGCTCACGCCCGCAAACGCGTAGTAGGGCGGATTGCCTAGCACAACCAGAATCGTCTTTTCGCGCTTGACGAGTTCTGCGGCATCCCGTTCCTCTTCCATCTCGGGGAACATGAGCTTTTGTTTGGGCCCCTTGGGCGGATTCCAGCCGGTCAGTGCATTCGTGAGGTACACCCCTACCCGTTCGTGCAGTTTCTCGGAAAGCGGAGCACCCAGACCCTGCAGCAGCAGTCCGAGCTGCAAGTGCGAAACAACGAAAGGTGCGGGTAGCAGCTCGAATCCGAACACGCGCTCCATCGCAGCCGTCTTGATATCGTCGGCCGTCAGGGCATCGCCGCCATTGGCCTTCAGCGTCACTTCAATATGGCGAAGCACCTCGACAAGGAACGCGCCGGTGCCGCAGCACGGATCAAGCACGTAGACATTCGGGTCTGCGAATCCGTTGACCACATGCAGCTGCTCGCGTAGCACCCGGTCGATGCGCGCCACCATGTAGCGGACGACTTCGGGCGGCGTGAACCACACTCCGAGACGTTTGCGTAGCACGGGATCGTAAGCGGCCAGGAACGGCTCATAGAAATACTGGACCGCGTGATGCTCCTCGAAATTGGCGAAGAAAGCGGCTCGGTCCACGCGGTTGAGTGCGGTCTGGGTCCAGTTGAGCACTTCCTCCAGCCCCAAAGACTGAAGCTTGGTGGGTGTGGCGAGCTGCTCAAATAGAGTTTTGATCATCGGCACATGCAGCGACCATGCCGCTTCGTGCCAGTTGAATTTGTCCTTCGCGCGGGTGGTCGGGCGCTTGCACCACAAGACCCAGGCAGAGAACACGCCGTAAAACAACGTCTGCACGAGAGATGAACGGAAGAAATGCTCGCCGTCCTTGCCGGTGAATTTGAGACCGAGCGCCTCCTCAAGCGCGCTGCGCAGCGTTGCCAGACCCGGCAGATCCTCCTGCCCTTCGATGCGCGCCTTGGCGTCGCGAGCATAGGAAGCGAGAAACCATGCCACTTCCTTCGGTGCCGTGAGCGGCGCGGCCTGCAACATGACTCGCGTAAGGTATTCGTTGAACGACTCCCCGACGGAATCAGCGAGTTTTCTCGGATTACCGATCGACTTCCAGAATGCCTTTTCGGAAGACCCGATAGTGAAGGATTCCAGCGCTGTGACCTGCCCGTCTATCCGCGCGACGATGACGAATTCGCGAAGGTTGGTCACGAGCACGAGGCCGTATTTGTTTAGGTATTTAGCGACTTGTTCGCTGCCCACCACGCCCTGTATGTCTTCGCTCGGCGCCTTGATTTCGATGATACCCCGCGACGGAATCAGCCCGTCAGCGAGTGGATCGTCCGCCTTGCTTTTCTGGTCGGCGGTGATTAACGCTCCGTCGGGAAGGCCGGCGCCTATGCTACGGGGATGAATGATGCAGCGAATTCTGGGTTTCAGTTTCTTGCCGATGACATTCAGGAGATTGGAAAGGTAAGGATAGTAGGACGTTTCTTTCACGCCCACGCCGCTCACGTGCGTGTCGCGAAGATCCGTGAAAAAACTCTCGATGTGTTTGTGGTCAGCCAATGCCCCATTATCACCCAGGGGCATTGTCGCAGAAATTATGCACTCTTGTACGTGAGGCCCTTGAGTTAACCAGCGATGGCGAACACAGTTCGGGCGCGCACAATTATGCTGGACGGAGACTTTAGCCCTGACACAAGCTGTCAGGGAGTTAACCACTCTCAGCAAATCGTTAGGCACTTCTCCGCAGCGATTTCTTTCGTAAGACCTACAGACCGTAGAGGGCAAGCGCGCCCTCGACCCGAGCAAGATCGAAGTTGTGGATCCGAAGAACTTCCAGGTAACCGAGTTTATCCCCATGCACAACTTGTGGTCGGCCTGGAGCTTGTAGCCATGGCAGGATCCGCAGATGCATTGAAGACTTTCGCGGCGGTCTGGACTGCCTGCTCTTAATCGCCGAATGAGCCTTGCTGGCACAATGTGATCCACATGGCGGCGGACGCCGGCCTGTTTGAAATCAAGACCACAGGATTCCACCTCGCACCGTTCCCGAAGCGCGGCAGATCGATGCTTCTTCCATCCGTTCCGCGACGGGCGCAGTCCAGGCCACTTCCGGGTTAGGTGGCTCCAAGAGACCGGCCTCTCCTGCGTGCTGAATTGCGTCCTGCAGAAGGAACACCGTCGCACGCGATACGTGCTGCGCCCGCGATAGACAGTCTTCAAGACTTCCGTCCTCGCATCCCCGCAGCGTGGACACGGCATTTCTGGCCTCTTTCTCCCGGGCTGTCAGCCTCGGTGACGATGAGCAAGCTTGTTAGCTGGAGCGAACGTTCGAGGAGAGGATTACTGCTTATATAGTCAGTTACGTCGGCTTAGGCAGTGCCAATGAGACTCGGATCGCCACGGAGAGTGTGATTGCTGTGACCAGCGTGCTAGGCAGCCCTGTGGACCAGCCTACACTGGGCACTCGGTCGGATTCTGCGTTCGTTACGGTGCCAGTCCTTCAGAAAAGAGTTCAAAGGCGGCGCCCCGCCCCTCCGGCATCAACATCCCTCAAATTCGGCCAGCCCCATCCCGGAGGTGGTCTTCGAGACGTCGAGCTGCCTCATGCAGGTCACTTTCGGCGACGATGTTATAGCGGTCGAACACAGAACGTGTCTTGTGCCCCGAAATTACCATTGCCACGCGTTCTGGAACACCAGCCCGAACCATATTCCGCACAGCACTGCGCCGTAGATCATGGAAGAGCCTCCCTGTTACGCCAGCGCGCTTGCAGGCTGACTTCCAAGCTCTTTGGAAATTGCCGATCCGCTTGCCTTTCCTATAGAACACATACTGGCAATCGGGAAAACGCAAGTCGCGAGTGGACTTTTGTGTTTTGAGAGTCTCAAGCAACTCGCTATTGAGCGGAATCGTTCGAGCCTGATCGTTCTTTGTGCTTCCAGGTTCGAGATGTACGGTGCGAGCCTCCAGATCAACCTGGTCCCACTTCAGGCTCAGGACTTCGCCCTCGCGTGCGCCGGTGAAGTAACCAAACGTGAGCACTGGCTTGAGGTATTCGGGTAGCTCGCGTCGGAGCGCCAGATACTCCCCATGTTCGAAGAAGCCCTTGCGAACGTTGGTCTCCTTGAGCATGGGAATATAGGGCACGCGAGCGATTTTGGGTGGCGTCATTTCAGCGGCCAAGTTGAACATGCGCTTGAGCGCCGCTAGTTCGCGGTTGATGCTCGCGTTACTCGCCTCCTCCTGTTGTCTCTTGACTATGTAGGCGCGCACCCGGTCGGTCGTGATGTCCACCACCCGTAGGCCCCTGAAGAAAGACATTAGATGCTGCTCGATTCGCCGCTTTGCCCACACAAAGGATTTCCTGTTATTGGCTCGGTAGTCGTTTAGGAAATCTTCGGCCAGTTCCTCGAAGCGCACCCGCTCGGCTTTCAGACCCAAGAACCCGCCTGTGCCAATTTCT
>Ga0137386_10000187_pt1 | contig 30383 bp, 51 predicted proteins | sample SagtaG_4_FD_104910 | JGI IMG/M metagenome (GOLD analysis project Ga0137386, IMG submission 104910) | Vadose zone soil microbial communities from Sagehorn Ranch, Mendocino, California, USA - Sage2_R_100_16 metaG | ecosystem: Environmental > Terrestrial > Soil > Vadose zone | place: USA... | reverse complement strand
TTTATTCGTAATATGGATGCCAAAACGAAAACCAATTAGGAAGTGTTTATGAAAGCTACCCTTCGATGGATCAGTGACGCGCTGGCCGTCAAGGAAATCGGCCCAGCGATGGTTCACTACTGTGTCAAGAATGGAATGATCCATGCCACCAACGGCTTGATAACGGCAGCGCATCCATGGCCTTTTTCCGAAGACGAATTTCTGGTATCCGGCGTCGAATTCGAACGTATCCTGGTGCGCATGGTAGGCGATGAGCCGACACTCAAGGTAATAAGCGACGATCAAATCAGGATACGCTCTGGTCGTTTTCACGGCACTGTCTATACCTTGCCAGTCAAGGACTGGATGTATCCAGGTGTCGACGGCGCGCAATGGCTGCCATTGCCCGACCAGTTGACTGACGTGCTGCGCACCTTGCGCGCGTTCATTAGCGACAACCCAGCGCAAGCATGGGCCGGTTGCGTGGCGCTTGAACACAACAACGCCTATTCGACCAACAATATCGCGGTTGCCGGCTTGGCGTGTCCGGTTGGCAATATTGAAGCGCTGCTGCCATCAACTGCTATCGATTTTATCATGAAGCGCTTGGATGGTTTGGAAAGCTGGGCGTGGACCGATAACTACGTGGCGTTTCGGTGGTCAAGTGGCGCATGGATGCGGGCGCAATTGGTGATCGGCAAATTTCCGGAGAAAGCAGCACAGCTGGTGCGCGAGGCTTACGATAGTAAACCGACACAGCCGATCAGCGATACGTTTCGCGACGCATTCAATGATGTGGCTGAGTTGGCCGAAGATACCGTCAAGATTTATGCCAACCGAATTGAAAGCAAATTCAAGCGATCGGTTATCGAAGCAAAGGTGAAATGCGAGGTACCGGAAGGCAAGGAGTATTCGATATGGGGCGCTAGGTTCCTGTTGCCGGTGATTGCGCAAGCTTCAATTTGGAGTCCGAGTACCTGGCCTAAGCCAACGCCATTCAAAGGTTCGCATTGTGCGGGTTTTGTTATTGGAAGGAGAGAGTAACCCGCACCGAATAAAAGTTCTATCCAAACTACCCAAACCAAAACCCAGGAGAAGAAAATCATGAAACGTACCCCAACCGACATCCCAAAGCCTTCCAAGGAAGTGATTCTGGAAGCCGCTACGCTTTCGGCCCCGGCCGCACGCTTTTTGATTAGCGGATACTATTCGACGCAAGATGCTCGCAAACGCGGTGATATGCAGCTGCGGCATCTCGGCGACGGCATTGCCAATGAGCTGACCAAGACGGTCGGCTACATGGCGGACGCCAATGCGGTCATGGAAGCCCAGGTGCTGCGTTCGTTGAAAAGCTATGCCGAAGGCACTCCAGTCGGTCGCTGGTGTCTTGCGCAGCACGGTATTGGTCCGGTGATCGCGGCCGGCATGATCGCTCACATCGATATCGAGATCGCGCAAACGGCCGGGCAGGTTTGGCGCTTTGCCGGACTCGATCCTTCGTGCAAATGGAAGACCGGAGAAAAGCGTCCGTGGAATGCCGATCTGAAACAATTAGCCTTCCATATCGGCGAATGTTTCAAGCGCGCCTCTAACCATCCGGATTGTTTCTACGGACGCATATATCGCGATAGCAAGGCGTTGCTGGGGGCGCGCAATGACGCAGGGGCCAACGCCGAACGTGCCAAAGTGTTCGTTACCAAAAGCGCCGACGTCAAGGCGACGCTGGCCACCGGGAAATTGCCGGACGGCAATCTGGATCGGCAAGCGTGCAACTATGCGGTCAAGATTTTTATCTCGCACCTGCACGCGGTGATGTTCTGGGACAAGTTCAAGAAGCCGCCGCCCAAGCCGTTTGCAATCTCGATCCTGGGACATGCGCATGAGATCAAGATTCCTCACGCCGATATGTTTCCACGGTTTGAGAAGGCTTACTATGGCGATGGCGTAAAGCGGCGGCGATTGGAGGCGGCCGAATAGTAGGGATTGAGCCGAGTGCGTTGAGAGTACCGACATCGGTGAGCGAGCCGCAAGCGCCGAGAGTACCGGACTATGGGAGCGAGTCGCAAACGGCGAGAGTATCGTCCTTAATGAGCGAGCCGCTAAAGCGGAGAGTACCGGAATTGACGAGCGAGCCGTGTTGACCGAGAGTACCGAGGGACGAGAGCGAGCCGTTCGTTGCGAGAGTATCGAGATGAGAGAGCGAGCCGATCTTAAGGAGAGTATCGCATGACGGGAGCGAGCCGTGCAAGCCAAGAGTACCGTGTATCGTGAGCGAGCCGCTACAAGCGAGAGTACCGAGACAGGCGAGCGAGCCGTCAATCAAGAGAGTACCGTCAATCGTGAGCGAGTCGGATTTGTAGAGAGTACCGTGATGCTGGAGCGAGCTGGGCGAGCATGAGAGTATCGCCTGACGAGAGCGAGCCGATACTACTAGAGAGTACCGTGTACGAAGAGCGAGCCGTCCTTGGTGAGAGTACCGTGACACCGGAGCGAGCCGAGCCACTGGAAAGCACCGTTGATCAAGAGCGAGCCGGACGCGATGAGAGTACCGTATACCCCGAGCGAGCCGGGGAGTCGGAGAGTACCGTGGCCCATGAGCGAGTCGGAGCAGATGAGAGTACCGCTGGAGCGGAGCGAGTCGTGTTGACCGAGAGTACCGTGTATCGTGAGCGAGCCGTTGGCATTGAGAGTACTGTATTTCGAGAGCGAGCCGAGACTATTAGAGAGTACCGTGTGCCATGAGCGAGCCGCCACGCCAGAGAGTACCGCTCTGAAAGAGCGAGCCGGTCGTACTGAGAGTACCGCATGAAGGGAGCGAGTCGTCCTTGGTGAGAGTACCGTAATCATAGAGCGATCCGGGACCGATGAGAGTACCGAAAACACCGAGCGAGCCGTGCTTGACGAGCATATCGATATCCATGAGTGAGCCGCAGGTTATGAGAGTACCGTGCTAGGCGAGCGAGCCGTCCTCCCTGAGAGTACCGAACCCCAGGATCGTCCATTTCAAATCTGCCCTAACTGGGCCAACCAAGGAAAACAACATGAGTGAATTGAACAAGATCCACAAGATACTCGATCGCGTCGACGGCGATATAAAGCTGGCAGCTGAGATTATCTATTCAGGTACAAAGTCCCTAGCACTTTATGTCATCGCCATTGGTCTCGATCACCTGAAAGCAAAGAAACGGGCAGCGCGTCGGCGACAATTGCGCCGTGCCGTGCAGCCGCGCTATCGTGCCGGCAAAACCACCGGCAGCCTTGAACTAACGACCCAATCGAAAAAGCGACTGTTCCGCATGACCGAGGATTTATTTGGTGACGATGGCTGGAAGATCGGCAACATCTCGCTTGGCAACTTTACCAAGGAAGAATTATTGGCCGAAGCCGCCGCCGAGCGTTCCTCTGCCAAGGGGCATATCCAGACGGCCGAGTTCTACGAGGCCTTGGCTGCACCGTTGAAATCTGGCCAATCGGTCGGCAGTCACTGGAATCCAAAAGCCGCCAAAGAAATCCGTGAGCGAATTTGGAAGAAGAACGAGGGGCGAAAAGCTACGCTGGTTTGAGTTTGGTTTGAGCCGACATACGTGAGAGTACCGCCTCAACGGAGCGAGCCGTTGATATGGAGAGCACCGTGGCACGTGAGCGAGCTGAGACCTCGGAGAGTACCGCGTACTGGGAGCGAGCCGTGCTTGAAGAGAGTACCGTAATCTATGAGCGATCCGCGCCCGAGGAGAGTACCGTCTGTACCGAGCGAGCCGAAGTAATAATCACGGAGTAGTAAAAGCATGACCGAACAATACACCGACTTTCCATTTGACGAGATAACCAAAGAAGCCGAAAAACTGGCCAATCAAGGTCACCTCGTCTATCAAAAATTCACATGCGCCGGCTGCGGGCAACGCTTGGGCATGGAAACTCCAAATCATTTCTACAAGACCGGCACCTGCGACAAATGCTCTACCGTTACCGATATTGAAAAGCAGGGCTGCAATTACATGGTGCACATGAGGATGAAATGAAAAATGCTACCTTCATTAAAATCATGATGATGACCACGTCTAATAGTGATGGTGAAGCGTTAACAGCTATCAGACGTGCCAACAAAATCCTGGCCGATGCCAAAACCAGCTGGGCTGAATTGCTGGACGCCGTCCAAGCCGATCAGTCATACCGGGTACCACCAAGTAAACGCCGACCACGTCCTGAACCGGAATGGGCGAATGTTGGTGATCCCACCAAGTACACCGACTCCGAAGAAATTGATAGCTTATTCAACCAGGTATTCGATAAGCCATTATCGGAAGGATTTGAATCTTTCGTAACCAGTGTCCATATCTGGTGGCAGCAAAAGGGATTTCTAACCGAGGCACAATACAGTGCCATCAAACGTGCAGCAAAACGAGAGTAGGATACCCAGACATGAAAGAAAAATATCTTGGTGACGGTCTATATGCAAGTTTCGATGGTTTTCATATCATATTACGAGCACCACGTGAAGGAGGCGATCACTGGGTGGCCCTTGATTTATATGTTTTGCAAGCACTCAAAGAATTCGTTGATGAGATACCTATCAAAGAAATGTAAATTCCATGGCGTTCTACAAACAGCGTGATGATGCGTTCGGCCTTTTTTGGGAGGACATTCCTCGCCGATCAGCTCGTCAAGCGTTGCTGGTCCCACATCAGTTGCCACCGGTCCCTGAGACCAATTGGAAACTGCCAACCGATTATCCCTCGCTGGATGGACAAGGCGCCATAGCTATTGACGTCGAAACCTATGACCCGGATTTGAAATCTCTCGGTCCTGGTGCCTTGCGCGACGGTTACATCTGCGGCGTATCGGTCGGCACCGAGGCTGGTTTTAGACGCTACTACCCGATAGCGCATCAGGATGGCCCAAACCTGGAACGCGAGATCGTATTCGATTGGTTGCGCCGTGAACTAAAACGACCAGTGCCGAAGATTGGTGCGCATCTGTTGTATGATTTGATGTATCTAACCGTGGCCGACATCAAGGTAACCGGACCATTCTACGACGTGCAAATCGCCGAACCATTGCTTGATGAGAATAAATTATCATATTCACTGGAATCCATTTCACAAGAATGGCTTGGCGAAGGCAAACAGCAAAACGTCATGCGCGAGTGGCTGGTCAAGGCCTATGGCGAAACCAACTACAAAAGCAACATATTTCGAGCACCGCCAAGTATAGTAGGACCCTACGCCGAAAGCGATGTCGATTTGCCATTGCGTGTATTCAAGTTGCAGCGCGCTGAATTGGAAAAATTGAATTTGTGGTCCTTGTTTATGATGGAATCAAACTTGATTCCAATGTTGTTGGCGATGTGGCGTCGCGGCGTGCCAGTCAATATTTCAAAAACCGAGGAGCTGCGTGATAGTCTTCGCAATCGCCAAGCAACAGTGCTGCAAGACATTAAAGATCAATCAGGCATCGATGTTGATATCTGGGCTGCTGCCAGTCTGGCCAAGGTATTTGATAAAGCCGGCGTACCATATCTCTACACTGAAAAAACTGGCAAGCCCTCGTTTCGCAAGGAATGGCTGGCGGCTTGCAAGGCGCCTGTTGCGCAATCGATCATGGAAGTGAGGCGACTTGACAAGTTTTGCGGCACGTTCCTTGAAGGTTATCTGCTTGAAGGCAGCGTCAACGGTATTGTGCATTGCCAATTCCATCAACTTAAATCCGATGATGGCGGCACCGTTAGTGGAAGGCTAAGTTCTTCTAACCCAAACCTTCAGAACGTGCCAATAAGAGACGAGGAATTGGGAAAGTTAATACGGTCTTTGTTTGAAGCTGAATCGAAACAACAATGGATTAAACTCGATTATTCGCAAATTGAATTTAGGTTGGCAATTCATCATGCTGCGCGATTACAACTAAGAGGAGCACAAGCTGTTGTTGATCAATATATTAATGACTCGACAACTGATTATCATCGTGTAGTTGCTGGGATCACTGGTATGCCAAGAGCAATTGCGAAAAACATTAATTTCGCGATAATCTATGGCGCTGGAATTGAAAAACTTTCTAATAATCTCGGCGTCACCACTGAAATTGCTCAACGAATGTATAACGATTATATGCGACGAGTTCCTTTTGTTGGGCAGTTGCGTGACCGTGCACAAGAACACGCCGCTAAGCATGGCGTCATTACTACATTATCTGGGCGCAACCGTCGTTTTTCTATGTGGGAAAAACGCGGTTATTATTTTCGTGATTACGTGAAGGGAGCTAGACGAGCTTTTACGCATAAGGCGCTTAACGCCCGGCTGCAAGGCGATGCTGCGGATATGATGAAAAAAGGCATGGTTGATAGTTGGAACTCGGGAGTATTCGATTATATTGGTGCACCCCATCTTTCTGTTCACGATGAATTAGATATAAGCACCGATAAAACAACATCCAGTATTGAAGCAATACGAGAGCTAAAAAATATAATGGAAAACTGTTATCAGCTTTTAGTACCAGTCAGAGTTGACAGCAGTACCGGGCCTAATTGGGGAGAGTGTGAATGAGCGCGGCTTACATCGTCGCTGCAAAGAAACATTTTGGCGAGTTTGCGAGGATTGAATGAATTGGCAGAGCCCGTTGCGTGATTTAGCTAACCAACTATCAAACATGGCCCAAAATCACATTGCCTATTCACAGGCTGTTGAAATAATGATGCTGACGATATCACATCTTAACGCCATAGCCTACATAGAAGAAATCCACAGGAGAGATAACATGATCGATATTCAAAAACGACCTATCATCAAGGTTAGCCAATCGTGCTATGACGAAATCAGAAAACAATTGCTGGCGCTCGGCGACGGCGCTATTTTTGAAAACCGTGGCGATCGAAAACTGATCGATATGAGTCCTGGTCAGGTGATAATCGAGACCATATCGCCCAACAAGGAATAACCAATGGCCAATTACAAAAATAAACTGACTTTCTCGCTCGGTGCTGCTCAGTCTCACCAACAGACACAGCGCAAACAATCAATAACGCTACCATCGCTTGATTCCAAGCGACGGCTAGACATGGAAACTTTCAGATATGATTGTCCTCGATGTCAAAAACAAAACAGGAATTGCGATCTATGTGGAGGTCGCACGTGGTTCATGGTTGAGGAAGTTTTAACTACGGAGGACTGCAAATGACGCAATTGGTGAAACGTGTTATTCTGTTACCCTTGTCGCTTCTTGTAAGCTTGAGTTTGGCCGCCTGTTCCAATGATGCACAAGTCGCTTCATATAATTTGTCGCAAGCTGCAGACAACTTCAGAATCAATCGCCGGATCGTTTTCTATAACGGCATCACAGGCGACTACATGCTAACGATTGAAGGCCTGTGCTCGCAAGAGCCCCGCGATAAAAAACTAGAAGTCACCTGCAAGACCGGAGAGACTGACTACAAGAAACATTTTCTCGGCCTCAGCGATAATGTCACGTATTTTTCCGAACAGATGGAGCCTGCCAAGGTTGGTGTGTACTACTATCGTGTGACGTTCAAACCAACTGCTATCATACCGTCTATCGAGATGCGTTGAATTTCATCGCAAGGATCAAACAATGAGCAAACGTCGTCGCTTCAAGATCGCAAAACGTCACTTGGCGAAGGTGCAAGCCGACAGGGCGATAGCAGGGGATAATGTAGATGATGCCGTGATGCGGGTCATCAAGGCCGATCCGCGCACTGACAAACTCGCCGATGACGTGATAGAGCAGGTCATCAAGGCCAACCCACGCACTGAGAACGATATCTTCGCCGATCGCATCAAGCAAATGCATCTTGAACACTTGTCCAAGGGAGCCCATCCATTTGAGACGGATCAACTCACGCATTTCTTCACAAATCCGCCTCCGCATCGATTTGGTCCAGGCTATGACGATGTTCGCACCCAACGTGCAACGCGCCGCGATGATAGCATATCCAAGATGCTGATGCGGGGCGGTCTTGGTCTTACGCTCGAAGAAGGTCTAACAGCTGAGCAGCTCAAGCAAGATATCAAGAAGCTTATCGACGACCGCCCATTGATCGATCGGCTGCACGCTGCTACATTCAATCCCGGTATTGGTCTGCAATGGATCAAAGATCAGTATGCGCTGCGCAACATGGTGCGCAAAGCGCACTGCTTTACGCTCGATACCGAGACATCGAAGCTGATGGTTGATTTTTCAATGGCAATCGTATCCGATCTGGATGGTGCGCGATTGTTAGCAATCCCGCCATTCCCGACAACCTGGTTCCAGGTCGACAACAAAGCCAGACTCAAACGTTGTGTCGAACTCGGTGGAAAACTGACCGCCACTGCCGCAAGTGAAGATGTTATTTCCGAAGTTGGTTGGCTAATCACGACAACGGGACCAGGCGAATATTGCATGACTTATGTCTGCGAAGTCGGAACAGGCATAATGATTCCGCCATTATCGTGGCACTGGACCACCAACGCTCGTGGTCAGTATGCGACGGCGAATAGTGTGGATGAGCAGGCGAAGCCTCTCAATGACAGATTACTATTCGGTATGGCAGATTCGAACGTCAATGTTGGAGATGCATGGATGTTCTCGGCCCCGTTCCAGCTTGAGCGAAAAATAGGTACAAACGATACTCAATGGCTATCAGCATACGAGATGGAATTGATGATGGAAATCGCTGGCGAGTTGCGGCACGTGTTTGGCCTGTTGATAGCCCTTGGTGCCGGGCAACTTGGCGCTACCACATCGATCGCACCGCAACCGGTTACCCAAAGTTCTCCTGTTATCGCCAAGGGCAAGACGCTGTTTCCGATCGAACACAAGGTACTGACCATCAAGCTCTCGAAACGCCACACCGTCGAGAAAGTGACGGCCCGCGCCATCACGGGAATCAAGCATCGCTGGCACGAGGTGAGAGGTCACTTCCGCACCAAGCACAACGCTGACGGCAGCGTCAAGTGGCATATCCCGATCAAGCCGCATGAGCGTGGAGACAAGCGACTTGGTCGAGTCGAGAAGACCTACAAGATAGAAAAATGAGGAAAAGTGATGAAACAATTATCTAAATTGTCAGCTCTTGAATTACAGCAAGAGATAAAGCGAGCAGACTATTATTCGGAGGATTCAGGACTTAAGTTGGCACAAGCTTTGAAAGAAGTGGAACGTCTGCGCGAAATAGTACAGGATATACTTTCTCTCATTGCGACATTTCCGAATAGACCTGGCTTGTCTTCCGATGAACTTCTGGTGGAGATTGAGAATCTCGCCCAACAGTATTTTGAAGCATAGAAAAAACGATTCACATCACAACGGAGATAATGACAATGAAAATCGAAGTCAAAAAAATCAGCTTCTTCCTCGGTATGCAGCAGAATGGTCAGGTGATAGCCACCACCCATACAGCAAACGAGAACAAGAAAATTTACGTGCTACCTGGCCAGTATGCCATCATTGAAATGACATCCCCTACAGGGACAAGGGTAATCACGGAAATGCCAATCGGTCCGTTCGGCTGGGAATACACCGTAGATCACACGCAACATGACATAATCAATAACATGAATTGAGGTGGATCATGGAACAACACATATCGATTAACGAAGCAGTCAGAACTGGCGTGACCAAATTGCGACTTGATAATTGGACGAACCATGAAGATCACATCGAAATCTACATCGCACATTTCGGTGTCGAGCCTCGACCTGGTCCTTGGGTCAAGTTGTGGTCACCTACCAATGAACTCATTGGTCAACCCAACCCACAAGAAATGCTTATTAGCTTGATCGGTGATCTCGATGACAATTGCTGGAGTCCGTATATACAAGGAGAATCAACATGATCTGTGACCTTTGTATTGGATGGGCACCACGTTCGCATGAACAATTGGAAAACCGACGCAAAAATATGCGAGCATCACCGTTGGTTGGTACATTCCATTGCCCAAACTGTGATAGTACCGACTACATGATATGCGAAAGCAATATACCAGCGAGATCAATCGTGCGGTGGAACTGGATCAAGAGTTTCATTGAATGGTGGAAGAGGATATGAAAAAAAAAAAACACGCAGACACATGACTCCCTTGGAGCAAGCCTTGGCACGTCGGGCCTATATAGAAGGTTTGTCGATTAGATACATAGCGAAGGCGTTGAAGCGTGCAGAAGCGTCAATCAAGCGTTGCGTGATCCGACCACCATCGGTGCTTCGACCGTGGAGAAAAAATTATCAGAGAGTGGAGAAATAAAATGATCACAGCAAAAGAATTGCGAGAAGCAACAGCACGAGGTGAGGGACCGCTTGCGAAGGCAGCAGACGATGAACCCGTGTTCCTGTTGCGGGCGCAGGATTGTCTGGCCGCAAGACTGGTCGACTCATGGGCAATACAGGCCAATGCCATGCTGCCAACCTGCGGCAGTCATATGTTGATGAACAAGATCAATGAGGCCAGGTTGATCGCCGAATTCATGGACAAGTGGCCCGTGCACAAGACGCCAGATTAGGCCTAGCCTTAGGGTCGCCCCAAAGGCAAGCTCCCCGGGCCAGAGGCGGCCCAAGGGGCAAGCTCCCGGCCCCAAAGGCAAGCTCCCCGGGCCAAGGCAGCCCAAAGGCAAGCTCCCGGCCCCAAAGGCAAGCTCCCCGGGCCAGAGGCGGCCCAAGGGGCAAGCTCCCGGGCCAAGGACAAAAAGGTATTATCGTAATGCGTGGTTTCAATTGGCCTGACGATACCAAAGGCAAATACGGTTTCAATTGGTTCCTGGCGCGATGGGCGCGATCGACATTTTATGATTGGACAACGTGATGACGTGGCGTGATTTCGATGAAGATAGAACCAAGGTGCTGCACGATTGCCTGAATTGCAAACACAACGAGGCGTGGTTTTCAAAATTTCACAGTAATGTTTTTATCGATTGGGATAAACTCGAATGCTGTAATTGTGGTGAAAAAGTTTGGATACCGACTAAACAACGATAAACCAGAAGGAGAAAAGCTATGACCATAATAGATAACATGCGCGGCCGAAAGAAACGTTTAATGCCTGAGCCTGATAAACCATTCAACGTCAACGAATTGGGACAAGACGTCGAAGATGCGTTGCGAGGTGAAAATCCCCATGATCTCGATCATGAATCAATGCAACAAATCGAGATCTATGCACCGCCATCGGTGCGAGTGGCTCATCATACACAGGTCCCATCGCTGCCAGAATTTGCCGATGATTACGTTGCACCGCCTCAACAACAAACCGCAGCGGCCTATCAAGCCGGCGAAACTTCTGAAGCGGCGATAGCTATTCAGTTCGAAGCCGTCGCAAAGGAAGTGGAAGCGATGGGAGCAGTGATGAAGCAAACCGCCAAACAGGCTGAACTGATGATGCACGATGTTACGGCAGCACTGCAATATGTCGGCGAGATCGCTGAAAAATATCGATCCGGCGGCAAGGTGCTCTACAGTCGTCTTGAGCAGGTATCCGCGATGGCAGAAGCTGTCAAGGTCACCTGTGAACAACTAAAGCAAAACATTCAACAAGATGTGTAGGCCAAGACCAAGCAAACCAAGGAGAAGACAAATGAATAATAGACACCACTTGAAACTAGCCGAAGCGAAAGCTGGAGATGAGGTTGAACTTGACGGCGGCTTTGCCTGCTGCAAATCAGGAGTAACGAAACTATACCTGGCCCCGGATGGACTATTCTTCTATTGCGACAACGGCCGGCATTATCTCAATGGTACCAGCGACGATGGTATCCATTGCATCGGTATTTACCCCGTAGCAAAACAACCGGGTCAGCGTGCAGCAAACCCTACGTTGTCAGGCTCGGTCCACACCCATCTGGGTTTGGCGGTTGACGCCGAACCAAGCAGGGCCAGTCATTATAGTTAAGGAAGTCAGTACCCATGACACACAATGAAAATGATGCCAGACAAGCTTTACTCGATTTTGCTGACTTCTTGGATAATCATCGCCCCAGCACTATTCAACTCGCGTTGTCATCAGACTACAATATGGCCGTTGTGCGGGCATTAGAATGGGCGGCAGAAGAGGCGAGGAAGCTAGCGCACGAATATCCCCACCTCTAAGGAAGGACAAAAATGTGTTGGATAATGATCACAATAGCGTTGTTTGTTGGTACCTCACTTGGAGCTATCATCATGGGATGGTTTATAGATCATTATCCACCCTACCAATAAAAGACCCCACCGACCCTAGAAGGATCGATGGGGCAAGTCATTGGGGAGGAAATGCCCAACGTGGGCCTTTGGACGGTCAATAGTGTGACCGAAACGGGAGAATAACATGAGTAACAACGAGTTCAATTTTAATCGAACGCCTGACATGTTCAAGGACGTTAGTGAGGTATTCTTGATTGCTCAAAGTGAAAAACAGCACGAAGACTTATCAGGCGAAGAGCATGATATCGTCAAACAGCTAGGTTTCGAGTACGTCAACTTCGCGTCAGGCTCCGGCATTTACAAAAACAAGGACGAGGCCATCACCGTCGCCAAGAAACTGATCGAGAATAATCGAATGCGAAAGCTCGCTGTTATATCAGCGATAGCATAAAAACATGCCAAGTTTGAAATGGCTATGGGACTGGAAGATCGAAATGATAATCGGATCTATTCACGGTATTCCGATCATCTGGTTTAACTGGACACAGCGGACACCCCCGCCATGGAAGAAGAAATCAAAATGAATATTATAACACTGCAAGCCATCGCAAAACTGGCAGAAGATAAACATGTCCGTATCGAACTTCTTCCAGAGGGATTTCGCATCATAGCCAAAGCCGTCAAGCCTGGCAAAGGGATGGTCAAGATTGAACAAATGATATCTTATACCAAAGCTGAGGCATTCAACTATAGGGTCGATATGTTCGAGGCGGTGATAGATACTACTATTGCCAGATTGAACAATGTGTGATCCCGATCTATTGGTCGACATGATCGATTAATTCGAAGAACAAATCCGGCGTGTCGACCTCAATCGGAAAAAACCTCTGCAGCCAATTGCATTTATAAAGCAAATGAGCCCGATAACCAACCGGACCTTTCGCAATGCGCCGAGGTAGCAGGAACGTCCTGATCAGGTGACCATCAGCTTCCAATGCTGTCTCCGACGCAGTAGGCGCCGGGTCGTAAATCGCCAATCTTACCTTCGTGATCGGATCGAACAATTCGCGTGTATTGGTACCAGGGCAGATCCTGTTGACCTTGACTTTCCAGTCGACACGAATCTGCATTCCAGCTTCAGCTATTTGTGGAGTTATTTTGCTCTGCGAGGCATCAAATTCATAAGGTGGTGTCGTGTCAAACCACATAAAAACAAGAACTGCTGTCATAATCATACTTGCAAAGCCTAGCAAATGCCACCACCTCATTACATGTTTCATGGCTTTGCCCAAGGCTTGAACAGCACAGCCCAATAGGTTGCGATAAAGCCCAGTATCGCGCCGAGAATAGGAAAAACTAAAATAATTCCAAATACACGCTGATACGTCACCTCCAGTTTGCCAAGTCGTGTGATCAATTCTTTCTTATCTTCAGATAGCGTAGTCCTGACCTGTTTTATCTCACTTGTCAGATACTTGATACGATTAGCCAGCACATATACGCGGCTGTCGAGCGACATACCGTGCGGCAGACGGTCATCATCATCATTGTCTCCGTTTGAATCTGGCAAGTCACCCCTCCTAACAATTGCGACAGATTGATTTCGGTGGCGGTTCGGCTGCCGGTAGCATGGGCTCCCTGCTATCTGTGAAAGAAATGCGGCGTGTAACTGCCGCCTCCCATACCGAGCATCGATAGCAGGAAAGCAACGATGGCAATCAGGCAGATCAGGCCAACAATGATCCTGCCCCACTTATACACGTTGCCATCGATCGTGACTCCAAAAAACGTCAATGCCCACAAGATGCAATAGGCGATGAAGACGACAATTGCACAGTAGAGAACAACGTCCAATAGTCCCAGTAAAAACGCACCCAACGACATGACTACTTATCCTTCTGTCGCAGCACCATTAATGCCTCCTTGAGCAACCATATCATCTTTGCCTTGATCTCTGCAGTAAGCGCACGCACCCCTCCACTCGGAAACTCGAACACCACTGCCCCATTGTCATCCAGAACGTATAGTTTCATTTGGTGTTTTTACTTTCCTACCATCGACTTCAATGACGATGCGACACTTCCGGACCCCGCTCCTGCCCGCAGCACCAATGGTCCCATGCCCAGGCATGCGCCAACCAATGCGTATGACCAGCCGGCCGTATCACCACTCGAAGGCCAATGGTTAACCCAACCCATTGCAACAATGAACGGGATTCCGAACTGAAACCAAAGTAGCATGGTTGCCTGGCTGATCGTCACGAAGCCCCAGACATTTTGCATCAGCTTGGACTGTACCATAGCCCCCATGAATGACGCATAGGTCTTGGTCAATGCGTCAGCGTGGGCAACCTCAACGTCCTTTGCAGCATTGACCATGATACCGTACAGCTGATCCTTCAGCTGCTCGACACTGACCTGCTTGTTCTCATAAGCCTTGAAGGCTTCGAGGAACTGGCCGAGCACAGCGTTGACCATGCTCATTCCGACCTGAGAGAAGATTGCAGCTAGCATGACATCACCTCCTCATATTCTTTACTACAAGAGATCACTCACGCAAAACTCACGACGATGTACGCGGTAAGCGCGGCAAGGACCACAAACACCACGACCACACGGAAACATCCCTCAAACATATCCAATCGTTGTTTCATATCAATAGTCCTTCTCAGTTTAAGTTATCCTGTAGGTCGCCGAGTGCCTGATCTCGATCTTCGCCTTTGGATTGTTCCAGCGAAGAACATCCGCATGCTGCACGGCTTCCTCTATTCTTGCATGTGTCGGCTTGATGGCAACTCCATTCAGGGACACTACCCAGTTGATGTTGTTAGCCGTGATCGTGATTGGCCCTGTCACACCAGGTATCGGCGCCGGACCTGGTTGCGGCTCGGGTGCTGGAGGCACTGGCGGTACAGGTGGTATTGGTACTGGATCAACAATCGGATCTCCGATATGTGCGAGGTCGTTGATCAGTGCCGCCCAATCGAAACCCTCGGGGGACTTGCCGGACGCCTTGATCAGTTCGATATCGTCAAGTACGGCATAACCCTCGTCGGTGTATTTTTGGAACCAGGAATACGACATGTCCCAAATCTCACCCCAGGTCGCGACCTTGAACATTCCGCGACTGTCATCGTATCCGATCAACACAACAGCATGACCGTTATTTGGGTCTGCCGACCAGACAGGATTGACAACGTCCCACGGTCCAAACGTGTTGGTGTTTGGCAACGACATGCCAATATAATGACTGCCAAAATACTCTATCGCCAATTTGGCTTGAGTCAAATCGGCAGTTCCGGTCTCGACAAACGCCTCGATCTTGTCGTCACCAATGCCAGTCTTGTGCCAGTAGTTCAACGCGTCGAGCATGAAGGCACCATTATCATTCGGTGAGAGTACCTTGTAGGCGGCGAGGATATCCGCATCAGCAATGGTCCACATACTGTTGTCCGCATAGACAGACCACGACTGGACCGCGTGTCCAGCCGCCGCCACAGTACAATCACCATAGGCGTCGTTGCCCATCATACCAATGTTTGTAGGCAATCTCGACGCGTGGTCAACAATCGGCATAGGGGTCGGTAGCTTGTGCAAATAGCGCGCCAGCATCAACGTGCGACGATCTGTCTTCTTGGGGTGCTTGCCTAATCGCATCTCATTCTTCCTTAGTTTCAGTCCATTCGCGCGTGGACGCCATAGGGCCATCCGGTTGTCCAGTAGATCGGCCACACGGCGGCGCGAAATAACGCAAGCCCAGGCGTAACCGGACCCACCATAAGCTCCATCCAAAAGAAAAATATGAAGCCGACAACGTAGATTCCGATCAACATCCAAATCCACCAAGCCATCAGTTCTTGTTTCCAATCTCAGCAACCGGAACCGTCGTCACCCTGCGCAGGCATTCAAACATGATTCCCGTGGCGATAGCTCCAAGTGACAATGCCAACCCGCGATACGACGGCGGGATTAGTTCGGAAAGTTGCGTCGTGATTGGTGTAACGTCAATCCCCGCAGCACCTGCAAGCTCATGCAGACTGATAATGACACCGCCAACCCAATACAACCTCGCTCCAAGAATAGTGCGCGACTTGGCCCACAGGTTATCTTCGATTGTATGCCACCAACCGACCTGGTCAGGCCACATCGAAAGCATCCATCCACGGATGAAAAGGATATAACTCCACACTGCAAAAATCATCACACCAAGAATGATCAGGAACATAGCTGGTACTCCTTTCAGGTCATAGATCCAGGCATGAAGCACTGGATCTGAAATCTCAGTTTGCCCCCACCCATTCCATTCCACACCGGGTATCCCCACACCATGGTCGGACCGTACAGATTCGGCTGCTGTACTACTGCATCATCAGGCACGACAGTCCACTCACCCTCAATAAAGACACGATAGTGACCGTCCTTCGTATCCCAGTCGTTGTCCTGAAGCACGTTACCATCGGCGTCAGCGCAGCATGGACCCTTACCAGACGACAGGCTGTTGAACCATGATCTCTGCTCTGACGTGATTGGGTGGTTCTTGTCGTGAGCAAAAGCCACGGTCCATAAAAACAATAGACACACGACAATCGCGATTAGAATCAACTCAAGATTTTTTATGAGATTCATTGTGACTCACTCACGCTAGCCAGTGTACCCAGCTGCGGTATCAGTGCTGCCTTGCGTCGCTGCCACAAAATGATTGCCGTGATGACAACCAGCATCAACACAAACCCGCCAAATACCAACAACTGAACGTCAAGCTTATCCCAAAACGATACGGCGGTGGTGGCTACCACGACAGCACCACCAGTCGTGACAACAGTTTTGGTTGGAGTGACGGTCTTGGATGGCGTCACGGGGCCACTTGGCTGCACGTTTGTTGGAACACGAACAGGAGTCGAAGGCACCAGTGGCACACCTCTATTCTTCCACTCAGCCCACGCATTCGCCATCTTGTTGTGATAGTTGTTCTGGGCGTATCCCGGTCCATTGTAGACCCTGGCAAACTCGGCCCATTGATGGTCATTGAGTTTCCGAGTGAGATTTTTGTTCTCGATCTCTCGCACCATGCACTCGACCTGCGCCGGCACGCCACCCGCCACCATGTAATTGAACATCATGCGGGCATCCCTGAACTTCAGCTCCTCGGCAAGGAACCCCATGGTCTGCCCAACACCCCACGAGCATGACCTTATGGCGCATATCTCGCTAAACGCCTTTGCCTGCCTGAACAGGTCAAGGCGCATCTGCGATGTGCGCTGGTCCTTGTATTGGGTCTTGGGTTGCCACGAAGTGTTGGCAAGACCCAGCTGCACGGCAGCTTGTGCTGGTCCTTTCGCCTTTACGAGTTCACGATAAAAAATATGACGTTCGAACAACAGACACGGCGTCTTGTTGTCTACTTCCATTGATTTGCCCGCGCTCTCGACCTGCACAACGGCAAGCAAGGCCTCCGGCTCTATCTTGTGCTCAATCGCCACGCCGACCGTCTGAGCAAGCACGCCACCCTCGAATGTACTGGACATCAGCCTGCTCCCTTTTAACCTTTGAGATTTGGCTTGAGATCAACACTGCCCTGCAAACCATCACGACTATCAACAGTGCCACGCAAATTACCATCACTATCAACAGTTCCCTTTAAGCTTATAATCGTTCGCCAATGGTGTGATCTGCCACTTGTAATCATTGGCTGGAATGTCGTGAGCAGCAATTGCCCCGTGCCAGGAATACTTCCAGGAATAAATATCTGCCTGATCGTGGAATGAATTTGAAAGCCCGACCATACCGGCGTGTCGTCGTAATTATACGTTCGAACGTTGTGAATCTGGAACGGTGGAGTCTGGAACAATACAACCTGCCTGAACGGCTTCCACTGCCAGGTTGATTTGTCATCACTTAGACGATTAAAACCAAGCACCTTAAACGGTGCTGCAGTCAAGACAATCGGACTGGATGATTTTAGCTGCCACGGAGGCAGATCATCCCATATAAAACTCCACCCGCGACCAATGAATGGTTGAGCAGCAGGTTGCGCCAGTGCCGCGTTCCGGATCTGAGTCCGTTGCCAATGCGGATCATCAGAAACAAAATTCCAGCCACGACCAGAGAACGGTGATGCAATCGGTGGAGTCAATACAGCATTATGATATTTTACCGATTGCCAAACATACTGGTCATCATAATCGTACCGCCCCTGCTTTGCCAGGAAAGGCGTTGGCTGCGGCGTGATGCTGACCAGATTGCGATAACGTGCCAACTGCCATATCGCAGAGTCATCATAGTTATTCCAGTTAACGACGACAAATGGCTTCGGTATTATTGCCGTGGTTAGTGCAAGATCCCGGTTGATCCATGGGAACCACGCCGATGCATCATCATAGTCATAATGCCATTGCTTTGTGGGGGCTTGACCACCACGACCAAAAAACGTCTGCTGAGTGAGAAGTTGAATAACAGAAGAACTAAACGGCTTGCCTGACCAGGTCGATGAGTCATCTGTATTTTTCCAAAAGACATTAACGAACGGCTTAGCCGTAGGCGTTGCTATCGGCAAATTATGATTGACCGTTGCAGACCATATAGGTGAATCATCGACATCGTACTTCAAACTAGTACGAACAAACGGTTTAGGCGTGGGCGTTGCTATTGACAGATTATGATTGACCGTCGCAGACCACACTAATGGATCATCAATATCATACTTCCAACCGACACGAATAAAAGGTTGGACTGTAGGCGTCGCAATCGGAAGATTATGAATAATTGTTGCAGACCATACTGAAGGATCATCGGTATCAAAGCGTTGCCGTTTTGCAAAAATCTGTCCGCCGACCGTGAGCATCTGGATCGGTGCGGAATCAATCGGATGACCTGGCCATGCAGGCGTATCGTCGTAATTGAAATTCCAGGTAACCTTGACGAATGGATTGGCGGTTGTGGGCGTCAGGATGGGCTGGTTTCGATTGATACTCAAGAACCACGTCGGCGCGTCGTCATTATTATTACCGAGAGAGATTAATGTAGGCCCACCAAGCAAACCCAGACCAGCACCGACCAGCGTAATCGGGTGATGATTGGTCGGACGCAGAACATCAACCTCCATTTGATAATCATAGGATTGATTGGCGAAGTACGCCTGGTTGCTGGGATAGACATTCAAATTGATCTGATGCGTCAACTGCGGAATGATGGCAGACGAAGTTGGAGGCCACGACCAGAAGCTTTCGGCGGCATCATAATCATAGCGCGGCAATTTGTTGGGCACCTGACCAAACGCGCCGAACATCTTCACTGTCGTCAGCAAGGCCTGGATAATCGGGCCTTTTGCCGGCGGTGTATTCCAGAAGCTTTCCGCCACGTCATAATCATACAACGCATTCCAGCGCTTGGCCGGAACCTGACCTCCTGCACCAAACATCTTCTGCTTGGTGAGAAATGGAATAATCGGCGAATCGATCGGTTCGCCGTACCAGATATTGTCATCCGGAGGCCTAGGTACAAAGAAGGGTGGCCTCGTTACGGTCGCCATCTTGCTAGCCTAGCTGTTTGAGTATCATATTAGCATGGCCAGCGTTACTGGTACCGATGTTTGTTGCCTGCGGGTTGTAGGTAGATACCGCAGTCTCAAAACAACTCTCACATAGCATGGGATTTAGTTCCCGATCCGGAATCATCAGGATAGCCCGGATTTGAAACCATTCAGCAAAGGTATGCTCCTTCGGCTCAAATGGCCTGAGGCAGTGCCGACAAATTGGTTTCCGTTCGGACAGGCCAATAAGAATGGCCTGACCAGCTATGATCGTAGCGATACTGGCTTGCGGATCGGCGAGAGTTAACCTCGCCGTCCGCTCCAATCGCCTGATTTCCTGCCAGCGTCTGAACTTCTTGAACAATTTGAACATCAGGAGTGTCCTTAACAACGTGTCAAGAAGTCTCATAGATCACGTGACCACCGATTGCACCTGGCGTACCACCTGTTGAGCATGAAAGCGAAATATCGCCAAGCGTAACCGCAGTGCCGTACAGTGCCGGGCATTCCTCAACACGATTTGCACGCCAGAAGAACACACCGCCGAATGCATTGAGCGAGCAATTCATCAGGTGGTTGGCCGTATCCCGTTGCGGATACGTTGTCGCGGCGATGTTGCCGACAGGAGTGATCGCCGCGAGTGCAGCCGTGAACGGGTCCATGAAAGAATCATTGCCTACGGCGGCCGTAAATGATAACGCTCCGGCGCTGGCGAGACTGTTACGAGAAAACAGCATGAAGGTCGGCGATGACGAAGATGCAGCCTGACCGGAGATCGAAATTTCCCAGAATCGCACCAATTGCGTCGTCGAACCACCTCTCCAGAAAGCGAACGCTTGTCCAGTAGTAAACGAAACGGTATCCGCAACAGCCGCCGGGGTCATCGTGGTTTGTGAAGCGATTCTACGAGCCATAACTTTCTTCCTTTCAGGTTATAGACTGGCTAATCTCATATGCCAGCAGGTTTCAGAACTGCATCCATGACCGAGTTTCAGCAGCAACGAGCAACGGTCGCAGATATCGTGATCGCACTTGCGGCAGTAGCCGCGACTGCACGAGCGATCGGGATTCAAAATAATTGTGTATTGACATTTCGAGCACATCATCGTCGGGCTCTTGAACACCGTGCCACCGGGAGCTACCAATTTTGAGCCCACGCTCTTCGCCTGTTCAGCAGAGATGCCTGGGCTGTTGCTGTGATCGACCTCGACGTAACCTTCCAACGATCGCTTCGAAAACACCATCACATGAACCTCAATCTTGGAGATTGACCCAGTAGTGTATCACCAGAAGCAGCCGCGACAATTTCAAGCGCAATATAGGTAATGGTACCAGCTGTATCTGTTTCACCTAATGTAAAAGCATTACCATCAATACGAGGCTGCGTCGTTGGTCGCAACAGACAAGTCGTGTATTGTCCAGCAACATTTGAGTCAGCAACTTCCCTAGAGCAATTTGTTAGCGGAGCAAATGTATTGGTTTGCACCCAATCACCGCACAACATCCACAGACACGAACCGTTCGCATCGGTCGGCGTCATCGTTTGCGAAACGTCAGTCGTGGCACTCGCGCTATGTAGCCATTTGCCTGAAGGAGCTGGTGTCGTTGCATGTGCTCCGGTATGGACTATCGAATGCAAACGGCGTGGTGTAGCACCGGCAATAGCAGTATGAGTAACCGTAACCGTGCGATTGCCATTGGCATCACCAAACGCCCACCAGCCAGCCACGCCACAGGTGCTATCTATAAGAGAAGGCGTTATAGTCGTCCAGCTAAGAGCCGTACCACTATTTGAAATAGTCGGAGTACCAAAATTGGCCTGATTAGCGTCGACAAACAGAACCAAGATTAAACTTGCAGCTGTAATCGTCAGCGTGTTACTAACTATAGTAGTTGTATTAGCAACGCTATCAACAGTATCAACGGTATAAGTGATAGCCACCTACATTACCTCAGCTTATCGTCACAATGAGACTCGTCATTGCGGTTTGCAACCCTGCTGTTTGTGCAGGCGTAAATAATCGAGGCGTACGCGATCCATCTGCATTCAATGTTTCAGCCTGCAAAAATCCATTGGCATTTGGGAAGTTCGTGACAACCCAACTGATGCAGGTTTGAGCAGCCGTGATCGTCGCCGTACAATCTGTCGACATCGTTCCGACGTAACCCGCCGTGGTCGCGTAGCTGTCCAAACCTGCGGCGGCTTTCCATAAGGTCAGAGTATCGACCAAACCCTTGAGGCTGTCCAAAATCCGAAAAACGAACTCAGATGTTACTGATCCAGCTGCAAGACTCGCATTGGCATTTTGTGCTTGTGCTTTCCAACCTCCAGCGTTATTGCGGATAGCAATAAAAACTTCGCTGGCCAGCATGGTGTTGGATGATTGAAGTGCCATAGCCACCCCTCTATTAGCGAACGTTTCAGTTCAGCTCAAAGATGCCATTGGCGCTCGGCGTAATGGTCAAGGTGTTGCCAGACGTAACCGTGAACTGAGCAGTCGAGAGCTGACTGTAGCACAATAGCTTGTCGGCACCAGTACCAGAACTGCACCAGATCACCGCAAACTTGACGTTAGAGATACTACCGCCTGCAGCTGTCCAAACGATCGCAGCACAGTTCCAGCGCCACTCGGTAGCCGACGCCCCCACGGCCCAGGTAATCGAGGCCAACGGCTTGCCAGATGACGAGTAGCCGAACTGTTCGGTGACCTCATTGTTGACTGAAGTCCTCGTGCTCAATGTCGCAGTTGCGGCATTAGAAGCCGACGTGTAAAGACTCATTCTATACGTCAGCGTGTCAAGATCGAATGTTCCATCCATCAGCTTCTTCTTTGCGATGTTGTAGAAGGTCCATGCGCCTGCAGCCATAACCTATTCTCCTTCTTTCAAGGTGGAAGCCAAACCAAGTGTCGCCGATATCCGCAGGATTGCAGCTATCAGTCCATCACCACGAACATTGAGACGAAACTTGTCGCCTTGTTCACAGATAAGATTCTGGAAATCCTCAGCCTGACGCATGTGCCATGGTGCACAATAGAATTTCTCGGCCAGATCAGGTCGGTCATCAGGGCTCAGCCAGACCGGCCTGTGCCCGTCCTTGTCATTCTCTTGCTGCGAGTAACCATGGTGATTGTCACCCAGCCAGCAACTATCCAGACCAAAGATATCGAAGCTCTTGAATCCAAGCAAATTCATCAGTTGGATCGCCTTGATCGAAACCGTGGTACCCAGCCCGATCGGGAACGTGCGACCAAAATAATAGTCCTTGAGCATCGCATACTCGATCTCACCACCAGAACAACAATGCCAAATGTAGACATCGCGATCCTTGCACTTATCGAAGGCGTCCGGATGGCACTGTGACGCCAGGAAATAATGACAGGCGTTCACTGGCGTCTCAACGAAGCGTGAATTGAACGGCCGTGCGTCGAGCATGATCATTGCTGACGGTCTGATATTGTTATCGATGCACCACTGGTAAGCACCGTTGAGGGCCACGACCTTGGCGCCAGACCAGACAAGCTCGACTAGCTCCTTCTTGGTCTTCGCCAGCGAAGGGCCACCACAAACCAGCGCCACGATTTCCTTGTTTGCAGCATGCGGCATGACCTGCGGTAGCTGACGTCTGATGTTGATGGATACCTGTTCCATAATTTTTTCATTGGTGGTATTGGTACCGTCATTGTTGGGATCAAACTCAACACGTTGAAAACCTTCCTTGTCAAATTTGTTCATTTCCTCACCATTCAAAAATGCTTGCTTCGCTGGATGATTTTCAATATAACCACGCCGCCTCATCCCAGCCATTGTCATTCTCTGTTCACCACGAATATCGCCGTGCCACACAAATCACGAGCGTCGACTACGTTGCCAATCGAGGCAAGATGATCCCTCCACCAGTTAAAAGGTCGGACTGTCAGATGCAACGTCTTACCGATCTCTGCACCAAACTGGTCAGGGACCAAGGCAATCTGAAACCAGGTAGTACGACAAGCTTTCAAGATACGATCGATCACAAGCATCGTATACTCAGTCGGAATATGCTCCATAACGTCACAGCAGAAACCGTAGTCATACATATTCCAGCCACCCCAGTCTTCCCACAACGCCGAGCGTCTGAACTTCCAGTGTGAAATATCAATACACAACCCGGCGTCGGTGATATCGACCCAGCGCACAATCATTCCCAACTCTTTGAATTTCATACCAGCCTGACCAGTACCACAGCCGATATCGACAAGCGTTGCACCGATCTTAGGCTGCAGCACATTCATGAAGCGTGTCACATTTTCCAACCCCGGTGAATAATCACGGTATGCTGGAACGTCACTCCATATCTCAGAATACTTTGCGCGCTCGGTATCGATAATATTCACTTTCGTTGACCGTTCAATGTCAGCCTTCGTGTATCATCCAAAGGCAAGTTAAGTTTCACCATCTCATTTCGAAAACTCTCAACCGCTGCTCCGGTCTGTCTCTGCATCTGCGAGTTTTCAATCAAAAGCAAAGGGATGAAACTATCTGCACATCCATACCGATGAACGTCTTGTCCGGTCTGCGGGTTGGACCCAAGCACCTCCATCCACAGCTGGCAGCCATGCTCTGTGACCCCCTTGTGACATGAGACCTTGAACCCGGTCCTGTGACACATGATCTTCTTGTCGGGAAACATCACAACACCTTAGCTCTTGATAATGTTGACGACCCTTGCATTTTTTGTAAGTGAAATAAACTCGTGATCGACTCCAGATGACCAATCAATCACCGCGCCCTCACTATATTCAGTCGATCCAATCACAGGACCATGAATTTTAAATCGCCCGCGCGCCACAATCGTGATATGAACATCTACATCCGAATGACGGTGCATCGGTAACGTATCACCGACTTCCTCGAATGTGAACACTGTGCCGCGAAGCGAACCAGTTCTCAAAGGCTCACTCTGTAATGACATTGAACGGTTTCTCCAAGGCTTTCGGCGGCGGTGGTTCTATTGGCTCTAATGGCGGTGGTAATTCCTTTTGTGCTTCAATCATCCACAGATCAACTAGATGTTGATAGGGAGAAAAATCCACAATCATGAAATTCATCTTGCGATTTGCAAAACCTTCGGAATAATCAGTCTTGTATTCTATTTCCCCTCTGCCGTCGTACCATTGGATAGCGTGAATTTCCTGATCAACAGATGAACAATCAACTGTCTCAACCTTCCCTTCCACATAGACTTGATTTTCTTCAGGAATGATAGTTACTCTCATTTATCAATCCTTTGTCGCTATGATCATATCGACATACTGTATCGACATCAGGATAGTATGGTTGTGTGAACCACCGCCGCCGATTGCACCGGTGGTAGCGCCAGTACTACTTGGTGCGACACCACACCCGCCACCTCCTCCAGTAGTAGTAGCGGGTGCCGAATACGAATGACCATGAGACGTTATTTCAGCTGTCGTATTGGTATGGTTACCAACGACTGTCTGTGCCATCACAGACGAAAAACTATTCGATCCTCCAGATGACGCAGTACCAGAAACCACACGCAAAGCTTTATCGTTATGCGTAGTCTGCTTGGTCCACCCCAACGGCGCTGCAGTTTGCTGAAACAACATCGCCGTCGTAGCCGCGAAAGCATCAGCAGTTTCCAATGTCTGAGGAGCAGCTGGAAAAACTTCTACTGTTGGCGGCGCCGTAAATGATATCTTGGCTGTTGTCCCCAACGAGTTATCTTTAACGGTCGTTCGTATTAGCTTGTTACCAGCTAAATTCCAGGTACCGGTACCGCGCTCATATTGATCAGCAACCCACGAATAAAATTCATACACATTGCCATCTACAGCGTTGGCTTGGACAGGAGTTTTCTTGCCAGCCACAGCCGCTGATACCACGTAGTCCACCAGCCCACCACTGACAGCTAAAAATTGGCAAGTAGCAGCTGTCATCAGGGTGCTCTTATCGGCAGCGTCGTTGACAACACAAGTTGACCAGGAGGAATATGATTATATGACGTTACCGAAGACAACACAAGATTTCCAGAAGGCACAGAAATAAAAATATCGGGTGACTCTTCCAATGTGACAGAAACATCAGGAATTTCTGCCATGACAAAAGCAAAATCATTTTCTTCGATAATGATCGATATATTATCATTTTTGATCAGCTGTAGAACAACATCAGCCATGATCTCAAACCCAACGTGTTGGACCGGCCGCGTGAGTCAACGTGCCACGCCAGATTTCTTCACGCATTTGCGTCCCCTCACTTGCTGCTGGTAGTCCAGCCAGCACTTCCAAAGCTGATCGCTCGGTTCTAACAAGAGAATGAACATAAACTCCAACAGGTAATCGAAGTAGGACCTTATATGGAATCGTAATGGTAAATTTTCCACCGACAGGATCAGTTAAAACAATCGCAGAAACAGCCGGTAACGGATCAACATTCGATAAAGCAATAAACACCGTCGCATCTTCTGCCTTGGCCCTCACATGCATCCGTAAAACGCTCAGAGTTAAATCAATCGGCACTAATGACGCATCCCGATAGACAAAAGTCCTGGTAAAGCTAACATCGCTATAGGTGTTGATGTTAACGATCATGATCCATTATTCCTTGGCGGCGATAACGAAAGCATCGGTACCGGAATCAATTCAGGTGGTGCTGTTGCTTCGTCAATCGTAATCGGACCAAATTCACCAGCCATCGCCCTGATCCATAGTTCCTTGCCATGACGTTCGCAATCAAAGGGATCGGCGACAAACCAAACAGGCTCCTCCAGTTCCTCGAACCAGACCTTAAGCAGCACGGCACAATCGTTCGAGCGACGGAACGGATTCATTGCTGAAATAATAGTGCGTGTCCAGTTCTGGATCATGACGTCCTCTGCGCCAAGGTGAGGGTAAATTGTGTACCATCTACATATACCTGCGGCAACGTAGCATCACCATGAGCAGTCCAATGCCCGGGAGCACCATAACGCTGAGTCATCCAATCTATACCAAAACCAACACTACTGTAAGGATAAAATAGCCAATACGAACCAATGCCAAATCCATTGACAATCAGACTTGTGGGAGAACCAGATGGCCCCTGCGGACCGATTGGTCCTTGTGGTCCCACCGCACCGGGTGTTCCCGTAGGCCCTGCTGCCCCTGCTGCCCCTGCTGCCCCTGTTGCTCCCTGCGGACCTGCCGGGCCACCTGTCGCCGCTGTTCCCAGCATCAATTGCCACTGTGTGCCATCAAAAACAATGATCGCAATGCCGTTCGTTACGATCACACCGGCCGGAAGATTGACCAGACCTTGTGTCAGAAGTGGTTTAACAATTCCATTGCAGGTGACATCCGTCGTTCCGGTATTGGTAATTTTAACAAGAACAAAAGCCTTCAAGCCAGCAACCAAAGTTGGTGGTGCTGGGTCAAGATTGATGACGATGTGATTTACCGAACCCGCATCAATCGCAAAATTTACAAGATCAACCTGCACTGACCTAGCCAATTGAGTAAGGTCATCGTTAACAGGTGTCAGTTGACTCTTCAAAATAAAATTGACGATCTCGCGCTGGGTATTTTCGACAGCCGCTGCAGGGATGATTGATCCTTCTATCGCATATGGAGGATTACCATCGATGTAATGGGCATCAACTTCACCACCATAAGGCTGATTGTATTTCATAGTTAATCAACCTCAATAGTTTGAGATCGGGACTTCATCCCACTCTGGCGTAATCCACCAGGACCATGTACCCGTAGCCGGCACCGTCGCTTGAATGGTGAAACCCTCATTACCGATCAATACCAACGGGTGTTCAGAATCCAGTCGTTCGAATAATTTGGTTGGGGTGGCTAAAAACGGTGTATTAATTGCTGTCGTGATTCCATAAGTCATCGTATCAAGTGGCTGTGCATCCTTGACCCGCGTGCCAGCCGTCAATGCCGCCGTTGATGAATGTCTCAGTTCTGGAAGAAGTGTCGCCGGCATTGCCGTGCGCAAGTTGCCATTATCGTTGATGATCGTATCCGTGGTGCCACCAGTATCAGCAACGGTCCAACCACGACAAACATAGATATCAAACAACGCCAGCCCAGCCGTAAAGCCTGTTCCCAACGACCAGGCTTGCATACGCACTCGCCTGACGATAGCGTTCATTGTTACTGAAGTCCATCTGAACGAATAGATAGGAGAATTGGCTGCGAGACCGGCAGCCATGATACCACTCTTGGAACATAATTGAAAACAGCCACCCGGGCCATAATCAACGGGGTATGGCGACGACAGATGCCAAACCGTTTGAATTGACCCATCCTGCGCAACGGACGAATCCTTGCTTCGCATCTTGAACGGATTACTCAGTCCGTCTTTTATAGTAATGTTGTCATTCGGTGATGGCATTTTGTCTTCCTCACATCAAGACTATATAGGTCGAATCCCAAAGCGGTTCAGAGAAATCCAATTGATTATCTCCGACTACAGAATAATCAAAAACCACGTCGGTATGTGCGGGCTTCCATCGCCGCAGTACACAAAAAAGATCTGCGCCACTGAAACTTGGCAGCAAGGCCAGGATCTTTACGGTCCAATAAAAACGATTTTCAGGTGGCCCCAACTGCCAACGAAAATGCACAGGATCACTATTCTCGACGGTTGACATACGCGTATCACCAACCCTTGATACCCCTGTCATGTAAGGTGCAAATTCACGAATTGATACCGTCTCACCGATGCTCAATCCCTGAGCAATAAAAAACGCCCGAGATTGTTCCCCCAGCATTGTCATTCTTGTAACCAGATTTGATCGTCTGACATCCTCGTCTGTCGGAGGCAATGGAAAACAATCATCGGGAAGTCCGAAAGCCCGTTCCCATTCCGGCAATAACTCTGTCGTCAATCTTGGATCGGTTTCAGTTTCAAGGAGATCGGCAGCACGGTCATCTACAAATCCAAATATGTATGTTAGGCCATTAATGATCTTCGACAAGATGCTGGTCGGAGACGTTGGCCATGCAATACCCTGCGGCAATAGCGCACGGAACGCCACAGCGTAATCAGCACCAGACCTTCGAACATGTTTATCCATAAACTATCGTCCCCAAAATACCGATATGACCGTTAGATGGCATCTCATGATCTTCCATGATTAATTTGAAATGATTGACACCTTGAACGTTGATAATTGCTTCACTGATCCAGGAAGCATAGATCGTCTGAGCAGGCTGGAGAACACCGTTGATGGCATGAGCTGGGGCTGCCTTGTCGCGCAACATTTGCCTGACACTGACTTCAATGGCCGAACGAATGGAAACCGTATCGCTATCCAGTTCAGTGATGATAAAGTCAATCGGCTCGGGAATAGGCGCCAGCACCCATCGATCCTTGATCGCAACCGGACGCTTGCTATCGATATAACTCGTAACAACAATGACATCTGAAGCCAACGGAAATCCGTTTGTTGTTGTTCTGAAGTCATCCATCATGAATCGAATGGTCATGGTACCGATACCCATTTCCAATGGAGCAGCCCAAGCTCTTGTCACACCAGCAACCGCTGTTGCCCAGACCACGTAATCAGAAGCATCACCACCCATGGGGGGTTGTTGAATTCGAAACAAAATCCGAGCACGTAAATCAGTATCATCTTCCTTGTCGATACCACCACTGATGCCAACGACAATCGCTGTATTATCGACGCCCCCGACAACATCAGTCAACTGCATCGTTTCACCCGCATCCAAATTGCCCAGTGCTCCGGAATCAACAGCCCTGACAGCAACAGCCGTCTCAATCGCACCGATCGTAATCTGTTCGGTCGTTTCGTACCCGATACCAGCCGAAGATTGCAAAGCTGTACCACTCGCAACAAGCGTACCATTGACACCCGTCATGGTAATCGAACCCGACGCAAACGTAGCGTTCTTGCGACCAAGACTGTTGTCGGCATTGACAAGCCAGATATTACCATGACGATCCAGCCAATCGGTTTCCGCCGTATCGGGTAGAAATTGCCGCGCCAGCCAATCGATATAACGCAACGTCAAATGACCAAGACCTGAAACAGCATCTGCCATCACACGCAACACACTGTTGCCTATGATGATCGATCCACTGAAAGCAGCGACAATATCATCCCTGACAAGAATTCTTACCTGCTTGAGTGTTGGCGTCGACCACGGCATTGATTACCCCTTGAAGGTAGCGACAACGGCGCCCATGCGAATAGCACTACCCCATCCTGGCGCAAACGTTACAGCTGTCGTGGCATGAGTGATCTCGAAGTCCAATGCCGTAACACCGTTTGAGCTACTGCTCTTGTTGATATTGTCGAACCCGCTGGCTCCATTATAAACCGTTGAACCAAGTCCGGATATATCACCACCAAACCCAATAACAATTTCAGTCGCCTGAGTCAGGGTACCTGTTGCAATCGAAATCGATGTGCCAGACGATGCTGATACATGCCCAAACTTATCCAGCGGAGTGGCAACGAGACCTGTGATATACGCTGCTGCGATATTACAACTACTCGCACCCGATGACGAACCAAACGTAACGGTAATGGTAGAGCCAGACGCCAATTGAGATGCTATTGCAGGCGCATACCACAGACTGACTTCAGACTTGCTCCCGATTATACCCGTGCCGTCAATCTTGGTATAGGTATTGGTGCCATCACTGACAGCTGTGACAGCAACACCATTACCCGTATCCAAACTGACGCCGACAACAACCGTTGATCCAACAGGCGCTGCTGCCGTGGTCGTCAATGTCTTATTGGTAGACGCGGGATT
>Ga0137386_10000181_pt1 | contig 30627 bp, 32 predicted proteins | sample SagtaG_4_FD_104910 | JGI IMG/M metagenome (GOLD analysis project Ga0137386, IMG submission 104910) | Vadose zone soil microbial communities from Sagehorn Ranch, Mendocino, California, USA - Sage2_R_100_16 metaG | ecosystem: Environmental > Terrestrial > Soil > Vadose zone | place: USA... | reverse complement strand
TCCGGGCCGCGGGCAGGGCCAGGGCCAGTACCGCGGCGGCGCCCAGCGCGACCGCGCCGACCTTCTGGGCCGCGGCGGTACCGGTCACGAACGCCGCCGCACTCGTGTACCCGCCGAAGCTGGAGAACACCGAGCCCAGCACGGCGATCCCGAGCACGGTACCGAACTGGCGCAGGGCGTTGGAGGTACCGGACGCGACGCCCTCCAGTTCCCGCGGGGCGAAGCCGAGTGTGAGCCGGGCGACCGGCGCGAAGAACAGGCCCATGCCCAGGCCGGCCAGCACGAACGGGGGAATCAGCCGGGGGTACGGCAGGGTCGGCGTGACCTCCAGCGCGAGCCAGGCGATCCCGGCTGCCTGCAGGGCGAGCGCGAGCGCCACGATGCGCCGCGCGCCGAACCGGTCGGACAGGATGCCGGAGAGCGGTGCCGCGATCGCCGGCATCGCGGTCCACGGAAGGGTACGCAGGCCGGCCTGGAACGGCGTGTAGCCCTGCACGGTCTGCAGGTACTGGGCGCCCAGGAACACCGCGCCGAACATGCCGAACGCCATGACCAGCGTCACCGTGTTGATCAGCGCGAAGCCCCGGTCGCGGAACAGCCCGAGCGGCACCACCGGGCTACGCGCCGCGGCCTGCCAGGCGACGAACGCGAGGAGCAGGACGCCGCCGCCGATCAGTGAGCCGAGCACCTGGCCGCTGGTCCAGCCGTGCCCGTTACCGCGTACCAGGCCGAAGACCAGGCCGAACAGGCCGCCGGTGGCGAGCAGAACACCCACCGGGTCCAGCCGGCCGGCGCCGCCCCGGCTCTCCCGGACGAGCGCGACGATCGGGAGCAGCAGCACGCCGACCGGTACGTTGATCCAGAAGATCCAGTGCCAGGACGCGTACTCGGTGATCCCGCCCCCGATCACCGGCCCGAGCGCGACGCCGAGCCCGGCCATGGCGCCCCAGAGCCCGAAGGCCATCCCGCGGCGCTCCGGCGGTACCACGCTGGCCAGCAGCGTCAGCGTGAGCGGCATCACGACCGCCGCTCCCACTGCTTGGACGGCGCGCGCGGCGATCAGGGTACCGATGTCCGGTGACGCGGCCGCCACCGCCGAGGCGGCGGTGAAGATGGTCAGCCCGATCGCGAACAGCCGGCGGCGCCCGAACCGGTCGCCCAGCGCCGCGCCGGTGAGCAGGAGTACCGCGAAGGTCAGCGTGTACGCGTTGACTGTCCACTCCAACCCTTCCAGGCCGGTGCCGAGCTGGCGGCGGATCACCGGGAGGGCGTTGGTCACCACGAGGTTGTCCATCGACACCATGAACACGGCGACCCCGGTGGCCAGGTACGTCCAGAGCGCTCTTCTCACGACTCCCCCAACTAGTGATTGGTCACTAATCTCTTTGCCCAAAAAAAATCACCGCCGCGGTACCGCCGACAGCCCGGTCAGCGCCTCGCCGAGCTGCTCCTTGATGCGGGGCAGATCGAGCGCGGCGAACACGTTGAGCAGCATGCCGCTGGCGAAGAACTGCATGATGCGCATCTGGTCGGCGCCGCTGATCCGCTCGACCTGTAACCACAGCCGGCTCAGGCCGCGCCCGGTCGCGCTGCGGACCTCTTCGTCCTGGCAGGCCGCCGCCCACATCTGCAGCTGCATCTGCAGCACCTCGCGGTTGTCCAGCAGTTCGTTGTACGACCGGCCCATCGCCTCCAGCGCCGCCTCGCCGGTCAGCCCCTTCCCGGCCGCCTCGAACCGCGCCTCCAGCCGCTCGTAGCACTGCTGGACGGCGGCGAGGAAGATCGCCTTCTTGGAGGGGAAGAGCCGGAAGAGGTACGGCTGGGAGACGCCGACCCGGCGTGCGATGGCCTCGGTCGAGGCGCCCTGCAGCCCGCTCGCCCCGAACTCGAACTGCGCGGCGGCCAGCACCATCTCCCGCCGTTCGGCGGCTTTCATGCGGGTGCCCGGGCTCATGTCCTGAAGTTAGTTATTGACCACTAACTTGTCAAGCAGGCACCCGCGGGCCGCCATCACAGAGCGGAGCCAGCAGGTCGCCGTACCGGTCGATCCTGGCCAGGACCTGCGTGGCCTGCAGCGGGCGCACCTTGCCGGCCTCGACCTCGTCCCAGGTCAGTGGCGCCGACGCGGTGGGCGTGGCCTCCGCACGCAGCGAGTACGGCGCGACGGTGGTCTTGGTCGCGCTGTTCTGGCTCCAGTCGATGAACACCTTGCCCGGTCGCAGGTTCTTGGCCATCTTGGCGGTGACCAGCCGGGGGTTCCGGCCGGCCAGTTCCTCGGCGACGACCTTCGCGTAGGCCGACACGTCCTCGGCGGACTGCTCGGCGGCCAGCGCGCACATCAGCTGCATGCCCTTCTTGCCGGACGTCTTCGGGTAGGCGACCAGATCGTCTGCGGCCAGCCGTTCGCGCAGCAGCAGGGCGACCTTGGCGCACTCGTCGAGTCCGGCCGGCGGGCCGGGATCGAGGTCGACGACCAGCCGGTCCGGGCCTCGGGAGCCCACCTTCCACTGCGGTACGTGCAGCTCCAGCGCGGCCAGGTTGGCGAGGTACACCAGGGTCGGCAGGTCGTCGCAGACGACGTAGTCGATCGTTTCGCGGTCCCTGGTCGAGCCGGGCGCCGGCAGCGTCTCGACGCGCACCCAGTCCGGTACCCCGCCCGGCGCGTTCTTCTCGAAGAACCCGTTGCCGGCCACGCCGTTCGGGTACCGGATCCGGGTCAGCGGGCGGTCCTCCAGGTGCGGCAGCAGGACGCCGGAGATCCGGGTGTAGTAGTCGATGATCTCGCCTTTGGTGAAGCCCATCGCCGGGTAGAGCACCTTGTCCAGGTTGGACAGTTCGAGCTCGCGGTCGCCGACGCGGACGAGGAAGCGGTCAGGCATCGACGCACTCCTCCGGCGTCAGGTCCGGCCGCAGGCGCAGGAACCGGGGGAAGCGCAACCGGCCCTCCGGGGTCCGCTGCCCGTACTTGATTTCCACCACGACCTCCGGACGTACCCAGGTCGCGTCCTTTGCATCCTCGCGGGCCAGTTCGGTGGCGAACGGCGACACCGCCGACGTGCGTGGCCTCAGCTCGGCGAGCAGGGCCCGCTCGGCGGCCGCCGAGATCCCGCCGCCGACCCGGCCGCGGAAGAGCAGCTTGCCATCCGACCCCGGTACCCCGATCAGCAGCGCGCCGAGTTCCCGCGCGCCCGGGCGAAAGCCGCCGACGACGAACTCCGCCGACGCCTCGGCCTTGTTCTTGATCCAGTCGAGCGACCGGACGCCGTGCCGGTACGGCGAGTCGAGCCGCTTGGCGACGACGCCCTCCAGCCCGAGTTCCTGTACGGCCGCCAACGTCGCGGCGCCGTCGGCGAAGGACGGCGGTGCCAGCCAGCGCTCGCCGGACAGGTCCAGCGCGTCGAGCCGGGCGCGCCGCTGCCGGTACGGGAGGGCGGTCAGGTCCACGCCGTCCAGGCGGAGCAGGTCGAAGATCATGTAGGTGACCGGCCGGGCGGCGGCCAGCCGGGCGGCGCGGGCCGGCTCGCGGACATGCATCCGCTCCGCAAGCGTCGTGAACGACGGGCGCCCGGTTGCGTCCAGCGACACGATCTCCCCGTCGAGCACCGCATCGGCCAGCGCCCGACCCAGTGGCGCCAACTCCGGGTAGGCGATCGTGATGTCCGCGCCGCTGCGTGCCCGCAGCCGCAACGCACCGTCACGTACCGTCGCGAGCGCCCGTACCCCGTCCCATTTGAACTCGTAAGCCCAGCCCGGCCCGACCGGTAAGGGACCGGTCGTGGCGAGCATCGGTGCGCCGGGCACCTCGCGATCGTATCGCGATCATGGCGGCCCCTGCGCAGACCCGAAATCGCTGCGCAGCCCGTATCCTGCGAGTATGCGGGCGATTTGGAAGGGCGCGGTCTCGTTCGGCCTGGTGTCGATCGGGGTCCGGCTGTACTCGGCGACCGAAGAGAAGGACATCCGGTTCCACCAGGTGCACCGGACCGACGGCGGGCGGATCCGGTACAAGCGGGTCTGCTCCCTCGACGGCGAAGAGGTGCCCTACGACGACATCGCCAAAGGGTACGACATCGGCGGCGGGGAGATCGTCGTGCTCACCGACGAGGACTTCGCGGACCTGCCGCTGAGCACGTCGCGGGCGATCGAGGTGCTGGAGTTCGTCCCGGCCGACCAGGTCGACCCGATCCTCTACGCGAAGGCGTACTACCTGGAACCGGAAGGCACCGCCACCAAACCGTACGCGCTGCTGCGCGAAGCGCTGTCCGATGTGGACAGAGTGGCGGTCGTCAAGGTGGCCCTGCGGCAGCGCGAGCAGCTCGCCACGCTGCGGGTCAAGGACAACGTGCTCGTGCTCAACACGATGCTCTGGCCGGACGAGGTGCGTACCCCCGACTTCGACTTCCTCGACGACGACATCAGCATCCGCCCGCAGGAGAAGGCGATGGCCGAGTCGCTCATCGACTCGATGGCCGGCGACTTCCAGCCCGACGCGTACACCGACAACTACCGCGAGGCCCTGCAGGAGGTCATCGAGGCGAAGGTGGAAGGCCGGGAGATCGTAGCGCCACCGGAGGAGGAGGGCGCTGCCCCGGCCGCCGTCGACCTCATGGCGGCGCTGCGGGCATCGGTCGAACGGGCCCGGGCCGCGCGTGGCGAGGGCGGGGCGGGCGAGCCGACCCCGATCACGTCCGCCCGGTCCGCGCGCAAGGCCGCGCCGGCCAAGAAGGAGACGCCGGCCAAGAAGGCGCCGGCCAAGAAGGCGCCGGCCGAGAAGACAACCGCGAAGAAGACCGCCGAGCCGGCTAAGAAAACCACCGCGAAGAAAGCTCCGGCGAAGAAGACCGCGCGCAAGTCGGCTTAATCGAGGGTACGGACGTCCAGCGCGCCTTCCGCGTACTGGCTGCGGATCACCTTCTTGTCGAACTTGCCGACGCTCGTCTTCGGTACCGCCTCGATGAACGCCCACCGCTCCGGTACCTGCCAGTGGGCCACGTGCCCGGCGAGGAACTCGCGCAGTTCGTCCACGGTCGCGGTGGCCCCCTCGCGGAGCACCACGGTCGCGAACGGGCGCTCGCCCCAGTGGTCGTCCGGTACCCCGACCACGCAGGCCTCGAGGACTGCCGGATGCGCCATGAGATGGTTCTCCAGCTCGACCGAGGAGATCCATTCGTCGCCGGACTTGATGACGTCCTTGGCCCGGTCGGTGAGCGTGATGAACCCGTCGGGCGACAGCGTGCCGACGTCGCCGGTACGCAGCCAGCCGTCGCGGAACTTACCCGGGTCCGGCTCGTCGTCGCCGAGGTAGGTACCGGTGACCCACGGCCCGCGTACCTCCAGCTCGCCGACCGACTCGCCGTCGGTGGGCAGGACGTCCTCCATCGGCCCGACGATGCGCGCCGCGATCGACGCGGGTACCCGCCCCTGGGTGTACCGGTACCGCCAGGCGTCCTCGCCGGTCGCGCCGGCCGGCGGCCGGGACACCGAGCCGAGCGGCGACGTCTCGGTCATCCCCCACGCGTGGATGATCTGGATGTCGTACCGGTCCTTGAACGCGTGCATCAGCGATGGCGGGCAGGCGGAGCCGCCGACCACGACCTCCCGCAGCGAGGACACATCGGCCGGGTGGCTGTCCAGGTAGGCGAGCAGGTCGGTCCAGATCGTCGGTACCGCCGCGCCCCGGTTCGGCTTCTCCGCCTCGATCATCTCGGCCAGTGGAGCGGCCTGGAGGAACCGGTCCGGCATCAGCACCGAGCAGCCGGACATGAGCGCCGCGTACGGCAGACCCCACGCCATGGCGTGGAACATCGGCACGATGCCGAGTACCTTGTCCCGGCTGGTCACCCCGAAGGCCTCCGGCGAGCAGACCTGCATCGAGTGCAGCCAGACGGACCGGTGCGAGTAGGCGACGCCCTTCGGGTGCCCGGTGGTACCGGACGTGTAGCACAGCGCGGCCGCGTCGCGCTCGTCGACGTCGGGCCAGTCGTACCCGGTCGGCTTGTCCGCGATCAGCTCGGCCCAGGGGTGCACGGTGACCGGCGCGACCGACAGCGGTGCCGGGTCGCCCTCGCCGACCACGACCACGTGCTCGACGGTCTTCATCTCGGCCAGGCTGCGCGCCAGCAACGGGATCAGCGTCCCGTCCACGATCACGACCTTGTCGTTCGCGTGGTTGGCGATGTAGCTGAGCTGGTCGGGGAAGAGCCGGATGTTCAGCGTGTGCAGGACAGCGCCCATGCTCGGCACCGCGCAGTAGGCCGCGAAGTGCTCGGCGTTGTTCCACATGAACGTGCCGACCCGGTCGTCACCGGTGACGCCGAGGTCGTCGCGCAGCGCGTGGGCGAGCTGCGCGGACAGCGCGCCCAGCTCCCGGTACGTGGTCCGCCGGACGCCCGCACCGGTCCAGGTGGCCACCTCGGCGTCGCCGTGTACCGTGCTGCCGTGCTCCAGCAGGCGGGAGATCTGCAGGGGGAGGTCCATCATCGTGCTCCGCATGATCACCACGGTAGTGGTGAGCGTCACACACGGCTAGTCCCCGTTCAGCCAACGCTAGCTTCGGCGAGTTCTCCGGCCTCGACGGTGTGGCCGCCTTCGCCGCCGTGGCCGCGCCCGTGCAGTACCCCGTCGTGCAGGGCCAGGCACAGCGCCACGGCGAGCAGCGAGACGAGCCCGGCCACCAGGAAGATCGGGTGCAGCGTGTTGACGAAGGCGTGCTGGATCCCGTCCAGCACCGGCCCGGGCAGCTTCTTCAGCGACGCCGGGTCGTTGATGGACAGGTTGCCCAGCTTCGGTGCCCACACCGCGGCCTGGTCCGGTGGCAGCTTGTGCAGCGCGGCGGTGAGCGCCGGCCGCAGTTCGGCGATCAGCCGGTTGCTCAGTACCGCCCCGAGCGCGGCCACGCCGACCGACCCGCCCAGCGACCGGAAGAACGTCGCCGCCGAGGTACCGGCGCCCATGTCCCGCAGGTCCAGGCTGTTCTGTACGGCGAGGATCAGCGGCTGCATGGCCATGCCCAGACCGATGCCGATCACGAGCATGTAGACGAACGCCTGCCAGAGCGGCGTGTCGACCTTGAGCAGGGTGAACAGACCCAGCCCGCCGGCCATGATCGCGGTACCGGCGACGGTGAACCACTTGTACCGCCCGATCCGGCTGATCAACCGGCCGGCGCCGATCGAGGTACCGATGATGCCGACCATCATCGGCAGCATCAGCAGGCCCGACCGGGTCGGCGTCGCGCCCTTGACGATCTGCAGGTACAGCGGGACGTAGATGATCGCGCCGAACATGCTGAAGCCGAGCACGAAGGTGGCCGCGTTCGCGAGCGAGAACGTCGGCTTGCGGAACAGCCGCAGCGGCAGCACCGGCTCGGCAGCCCGTACCTCGACGAGGAGGAACGCGACCGCCAGGACGGCGAACCCGGCGAACAGCCCGAGGATGCCGGCCGAGCCCCAGGCCCAGCCGTGCGAGCCACCGAAGGACAGCGCGATGAGCAGGCAGACCACGGCGCCGACCAGCAGCAGCGCGCCGTACCAGTCGATGCGGTGCTCGCGCCGGTGGTGCGGGACCAGCCGCAGCACCTGGTTGCAGACGAAGATCGCGACGATCGCGACCGGCACGTTGATGTAGAAGATCCAACGCCAGTCGTGCTGCGCGAAGTACCCGCCGACCAGCGGACCGGCCACGCTGGCCAGGCCGAACACCGCACCGAACAGACCCTGGTACCGGGCCCGGTCGCGGGGCGGCAGCACGTCGGACACGATCGTGAAGGCGAGCGTCATGAGCCCGCCCGCGCCCAGGCCCTGCAGGCCCCGGGTGAGGATCAGCTCGGTCATGTTCTGCGAGGCGCCGGCGAGCAGCGAGCCGAGCGTGAACGCGCCGATCGCGAACATCAGCACCGGCCGGCGGCCGTACAGGTCGGACACCTTGCCGTACAGCGGCGTGGAGGCGGTCGAGGCGAGCAGGTAGGCGGTGACGACCCAGGAGTAGTGGTTGATCCCGCCCAGCTTGCCGACGATGGTCGGCAGCGCCGTACCGACGATGGTCTGGTCCAGGGCAGCCAGCAGCATGCCCATCATCAGCCCGCTCATCAGAACCAGGATCTGCCGGTGGCTCAGGACCGGCCTCGTGTCGTGGACGGTCGTACTCATGACGCCTCCCAGTGCGCTCCGCGAGGCGCTTTGGTGCGCTGCGCTCATCGCTTCCTCTCCTGTTCGCGCCTGGCCAGCGCGTCGTTGAACCGCCCGAACAACCGCGCGAACTCGGCGCGGTCGGCCGGGGTCCAGTCGGCCAGCAGCTCACGAAGTACCGCCTGCCACCGTTCCCGGTTGTGCCCGAGTACCTCGTGGCCGGCGCTGCTGACCTCGATCAGGGTGGCCCGCCGGTCGGTCGGATCCGGGGTACGGCTGACCAGTCCGGCCGCCTCCAGCGCGGCGACCTGGCGGCTGACCGTGGACAGGTCCAGACGCGCGTCCTCCGCCACCGCGGACAGCCGCCGCGGGCCGTCGGAGGCCAGCTGCGCGAGCAACAGGTACCCCCCTCGGTCGAGGCTCGGTCCGTCCGGTTCCACGCGCAGTCCGGTCCAGAACCGCTCCGCACGCCGGAGGAACACACCAAGCTGGCGCCCGATCTGGACGTGTTCGTCCGGCATGAGGCCCCTTCTCGTGATTACTTGCTCGGTACAAGCATTTCCTGCAACGCCACGGGCTGCAACCGGATTCCGTAACTGTGGGCGACTACACGCCGTCCGGCACGGGTTCGACGGGTGGCGCGGCGGCCTCGGCGGGCGCGGCGGCCTCGGCGGGCGCGGCGGCCTCGGCGGGCGCGGCGAGCAGCCGGGCGTGGCGGGTACGCAGCTCACCATCCTCGGGCCGGCTCCGGTACGCGGCGAGATCCGGTACCCGGACCGGTACCGGCGGCCCGTCCTGTCTGACGACCGCGTCGAACGGACCCTCGTGCACGATCCGTAGCCGCGCGATGCCCCAGGCATCCCCCGGCCCGGTCGCCGACGTGCACGCATGCCTGGCGATCCGCGGCGAGCCGCTGGAGGATCAGCTCGCCGGCGAGCGCCCGCGCCTCGGCCTGCCCGGAGTCCCCGCCCCGGAAGATGTGGTGCGCGCCCTCGATCACCACGACGTGCGGCTCCCGGCGACGTCGCCGTACCGCATCGAGCAGCAGCAGCAGCGCCACCAGCGCCCGCTCGTCGGCATGGTCGCCGACCCCGGCCAGCGTGCTGCTCGAACCGCCTGGGCCGCCGCCGGGTCCGCGACCGGCTCGGCAAGAACATGCACGGGTACCGCGGCCACCTGCTCCGCCAACTGGACCGCCCGGGCGGCGGCAGTCTCCGGTACCGACGCGCTGGTGCGGGCGACCAACCACAGCCGCAACCGGCCCGGCTCGGACCGGACCCAGCGCAGCGCGACGACCTCGCCCGGCCGGACGGCGAGCAGCCGCTTCAGATAGGTGGCCTGCTCGCCCAGCGCCCAGTCGAGGCGCTGCGCCGGGGTCGACCGGGCGAGGTCGGCGCGCCGGCTCAGGTCATACGCGCCGGTGACCTCGACCGCGGTCCACGCCCACGCCACACCGTCCCCCGCGACCACGATGGGTACGGCGGGCGCGACCGGACCGTCACCGGTTGCCGATCGGCGGGTCCTTCGTGACGAAGACACCGACGCCCGGTACCCCCTCGACGAACCCTTCCGCCTTCAACGTGATCATCGCGTTCCGGATCACGATCGTCGACACTCCGTACATCTGACAGAGCTTCGAGGTCGACGGAAGCTTGTCTCCCGGCTTCAACAACCCCGAGGTGATCTGGTCTCGGATGTCGTCCGCCAGTGACGCCCATTTCGGTGCGGCCATGGTGCGCTCTCCCTTGCCCTTCGCGCACCATCCGATCACATGACATCACAGGTTGACTAGACATACCTTGATATCGTAAGTTCTCCTGGTCGCTTTCCTTGCCCTTCAACTTGGACGGTGACACTCCCGCGCGGCGGTCGGGCTGAAGGCTCTCCGTCAGGGTTGCCGGGTTGGAACCCGGCCGCCGCGCACCCTCCCCGGAAGGAGATCCGGTGCCCCGACTGTTGCGCCTGGCTGTGTACGGCCGCTGCCCGGCTCCGTGTCGGCTCGCCCAGCCGTGCCCCGACCACCCCGAGACGTTCGGTATCCGAGCCCGGTTCCGGCGCGGCGTGAAGCAGTGGCGCACCCCGATCGGCGACGAGGCCTGAGTGCAGACTTCCGCCGGTACCGTGGTCGTTAGACGTTAGCTTTGTCGGTGCAAAGGCCTGCACTGGGCCGCTCAGGGAAGGGCGACCTGACATGGCAACCAAGATCACGACTGACCACAGCGACGTACGCGAAGCCACCCCGGAAGAGGGCCGGAAGATCCTCGACGACAAGGCGCGCACACTGCTGGGCGTCTCCGGCGAGGAGTTCCTTCGACGGTGGGACGCCGGTGGATACCTGGAAGCTGTCGACCCGAATGTGAACGCTGTGTCGATCTTGATCCCCTTTGGCCGGTAGAAATCCCCGGGAGGCATTCGCAGCCTTCAGTGAGCCGCTGCAACAGAACGTGTCCTGCCTTGCCAACGATGTTCTGATCGTCAGCCCCGGCGGACGCCACGCCTCCCGCAAGGTCCATTCCCTAACCCTCGCGAACGGTCCCATCAAGATCACGGACGAGCTGACCCTCGACCTCAGCCCGATGTACGAAATCATCCAGACCGACGAGCCCGGTAAGGGCCCTTACAAGGTCAGCACCAGGGCCTACGACTACGCCGTGCGCGACGGTGGTGGCCGGGTGCAAGCCTCGTACCACTGGCATCCGCTGGGTCGGTCCAGTTACACCGACCCGCATTTCCATGTGCCACTTCAATGGCCTGGTGTCCACTTGCTGCGTCCGACCCGAGGGCGGCCAGGTCAGATTTCCTCTGACCTGGCCCTGCGGGTGTCTGAGCCGCCTGTCGGAATCGAACCGACGACCTACGCATTACGAGTGCGTCGCTCTGGCCGACTGAGCTAAGGCGGCAACGTCGGTCAAGTGTACGTGATCCCCTCCCGCCAAATACCAGCGGATTCCGATACCCTCCGGTTCCATGACTGTCGATGCCCAGCCGGTATCCGCCGACGAGCCCCGCCCACGCAGCCTCCACCCGCAGGAACTGGGGTTCATCCCCCGCGGCCCGGTACCGTGGCTGTCCCCCGGACAGCTCGCCGTTACCGCGCTGCGGGTCGTGCTGTCCGACTGGTTCGGCGCCTACCTGGACAAGCGCGAGCTGCAGCAGGCCCTGCCGGACACCGTCTTCGATGAGGGCGCCGACGGGGCTGAGCTGTGGTTCGACTATGTCGCCGACCTCGGCGACGGGTTCGATCCCACGTACACTGTCGCCTACCTGCTCGCCCAGCCGGAGCTGGCGGTTGACGGGGCGCCGCCGCTGCCGCGGGGCCGGGTGCTGGTGATGGGCGGCGACGAGGTGTACCCGACGCCGAGCAACCAGCAGTACGAGGACCGCCTCAAGGGGCCGTACAAGGCGGCGTTGCCGGTACCCCCGGTTGGCCCGGAGCCGTCGCTGTACGCGCTGCCGGGCAACCACGACTGGTACGACGGCCTGACCGCGTTCATCCGGCTGTTCGCGAAGGCCGGCAAGGACCGGCTGGGCGGTTGGTGCAACGCGCAGGCGCGCTCGTACTTCGCAATCCAGCTGCCGCACCGGTGGTGGTTGTTCGCGGTCGACACGCAGTTCGGTGCGTACATCGACGAGCCGCAGCTCACCTACTTCCACCGGGCCGCCGCCGAGTTGCACCCGGGCGACACGGTCATCCTGTGCCCGCCGACGCCGGGTTGGGTCAAGGCGGAGAACGACCCGGGGGCGTACGACGCGATCGACTACATCGTGCGGACGGTCATCGAACCGACCGGGGCGCAGATCCGGCTGATGCTATCCGGGGACCTGCACCACTACGCCCGCTACGAGGGGCCGGACCGGCAGCTGGTCACGTGTGGCGGCGGCGGGGCGTACCTGTACGGCACGCACCGGCTTCCCGAGTCCATCCCGGTGCCTCCGCCGCAGAGCCTGTCCCGGAAGACCAGCACCGCCAAGGAGTACGGCCTCAAGGCGACGTTCCCCACCAAGGCGGTCTCGAAGCGGTACGCGGCCGGGGTGTTCGCCCGGATGCCCCGGCGCAACCCCAGCTTCCTCGCGCTCCTCGGCCTCGTGCACACGCTGTTCATGCTCGGTGTGGTGGATATCGTGATGCACGCCGCGGGCGTGGAACAGCATCTCATCACCGTCCCGGTGGCGCTGGTCGGCGTCATCATCCTGGGCGGTGCGACCGCGTTCGCGATGCCGAAGGTCGGTCCGCGGCGTACCGAGCACTGGCTCTTCGGTATCGCACACGGCATTGTCCACATAGGACTCGGTGTGCTCGGTGCCGAGATCTGGGCGCGCCTGCCGTTCGTACACTGGCGATGGCCGTTGCCGCTGATCGCCGCGGCCGTCATCTACCTGCCGATCTCCGGTTTCGTGGCCGCCGAGGTGGTCGCGGCGTACCTGCTGCTGGCCAGCACGGCGCGGGTGAACTTCAACGAGCTGTACGCCGGACAGTCCATTGTGGACTCCAAGAGCTTCCTGCGGATGCACATCGGCACCGACGGCGCGCTGACCATCTACCCGATCGGGGTGGATCGCGTCTGTCAACAGTGGACAGTACGACCGGACGATCCGGTGGACCAACCGTGGCTGCAACCGAAACAGCCCATCGCGGTCAAGCTGGCGGAGCCACCGATCCGGATAGAAAAGGAGCCAGCGCGGTGACTACGGCGGCATGGACCGCCGCGGGTGGACCGATCGAAGGAACCACCACGACGCTGGGCAGCCGGTCCGCGGCGGAGAGGTAGCCGTCGCGCACGCGCGCGAGCAGGTCGGCGGAGCGCTCGTACACGTCGCCGTCGGCGTCCCCACGGTGCGCGACGCGGTTCTTGGACACCTCCGGCGGCACGTCGAGCACGACCGTTGCGTCCGGCTGCGGAAGCTCCAACTCCGCGAACTCCAGACGCAGTACCCAGTCGAACAGCGCCGGATCGCCAGCGCGGGCCGACTGGTACACAGCGTTGGAAAGCGTGTACCGGTTCAGCAGCACCACGCCGTCGGTCACCGGCTTGCGGTCGCGCGCCCACTGCGCCCGGTCCAGCGCGTACCACAGCGCCATCGAGCGCGGATCCACGGTCTGCGCGGACACGTCGCCGGTCCCGTCGAGCAGGGCGCGGATGTGCCGGCCGAAGAAGGTGTCATAGCGCGGGAACGACACAACGTCCACGGCGGACAGTGCCGAAGCCAGCAGCGCCACCTGGGTACTCTTGCCGGCGCCGTCCAACCCTTCGACCGCGACCAGCAACTCACCCATGCGTCGCCTCGTACGCCTGCCGCGAGCCGCAGACCGAGGCGCGACTGCAGGAGCAGCGCGACCCGTCGGCGTCCATCCGTACCACGACGGCGTCGCGCGGCACGCTGTGGCCCACGACCCGCCCCTCACCGTCCGGTGTGGACACCCGCGTACCGATCGACGGCGCGGTGGCCTGGAACTGTTGGTACAGCGGGTGTTCGTACTTCAGGCAGCACATCAGCCGGCCGCACGCACCGGAGATACGCAACGGGTTCAACGGCAGGTCCTGGTCCTTGGCCATCCGGATGGTCACCGGCTCGAAGTCGGTGAGGAACGTGGCGCAGCACAGATCCCGTCCACACGAACCGATCCCGCCCTGTACCCGCGCCGAATCGCGCGCGGACAACTGCCGCAGCTCCACCCGGCAGTGCAGCGTCGCGCCCAGATCCCTTACCAGGGAACGGAAATCGACCCGGTGCGGTGCGGTGAAGTAGATCGTCGTCCGCCCGCCGGTGCTGCCTGGGCTCTCCAGCACGTGGTCGATCGCGACCACCTTCATCGGCAGCTCGTGCTCGCGGATCAGCTTCTTCGCGGCCACCTTGGCGTCGGCCTTGCATTTGCGCATCAGTTCGTCGCGGCGCAGATCCTCGTCTCCGGCTGGGCCGACGAGCGCCGGGAAGCCCGAGGTGTCCTCCGTGACCCACTGCGGCGCCCACACGCACTCGGCCACCTCGGGACCGTCGTCGGTCGGCACGAGCACCTTGTCCCCGACGCCGATCTGGTGCTGCCCGGGATCGAGGTAGTACAACCGGCCGTACCGGTTGAAGCTCACGGCGCACAGCATGCCCATGAGGACACCTTATCCCGTACCGATAACTGGCTTATCCGGAGAAACCCGGCACCGGCGTAACCGGGCCGGGCCCGGCGCGTTGGGCCACGGCGAACCCCCAACGCTGACCGGAGGCCCCCATGCCGGTATCCAGACTGCCCTACGCCCTCGCCGCGGCCGCGCTCGCCGCCGCGCTCGCGCCCGCGCTGCCCGCCGCGGCGGCGCCCCCGGCGCGTGGCTGCGCGAGCGGCGGCGCGAGCGCCGACCTGCTCCGGGTGTACGCCGCGGCGCCGAGCACCACCGCCGCCGCCAGACAATCGCCGGTCGGGCTGCGCGTCGCATCCAGCCAGGTCGAAATGTCCAGCTCGCGGACCACCGCCACCGCGCGCGCCCTGGACGGGCCGCTCGCCGCGCCCGGCACCGCGACCGAGCAGGCCCCGCCGACGCCGCCGGGGTCCGGGCACCAGGTCGGTGCGGCCCCCGTCGATGTCGGCGACGCCAAGGTGGGTACCGGTGACCTGCGCGCCAGGGCGACGTGGCCGGCCGGGTACCGGTGCGGTTCGCCGGCCGGCCCGAGCGCGTCGTCCTCGACGGCGCTCGTGGACGCGACGGTGCTGCCCGAGCCCGGCGGCTGGAGCATGGTCCGGGTACCGCGCAACGTCAACAGCGCAGCCGATGTCGGCCTGTCCCTGCGCGACCGGCATGCGGCGACGTCGGTGACCGCCCGGGTCGGCCTCGGCGAGGTATCCGTGCTCGACGGTACGGATGCGGGCGTGCGGGTGCGGGTGGTCAGCGAGCCGACGCTGACCGCGACAGCCGGCGGTACCGTAGCGCGGTCCTCGGTCCACTACACCGCCCCGGTCTTCGAGGTGATCGGTAAGGCCGGGACCCGGCGGCTGGAGGTGGCCAGCCAGCACCTGGACATCCCGGTCCCGCCCGAGGCGCTCGGGTCGGCTGTCCCGGCGGGCGCCGGCTCCGTGGTGCTGCGCCTGTCGATCGGCGCGGTATCCCAGCACGTCACCGGTACCTCGATCACGGCCGAGGCGGGGACCCTGCGGGTGCAACTCCTGGCCGGCAGCGACACGCTGCTCGACCTCGGGGTCGGGGTGTTGCAGGTGAACGCCGGCGCACCGGCCGACCCGCCGCCCGCGCCGGCAACGCTTCCGGGCGACGGCCCGACCCTGCCGCTCACCGGCGTCAACGCCGGATGGCTGGTCGGTATCGGCGTGCTGATCGCGATCGGTGGCCGCCTGCTCCTGCTGCTCTCGCGGCGCCGGGCACGTTCGGGACCGTAGCGGTTAGCCGAGCCGCGCAGGTGCGCGGTGCTACCCGAGCCGCAGGTGCGCGGTGCTGGCCGGCGCGGCGGCCGGTGGCCGGTAGGTCAGCTCGCCGAGCCGGCCGGCCCACCGGTCGTGTACGGTACGGCCGTCGTCGAGGATCTCGGCCACCGTCTGCAACAGGTGCCCGCCGATCGTGGCCGCCGCGCGAGCAGCCGCGGTAGGCGACGGCGATCCGCCTCCGCCGGAGAGCCAGTCAGCCGTGTCGGGTGCGGACCGGAGTATGACGGCTTCGGCACTGCCCAGGCATTCGGCGACGGTACCGGCCAAGGCCCGGCGGCTGCGGCCGAGCCAGGCGGTCACGTCGTCGAGGTAGCTTGCGGTATCGGCCAGCCGGCCGGCGAGCGTGTCCGGTCCACTGCCGGCCAGGTGAGCGGAGAGCGCCGACCATGCGGCCGCGTACGCCTCGGCCGCCGGCCCGCCCCACGCGGCCGGCATCGGCACCGCATCGGTCCACTGCCGGTACCCGTCGGCCTGCTGGCGCAGCGCGTCCGCCGCCCCGGTCAGCCCGTCCGGGGCCACGCCGGCCAGGTGCGCTGCGGCCCCGCCGGGCAGGGCACCAACGCGCCGCAGCAGCGGCCAGATCGGATGGTCGGCGGGAGCCCCGCTGGCGAGCAGGATCGCATCGACCTGCTCCAGCAACTCGCTGGCGACCGGGTAGACGCGGTCGAGGAGGTCCATCAGCCCACCGTCCGGTGCCGGCGGTGCGCGTCGTCCTCCACCTGGCGGTAGCCGTCGGCGGCCTGCCGGAGCGCCCCGGCCAGGTCGGTGAGCCGGGCGCCGTGGCCGGCCGCCTCGCGCTCCCGGGCGGCGAGCGCCGCGGTCCACGCCGCGTGCAGGTCGCGGCCCAGCTCGCCCAGGTGCCCGGCGGCATCCCCGCCGAACCCGGCCGGGCCGGGCTGAACCCGACCCAGAAGCGGCGCCGCCCCGCTGACCTCGTCGGCGACCGCCGCCAGCCGGTCCGCCACCTCGTCGACCTCCATCAGCCCTCCCCGTCCGCTCGCTTCGCGACGCTCAGACGCGCCGCTCACGCTCGCTCCCTCAGCCCTCCCCGTCCGCTCGCTTCGCGGCGCTGTTAAGCGTCGTCTTCCCTCCTCGGTGCGGTCGTCGTGAGCCAGCACTTGGGCTGGATCAGCAAGTCGGCGGTCGTCAGTCCAGACGCGCCGCGCCGCTCACGCTCGCTCCCTCAGCCCTCCCCGATCGGCCGGTGCTCGCCGAACGTCTCGGCGTGCAGCTTGCTGCGCGCCCATGCAGCCGCGTCGGCGGCCGCCACGACCGCCTGCCGGACCGAGCGGGACAGCTCGGCACTGGTGCGGCCAGTCAGCGCGCCGGTGATGGTCACGTCGCGGATCGTCCCGTCGGCGGTCACCACGACCTCGACGAGCCCGTCCGGCGAGCTGACCGTCACCTCGACCCCGCGAACCGCCTTGTCGAACTCGGCGAGCAGCCCGTCCAGGCGCTGGTAACGCTCGACCGCCGCTTCGATGAACGCCTCGTCGATCTCGCGCGCCATAAGCCCTTCGCCCTCCCCGGACGCCAACGTACGGGAACAAACGGTAGCCGCGTAACCCCCTGTGGATAACCCCGGTCAGCCGCGCCAGAGGGTGACCATCATGGCCTCGACCGCGATCCGTGGCTTGACGTTGAGCTCGATCGCGTCCCGGCAGGCGAGTACCGCGGACAGCCGGCGCAGCGCGCTCTCCGGCGTCCAGCGCTCGGCCGCTTTCGCGGCGGTATCGGCGGCATCGACGTGTACCGGCGGCACCGCGGCTCCCACGGTACGCAGGAGCACGTCCCGGTAGAACCCGGCCAGGTCGACCAGGGCGCGGTCGAGGGCGTCGCGCTGGGCCCGGGTGGCACGGGACCGCTGCCGGCGCTCCAGGTCCTTCAGCGCCGCGGTCACGCCGCGCGCCGCACCGGCCGCGCCGCGACCGGTACCCCCGGCTCCCAGCGCGGTGGACAGGTCGTCCTTCTCCTTGGCATCCAGCTCGACCACGGCGGCGGCCGCCTCGGCCCCGGCCGCCTCGATCAGCGCGGAAGCGGCATCGAAGCAGGCGCCGATACCCGTCAGCCGGCGCGGCAGGGCCAGTACCGCGTCCCGGCGCGCCCGGGCCTGCGGATCGCGCGCCAGCCGGCGGGCCCGCCCGACGTGGCCCTGCGCCGCGGCAGCCGCCCAGAGCGCGTCGTCCTGGGCGATGCCGTCGCGCTCGACGAGTACCGACGCGACCGCCTCGGCCGACGGCTGGCGCAGGGTCACCACGCGGCACCGGGAGCGGATCGTCACGGAGATGTCGTCGGGGTGCGTCGACGGGGTACACAGCAGGAAGACCGTGCGCGGTGGCGGTTCCTCGATGGCCTTGAGCAGCGCGTTGCCGGCCGCCTCGGTGAGCCGGTCGGCGTCCTCGACGAGGAGTACCTGCCAGCGGCCCTGAGTCGGGGCACCCTGCGCCCGCAGCACGAGGGACCGCATCTCGCCGACGCCGACGGTCAATCCCTCGGGCACCACGAAGCGCACGTCCGCATGGGTACCGGCGAGCGTCGTGTGGCACGCGGGGCAGGTACCGCAGCCCTGCCGGGCGCATTGCAGGGCGGCTGCGAAGGCACGGGCGGCGACCGACCGCCCGGAGCCGGCCGGCCCGGTGAACAGCCACGCGTGCGTCATCGCGGCGCCGGCCGCGGGCGGCTCCCCGGCCACGATCGCTGCCGCCGCGGCGGCGGCCCGGCGCAGCGTGGCAACCGCGTCCTCCTGACCCACCAGGGGTCGGAAAACATCTCCCATTCAGGACCGGCTCTCCGCGCGCGAGCGGCTCTCCGCCTCGGCCGACCCGTCGGCGGCGGCGGCGGGCGGCGACCCCGACGGGTCGGCCGAGGCGGCAGGTGGCGCCTCGTCGGCAGGTGGCGCGCTGTCCACCGGTACCGCGGTCGTGGCGACCCCGGCGATCAGCGGCGCCGGCGGCACGTCCGGCAGCACCACATCGACCGCCGCGACGGGCGCAGTGGGCGCGGCGGTCGCATCCGGCTCGGCCGGCGACGGCCTCTCGGTAGCGGCGGAAGCCGGCGGTAGCAGCCGCTCGACCCGGTCGACGATGAGCGTGGCGACCGACTCGACCGGCCGGCTGGCGTCGAGTACGAGGTACCGCTTCGGATCCTTCGCGGCCCGGTCGAGGAAGGCGTAGCGCACCTTCTCGGCGAACTGTACAGCCGGCAGATCGGGCTCGGTCGCCTCCCGGGGCCGGTGGTCGGCGCGGCGCAGCCCTTCGGCGGGGTCGATGTCCAGCAGTACCACCAGATCCGGCTTGAGCCCGCCGGTGGCCCACCCGGACAGCCAGGCCACCTCGTTGACCGGCAGGGTACGGCCGGCCTCCAGATAGGCCAGCGACGAGTCGACGAACCGCTCGCAGATGACGACGGCACCGCGTTCCAGCGCCGGCCGCACCACTGTCGCGACGTGATGGGCCCGGTCGGCGGCGTACAGCAGCGCCTCGGCGCGCGGTGCGGCGGCGGCCAGCCCCATCACCCCGCCAGACAGCAGCATGCTACGGATCTGGGTACCCACCTCGGTCGCGCCGGGCTCGCGGGTCAGCACGACCTCGTGCCCGTCGGCGCGCAGCAGTTCGGCCAGCCGGTTCGCGTGCGTGGACTTGCCGGCCCCGTCGCCGCCCTCCAGGACGATGAACACGCCGGCCCGGGCGACCCGGTCGGCGAGGCTGAGCGGGCGACCGCGGACCGAGCCGATGACGTCGGCCACCAGCGGTACCCCGCGCTTGTCGTCCATCTGGCGCAGTGCGGTCACGCCGGCGAACGCACCGAACAGCCCGGCGCCGAAGAGCAGCAGCCGGGTGGTCGAGACGGGTACCCCGAAGATGTCGCGCGAGCTGCCGAGCCCGACCACCACGCTGGACACCGACGTGGTCAGCAGCAGGGTGAGCTGGGTACCGGTCTGGATGAACGAGAACACCCGCCCGCGCACCTCGTCGCCGACCTCGGTACCGAGCAGAGTCGTGCCGGCCAGGAACGCCATCCCGGCGCCCACGCCCACCCCGAGCGCGAAGACCACGGCGATGACCAGGTGCCAGGCGAACGCGAGGACGGCCACCGACCCGGCCGCCACGATGATCGACAGCCCGAACCAGCGGCGCCGGGACAGCGCGGCGACCAGCCGCGGCCCGGCGACGATGCCGGTACCCAGGCCGACGAAGATGACCGCGAACAGGATGTAGAACGTGGAGTCGCCGCCGCCGAGCGAGCGCGCGTAGAACTGGGCGGTACCAACGACCACGCCGGCGCCCGCGAACGCCCCGAGGATGCCCAGGACCAGGCCGCGGACCAGCGGGGTCTTCCCGACATACGCCCAGCCGGCGACGAACTCCTTCCACAGCGGCGGCTTCTTGGCCGGCCGGGCGACCCGGCGACCGCTGATCTCCGGAATGCCGAAGAACACCGTGAACGCGGTGGTGAGGAACGTCAGCGCGTTGAAGTACAGCGCGACGTGGGTGGGCTCGAACGGACTGGTACCGGTGGACTTGTGTAGTTCATTGACGATGGTGGTCAGCGCGGCGAGGAACAGGCCGGCCAGCACCGGCGTGACGCCGTAGGTGGTGGCGAGGGTGAGCTGGTTGGCGCTCTCCAGCCGGGCCCGGGGCAGCAGGTTCGGTACCGCGGCGTCCTTGGCCGGCCCCCACGCCATCTGCATCGCCTCGATGACGAACGTGGCCGCCGCTGCCCAGCCGACGATGATCTTCGAGTCGGACGTCACCAGCGTGATCGCCGGGATCGAGGCGAACATCACGAACCGCACGAGATCGGACACGACCATCGTGTACCGGCGGTTCCAGCGGTCGGCCACCACGCCCGCGACCGGCCCGAGGATCAGCGCCGGGAGCATCCGGACGGCGACCACCGAGCCGAACGCCACACCCTTGGCGGCCGACCCGGTCACCTGGGCGGACGCGAAGATCGCGCTGGCCAGCAGGCCGAGCCAGTCGCCCATCGAGGACAACCCGAGGACCAGCCACAACCGGCGGAACGGCCGGACCCGCCACAGCGCCTTGAGGCTGTCGAGCCCGGACAGCTCGACGCCGGCCTGCGGCGGCGGCGGGTCAGCCTTGCGCCGGTCGGACTTCATATGTCCTCACTGTAGCGGCGCGAGTGCAGTGTCGATGTTCCGGCGCGGCCCGGCAGGATCACGTTCCGGCACGCCTGGCCAATTACGCGAGACAATTTCGCTTTCTGCCCGGTAACCGATACGGTGCAAGTGTGTCACGAAGCGTGCGCGCCGCCCTGCGCGCCCGGTACGAGCAGGCCACGGCCGACCTCGATGCGCCGTTCGGCGTGGTCGACCTCACGGCCTTCGACGCGAACGCGGACGCCCTCGCCGCGCTCGCGGCCGGCAAGCCGGTACGGGTCGCGAGCAAATCGGTACGCTGCCGGGCCCTGCTGCGCCGGGCGCTGGCCGGCTCCGGCTGGCGCGGCGTCATGGCGTACACCCTGGCCGAGGCGCTCTGGCTGGCCCGCGACGGGGTGTCCGACGACGTCCTGGTCGCCTATCCGACCGCGGACCGGGCGGCGCTGCGGGCGCTCGTGGCCGATCCGATGCTCGCCGGCGAGATCACGCTGACCGTGGACTCGGTCGAGCACCTGGATCTCATCGACGCGGTGGCCGGCCGTAACCGGCCACCCGTGCGGGTCTCGCTGGAGCTGGACGCCTCGTGGCGGCTCGCCGCCGGGCGGATCCATGTCGGGGTACGGCGGTCGCCGGTACACACCGCGGCACAGGCCGGCGCGCTGGCCAGGGCGATCGCCGGCCGGTCCGGGTTCCGGCTGGTCGGGCTCATGGCCTACGAGGCACAGATCGCCGGGCTCGGCGACGCGCCGGCCGGCCAGCCGCTGCGCGCCGCCGCAATCCGGGCGATCCAGCGCCGGTCACTGCCCGAGCTGCTCGCCCGCCGGGGCGCCGCGGTGGCCGCGGTCCGCGAGCACGCCGAGCTGGAGTTCGTCAATGGCGGGGGTACCGGCAGCCTCGCGCTCACCGCCGTGGACCCCGCTGTTACCGAGGTGACCGCCGGCTCCGGCCTGTACGGGCCGACGCTCTTCGACGCCTACCGCGCCTGGCGCCCGCAGCCGGCGGCATACTTCGCCCTGCCGGTGGTCCGCCGCCCCGCCCCGGGTGTGGCGACGGTACTCGGCGGCGGGTGGATCGCCTCCGGCCAGACCAGCCGCATCCGCCAGCCCAGGCCCTGGCTGCCCGAGGGGCTTCGGCTGACCGGTACCGAGGGCGCCGGCGAGGTACAGACGCCGCTGGTCGGGCCCGCGGCCAACGGGCTGCGGGTTGGCGACCGGGTGTGGTTCCGCCACGCGAAGGCCGGCGAGCTATGTGAGCACCTCGACGCGCTGCACCTGATCTCCGGCGCAACCGTCGTCGAGGTCGTACCCACCTACCGCGGCGACGGTAAGGCGTTTCTCTAGCGGGAGATGGTGTTCACGTGACGGTGCAGGTACTCCCGGATCAGTGCCTTGGCCTCGGTCAGCACCTCGGCGTCGCCGTCGGGATCGCGGCGGAACGCCAGCTTGATCAGCGCGTCGCCGGCCTCCACCGCGATGCCCAGCGCGAAGTCGAGCCGCGGCCCGGCGGTCGCCCCGAAATGCCGGACCAGCAGCCCGGCGAGCTGCTCGGCGATGATCGTGTTGTTGTCCCGCTCGGCGTCCAGCAGGTGCACGTCGACGATGTCGCCGAAGTGCAGCGTCCGGAAGCCGGGCGTCTCGCGGTGCATCGCGATGTACTCGTCGATCGCCGCGTCGACGATGTCCCACCAGTGGTCGAACTCGACCGCTTCGGAACGGGCGGACAGCTGCGCCAGGTATGCCTCCAGGTTGCGCAGCGCGAGGGCCTGCACGATGGCCCGCTTGTCCGGGAAGAACTGGTATACCGAGCCGATCGCCACCCCGGCCCGCTCGGCGAGCAGGGTCGTGGTGAGCGCCTCGTACCCGATCTCGTCGACCAGCTCGGCGCAGGCGTCCAGCATCCGTTGCACCCGTGCCACGCTGCGTCCCTGGACCGGGACCCGGCGCAGCGGGTTGGTCGAGGCCTGGGTGGTCACCGTCCGGTACTCCTTCGCAGGGCTGGGGGCGTAGCGCCCGCTAACGTCAAACCTACTCAGAGCAACGAGCGGAGCGGACCTACGCATCGCCGTTATACCCGTGTTGACACTCGGAGAATCTTGTGACCGGACAGGAATGGGCCAACTGGGCGGGAAACGAGCGGGACACCGCGCCGGTGCTGCGGCCCGGCTCGACCGGCGAGGTCGCCGACGCGGTGAAGCAGGCGCGGGCGGACGGCCGGACGATCAAGCCGGTCGGGGCCGGCCACTCGTTCACGGCGGCCGCGGCGACCGAGGGTACCCGGCTGCGGCTCGACCGGCTCAGCGGCGTCGTCTCCGTCGACCCGGCGGAGAAGCTCGTCACGGTCGGTGCCGGTACCCCGCTGTCGGTGCTCAACCGGCTGCTCGCGGGGTACGGCCTGGCGCTGCCGAACCTCGGCGACATCGACGTCCAGACGATCGCGGGAGCGACCGCCACCGGTACCCACGGCACCGGCGCCCGGTTCGGCTGCCTGTCCACGTTCATCGAGTCGTTGACGCTGGTCGACGGGACCGGGGCCACCATCCGGTGCGACGCGGCGGAGAACCCGGACGTGTTCGCCGCGGCCCGGGTCGGGCTCGGCGCGCTCGGCGTGGTCACCGAGGTGACGCTGCGCTGCGTGGACGCCTTCGTGCTGCGCGCCGAGGAGCGGCCGGCCCGCATCACCGATGTCCTGCCCGCGCTCGGCGAGCATGTCGCCGGCAACGACCACTTCGAGATGTACTGGTTCCCGTACACCGACCGGTTGCAGACCAAGACGAACAACGTCGTCGCGGCCGACGACCGGCCACTGAGCCGGTTCCGCGGCTGGCTGGGCGACGACTTCCTGTCCAACACCGTGTTCGGCGCCGCGTGCCGGGTCGGCCGGCGGATCCCGGCGACGGTCAAGACCATCGCGAAGATCGAGGCGCGGGCGCTGTCGCCGCGGGTGTACACCGCGCCATCGTACGAGGTGTTCTGCACGCCGCGGCGGGTGCGCTTCACCGAGATGGAGTACGGGCTGCCCCGCGCGGCCCTGCCTTCCGCCTTCGCGGAGTTGCGGAAGATCGTCGATCGGCTGCCGTTCCCGGTCATCTTCCCGGTGGAGCTGCGGGTATCGGCCGGCGACGACATCTGGCTCTCGCACGGGTACCAGCGGGACAGCGCGTACATCGCGATCCACCAGTACGCCGGGATGCCGTACGAGCCGTACTTCCGCGCGTTCGAGACGGTGGCCCGCGATCTGGGCGGCCGGCCGCACTGGGGCAAGCTGCACTGGCGGACGGCCGAGGACCTGCGCCCGGCGTACCCCCGGTTCGACGACTTCCTCGCCGTCCGGGAGCGGCTCGACCCCGACCGGGTCTTCGCCAACGCCTACACCGCGCAGGTCCTCGGCTCCTGACGTCAGGCCTCGCCGAGCGCTACCCGGGCGTACACCCGGCGCAGCAGCCGCGGCGAGAACCACGCCGCCTGGCCCAGTACCCGCATCGCCGCCGGTACCAGCACCCCGCGCACGAGCGTCGCGTCGATCAGGATCGCCAGCCCGCTGCCGAGCCCGAACAGTTGCAGGAAGCTGACGGTACCGGTGATGAACGCGAAGAAGCTGACCGCGAGCAGTACCGCGGCGGCCGACACGATCCGCCCGGTCCGGGCCAGCCCGCGGGTCACCGCGACCCGGGTGTCCGCGCCCTGGTCGTGCAGCTCCTTGATCCGGCTCATCAGGAACACCTCGTAGTCCATCGACAGCCCGAACGTGATGCAGAACATCAGCACGGTCATCGAGGTGTCCATCGGGCGGGCGGTGAAGTGCAGCAGGCCGGCGAGGTGGCCCTCCTGGAAGATCCAGGTCAGCACGCCGAGGGTCGCGGACAGGCTGAGTGCGTTGAGCAGCAGCGCCCGTACCGGCTGAACCACGCTGCCGGTGAAAAGGAACAGCAGCAGGAACGTCGTCAGTACCACCAGCAGCGCGGCCAGCGGCAGCCGGCTGCCGATCGAGTGGGTGGTGTCGATGAGCTGGGCGTCGGTGCCGCCGACGAGCACGCCGGTGTCGTCCGGCGCTGGTACGTCGCGGACGGCGCGCACGAGCTGCTGGGCGGCATCGGACTTGGTGACCAGGTTGCTCACCACGGTCAACCGTGGCCCGGCGGAGTCCACCCGGACCACGCCGGGCAGCTCGGACAGGCGGTGGGCGTAGTCGGTCAGCGCCGCCGCCGACGCCGGGCCGGTGACGACCACGTCGATCGGCGACGAGGCGTTGCCCGGGAACCGGGCCACCAGTGCGTCAGCGACCTGGTGGCTGCTCGCGCTGGGTCGCAGTACCCCCTGGTCGGGTGTGCCGAACGAGACGCCCAGCAGCGGGCTGGCCGCGAACAGCAGCACCGCGACCACCGGCAGCGCGACCACGCCCGGCCGGCGCATGACCAGCGCGGCCAGCCGCCCCCAGGCGGCCGACTCGCCGCCCTGCGGCGCGCGGGCCCACGGCAGCCGGCCGGCGTTGACCCGGCGGCCGACCAGGGCCAGCAGCGCCGGCGCCACCACCATCGCGCCGGCGGCGGCAATCGCCACCACGCCGATGCCCGCGTAGGCGAAGCTGCGCAGGAAGTACTGCGGGAAGACGAGCAGCGCGGCCAGCGCCGCGGCCACGGTTGCGGCGGAGAAGAGGATCGTCCGGCCTGCCGTCGCGACCGTGCGCGCTACCGCCTCGGGTACCTCGTCGCCGGCGGCCAACTGCTCGCGGTACCGGCTGACCATGAACAGCGCGTAGTCGATGCCGAGCCCGAGGCCGAGCGCGGTGGTCAGGTTGATCGCGAAGATCGAGACGTCGGTGACCGAGCCGAGGACGGCCAGCTCGGCGAAGGTGCCGAGGATGGCGATGCCGCCGATCGCGAGCGGGAGCAGCGCGGCGACCACGCTGCCGAAGACCAGCACGAGCAGGGCCAGGATCACCGGTACCGCGATCGCCTCGGCAATCGCGAGGCTCTTCGTGACCTGCGTGTTCACGTCGTTGAAGGTGCCGCCCTGTCCACCGGCGAGGATGGTGAGCCCGTCGCGATCCCCGGCGTACCGGCCGATCAGGTCCTTCGACCTGGTCACCAGCTGGCTCTCGTCGCCGGTGATGTGGGCGAGGACCAGCGCCTGCCGGCCATCGGTCGACTTGAGGCCGGGGGCCGGGACCGTCCAGTACGAGACGACGCCGGTCACGTCTTGCTCCTTGCTCAGTGTGCCGGCGAGCTGCCGGCCGGCCGAGGCGCTGGCCGGATCGTCGACGGTACCGGCCTTCGCGGCGACCAGCAGCACCAGGTTGGTCTGGCCGCCGTACCGCTCGTTGATCAAGCGTTGCGCCTGGCTGGATGCCGCGGCCGGGTCGTCGAACCCGCCGTTCTTGAGCTTGCCGAACGCGCCGGAGCCGAAGACCGCCGCAGCGACCAGCACGATGCCGGAGATGACGAGGAGCAACCTCGCCTGCCGGACCACGAATTCTCCGTATCTGTGAAGCAAGGCGCCGCCCTCCAGATGTTTACGCCGTCAACATAGTTTACGCTGTGAACATGCCAGACGATGCTAACGGTGTCAACATGAGGCAGGATGGAACCCGTGTCTCAGGCGAATCTCAGGCGGCGCTCCTACCATCACGGCGACCTGGCCAACGCGCTGACCGCGGCGGCGACCGACCTGGCCCGTCAGGGCGGCCCGGAGGCCGTGGTACTGCGTGAGGCGGCCCGGCAGGTCGGCGTTTCCGCGACCGCCGCGTACCGGCACTTCGTCGGGCACGGCGACCTCATCCACGAGGTCAAGGAGCGGTGCCAGGCCGCCCTCGCCGAACACATGCGCGCCGAGGTGGCCGCCGGGGAACCGGTCGCCGACCGGCGGCAGGAGGCGGTACGGCGGCTGCGCGCCCTGGGTCGCGGGTACATCCGGTTCGCGGTAGCGGAGCCGGGGCTGTTCCGCACCGCGTTCTGCCGGGTCGAGTCGCTCCGGGAGAACGTGCTCAACATGATCGATGCGCCCGGCTTCGTCATGCTGGCTGAGACCCTCGACGAGCTGACCGAGCTGGGGATTATCGAGCCTGAGCGCCGCCCGTACATCGAGATGGTGGCCTGGTCGAGTGCGCACGGTCTGGCCGCGCTCATCGTCGACGGCCCGCTCGGCGCGTTCCCGGAGGAGGAGCAGGAGGCGGCGATCAACCGGACCATCGAGGCCACCATCGCGGGGATCTGCACCGGCGCTTGACGGCCTCCGGCAACCGGACCGACCTGTTCCCGGAGGCGTTCGCCGCCGGCCAGCGGGGGTTGCCATCGCGCATGAAGAACAACCGCCCGCCACCGTCCGGGTGATCACTTCGCTGGACGACCTGCTGCCGATCGTCCGCTGGCGCTAGCGGTAGCGAGCTAGTTCGCTGCGGCCGGCGAGATCGACAGGTCCACCTCGTCGGCAAGCGCGGCGCTGGCCGCCTGAAGCGCCGCGCGGCTCACTCCGACGCACAGGCCGCCGCCGGCGACCAGCATCGTGCTTCCGGTGAAGGGTGCACCGTTGAGCGTGTCGGTCACCCGCATCTGACGGCGCCCGCCGAGCTTGTCGACCAGTTCAGCGGATACGTCAACCACGGCAAGCCCGCCCGGCTTGTCCTCGCGCCACCGACGCACCCTTCCCCACCGCCACGAGGCACCTCCCATCGGTGCGACAGACTGACAGCATCCCACCTCGTGGGGGACCGTTTGTCGGCCCGGCGGCTACTCTCCGGTGAGTCCGTCGATCGACTCCCGGAGGAGGTCGGCATGGCCGTTGTGCCGCGCATACCGATCCAGATGGCCACCGATGGCGGCATCTATGTGCTCGACGAGCCGACCAGCGGCCTGCACCTTGCCGACGTCCAGCAGTTGCTCGAACTGCTCGACCGGCTGGTGGACGCGGGGAAGTCGGTGATCGTCATCGAGCACCACCTCGCGGTGATGGCGCACGCCGACTGGATCATCGACCTCGGCCCGGGCGCCGGACACGACGGCGGGCGGGTGGTGTTCGACGGCCCGCCCGCGGACCTGGTCGCCGCCCGCAGCACCCTCACCGGTGACCGCCTCGCGGAGTACGTCGGCTGACCCCAGCCCGGGCCGGTGCCGCGAATCGCGCCGCCAACCTCTGATGCCTTCGTCCCCGGGCGTGGAACTCTCCGGCCGGCTTTGCTTTACCACAAGGCGGTACGGCCGTTGCTCTGCTGGTACCACCCCGGGCTGGCGCACACCGCGGCCCTGATCGGTCCCGGTTCGCCGAAGCGTTGCCTGCCACAAATAGACCGACAGATCGACGAGAAACCGATAGATCTACTGAGACCCACACTCAGTGTAGTTTCTTTGGAATCTTGTCCTTCTCCATGGCGGTGACCTGGGTCTCGCGGTGATTTTCTCAGCGACTTGTCACCGGATTCTTCTCACCGATATGTCACCTTCTTGATGACCTTGGCGGGGGCATGGGGGTGACTGGCTCAGTCTTTCGGCTCTTGGGGCTCATCGCCGTGGGTGGCGGGCGCGATGGCGGCAGGCAAGGTACGGTCCGTCAAGTCGCCGTACGCGGTGTATGGGCCGGTCGCCGCGATTGCTTGATGCAGTCATGGCCCAGTCCTTGACGGCGCGCCGGACCAATGGCGGCGTTACTTGTCGATCCTGTGGGCTGGCCGGCTACGAGATGGGTTGTCCGTTGAGGATGACCGTGTCGACTCGGGTGAGTGTGGCGATGTCAGTGAGTGGGTCGCCGTCGATGACGAGAAGGTCCGCGTCGTGGCCCGGCTGGACGCTTCCCTTGCGGTGGCCCAGTCCGCACACCTCGGCGGCGACGGACGTGGCGGAGGCGAGTGCGTCGGCGGGTGTCATGCCGCCCAGGACGAGCTGCGCGAGGGCCTGAGCGAGGATGCCGTGCGGCTTGCCGGGGTTGATGCCACCGTCTGTGCCGGACACCAGCCGCACCCCGGCTTCGCTCATCGCCACAATCTTCTGATAGCGCCTCTCCGGGGTCAGGCCCGAGAGGCGCACGATCTCCAGCAGCTGCGGCGGCATCTTCGTCGCACCCGGTGCGCTGCCCAGCGTCGGGCAGACGGCGATCTGACGCTCGGCGAGCATGGCGATCACGTCCGGCGCGAAGTCAAACCCGGCGGGGGTCATGAACGTGCAGTGTTCGATGCCGTCCACCCCGGCTGTGATCGCGTCGCGGATGGCGGCCAGTGGATGCGCGTGGGCGGTGACGGTCAGGCCGGCGTCGTGTGCCTCGGCAACGACTACCGCCAGATCCTGCACGCTATATTGCGCGTGGATCATGCTCGCCCCGGCGGTCATCGCACCGCCGCTTGCCATGATCTTGATCAGGTCGGCGCCGCGGGCTGCTCGTTCGCGGACGGCGGCGCGTAAGGCGACCGGACCGGCCGCCTCACCGCCCATGTTCGCGCAGTGGCCCCGCGGTGTGGTGATCGGCGGGCCGGACGCAACGATGGTGGGCGCCACGGCGCCGGCATGCTGGGTCCGCCACTCCAGCACCGCATAGTTGCGGTCGCCCATGTCACGGACGGTAGTCACGCCGGAGGACAGGGTCACCCGAAGGGTTTGCTCGATGACCCGGGCACAGTCGTCGTCGGAGTAGCCGGCCAGCCGGTCAAGGGCGCCCGGCCCCGAGTCGGCCAGGAGATGCACGTGTGCGTCAACAAGTCCAGGCAGGACAGTCGCAGTGGGACGGTCGAGGACGCGACACCCTCGCGGAATGTCCGCTGTCGTCGACTCGACGCCGACGATCCGACCGTCGTCGACGAAGACCACGCCTGCGCCGGCCGCGACCTTCCGACCGTCGAAGACTTGTTTCACTCGGATCGCCAGCATGTCGAGTCCTCCAGATCGGTGTCGGGTCAGTGTTGCTGGGTTGTGGATGCCGCGGAGCGGACGGTCCAGGCCAGTGCGAGTCCTGCGACCAGGCCGACCGGCGGGAAGGGGCCGAGTAGGGACGCGAGTCCGGCGAGGAGGAACAGGACGCACGCCCCTCGGGACATGGCCCGGCGCCGCCAGCCGACAATGGCCAGGGCGGTGAAGCTCACAACGCAGACCAGCCCCATGGATACCTCAAACACCTGCATGAGGAAATGCGGATGCTGGCCGATCTGCTCGTACTCGTTGGCTGGCAGCCGGTTCGCCAGCTCGGGGATCAGGGTGCCGTAGACCCAGGCTTGGATGGCGATGAAAGGCGTAGCCGGCGGCGGCGATCGACAGCGCCCACCGGGGCAGCCGGGTGACGGTGGCCAGCCCGGGCAGCATCACGGCGACGGCGATGTACGCGAGCCCGGCGAGCAGGCATTCGGTGACGGTGACCGGTGCGGTCTGGAACTGCTCGCTGGACAGGCCGGACAGCAGGACAAGCCCGGCGGTGGTGCGGGCGCGGTGCCCCAGCCGGCGACCGCGGCCTCCACGGCGAACGGAACGAACAGCGTCCTGCCGGACATCCACGTGGTCTGCGACAACTACGGCACCCACAAGACCCCGGCGATCAAAACCTGGCTGGCCAGACACCCCCGCATCCACCTGCTGTTCACCCCGACCGGTTCGTCCTGGATCAACCAGGTGGAGCGGTGGTTCGGGTTCCTCACCGACCAACTCATCCGCCGCGGCGTCCACAAAAGCGTGCAAAGCCTCGAACACGACATCCGCGAGTGGGTCAGCACGTGGAACGAAGACCCGAAACCCTTCGTGTGGAAGAAGACCGCGCAGGAGATCCTCGACTCCCTCGCCCGCTACCTGCAACGCGTCACCGGGCAGGACGCACGAAACCAACTTATGCAACGAACTTCAGAAGCAGGACACTAGCGACCAGCGATGTACTGGATCACTAAAGCGACTTGCGTGTCTTACAGTACTGGTTGGGTACGACAACGACTGCCCGCTATTCGGCTCGCCCTGCCGGTGGTGGGTGCCCTCCCCCGGTCGGCTGGAGCGGCACCCG
>Ga0137386_10000144_pt1 | contig 33680 bp, 29 predicted proteins | sample SagtaG_4_FD_104910 | JGI IMG/M metagenome (GOLD analysis project Ga0137386, IMG submission 104910) | Vadose zone soil microbial communities from Sagehorn Ranch, Mendocino, California, USA - Sage2_R_100_16 metaG | ecosystem: Environmental > Terrestrial > Soil > Vadose zone | place: USA... | reverse complement strand
GCATGGCATGCAAGAGGCCAGGGGTTCGAGTCCCCTTAGCTCCACAAGTTTTCCCAGGTCAGTGCATGATTTTCAGCCCGCCCCCGATAGCCTTCAAGATCGCCTGACCGTCATTTGACCGTCGTTCTGGATGTGGTTCGCTGACATGCAGCGCGATGAATTGACTGTGGATGGCACGCTGGACGCGCGTGATCATGGTGCTCGTTGAACGACTGGCGGGTCAGCGGTGAAGCTTGAGTGCCTGTCTGCTGGCCCGTGATCTCCGGCTGGCGGCCGGGGAAGTCTGGTTGCCGCGGGAACCGAGCTCGGCGGCCCTGGTCAGATCACCTTGAAGGGCCGGTCTGGGAGCTGCGGGTCGGGCTTCGCGCCGTGGCGGGCAGGGGTAACCGTCCTGGTGTACTCGTGAGCGGACGATCGTGTTCCTGACAGTGTTCCGCAAGACCAGGCAGCATGATCAAAGGCAGATCGGCCGGGCGGTCCGGGTGCAGAAACTCTGCGAAAGGGAGCATCGGGGACCGGCAGCCGAGACCTGCGAAAGGCAGGTGTGATGACCGGCTACCACTCCCGCTGGGTACGTCCCGGCGCTCAGGCCGATGATCTGGAGTGGATCGCGATCCGTGAGGCCTGGCCTTCGGCAAGGCCCTGTATGACCGGCGGGTCGCTCTTGGCCTGAGCGTCGCCGACCTCGCCCGAGGTACGAAGGCCCTAGCGGTGGCAGATCGTGATCTCGGGGCCTTCGACCAGCACAGGAGGGTTCGGGTTGTGACACGTTAGGCCCACCTGGTGTGGCCCATTCCGAACCGGTGTCTATTGCCATCGGGAGAATTCCGGATCGTGGAGCACGGGCGGGCGGGTTGAGCCAGCGGGCGCGTGTTCACTCCTGGCGAAGCCGGACCGAGCTGATCGCATCGAGAAGCATGCTTGCGAGCGCGGCCCGGCAGATCAGGATATCCGGCATCGAGGGGTAGGCCTGGTTGTACGACAGCTTCGCGCCGTCGATCCGCGATGCATGCAGTCCGGCTGCCCGGGCGACGGCGACGGGAGCGGCCGAGTCCCACTCGTACAGCCTGCCGCTGTGCACGTACGCGTCGGCATCCCCGCATAGGACAGCAGCGGCCTTGGCCCCGGCCGAGCCGAGCGGCAGCAGGCCAGCGCCGGCCCGGTCGGCAAGCCGCTGGATGTACTCCGGGGGCCTGGTGCGGCTCACTACGATGCGGAGCTGCCCGGGCCCGGCCGCCGTCGCCGCGGCGCCATGGGGGGTCGCAGGAATGTTCGCCGTGCTCAGGATCCGGCCCTGGGCCGGGAGCGCGACCGCGCCCGCGCTCAGATCGCCCCGCTCCCAGAGCGCGACATGGACCGCCCAGTCCGTCCGGCCAGTCTCACCGAATTCCCTGGTCCCGTCCAGCGGGTCCACGATCCAGACCCTGCTGGCTGACAGCCGCGCGGGGTCATCGCGCCCCTCCTCGGACAGCACGGCGTCAGCAGGCCGCAGCGTGGCGAGCTCCGCGCAGAGAAACTCGTGTGACAGCCGGTCGCCGTCGCGCCGCAGGCCTTCTTGGTCACCGCCGACCGCACGAAGCGTGATGAGGCGGCGCCCAGCCTCGGCCGCCAGATCATGGGCAAGGCGGTCGTCACGGGAAATAACCACGCAGGCTCCATTTGTCGCGTATCCCACTACAGCGGATTAATACTCCCGGATCTGTGCGTAACCGCCGAGTGAGCCACTGGGTGGTGCACGGCGCCAGCCGCTCCACCGCGCCACGGTGATGCATCTGGGCGGACACGCCGGTGCCCCGGAGATCAGCTTGAGCACGCGGACAGATGGCTGGTGCATGCCGCGCTCGAGCTGGCTGAGGTAGGGATTGGACAGGGTGCTGAGCTCGGCCAGCTGGCGGAGCGAGAGGTTCGCCAGCTTCCGCTGGCTGCGGATGAAGGCGCCCAGTGCCTGCATCCGCGTGCCCCACTGATCCGTCCCCATTCCCCCCGGCATGCTGATGCAATGCGTTTTGCTCAGTATCGTAAGCACAACGATCGCGCGGCGAACCACTCCGGTTCGCCGCGCGCTTCGGGGTTACTTCGCCGCGGTGGTGTTCTTCTTGGCCGGGACTTCCTCCTTGCCGGCGGTCAGCGGCGCGGTCGCCTTCACGACATCCTCGGCGAACTTCCGCTGGCTGGCGAGCAGTTGCTCGGCGAAGTCGTAGGCGCCCGCGACGAGGTCCTGCGGCTTGGGCAGGTTCTCGGCAAACGGGACGTTCACATCCGGCAGCGACGGCGTGATCGACCGGACCGTGCTGGCCCAGGTCTCGATCGCCTCGACCACTGCGGCTTGGCTCTTGCGGACCGTGTTCAGGATCTCCTCCTGGACCTGGCCCATGGTGCGGGACTCGGTCATGACTCCTCCTCAGGATCATCTTCTGCTAACTATAGTACGCACAACTGATTGATTTGTCAAGCAAGGCAGCGCCGCCTCCGCTCGCTGTCAGCCGCGTACGTATTCGCCGGGCGCGTCCCCGGTCGCCGGGTACCGGCTGCTGCCCATGGCGGGCGGCTTGACGCGATCACCGGCCCGCGCCTGCGCCCACGCGGTCCAGTCCGACCACCAGGAGCCGCTCTGCCTGGTGGCGCTAGCGCGCCACTCCTCGGCGTCTGCGGCAGCTTGGCCGGCTGTCTCGTACCAGGGCTTCGGGCCTGGCGGGTTGACAATGCCGGCGATGTGGCCACCGCTGGACAGGACGTACTGAACGCTGCCGCCCAGCAGCCTGGTGGCCTTGTATGACGCATGCCAGGGCACAATGTGGTCGTTGATTGCGCCCACCACGTAGGCGTCGCTCTTCACGTCCGACAGCGACAGCCGCTGGCCGGCTAGCTCCATCTCACCCCGGGCCAGCTCGTTGCGCAGGTACAGGCAGCGCAGGTAGAACGAGTGCATCGCGGCCGGCAACCGGGTGCTGTCCGCGTTCCACGCAAGGATGTCGAAGGCCGGCGGATCCTGGCCCATCAGCCAGTTCGATACGACGTAGCTGAAGATGAGATCGTTAGCCCGCAGGATGTCAAAGGCGCCGGCCATCTGGCTGCCCTCGAGGAAGCCCTTCTTCGCCATCGCCCGCTCCAGGCGCGTCACGGTCCGCTCGTCGGTGAAGGCCCCGAGCACGCCCGGCTCGCTGTAGTCGAGCATGGTATTGAGCAGCGTGATCGAACCGATCCTGTCGTCTCCTGTCCCGGCGAGGTAGGCCGCGAGCATGCCCGTCAGGGCACCGCCCAGGCACAGTCCGGTGATGTCGATCTTCGGCGCGCCGGTGATGTCCCCGATCACGTCCAGCGCATCCCGCGGGCCGTGGATGAGGTAGTCATCCAGGGTCACGCCGCGCATGGAGGCGTCCGGATTGCGGTAGGAGATGGCAAAGACCGTGCGCTCGTGCTGGACCGCCCACTCGATGAAGCTGCGCCCCGGCGCCAGGTCCATGATGTAGTACTTGTTGATCCACGGCGGGCTGGCGAGCATCGGGACGGCACGGACCTTCGGGGTCTGCGGCGCGTACTGGATGAGCTCCATCAGCTCGTTCCTGAACACGACCTTGCCGGGAGTGGCAGCGAGATTCTCGCCGATCCGGAACGAGCTCGTGTCGACCTGGCGGGGACGCCCGCCATTGCTGATGACGTCGTTCAGGAAGTTGCGCGTACCGGCAGCCAGGCTGGCTCCGCCGGTCTCCAGGGCGCGCTTGACCGCCGCCGGATTGGTCAGCGGGAAATTCGTCGGCGCGAGCGCGTCCAGCAGGAAGCCAGCCGCCAGCTCAGCCTTCGCATCGGCCACGGTGTCGCCGGCGCCCGCTGCGAGCATGTCGCCCGTCAGCGTCGTGGCAGCCAGGTAAGCCTGCCGGACGGCGAAGAACGCGGGGTTGTCGTTCCATGCCCTGTCGGCGAACCGCTTGTCGTCCCGGACAGCGGCAGGCGGGTCCGCGTCCCAGCCGAGCCAGCGCAGCGCGGCGGCCGGCCCGATCCGCGCCAGGCTGGCCCAGAACCGCAGCAGGGCTGCGGCCGTGTCGCCCGGATGCCCAGCCGCGCGCGCGAGCACGGCGAGCGTGGACTCGCCAAAGCCCGCCATATCCAGCGAGCCGAATTCGCTGGCCTCGGGAGCGAGCGCTTCTATGGCCGCTTCAGCGGCTTGCCAAGCAGGCTCCTGAACGGTCATATGAGGGCCCTCCTGTTTTCCGGCTGGACTGCTCGGCTTCGCGAGCAGGCGGCTCACAGTCGCTCGAAGATCGCGGCAATGCCCTGGCCGCCGCCGATGCACATGGTGATGAGGGCATACCGGCCAGCTGTCCGCCTGAGTTCATACAGTGCCTTGACGACGAGAATGGCGCCAGTGGCACCGACCGGGTGCCCCAGCGAGATGCCGCTACCGTTCGGGTTGGTCCGCTCCGGCGGCAGGCCGAGCTCGCGGATGACGGCCAGGGCCTGCGCGGCGAATGCCTCGTTCACCTCGAACACGTCGATCTCATCGACCTTCAGGCCGGCCCGGTCCAGGACCTTCCTGACGGCCGGCACCGGGCCGATGCCCATGATCCTCGGCTCGACTCCCGCGTGACTGTAGGCGACGAGGCGGCCAAGCGGCGCCAGGCCGTGGCTGCTGGCGTAGGCGCTGCTGGCGAGCACCACGGCTGCTGCCGCGTCGTTGACGCCCGCGGCGTTCCCCGCGGTCACAGTGCCGTGATCGGCGAACGCCGGCCGCAGCCGGGCCAGGTCCTCCGCGGTGGTCTCCGGCCGGATATGCTCGTCAGCCGCAACTTCGGTGGTTCCCTTCCTGGCGGGCGCCTGGACCGCTGTTATCTGGTCGGCGAAGTATCCGGCCTGTGCCGCCGCTGCGGCCCGGCGATGGCTCTCGGCCGCCAGCGCGTCCTGGTCCTCGCGCGAGATCCCGAACTCGGTCGCGACGTTTTCCGCTGTCACGCCCATGTGGCAGTCATCGAAGGGGTCGGTCAGCGCGCCGACCATGGCGTCAATGGTCACGCCGTCGCGCATCCGCTGGCCCCACCGCAGTCCCGGCAGCCAGTACTGGCCGCGGCTCATCGACTCGGCGCCGCCTGCCACCGCGGCGTCCGCGTCACCGAGCCAGATGGCCTGCGCCGCCGAGACGATCGCCTGCAGCCCGCTGCCGCAGAGCCGGTTCACGGTGAACGCCGGCGTGGTGACTGGCAGGCCGCCGTTGACGGCGGCCACCCGGCTCAGATACATGTCCCTGGTCTCGGTGTGTATCACGTTGCCGAAGACCGCGTGGCCGACATCGGCGGGCTCGACGCCCGCCCTGGACACGGCCTCGCGCACCACTGTCGCGGCAAGGTCGCACGGCGGGACGCCGGCCAGCCCGCCGCCGTAACGGCCGACCGCGGTCCGCGTGGCGGACAGCACGACGACGTCGGTCAGGTCATTCATGACTTTCCCCTCACATGTCCAAGCCGCCGTTGACGGCCCAGATCTGCCCGGTGATGTAGGCGGACTCGTCGGCTGCGAGGAAGCACACCACGCGGGCGATCTCCTCGGGTCGGCCCAGCCGGCCGATGGGAATCTGCCCCCTGATGCGGGCGAGTACCTGATCCGGGATCGTCGCGAGCATGTCCGTGGCGATGAAACCGGGGGTCACCGCGTTCACCGTCACGCCGACTCCGTCGCCGAACGGCCGCTGCGCGCGGTTCAGCTGGAAGATAGCTTCCTTCGCCAGCGACTTCGTCAGGCCGAACAGGCCGGACTTGGACGCCGCGTAATTGGCCTGGCCGATATTGCCGGTCTCGCCGATGACCGAGGAAACGCTGATGATCCGGCCCGTGCCGCGCTCGATCATGTGGTCAAGTGCAGCCTGGGCGATGAAGAAGGCGCCGGACAGATTCACGGCGAGCACCTTCTGCCAGTCCTCGTCCGACATCTTGGCGACAGTCCGGTCGATCGTGATCCCGGCGTTGTTCACCAGGATGTCCAGGCGGCCGTGCTGCTCGATGACCTCGCGCACCACACGCCGGCAGTCATCGGCCAGGCCGATGTTGCCTTCATGCAGCGTGCAGCGCAGCTCGGGATGCTCTTCCGCCATGGCCGTCCGGAACTTCTCCGCCCCCTCGTCCTGACGCCAGTAACCAGCCGCGACTGATCCGCCCTCGCTGGCCAGACGGCGGCAGATCGCGGCACCGATGCCGCGGGTGCCGCCGGTCACCAGGGCCACCCGGCCGCTGACCATGCCCGTGCCTTCCTGCTGCGGCAACTGCGTCGCGGTCATCGTCAGCTCCTTCCGTCCGGCGCCGTCCTCGCGCCTTGCTCACCATGTGGTTGATCAGCTCTGCGCTGCGTACGGACCTCCTCAGGACCCTGGCGTCAGGCCGTAGGAGCGGTCAATCGCGGATCCCACGCTGCGGAAAGACCGGGCGGGTTCCCCCCGGAGTCGTGGGGGATTCACGCGGCCGGCTACTCGCCCCCAAACTTCTTGATCTCCTCGAACTCGGCCTCGGTCAACTGACGCGGCACGTCATCCCTGGCGACCTTCGCGCTCTGCACGTGGTGCCGGATGTCGTCGACGATCTCGGGGTTGGCCAGAGTAGTCACATCCCCGACATCGGCGAAGTTGGAGATCGAGGCGATGACCCGGCGCATGATCTTGCCCGACCTGGTCTTCGGCATGTCGGACACGATCCAGACGTTCTTCGGCCGGGCGATCTTGCCGATCTCGGTCTCGATCGCCTTGGTGACCTTGCCCTCCATCGCCTTGCCCGGCTCGAAACCGGGCTTGAGCGAGACATATATCTCCACGACGCGGCCCCGGATGTCGTCTATCACCGGGACGGCGGCCGCCTCGGCGACCTCGGGAACGGTCAGGGCGGCGGACTCGATCTCCTTGGTGCCGAGCCGGTGCCCAGCCACGTTGATCACGTCGTCTACGCGGCCGAGGATCCGGAAGTAGCCGTCGGCGGCCCGGACCGCACCGTCACCGGCGAAGTACGGCCAGTCGCGCCAGTCCTTGCTGCCGGGGTTCTTGTTGTACTTCGCGTAGTAGGTGTCCACGTACCGCTCCGGCTGGCCCCAGATGGTCTGGAAGGTGCCCGGCCACGGGTTGCGGATGCAGATGTTGCCCGCCCTGCCGTCCGGGACCTCGTTGCCGTCCTCGTCGTAGATCACCGGGTAGACGCCGAGGACGCCCGGCCCGCAGCTGCCGGGCTTCATCGGCTGCAGAGCAGGCAGGGTACTGCCGAGGAAGCCGCCGTTCTCGGTCTGCCACCAGGTGTCGACGATGGCCGCCTCGCCCTTGCCGACCTCGGAGTGATACCAGCGCCAGACCTCCGGCTCGATCGGCTCACCCACCGTAGTCATGTGCTTGAAGTGGTAGTCGTACTTCTTCGGCTCCTCCGGCCCGACCTTGCGCAGCATCCGGATCGCGGTGGGCGAGGTGTGGAAGATGTTCACCCCGAGCTTCTCGGCAATCCGCCACGGGCGGCCGCCGTCCGGGTAGTTGGGCACGCCCTCGTAGATCACCGTGGTCGTGCCGAGTGCCAGCGGCCCGTAGACGATGTAGGAGTGCCCGGTGATCCAGCCGATGTCGGCCATGCACCAGTACACGTCGTCCGGGTGGATGTCCTGGTAGTACTTGGACGTCCCGGCCACGTACGACATGTATCCGCCGGTGCTGTGCACGCAGCCCTTCGGGCGGCCGGTGGTGCCGCTGGTGTACATCAGGAACAGCGGCGCCTCGGCCGGCATCGACACCGGCTCGACGGTCTTACCCGAATGCTCGCTGAGCAGCTCATTGACGAAGAAATCGCGGCCGTCGACCATGGGGGTCTGCGAGGCGTACTGGCCGGCCCGGCGCCGCCAGACGAGCACCTTGTCGACCTCCTGGCCCTCCCGCCGGGCTGCAGCGAGCGCCTCGTCGGCCTTGACCTTGTGATCGGCCAGCGCGCCGGCCCGATAGTAGCCATCCATCGTGATCAGGATGCGGCTGCCGGAGTCGGCGATCCGGTGACCGCAGGCGGTGCCGCTGAACCCGCCGAACACCTGCGAGTGGATGACGCCGAGCCGGGCGCAGGCCAGCATGGTAACCGCCAGCTCGGGCACCATCGGCATGTGCAGTGTCACCCGGTCGCCGGTCGTCAGGCCAAGGGAGTCGCGCAGAACCGCCGCGAACTCGTTCACCTGGCGATGCAGCTGCGAGTAGCTGATCTCGACGTGGGCGTCGGATTCCAGCTCCGGCACGAAGATGATCGCGGTCTTGTCCGGGCTGGCCTCAGCGTGCCGGTCCACGCAGTTGTATGAGGCATTGAGCTTGCCGCCGACGAACCACTTCCAGAACGGGGGATTGCTGGTGTCCAGTGTCGTGTGCCAAGTCTTATCCCAGGTGAGCAGGTCCGCGTACTCCTTGAAGCAGTCGGGGAAGTGCTCTTCGCTGAACCGGTCAAAGATGACTGGGTCATTCGCATTAGCCTGCCCGACGAACTTCTCGGGCGGGTAATAGACCTCCTCCTCGCGCCAGTGCACCGCGATCTGCGCCTCGGAGACCTGTGTCTCGGAGACCTGCGCCTCAGGACCCTGCGGCTCCTGGCCTTCTGCCATTGTCTTGCCTCTCGTGCCTGTCGTCGGAAGATAACTATCGGAGAACGGAGCTCAGGTCTGCCTAAGCCTCCTTGAGCAGGCCGGCGCACACGCCGAACTCGCGCAGCTCGGCGCAGACCGCCGCCTGGCGGGTGAACGCCGATGTGTCGCCCAGGTTCAGCGAATCCCAGCACATGCGCTCTGTCAGGGCCAGTGCGCGCACGGTCACCGACGCCAGGGCCGGGATTGGTTCCGTCTCGGCCGCGTTCCGCAGGGACCACGCGTCACGCCCGGCCGCCTCGGTAGTGGTCACCGCCTGCACGTGCGCGAGCAGCACCGACAGCTCTCCCGCCAGGTACTGCCGCGTCATTCTTATCGCCAGCCTGATGGCCCATACCGCCGTGCCCCGCGGATGTGGCGCGCACAGGTCCCTTTCGCACCCTGCACCGCATTTCTGCTGCCCACTTCAAGCCGCCTCCAGGGCTCAGGGAGTGAATCTGCAGCTGACTCCAGCATGAGTCGGCCGCCTACAGCAGAGTGGTTACGGCCTTGACCTCGGTGTAGGCCTCGAGCACCTCGTGGCCCATCTCACGTCCCCAGCCGGACTGCTTGTATCCGCCGAACGGAAGCGCCGCGTCGAACACGTTGTAGCAGTTGATCCAGACGCTGCCGGCTTTGATCTTCTTTGCCAGCGCGTGGGCCTTGGAGATGTCCTTGGTCCAGATGCCCGCGCCGAGGCCGTACGGGGTGTCGTTGGCGGCGGCAGCGACCTCGTCTAGGTCGCTGAACGGGGCCGCGACCACGACCGGCCCGAAGATCTCCTCGCGCACGACCTTCATGTCGGGGCGGGTGTTGGTGAGCACGGTGGGCTCGACGAAATAGCCGTGGTCGCCGTGGCGCCCGCCGCCGGACAGGGCCGTGGCGCCTTCCGCCTTGCCGGAGTCGAGGAAGCCGGTCACCCGGCGCAGCTGCTCGTCGGAGACCATTGGGCCCATCTGGGTGCCTTGCTCCATGCCGGGGCCGAGCTTGATGGACTTCGCGATCTCTGCCACGCCGTCGACCACCTCGTCGAAGCGGCCTTGCTGGACGTACAGGCGCGACCCGGCGCAGCAGCACTGTCCGTGGTTGAAGAAGATCGCGCTGGCCGCGCCCTCGATCGCGCTGGGGTCGGCATCATCGAAGACAACATTGGGGCTCTTCCCGCCCAGTTCCAGGCTCACCTTCTTCAGGTTCCCTGTCGCCGCATTGGCGATCAGCTTGCCTACTTCGGTGGACCCGGTGAAGGCGACCTTGTCCACGTCGTTATGCGCGGCCAGCGCCGCGCCGGCGGTCTCGCCGAAGCCGGGCACCACGTTCACCACGCCGTCGGGGATGCCGGCCTCGGCGATGAGCCCGGCGAGCCGCAGCGCGGTCAGCGGGGTCTGCTCGGCCGGCTTGAGGACCACGCAGTTGCCGGTGGCCAGCGCCGGGCCGAGCTTCCACGCGGCCATCAGCAGCGGGAAGTTCCACGGGATGATCTGCCCGACCACACCGACCGGCTCACGCAAGGTGTAGGAGTGGAAGTTGGCGCCCGGCATGTAGGGCACCGAGATGTTGATCGTGTTGCCCTCGATCTTGGTGGCCCACCCGGCCATGTAGTGGAACATGTCCGCGGCCAGCGTCACGTCGGCAGCCCGCGCCACGGCGAAGGGCTTGCCGTTGTCCAGCGACTCGAGCTGGGCGAGCTCGTCGAGGTGCTCGAGGATCAGGTCGCCGATCCGCCAGATGAGGCGCCCGCGCTCGGACGGGGTCATCCTGCTCCACGGGCCTTCGTCGAATGCCCTGCGCGCGGCCCGCACGGCCCGGTCGATGTCCTCCGCATCCCCTTCGGCGACCCGGGCGAGGGTCTCGCCTGTCGCCGGGTTAGGGGTTTCGAAGGTCCGGCCCGACGCCGCATCGCTCCATTGCCCGTTGATGAACAGCTGACGCGGAGCCCCGATGAACTCCTCGACGCTCCGGTCCAGGGTCACTGTCATGAATGCTCATCTCCCACTGCCGCCGGCGCCGGCAGCCACGCGGTCGCGGCCAGCCTGTTATCGCCGTGCGGTGCCTCGGCCTGCCGGCCGGGGCACCTCTGACACTGCTCATTGTCCGGCAGGCCAGGCGCCACGACAGCTACCCAATCGGACGGGCCAGTGCGCCCAGGAGGACGGCGCCGTGACTACCCAGTCGCGGCTACCGGGCCGCAAATGCCTATGTAACAGACCCTTGACAGCGGCGTAACCTGGGTCATAGCGGGCCTAACAGGGCAGGAGTTCTCATGCCCGATCCACCGGAAAACCTCGCGATGGTCGAGAGCGACTGGCCCGGTGCCGACTGGGATTCCGAAATGGGCACCGGCCAGCTGGTCGGCCCGCGACGGGGCGAGGCGCTCAGCGCCCACGCCCGCGGCCGGCTGGCGAAGTTTTATGCTCCGGAGATCGTCTTCGGGCCGGGTGCGCTGGCGGAACTCGGTCAGTGCGCGGCGCGGCTCGGTGCGCGCCGGCCGTTCCTTGTCACCGACCCCGGGCTGATCGAGGCGGGCTGGGTGGATGAGGCCGTCGCCTGCCTGCGGCAGAGCGGGCTGCACCCGCCGGTGTGGCATGACGTTACCCCCAATCCCAAGGACCACGAGATCGAAGCTGCCTTCCAGGTGTACGCCGAGAGCGGCAGCGATGTGATCATCGGGCTGGGCGGCGGCTCGTGCATCGACGCGGCGAAGGGCGTAGCGATTCTGTCGGGCAACGGCGGCCGGATCCTTGGCTACGAGGGGGTGGACAAGGTCGTACGCCCGATCCCGCCGACCGTGATGGTGCCGTCCACGTCGGGCACGGGCGCGGATGTGTCGCAGTTCGCTGTCGTCACCGATACGGCGGCCCGCATCAAGATCACCATCATCAGCCGGACGCTGGTGCCGGAGATCTCGGTGATCGACCCGCGCCTTCTCACCACCATGCCGGACTGGCTCAACGTCTCCACCGGGCTGGATGCGCTGACGCACGCGGTCGAGGCGTTCGTGTCCCGTGCGCACAACCTGCTGACTGACAGCCATGCACTGCATGCCGTCGCGCTGATCACCCGCCACCTGCTGCGCACCCAGCTGCGGCCGAACGAGACCATCCCGCGCCTGGCCATGGCCCTGGGATCGCTGGAGGCGGGCATGGCGTTCACCAATGCCATCCTGGGTGCCACGCACGCGATGAGCCACCAGGTCGGCGGCCTATTGGACGCCCCGCACGGAGTGGTGAACGCCGTGCTGCTGCCCCACGTCATCAGGTTCAACGCCCAGGTCTCGCCAGAGCGCTTCGTCCCGCTGGCCGCGGCCGGCGGCATCCGCACCGAGGGCGTGCCGGCCGGCGAGGTTGCGCTGCTCCTCGCCGAACGGGTACGCGAGCTGGCCGACGAGGCAGGCGTGCCGAAGGGACTGGCCGCGCTCGGTGTCACGGAGGATGTGCTGCCCCAGATGGCCCGGACCACCTTGAAGGACGCCTGCCTGGCCACCAATCCCCGCGAAGCGGATGCCCGGGACATCGAGGTGCTGTTCCGGGCGGCCTTGTGACGGGGCCGCCGGTGACCGGATCAGGACCCGATGCTCGTCCGGACGGCGATCTGGAGATCCTGACCGGCCTTCACTCCGGCAAGCGCTCGTACTACCCCGAGTACGTTCGCTCCGCCGAGCGCCTCGAGCACGCCATGCAGGCGCTGGACGGCATCTCCCGTGCCCTGGTGCGCACCGCAGCCGGTCCCCGCGCGCTGGTCGAGTGGGTGGTGCGGACGGCGACGGTGCACCTGCGGGCCGACTGGCTGCTGTTCGTCGTGGCCGACGGGGTCCTGCCCGCCGCGCGTCCCCGGTTTCTCGCAGTGATTGGCGGCGAGCTGGTCGACGACGAGAGCAGGCTGACGGCCGGCATACGCGAACACCTGGCCGTGCTGCGCAGCCGTCCGTGGGAGGTCGAGTCGCCGGCCAGCGGCCAGGGATGGGTCCGGGTGTCGATGACCCTGGATGACGAACCGGTCGGCGGGATCGCAGCGCAGCCGGGCGCCGGGCTGGAGGTGGCCGCCACCGATCGCGCCATCTTGAGGGTGCTGGCCAACCAGGCCGCCGTGGCGCTGCACAACTCATTCCTGTTCCACGCGACTACCCAGTTGCGCGGCCGCAGCGATCAGCTCTACGACGCGACCACAAGGCACGCCAGGGACCTGGCCGCCCGCAGCGCCGAGCTGGCCGAGACGCAGCGGCAGCTCGTCGCGGCGATGCAGCGACAGGCGCTGGACGACGAGCGGCACCGCATCGCACGCGAACTGCACGACAGCGTGACGCAGTCCGTGCTGTCCATCGGCATGACCATCGAGGTGTGCCGGGCCGAGCTGGAGAGCATGGGCGGCCCGGCCAGCCAGATCGCCGAGCGCCTGGTGCCGGCCAGGGACCTCTCGCGGCACGCCGCCGCGCAGTTGCGCGCCGCGATCTACGCACTGCACCGCACCGACGACGAGACGGCCGGTCCGCTGCCTGTCATGCTGCAGCGGCTGTCCACGGTGCACCGGCCCACCAACCTGCACGTGAAGGTGGTGCTGGAAGGACATCCAGGCCCGCTGCCCCCCGAAATCGAGCAGTCGATACTGCGGTGGACCGGGGAAGCGTTGTTCAACGCGGCGGCGCACGGCAAAGCCACACGCGCGCAGGTCCGGCTGCATTACCGGGCCGACGCGGTGGCCCTCAGCGTCTCCGACAACGGGACCGGTGACCCGGCGCAGCTGCGTCGCGCCCTGCGGCTGTCGCGCGCAGAAGACCTGTCCGGACGCCACCGCGGGCTGGCGAACATGCTGGCCATGACGGAGGAACTGGGCGGCATATTGTCCATCCGCCGTTCCCGGTCCGACGGCATCCTTCTCCGCATGGTCATACCCCGGCCCCCGCTCGGGCGCAGCGATGCCGATAGCCGGCCGGTGGCGGAGGGCTGCGGTGGCGATGCGTGAGGCACAGCCGGGGCGGGCGGAGCCGGCTGACGAGGTTCCGGTCAGGATCGTGCTCGTCGACGATCACGCGATCCTCCGGCAGGGCCTGCGCTCGCTGCTGGAACGCGAGCACGACCTGCAGGTCGTGGGCGAGGCCAGTTCGGCCGGTGAGGCGCTGGCCGTCGTCGAGCGCACCCGGCCGACGATCGTGGTGCTCGACATGAAGCTGTCCCCTGCATCGGACAACGACGGGCTTGGCCTGTGCGCTCGGCTGACCAAGCGGTATCCCGGCCTCAGCGTGCTGGTACTCTCCACGTTCGTGGACGACGCGCTGGTGGTCAGCGCCATCGAGCACGGGGCGAGCGGCTACGTGGTCAAGGACGTTGACACCGTGGAGCTGGTGCGGTCAATCCGCCTGGTCGCCCGGAATGGGAGCGCGTTCGACTCCCGCTCGGCCGCGGCCATGGTGCGCTCGATCCACGCCCCGCAGGCACGCTCACCGCTGACCGACCGTGAGCTGAACGTGCTGAGGCTGGTCGCGAACGGGCTGAGTAACCGGGGCATCGGGGCGCACCTGCACCTGTCGGAGACCACGGTGAAGTTCCACGTCCGCAACATCATGCGCAAGCTGGACGCGACCAGCCGCGCCGAAGCGGTCTACAAGGCCGCCAAGAACGGCCTGGACCTGACGTCCAGCTGAGCAACGTATCCCCGTTCGGCCTACCCGACGTTGAGCACCAGCCAGCCGCCGTGGTGCTCGTGCACCGAGTAGCGGTGGCCGGTGCTGTCGCCCAGCTCGCCGAGCTGGCGGAGGTCAAAGGTGCGGACATGGCCGTAGACGGCGGCGGGCTCCGCTTCAAACGGCACGGCGACCATCACCTGACGGCGGGCAACCCGCAGCGCCTCGCCGAGCACGGCGCTGCCGTGCTCGGGGCTCATGTGCTCCAGCAGGTGGATCACGCTCACCGTCTCGGCCCAGTCATCGGGCACCGGGATCCGCGCCGCACCGCACACCAGGGTGCTCACCTGCAGACCGCGCGCCGCGGCCACCGCCGCCAGCAGGCACATGGTGCCGCCGGCCAGGTCCGAGGCGGTCACCGTATTCGCCGGCCGCTCGGCCAGCAGCAGCGGCAGGAAGCCGAGGCAGGAGCCAACATCGAGCACCCGGCCGGCCTGAATGAGCTGCAGAGCGTGCGCATACACGGGTGCGAACTCGCTGATCGGCGTGCGCCCGAGGCCATTCGCCGCGGCTGGCGCCCGCCAGCACTGCCGGATCCGGGCGAGGGTGTTGCCGTAGAACGTGCCCCAGGCCAGCATCGGGTCATCAATGCAGGACCGCACGAGGCCGGTGAATACCCGCTCGAAGATTTCCACCCCGGACAGCCAGCCCGGCGCGAACAGCTCTTCCGCCAGCAGCCCGGTCACGTCGTTGTCGAGCTGGTCGGGGCGCAGCCAGTGGCTCACCTCGATCCGGCGGCCGCGGTCCCGCAGGCAGAAATGGTCGGTGCATACCACGGGGCCGGCGCCCCCGGCGCGGCCATCCGGCCCCTCGGCCCGGAGCACGCTGACGAGATGGTCGTCGTAGCGGCCTGACGGGCACGGCGCGAGCGGGTCGATGGGCTGCGGGAGCGACTGGATCGGCTGCGGCTCGCTCATCGCCCGGTCGCCTCCGCCGAGATCTGCTGGGCTGCGCGCTGCAGCCCGGTCAGATCGGCGACCACCTGGACGCGGTCGCAGAACTCCGCGTAGCGCGGCAGGTCGCACGCCCCGAGCCACCAGGAGTACCGGGGTTCCGGGGTCAGCCAGATCGTCTCGCGGACCCTGCGGGTGATCTCCTGGAAGGTGTCCAGCCGGGCGTCGTTGCCGTTGCCGCGCCCGTCCCCGAGCACGATGAGCGTGGTCCGGCGGTCCAGCGCGGCGGAGTGTTCCGCCAGTAGCTGGGTGAGTGTCGCGCCGTAATCGGAGCTGGCGTCCACGTCGAGCAGCCCGCCCGCGGGCAGCCCGTCGAAGACCAGCCCGAGTGCCCGTTCGAGCGGGTACTCGGCGAACAGCTCCGTGATCTCGACCGGCGCGTCGACGAACGCGAACGAGCGAGCCTGGGTGAACAGCGACTGCATGCCGTACACCAGGTGCAGCGTGAACCGTGCGGTCGCGCGCACCGACAGCGACACGTCGGTCAGCAGCACCAGCCGGGGCTTGTCCGCGGCACGGCTGGTGGTGACCGGCTGGAACGGGACGCCCTCGTAGCGCATGTTTGTGCGCATGGTGCGGCCCGGGTTGACCCGGCCGCGGAGCGTGTTGCGCTGACGGCTGGTCCGGGCGCCGTGCAGCTGGCGGGCCAGCCGCCGCAGCGCCTCCTCCAGCTGGGCCCGCTCCTGCTCGTCAACGGACTCGATCCGCCCGCGCTCGGCGACCCGCGACTCTACGACCGTGCCGGCGAGCTTGTCCAGGTAGCGCCGCAGCAACTCGGGCAGATCCGCGATGACACCGGCCAGCTGCTGCCGCAGCATCGCCAGGGCCTGCTCGTCAATATCCTTGTCGGCCGCCTCCAGCCAGCCGAGCAGCACCTCCTGCTGCGCCACGCTCAGCGCCGTGTCGACGCGGTGCCCGGTCGCCGGGGCGAGCTGGCCCGGCAGGCCAGGGTTGTGCAGCCGGCCGGTTTCCAGCTGCACGGACGCGCCGGCGTCCCGCGCGCCGTCGGCGCCGTCGCGGGACAGCACGATCTCGTCCGTCACCGACGCCAGGTCGATCTTGTTGGCTTCCTGATGCAGGTTGTACTGCTGGGCGAGATCCTCCTGCCGGAAGTAGTCCCTGATGTCGGCCGGCTTGCCGTGGCTGTGCCCCTGCTGCGGGAGCTCCGAGGGCTCTTCGGAGACCGTGAACGACTTTAGCTCGCCCGTGTCGGCAAGGTCGTCGTGCTCGTGACTGTGATCGTGCTCGCCGAGCGGGCCGGTTACCGGGCGCAGGGAGAAGAACAACGTGAACAGCTCGTCGAACAGCTCGTCGTCGCGCCGGTCCTTGATCAGGGTCACGCGCAGCGCCGCCCGCAGTGTCTGGCGGTCAGCGAGGACTCCAGGCTGGGCGGCGGCCAGCATGGCGTCGGCAGCCTCGGCGACCGACGCGCGCACGCCGAACAGCCTCAGCAGGCGGACGAACCGATGCAGACCGCTTTCCACGTGCCGCTCCGCTCAGCCGGACCGTCGCCGGGTGAGCGCAGCGAACGACCGGCTGCCCTGGCCCTGACCGGCTGCCGCGCGGCGGCTGGGGCCGGGACCGGGGGCGCCGTAATAACCCTCGTCGTGGCGGCCCGGCCGGTCCTTTGCCGCGCGGGCGGCCCGGTCGCCGGACGGCTCTTGCGGATCACGCCCGCGCTCGTCGCCGTGATCATGATCGTGCCCGTGCCCGTGGGCATGGCTCGCGGCGGGCAGCTTGCGGTTGGGGTCGACCAGGCGGGGCAGCACCTCCACAGCGCGCTGCATGTCCCGTTCGTACTTCAGCACGATGTTGAGCGTGTCGGCGAGCACAGCCGCGTCGAGTTCGTCCACACCGAGCACGGTCAGCGTGCGGGCCCAGTCGATCGTCTCGGAGATGCTCGGGCTCTTGCGCAGCGGCAGCTCCCGCAGTCCGCGTACCACCTGCACCAGCTGCCGGGCAGCCGCCTCGGGCAGCCCGGTCTTTTTGGACCGCACGATTTCCAGCTCCCGTTCCGCGTCCGGGTAGTCGAGGAACAAGTGCAGGCAGCGGCGTTTCAGCGCGGCTGAGAGGTCACGGGTGTTGTTCGAGGTGAGCACCACATACGGTGGCACCTTCGCCGTGTAGGTGCCGATCTCCGGAACCGAAACCTGATACTCGCCGAGGCATTCCAGGAACACCGCTTCCAGGGCCTCGTCGGCACGGTCTACCTCGTCGATCAGCAGGACAGCGGGCTGATCGCCGCGGATGGCGTCCAATATGGGGCGGGCGACCAGGAAGTGGTCGGAGAAGAACACACCGTCGTGGGCCTCGATCCGGGCGACCGCTGCGGGAATGTCCGGGGCGTCGGCGATGATGTCGTTGATCTTCTCGCGCAGCATCTGGGTGTACAGCAACTGCTTGCCGTAGTCCCATTCATACAGCGCCCGGGTCTCGTCCTGTCCCTCGTAGCATTGCAGCCGGAGCAGCCGGCGGCCGGTCACGGCCGCCAGTGTCTTGGCGAGCTCGGTCTTGCCGACGCCGGCCGGGCCTTCCAGCAGGACCGGCTTGTTCAGCCGTGTTACCAGGAAAACCGTGGTGGCCAGCCGCCGGTCGGTGATGTACCCGGCCGCGGCGAACCGGCTGACGACGTCCTCGATCGACAGGAAGGGCCTGCGATCATCGGTCGACTGGGACACGCGTCCTCCGGTTCGCCCGGGCCGGGGTATCACCGCAGCTGGGGTCAGCTGAGCAGGTCGTCCAGGTCACCGTTGAAACAGTGATCGACGACCGGACGGACCGTTTCGAATGTACATTCCTTGGGGTTGCCCGGCGTACAGGCGTCGCCGAGCACGTGGTGGGTAACCCGGTCGAGATCGGCCGCATCACCGCTGACCGTCTTGGCATTCTCGTAGAACTTCGTCGGCCCCTTGCCGAGCCGGTTCTTGGAGTAGCTGTCCTGGGTCACGTCGGTGAACTTCTCCGGGATGCCCACGTCCCGCAGCAGCCGGATGGCCGCGGCCAGTGCCGCCTCGGCGGCCTGCACGGCCGTCATGCCGTGCGTGTCCACGCCCATCTGATAGGCGATGTCGGCGAACCGCTGGTAGGCCACCGGCATGTTGAACGCCCACACCCGCGGCAGGGCGACCGCGTTGTTCAGCCCGTGGTGGAGGTCGTAGAAGGCACTGACCGCATGCGAGATGGAGTGGATGACGCCCAGGCCGCCGGAGTTGAACGCCTGCGCGGCGATGTACTGGGCGTACATCATGCCCTCGCGGCCGGGCAGGTCCACGCCGTTCCACACCGCGGGGCGCAGGTTCTCGGAGGTCAGCTTGATGGCGTACAGCGCGTTTCCCAGCGACGGCGCGAAGTTCAGCCGGGACACATACGGCTCGGAGGCGTGCGCGAGCACGTCGAAGCCGCACTGGGCCGTGTAGTCAAGCGGGCAGTCGTAGTACAGCACCGGGTCGTCGACGGCCAGGCTGGTCACGCTGGCGTCGTCGAACGCGACGTATTTGTGCGGGTTATCGGGGTCGGTGGTGGTGTCGGTGATGACATACGCCCAGGAGGTCTCCGATCCGGTGCCCGCCGTCGTGGATACGGCGATGTGCGGCGGGTTCTTCGGGTTCTCCGACTTGTTGAAGCCCTCGAACTCGTTGATGCTGCGCCCGTCGTGCGCCACCGAGATCCGGGCGCCCTTGCACGCATCGTGCGACGAGCCGCCGCCGATCGAGACGAACGAGTCGCACTTGTTCTGCTGGTACATCGCCACGGCGTCCATCACGTTGTAGTCCTTGGGGTTGGACTCAACCTTGTCGTAGACCACGACCTCCAGCCCGTGATATTTCAGCGACTCGACGATCTTGTGGACGGTGTCGCTGCCCCGCAGGCCGGTCGTCATCACCAGGATCTTCTCGAAGCCCAGTTTCTTGGCCTCAGGCCCGATCATCTCGTGCGCGCCCGGCCCCATCAGCGCCCGGGGAAACGGGTGGAACTCCTTGATCGGGAAAGGTTTGAGTAGTTCATCTACCTGCATGGCGCACCGGCTCCTCTCCGTGTCGGTCGTGCCCTCCGCGTCTGTGCCGGCCGTGCTCCCGCGCGCCGTGCGTGATGACCGCCGCGTCCAGCCGGCCGTACCCGGTCAGCGGGAGCACCGTTGCGGTGAGGCTAAGCAGTGGCGCTCCGATCCGGAACCCGCGCGCGCCGATTCCGCCCGACCGCGACCGCATTGCGCCCGGACGGACAGGACGCCACCCTGCCCGATCGAATGGGCCAGGGCACGTACCTGGCCAACTGGACGGGGCGATGAGGGCCAGAAGCATGGTGACAGTGCCCACATCGCGCCGTACGGTCACGAGCATCGGGCGCCGCCTGCCGAATTACATCACTCAGGCTCGCCGCCGCCCGAGAGGAGGATACCCGTGCAGCAGGACATCCGAGCCGAGACGCCGGTATGCGGCGCATCAGCGCGCATCACCAGCGGACGGCGAGAGGGGCAATAATGACCGCGCCCAATTCAATTCCATGCGCAGGCTCCTGCGCGACATCGCGGAAAACCGCGAGCCCGGTGATGTCACCACCCTGCGCGACGCATCGGTACTGACCCAGCTACAGCCGCCCGTTGAACGTAAGATCAGGGAGGATACATTGAGTACTACCGGAGCGCCCGAGGGGGTCGCCCAGGACGTTGAGGCACCGGTCGCCGAGCAGGCAACTGTAGGGCCGCTGACGGGTGACCCCGCCATCGTCGGCGTGCCCACCTTCGTCGTCGGATCGGTGATGCTCGGCCTGGCGCTGATCAACTATGCCCCCGCCGCAGGCGGAGCGCTGCCGATCATCATCCTGGCAACGGGTATCGGCCAGCTGGTGGCCACGCTCTGGGCCGCCGCGCTCGGCCAGTCGGCTGTGGCCGCCATCTTCGGCATCTTCAGCGGTTTCTGGCTCAGCTATGCGGCCCTGCTGGTCGGGCTGACTCATGGCTGGTGGGGGGTAACCCCGGCCGCCACCGTCCACACGGTGGCCGCGTTCCTGATCAGCTGGCTGATCGTCATCGGGGTGCTCACCCTGGGCAGCCTGCGGCTGCCGCTGGCCTTCACGCTGATATTCGCGCTGATCGACGTGGCCCTGATCCTGGTCCTGGCGGCTACCATCAACGGGTCGTCGGGTCTGAACAAGGCGGGCGGAATCGCCGTGTTCGCCTTCGCGGCGATAGGAGCATACGTATTCGCCGGATCGCTCAGCGTCGCCACCGGCGGAAAGCCCTTCCCGCTGGGCCGTCCGGTCATTACCTGACCACGGCTGCGGAAACGGCCGGCGAATCGCCGCCCTGCGGTGCGCCGGCCATTTCCGTCCGGCCGTGATCGGGCTGCCCAGCTTCATCGTGGGGTCGATAGCGCTCGGCCTGGTGCTCGTCGGGATGGTCGCGGCCAGCGCGGAGGGCGCCTCGCTGCCCATTATCCTGGCGGCCACGGCGATCGGCCAGTGGGCAGGCCAATCCTGCACGGCTGATCCGGACGGTCGCGCGGCCGCGCATGCGGGCACGGTCCACGCGGCCCGGTACCTATCCATCCGGATGGGGTGATGACGGCCAGAAGCATGGCGACACGGCTTGCGTGGCCCCTTACGGTCACGAACATCAGGCGAAAACCGGCGGGTAGTCACCCGCATCCGCCGCGGGCCATACAGGAGGTTTCTGATGGAGCAGGACAACCGAGCCGACGCCGGTCCGGCCAGTGCGCCGTCGCGCGCCACCGGAGTGGGCCGCGACCTCGGCGTCGGCCAGGAGCCGGGGATCCAGGACCCGGGGATCACCGAGGAGCTGCTGGTCGAGGAAGTCTCGATCGATGGAATGTGCGGCGTCTACTAGGACCGGAGCCATGGCGATGACCGCACCCTTCGAGCCTGGCCGCGGCTACCAGCTCAACCCGGATGTCGCGCTGCGCCCCGAGCCGTTCGGGGCGCTCGCCTACCATTTCGGCACCCGGCGGCTGTCGTTCCTGAAGGCGCCGGAGCTCGTCGAGCTGGTGCGCGGGCTGGACGCCCACCACAGCGTGTCCGATGCCCTGGCCACTATCCCCGACGGCCGGCGCGACGTCTACCTGCGGGCGCTGGCCGCACTGGCCGCGGCCGACATGATCGTCCCCCAGCCAAGCCGGACCGAAGTGCCGTGATGACGACCAGCTGCGAGCCCGCGCGAACCGAGCGCATACCGGCCCTGGTGGAGCAGTTCAAGGGCGGCCTCGCCGCGCCGATCTGCCTGACCTGGGAGTGGACGTACGCCTGCAACCTGTCGTGCGCGCACTGCCTGTCATCCTCGGGCCGGCGCGACCCGGCCGAGCTGACCACCGCCGAGATGAGGTCGGTGATCGACGAGCTGCGGGCCATGCAGGTGTTCTACGTCAACGTCGGCGGAGGCGAGCCGACCGTGCGTCCGGACTTCTGGGAGCTTCTGGATTACGCGGTGGCCAGCCACGTCGGCGTGAAATTCTCCACCAACGGGGTGCGGCTCGACGCTGAGCGCGCGCAGCGCCTGGCCGCCACGGACTACGTGGACGTGCAGGTCTCGTTGGACGGCGCGAGCAGAGACGTCAACGACGCGGTTCGCGGGCCCGGCTCCTACGACATGGCGCTGCGCGCGATGGAGAACCTGGCCGAGGCGGGCTTCCGGGACTTCAAGATCTCCGTGGTGATGACCCGGCACAACGTGCCCCAGCTGGACGAGTTCGCAGCGATTGCCGGCCGGTTCGGCGCCCAGCTGCGGATCACCCGGCTGCGCCCGGCCGGCCGCGGAGCGGACGTGTGGCACGAGCTGCACCCGACAGACCAGCAGCAGCGGGAGATCTACTCATGGCTGGTCGACCACGGCGACCGGGTGCTGACCGGTGATTCCTTCTTCCACCTCAACGCCCTGGGCGCCACCCCGCTGCCAGGACTGAACCTCTGCGGCGCCGGCCGGGTAGTCTGCCTGATCGACCCCGTCGGCGATGTGTACGCCTGCCCGTTCGCGATCCACGATGCGTTCAAGGCCGGCACCGTGCGCTCACCTGGCGGCTTCGCCGAGGTGTGGCGCTCTGCGCCGCTTTTTGCCGAATTGCGCACCGAGACATCGGGCGGAGCGTGCCGCACCTGCTCGGCTTTCAGCTCCTGCCAGGGCGGCTGCATGGCGGCGAAGTTCTTCACCGGCCTGCCGCTGGACGGGCCCGATCCCGAGTGCGTCAAGGGACATGGCGCCAGCGCGCTCAGCGACTTCGGCCGCGGCGGACTACCGCGGCCGGACAAGGACCACTCCCGCCGGAGCCGGGCCGTACCTATTGGCATGCCGTCGGTGCGCGTCCCGGCGAAGCCATGCGACTCCAGCCCGCTGGCGGTCACGGCATGAGCACGACCCTGACCGAGCCCGCCGATCTCGGGCCGCGCCGGGCGCCCTGCCGGGTGATGTTCGGGCCGCACGAGACCAACCTCGGCCGGCGCCGGGAGATCTCGGCGCGGCACGCCGCCTATTACGCGCGGCGGGCGTCGGGGGGCAGCGGCGTCATCGTGACCGAGACGGCGAGCGTGCACCCGTCGGACTGGCCCTACGAGCGCGCACCGCTGGCCGCGGAGTGCGGGCCAGGCTGGGCCCGGACCGTCGCGGCCTGCAGGCCGCATGGTGCGCTGGTGCTGGCCGGGCTCGGTCACGCCGGGATGCAGGGCTCCTCGGCGTTTTCCCAGTCCGCGCTATGGGCACCGTCGCGGGTACCGGACGCGGGTTCGCGCGAACTGCCCATGGAGATGGCCGACACCGAGATCGACGCGCTGGTCGACGGATTTGCTGCGGCCGCCGCCCTGGCCGCCGGAGCCGATCTGGATGGTGTCGAGATCAACGCGGGCCAGCACTCGCTGTTGCGCCAGTTCCAGTCCGGGCTGACCAACCAGCGCGGCGGCGAGTACGGCCAGGACCGGCTGCTGCTCACCGAGCGCGTGCTGCGCGCCGTGCGCGGCCCGCTCGGTGCCGGGCGCGTGCTCGGGCTGCGGTTGTGCTGTGACGAGCTGGCCCCCTGGGCCGGCGTGACGCCGGAACTTGCCGCCGGGCAGGCCGCGCGGCTGGCCGGGCTGGTGGACTACCTCGTGGTGGTGCGCGGGTCTATCTACTCGGTGTCGGCCACCCGGCCCGACCTGCACACGGAGCCGGGCTTCGGCATGGAGCTGTGCCGGCAGGTCCGTGCTGCGGTGGACGGCACCGTCCCGGTGGTGCTGCAGGGCAGCGTGGTGGACCCTGGGCAGGCGCAGTGGGCGCTGGACGACGGGGCCACCGACCTGGTGGAGATGACCCGGGCGCAGGTCACCGATCCCGATCTGGTCGTGCGGCTGCGCAGTGGAGAAGAGGACCGAATCCGCCCCTGCCTGCTGTGCAACCAGGCCTGCATGGTCCGGGACAACAGGAACCCGGTCATCACCTGCGTCATCGAGCCCGGCAGCGGCCACGAACTCGACGAAAGCGGCAACGACACCGGCGGCCCGGACCAGACCCAGAACTCGGTGCTGGTGGTCGGCGGCGGCCCGGCCGGGATGGAAGCCGCTCGCGTGCTGGCCGTGCGCGGGCACCGTGTGCGCCTGGCGGAGCGCGCACCGGCACTGGGTGGCATGCTGGTGGCGGCGGCCCTGGTCCACGGACGGCAGCGACTGGGCGTGGCGGTGGACTGGTGGAGCCGGGAGCTGCAGCGGCTGGACGTGACGGTATCGCTGGGCCACGAAGTCACTGCGGCCGAAATGGACGACGCGCTGGACAGGGGAGTGCGCGTCGTGCTGGCCACGGGATCAGTTCCCGGCCCGCGTGATTATGGCATCGCCACGGGTGCGCGCGTGCTGGAGGCCGCCGACCTGATCGGCCTGGTGAACTCCGCGGCGCTGGACCGACTGCCGGAGGGACGGGCGGTGGTGTTCGACCCGGTCGGCGGGCCGATCGGGGTCGGCATCGCCGAGCTGCTCGCCGCGAACGGCCGGCCGACGTCGATCGTCACCCAGGACCAGATCGCCGGCACGCAGCTGGCCATCACCGGTGACCTAGCCGAGGCCAACTCGCGGCTGCAGCGGGCCGGCGTGGCTCGCGAGCTGCGCAGTCTGCTCCGCGGCGTAGCCGACGACCATGTGCTGCTGGAGGACCGGTGGACCGGCGAGCAGCGCACGGTGGACTGCGCGTTCGTGGTGCACTGCGGGCACCGGCTGCCGGAGCAGACCCTGTACCTGCACCGGCCCGGTACCCCGCGGGCCGGTGACTGCGTGGCACCCAGGACGGTGCTCGAGACAGTGCTGGAGGCGCGCCGGGCCGCGCTGGCGATCGGCTCGGCCGGCGGGCAGCCCGCGCTGACCTTGACCGGAGGCGGCCGATGAGCGCGACCGGCCGGTACCGGTACCTGTTCTCGCCGCTGCGGATCGGCCCTGTGGTGGTCCGCAACCGGATCGTGTTCTCCGCGCACCTGACCAACTACGCCGAGGACGGCCTGCCCAGCCAGCAGCACGCCGACTACTTCGCGGCCCGCGCAGCGGGCGGTACCGGGCTCATCATCACCGAGGAACACTCGACTCATCCCACCGACTGGCCGTACGAGAAGCTGATCCACGGCTTCCACCGGGCGGTAATCCCCGGCTACCGGAGGATCACCGAGGCGGTGCACGCGCACGACGTGCCGATCTTCGCCCAGCTGAACCATAACGGCGGTCAGGCGTCGTCAATGTTCTCCCGCCTGCCCGTGTGGGCGCCCAGCGCCGTGCCGGATCCGATGTTCCGCGAGGTTCCCAAGGCCGTGGAGCGGCACGAGATCGCCGAGATCGTCGCCGGCTACGGCACCGTCGCCGGGCACTGCGCGGAAGGCGGGTTCGACGGCATTGAGCTGCAATGCTCGCACTCCTCGATCGTGCGCGGATTCCTGTCGCCCGCGACAAACAAGCGCACCGACGCCTACGGCGGCCCGCTGCAGAACCGGGCACGGCTCCTGCTGGAGATCGTCGATGCCGTGCGTGCGGCGATCGGGCCCCACCGCGCACTCGGCGTGCGGATCTGCGGCGACGAGCTGATCGAGGGCGGGAGCACGCTCGACGAGGCGGTTGGCGTGGCCAGGATCGTGGAAGCGACCGGCAAGGTCGACTACATCAACACCTCGATCGGCGTGGCCACCGCAACGCTGTTCATGATCGAGGCGTCCATGAGCATCCCCCCCGGGTACGCGCTGTTCATCGCCAATGCCATGCGGCGGGCGGTCAAGCTGCCCGTGATCGGGGTCGGCCGGATCAAGGACCCGGTCCAGGCCGAGCGCGCGCTGGCCGAGGGACACTGCGACCTGGTAGGCGTGGTGCGCGGCCAGATCGCCGATCCCGACTTCGCCGCCAAGGCCCGCGCGGGGTATGCCACCCAGATCCGCACGTGCCTGTCCTGCAACCAGGAATGCGTCGGCCGGATGGGCCTGAACCGGTGGCTGGGCTGTATCGAGAACCCCCGCACCGGCCGGGAGGCCGTCAGCCTCCCGCCGCCGCGCCGCCCAGGCAGGCGGGTGATCGTGGTCGGCGGTGGTCCGGCCGGCCTGCAGGCAGCCGCCACGGCTGCGCAGCGCGGCCACCGGGTGACGCTGTACGAGCGCCAGCCGCGCACCGGCGGCCAGGTGGCCGTGGCCGCTTCGGTGCCGTCCCGCGCCGAGTTCCTCGACGTGGTGCGCAACCTGGCGGCCGAATGCCAGCGCTACGGCGTGGAAGTCAGGACCGGCGTGGAGGCCACGGCCGAGTCGCTGCGCGCCGATGCGCCCGACGCCGTGGTGCTGGCCACCGGGGCCCGGCCGCAGCCGCCGTACTGGGCCGCCGGTCATCCTCGCGTGGCGGACGTCCGCGACGTGCTCGAAGGCCGCGCCGAGCCGGCCGGACAGGTGGTGGTGGTCGACGACCTCGGCTTCCACCAGGCCACGAGCACCGCCGAGTTGCTGGCCGACCGGGGCTGCACGGTGGAGATCATCACTGCCGGCATGGTCGTGGGCCAGGATCTCGGCATCACCCTGGACATGGAGACCTTCAACGTGCGCGCGCATGCCAAGGGAATCCGCCAGGCCACCGACCTGGTGGTGATCGGCGCGGAGGCCGACGACGCGCAGGCCGGCGGCGGTTCCGGCGGGGTCGTGCTCAAGCTGCTGCACCATCCGACCGGAGAGCAGGCCCAGAGGCTCTGCGACTGGGTGGTCTGCGCGGTCCATCAGACACCGGAAGACGCGCTGTGGCAGCAGTTGCACGCCGCGCCGTTCGAGGTGCACCGGGCCGGTGACTGCGTCACGCCGCGCCGCGCACATGCCGCCGTGATCGAGGGGCACCGGGCGGCGGTGGCGCTATGACCGCTCCCGCCGATATCCCGGTCCTGGCTGTCGTGGTGGTCCGAGAGGGCGAGCTGCCAGCCGGAGCGGAGGAGACGGTGGCCGAGGCGGGCGGGGCCGTGCTGGTGGTGGGGTCGGGGACCAGCGAGGCAGCCGGCGGGCTGGCCTCGGCGAGCCGGGTATGGGTGCTCGAGCGGTCCTGTGTTGCACCGGCGGCGCTCACCGGCGCGCTGGCGCACATCCTGGCGGGCGTGGACATGGTGCTGCTGCCCGCATCACCGGACGGCCGTGATCTCGCGCCGAGGCTGGCGGTGGCCCTGGGCCGTGCGCTGCTGGCCGGCGCCGTCCGGTGCGCGCCGGACGAGGTTGAGCTGACCAGGCTCGATGATCGCCTGTCGCTGCGGGTGGCAGTAGACGGGCCGGTTGTGGTCACCGTGCAGCCGGGAAGCCGCGGCAGGCCAGAGCCGGTAGCGCCGGCCCAGGTGACCGCGCTGCTGTCGTCGGCCGAGCCAGCCGCCGGGCCCGACGCCGAAAGCCTCGAGGTGCTGCAGCCCGAGCCCAGCACGGCGGACCTGGCCGAGGCCCGTCGCATCTTCGGCGCCGGCGCCGGGCTGGTGCCGGCCGGAGCGGACGGCGCGGCCGTGATGCGGCTGTTGACCGACGTGGCAGCCGCGCTGGCGGCAAGCGCGGGCGCCACCCGGGTGGTGACCGACGCGGGCTGGATGAGCTATGACCGGCAGATCGGCACCACCGGCGTGGCCGTCAACCCGGAGCTGTACGTGGCGTTCGGTGTTTCCGGTGCCGCACAGCACGTCGGCGGGCTCGGCGCGCCGGAGCACGTGGTGAGCGTGAATACCGACCCGTCCTGCCCGATGACCCTGATGGCTGATCTCGGAATCGTCGCCGACGCCCCGGCGGTGCTCGCCGAACTGGCCGAGCGGCTGGGCGTGACCGCAACGCCGGCAGCCCAGCCTGAGGGGGCGAGCCATGCCCGATGACGTGATGACCGTCGACGCGGTGGTCGTCGGCGCCGGGCCCGCGGGCTCGGCAGCGGCGCTGGAGCTTGCCCGGGCAGGCCGCGATGTGGTCATGGTGGAGCGCGGGGCCTTCCCCGGCGCGAAGAACGTCTATGGCGGGGTGGTGTACGGGCGGATCCTCGACGAGGTCGTGCCGCAGTGGTGGACGGAGGTGCCGGTGCAGCGCTGGGTGACCCGGCGCGCCACCATGCTGATGACCCCTACCCAGGCGCTGACCGTCGACTACCGCACCAGTGCCTGGGATCGACCGCCTTACAACGGGATGACCACGTACCGCGCCGACTTCGACTCCTGGCTGGCCGGCAAGGCGGTCGCGGCCGGCGCCCGGCTTGTTACCTCGACGGTGGCCACGAGCCTGATGCGGGACGCCTCCGGCCGGATCGCAGGCGTGCGCACCGATCGGCCCGACGGCGACATCCGCGCCAAGATCGTGATCGCGTGCGACGGTGTGAACTCATTCCTGGCCAAGGAGGCCGGGCTACTCCCGCGCACCAGCCCGGCCCACACCACCCTGGGCGTGAAGGAAACCCTCGCGCTGCCGCACGAGGTGATAGACGAGCGGTTCGGACTGACGGGCGACCAGGGCCTGGACATCGAGATGGTTGGCTGCACGAGCGGGATCCCTGGCGGTGGTTTCCTCTACACCAACCTCGACACGGTCAGCGTGGGCGTCGTGGTCGGAGTTACCGGGCTGGCCGAGGCCAAGATGCGACCCGAGGAACTCGTCGCGGCCGTCAAGGCACATCCGGCGATCGCACCGTACCTGCGGGGCGCGGAACTGAAAGAGTACTCCGCCCACCTGATCCCCGAGGGCGGCTACCGCGCCATGCCGCGGCTGTCGATCGACGGCATGCTCGTTGCCGGGGACGCCGCGTCCATGTGCCTGGCCGCCGGCCTGTGGCTGGAGGGCGTCAACTTCGCGATCGGCGCCGGGCTGGCGGCCGGCCAGACCGCCGCCGAGGCGATCGCGGCTGGGGACACCTCCGCTCGCGGGCTGGCCGGCTACCGGCGCCGGCTGGAAGCGTGTTTCGTGCTCGCCGACCACAAGCGGTTGCGCAACGCGGCGGACATCGTGCTCGCCGACCGGATGCAGCGGGAATACCCCGGGCTGGCCTGCGATTTCGTCGAGCAGGTCTTCACCGTCACCAACCCGACCCCCAAAATCGGCATGGCCAGGGAGTTCCTGCGCGCCGTCCGCGTGAACAAGGTCCGGTTGCGGTCGCTGGCGCGGGACGGCTGGCAAGCGCTGCGGGCATTTCGATGAGGAGCGAAATAGATGAGCTACCCCGAAGTGTCGTTCGAGGAGCGGATGTCGAGCGTTGAGTTCCGGGTCGGCGAACGTGCGCACATCACCGTCGACTCCGATGTATGCCGCTCCTGCACGACCAAGGACTGCGTGCACGCCTGCCCGGCCGGCCTGTTCGTGCCCACCACCGACGGGGGCATCCTGTTCAACTACGAACAGTGCTTCGAATGCGGAACCTGCTATCAGGTATGCAACAGCGAGGGGGCCATCACCTGGGCCTACCCGGCCGGCGGCGACGGCGTCGTGTTCCGGAGAGGGTGAGGAGCATGACGGTGATCGTGGCGGCGCTGGGCTGGTCCTGGCGGGAAACCGAGGTCGACCCGCTCACCGGTGCGGTCAGTGCCGACCCCCGCGACCGCGGTCCGAGCCAGTCGGAACTCGCCGCCCTGGAGCACGCGCTTCGCCTGGCGGAGCTGTGGGATGCCCGGGTCGTCGCAGCCACCGTCGGCCCCGGCGAAGCCGACGCGATGCTGCGGGACGCCCTGGCGGCCGGCGCGGCCGAGGCACTGCGCGTCGAGCCGGCCTACGGGGCCGCGCGACCGCAGGCAGCCGACCTGGTCGGCGGCGGGCAGGATGCTGCCGCCGCGCTCGCCGCGGCCCTGCGCCAGCGCTACGGCGTGCCGGACCTGGTGCTGTGCGGCGACCGCTCGGCTGACCGGGGCACCGGGTCGTTTCCCGCGTTCCTCGCCGCGGCGCTCGCCGCGGCGCAGGTTCTGGGCGTCGTGCGGATGGAACCCGAGGACGGCGGCGTACTGCGGGTGCACCGCCGCCTGGACGGCGGCCGCCGCGAGGTACTGCTGGTGCGGCGGCCCGCCGTGGTGTCCGTCGAGGCGGCCGGGGTGCGCCTGCGGCGGGCTGGGCTGCCCGCCACGCTGGCCAGCGGGCGCGCCGCCATCCCGATGGCCCGCGCGCCGGCGGCCACTGCCGCGCAGCGAATCCGGGTACTGGGCGCTCACCCGTACCGGCCCCGGCCGCGCGAACTCGCAGGTCCGTCCGGCACCGCACTGCGCCGGACGCTGGAGCTGACCGGAGCGCTCACCGAGCGTACCCCGCCCACCGTGCTCGGCCCGCTGTCCCCGGGCCAGGCCGCCGACGAGCTACTTGGGTACCTGCGTCGCCACGGTTATCTCGCCGCGGGTGACCCGGGGTGATCGGCAGGCTCGCCGACCAGAAATGGCCGGACCTGGCCGGCCGGAGGCCGCTCGTCGTGCTGCCTCTGGGGTCCTGCGAGCAACACGGTCCCCATCTGCCGCTGGACACCGATCACGCCGTCGCCGAAGCCGTCGCCGAGCGAGCAGCCGCCCTGCTCGCCGATGGCACGGGCCTCCTCCTCGTCGCGCCAGGCCAGCCGTACGGGGCCAGCGGCGAGCACGAGGGCTTCCCCGGCACCGTGTCCATCGGGCATACCGCGCTGTACCTGCTGATTGTGGAGCTCGGCCGGTCCGTGCTGCGCTGGGCCGACCGCCTGCTCGTGGTCAACGGGCACGGCGGCAACATGCCCAGCTTGCCAGCCGCGATAGCCACGCTGCGGCTCGAAGGCAGGAATGCAGCCTGGTGGCCGTGCCTGTCGCGCAGCGGCGACCTGCACGCCGGCCACGCGGAGACTTCGATGATGTTGCGGCTGCGCAGCACGGCGGTGCGCGCTGAGCGAGCCGTCGCGGGGCCGTGCGAGCCGATCGAGCGGTTGCTTGACCGGCTGATCGCCGAGTCGGTCCGCGGGGTCAGCGAGTCCGGTGTCCTCGGCGACCCGTCCGGGGCGAGCGGGCAGCAGGGAGAGGAACTGCTGTCCGGGATGGCGGTGCAGCTCGCCGGGGACATCAGGGCGTGGCGGGTCAGCAAGCAGGGCCGCCTTGGCAGCCGGTCGCCGGCGCCCGCACCGGCGCAGCCCGGAGTACGGGCATGACAGGTAGGCGGGTCGCGGTGGTCACCGGTGCCGCGCGGGGCATCGGCGCCGCTGTCGTCCGGCGGCTTGCGCGTGATGGCTGGGCAGTGGTCGCGGTGGATCGCTGCGCCGATGATCCCGCAGTGCCGTATCCGCTAGCCAGCGCAGAGCAGCTCGCCACGCTCGCCGGGACCTTCCCCGATGTGCGTGCGGTACGTGCGGATGTACGTGACGCCCCCGCAATTGCCGACGCCATCAAGCTAGCTGAACGCGACTTCGGCCGGCTGGATGCCGCGGTGGCCGCGGCGGCCGTGATTCTCGGTGGTGGCCCGGCATGGGAGCTGTCGGATACAGACTGGCGGACGCTCCTTGACGTGGACGTGACCGGAGTGCTGAACCTGGCGCGCGCGGCCATACCGGCGCTATTGCGCGGCCCGCAGCCCCGGCACGGCCGGTTCGTGGCGCTGGCCTCGGCGGCTGCGCACCACGGCCTCTGGGGGCTCGGCGGGTACTGCACAGCCAAGCATGCCGTGCTCGGCCTGGTCCGCGCCCTGGCCTGTGACTTGCAGGGAACAGGGGTGAACGCAGTCGCCGTATCCCCCGGGTCCACTAGGACCGACATGCTGCAGGCGACCGCTGACCTCTACCAGCTCGCCGACGCCGAGCAACTCGCCGGCCACCAGCTGGTGCGCCGGCTGCTTGAGCCAGAGGAGGTGGCATCGGTGGTGGCATGGGCCTGCTCGCCCGAGGCCAGCGCCGTCACCGGATCCGTGCTGCACGCCGACGGCGGATTCACGGGATGACGCGACCGCACCCCCCCGACGGCGGCGCGCTCGCTGAACTGGCGGCGCCGCCGGATACCACGCTGCCGAACGGCTTTGCCATCGAGCTCGCCGACGACGTGCACCGCTCCCGCGACGGCGGGCTGATGCTCGGCGGCTCGCCCCCCAGGCTGCTGCGGCTTAGCAAGCCGGCGGCGCGAATACTCGCACCCGGCAGGTTCACCGTGGCGGACGCGGCGACGGCGGCCCTGGCCCGGCGGCTCGTGGATATCGGCGTCGCGCACCCGCGCCCCCCTGCTCAGCCCGTCCGCGACGTCACGATCGTGATCCCGGTACGGGATCGGGCGTGCCTGCTGCACCAGCTGCTCACCGCCCTGCGCACCGACCCGGAGACATCGGCCGTTCCGGCGCTGGTCGTCGACGACGCATCCGTGAACCGCGCCGCTGTGGCCTCGGTGACCCGCCTGCACGGGGCCACCCTGCTCGTTCATCCGCACAACCAGGGGCCCGCTGCGGCACGCAACACTGGGCTGTGCCACGCCAGGACCGGATATGTCGCCTTCTGCGACTCCGACGTGCTGCCCGAGCCCGGTTGGCTGAGCCCGCTGCTGGTACAGTTCACCGATCCCGCCCTGGCGCTGGCCGCGCCCCGGGTAGTCGGCATACCCCAGAGTCAGCCAGGCTGGCTCGACCGGTACGAGGACGTCCGGTCGCCACTTGACATGGGCGGGCGCGAGGCTCCGATCGTGCCGCTGTCCGCACTGGCATACGTCCCGGGCGCGACATTGGTGGTCCGCAGGGCGGCCGTCGGCGACGGATTCGCTCCGGAACTCAGGATTGGCGAAGATGTCGACCTGTGCCTGCGACTGCACCACGTCGGCTGGCGAATGCGCTACGTGCCCAGCTCCCGAGTGGGCCATTGCCACCGCGCCGATCTGCGTAGCTGGCTCGCGCAGCGAGCCAGCTACGGGTCCGGAGCGGCGGAGCTGGCCCTGCGACACCCCGGCCAGGTGCCGCCGCTGAACGCAGCACCATGGTCGGTCGCTGCGTGCGCGCTTGTGCTCCGCGGACGGCCGGTCCCGCTAGGCGCTGCCGTCGCACTGACCGCTGTGACAGCGATACGCCTGATCCGCCGAATACCCGACGCGGACACCCCCGTGCGAGCCGGCACGCTGCTGACGCTGGCCGCAGTGCGCGGCACAGCAGAACAGCTGACGCGGTGCGCCACCCGGCACTACTGGCCGGTAGCCGCACTCGCCGCCGTGATGAACCGACGGGCGCGACACGTGCTCATAACGGCCGCCGCAATCGAGGGGCTGATCGACCACCGGCGGAGCGGCTTGCGCCTGAACCCCCTCACTTACCTGCTCATCCGACGGTTGGATGACATGGCCTACGGAGCGGGGCTTTGGCGTGGCGTAATACGCGAACGCACCACTGCACCCTTGATCCCGCGACTTGCCTTCCGCACAAGTCCCGTCCGGACACGACGGGTGCTACCAGCCGAGCGGGCGAGGATGGGCCCGGATGCCTGAGCGCGAAGAGGAAAAAGAGCAGATGGCTTGCACCGAAGAAATCCTGCCATTGTCGGACAAGCCTGCCTGATGCGGCTTGCCGATGCGCTGGACACAACGACCGAAGCCATTCTCGGTGGGCGAATGCACCATCATCGGCCGATCTCGCCGCTTGGCGCGGTGTAATACTGGACGATCCGACTACGGACATTGGAGTACTGTATGAATTCTCCTCTGCTGACCCACCCAGGCCCGCTGGCCATTGACCTGAACCAGCCAGGCACCTATCTGCATTGGTCGATCTTTGAGATCTCGGTCGCGAACCTGGTGGTGATCGCCGTCATGGTCGCGATCTTCGGCGCGGCGCTGCTGTTGCCCTTCCCCCGGGTACGCCACTCGGCACCCGCGCCTGCCGAGGTGCCGCCCGACGCGGCGCCGGCCGGTGAGTGGGCCGCGAACCTGGGCGACGACGCCGACGCCACCATGTGGACAAGCCGGGCCAGGCGGTGGGCGCTGCGCACGCTCCCGCCGAACAAGCTGCTGCCCGACCGGCAGCCGGCCTACGTCGCCTCCTGGGTTTACGTGTTCGGGGTTGCCACCCTGGCGGCGCTGGGCGTGGCCATCG
>Ga0137386_10000138_pt1 | contig 34003 bp, 26 predicted proteins | sample SagtaG_4_FD_104910 | JGI IMG/M metagenome (GOLD analysis project Ga0137386, IMG submission 104910) | Vadose zone soil microbial communities from Sagehorn Ranch, Mendocino, California, USA - Sage2_R_100_16 metaG | ecosystem: Environmental > Terrestrial > Soil > Vadose zone | place: USA... | reverse complement strand
GTTCCAATTGAGGTACGAGTTCGGCGCTGTTCACAGCGCGGAAAACCAATTCGACATCGGGGAACTTTGACCGGAAAACTTTGAGAGACGCACGGCAGCTAGCCCAATTGAGCTGCTTCTGATTGGTGTGGGCAGCTGCATGGCTTCGGACGTTGTGTGAAGATTACAATGTGCAGGCCAAAGGTCGAAAACGGTAGACCTCTGAAACACTCGGTGCGTCGGATTGCCAGCCAAATGCCATTGGCACGAGCGAAGGCGAGATCTCCCACAACCTTTCTTGTATTACACCCCGTAATACATTAAGATAACAATCCGAGGTAATGTTATGCCATCTCCAGTGACTTTGAGGCTGGATAAGGAAACCAGGCTGCGGATCGCCCGCATTGCGCGCCGTAAACAAATGTCCGCGTCGGAGGTGATTCGCCAGGCGATCGAGACATGGATCGAAGAGCAGGAACCAGCTGGATCGCCTTATGAAATGGTTTCGGATTTGATTGGAATTGTTCACGGCGGAAACCGAAAACGCTCGGCTGGCGCGGGACGTCAGTTCGCCCTTCTGTTAAAGAGCCGACGGGGCTCCCGGTGATCTTAGTGGATGCGGGGCCTCTCGTGGCTCTGGTAGATGCAGATGATCAATACCATAAGCAGTGCGTGTCGACTCTTAAGGGTTTGCAAGAACCGTTGGCAACGGTGTGGCCGCCGCTAACCGAAGCCATGTACCTGTTAAACGATCTGCCGGCAGCCCAGGAAGCTTTATGGGAGATGTTGGTGAGGAGGGCGGTTGAGCTGCTGCCCCTTGGTTTGGGCGATTTGCCAAGAATCCGTGAACTTCTGCGGAAATATGCCGATCGTCCGATGGATCTTGCAGACGCAGCGCTTATCCGGATTGCCGAACGAGAAGGTATCCGAAAAATATTCACAGTGGACAAGAGAGACTTTTCAGTCTACAGGATTCATGGTCGGATCCGTCCCTCAATCATGCCTTGATTCGCATCCCCATTAGTAATCACACATCGGTTTTCAAGAGCCTTCGATTCACTCTCCCTAATTCTTGAATTAAGTTGGTGGACGTGACCGGGATCGAACCGGTGCCCCCGGGCAATAAACAAAGCTCTGTGGTTAGCGGGCTGCCAAGCCTTCAGAATCTCGAACGGCGCGCCTTTCCAGAAGATTCCGGAAATAATAACGTTAGTATCGAGGATTGCCTTGATCGTCACTTCGCACGGCGCCTGACTCTAGCAATTGCGGACTTCAAATCTGCTTTCTTTACTCCGGCTTTTTTGGCCTCCGCACGAGCTTGGCTCAAAAGCTCCTGGAATTCCTCGAACCTAGGTGGCGTGATGACCTTGAGGATCACAGCATCGCCCTGGCCAATGACCACGAATTGGTCGCCTTCGTTGAGCCCGAGATCATTGCGGACTTCTTCGGGAATGACGACTTGTCCTTTAGATGACAGCTTCGTGGTGGCATAATCGGCCATAGTCAGTCGCCTCCGATCTGACCAGTAGGACTAGCATTGAGTTGAGCCTCCAATCAAATGGATCACGTCAATTGGTTCCCTCTCGAATAGGATTGCCGGATGATGATGACTGCAAATTCAGGGAAGGTGGGTCTGGCTACGCAAATGTTATAGACACCATCGCTCCAGGGAATCCGCCTATATAGCCTATATATAAAGGATCAGCCTTCAGTGCCAATTTCTGTATCTAACTGTATCTATGAGACTTAGAATTTTGAGCGATTACTCGCATCGGATCAGCGGAACGTAACACGCTCCCACCTGATTGTTGATCATGTGCTGTCGCATTCCTTCTTGCGCCTTGCTATGTGTTGTAACGATTATCGTTATAACGAAAGAAGAAAGGATGGCGACTATGTGCACACTCTCCAGAGCCCAATGAAGGAACCGCGTCCGGCGGCAATCTCGTGTCGTGTTTTTTCCGCGCTCTTCTGCAAGGAGTCCAGTTCGACAAGCAAGTTACACAATCGCAACTTAAAGGTTACACGGTCGCAATCAGAGGCGAATAAGCTGCCGCACGCGATTACCGCCAAGGTAATCCCGAGAGGTGAAATTCCGTATGAGCACCGACCGTCGAGAATTCTTGAAGCTCTTGAGCACAGCCGCAGCATCGGCTACCCTTCCCTCGAGCATCACCCGCGCCCTGGCAATTCCCGCGAGCAGCGGGACCGGGAGCATCAATGATGTCGAGCACGTTGTCTTCCTGATGCAGGAGAACCGTTCGTTCGACCACTATTTTGGAACATTGCGCGGTGTACGCGGGTTCGGAGATCCGCGCGCGGTGAAGCTACCCTCGGGCAAAAGCGTGTGGCATCAGCCGGATGCGAACAATCCCGACGGCTACGTGCTGCCTTTTCATCCGGATAAAAACAATCTCGGCTTGGCATTCCTGGAGGACACGCCGCACGACTGGGCAGGCACGCACGCAGCGTGGAATAACGGAGCTTATGACCAATGGGTGCCTAACAAAGGCACGACCGCCATGGCGTATCTCACCCGCAAAGATATTCCGTACCACTATGCGCTTGCCGATGCGTTCACAGTCTGCGATGCGTACCATTGCTCGTTGCTGGGACCGACCGACCCCAACCGGTATCACATGTGGACCGGGTGGGTAGGCAATGACGGCAGCGGCGGCGGGCCCGTGCTCGATAACGCGGAAGCCGGGTATGGTTGGTCCACTTACCCCGAACTGCTGGAAAAGGCAGGAGTCTCGTGGAAAATTTACCAGGACATCGGCGAAGGACTTGACGCCGCCGGCTTTTGGGGCTGGACCGGCGACAAACCATATATCGGCAACTATGGCGATAATTCGCTGCTCTATTTTCATCAATATCAAAACGCGCCGGACAGCAGCCCTCTGGCACAAAAAGCGAGAACCGGGACCAATATCCTGAAGAGTGGAACGCTGTTCGACATTTTCCGGCAGGACGTTCTGGCGAATCAATTGCCGCAAGTAACTTGGATTGTTGCGCCGGAAGCGTATACAGAGCACGGGAACTGGCCCCCGAATTACGGTGCGTGGTACGTCTCACAGATGCTCGATGCGCTGACCGCCAACGCCGAGGTTTGGAGCAAAACTGTCGTGTTCTACGTGTTCGACGAGAATGACGGCTTCTTCGACCACATGGTGCCGCCCACGCCGCCGCAGTCGCGGGCGGAAGGCATCTCGACGGTCGGCACAGTCAACGAACTGTTTGCCGGAAACTCCAATTTTCCTGCCGGACCGTACGGCCTTGGCGTGCGTGTGCCGATGATCGTGATCTCCCCTTGGACGAAGGGCGGGTGGGTCAATTCCGAGGTGTTTGATCACACGTCGCTGATCCGTTTCATCGAGCGCCGCTTCGGCGTTTTGGAGCCGAACATTACGTCGTGGCGCCGCACGGTTACCGGCGATCTGACAACGGCATTCAACTTCGCGTCACCGAACGACGCAATTGTTTCCTTGCCCAGCACTGCTTCCTATGAGCCGCCCAACACTGATCGCTATCCGGATTATGTGCCTACCCCGCCGTCCAGCCAGGCGCTGCCGGAGCAGGAACCCGGCACGCGTCCCGCACGCGCTCTGCCTTACGAGCTGCATGTCGTGGGAGAAGTAAACGCGGCGCAGGGCGGCATAGAACTTTCCTTCAAGAATACCGGCAAGGCCGGTGCGGTATTTCAAGTGCGTTTCGGCGATGGCCGAGCGCCGAGGACTTACACGGTCGGCGCGGGCGATGAAACTTCAGACCTTTTCGGAACCGTCGGCGCAACTTCGTACGACCTTTCGGTCTCCGGACCGAATGCTTTCCTGCGCACTTTCGCGGGTGGCCTCGCACCGGGCAGCGCAAACTTAACGGTGCAAGCGATTTACGACAAGGATGCGGAGGGCGTTGCGCTGGTGATCCGAAACCACGGCTCGAGTCCGGAGAAACTGAGCATTCTGGACGTCTATTCCGGTAAGACGCAAACGCGCATGGTGCAGTCGCAAAACACAGCTACCTACGTTAGCCCGTTGCACAAATCCTTTGGCTGGTACGACTTCATCGTGACGGCCGAATCCGATGTCAACTTTGCGAGACAACTGGCGGGACACGTGGAAACGGGAAGACCCAGCGTGACCGATCCGGCCATCGGCGCAGCTTTGGCACAAACTGCGGAAGTGGCCTAACACGGCTGATCGGAAAAACTACTGCCTTCACGAGAAAATCAATGGAGACCGGGCATTTTGTTTACCTTGCCAGCGCACAAGGCGTGAACGGAAAGGTCTGTTCACAAAGCACACTGACAGGGCCGGCATTGTCCGGCTCGCTCGTTAAAAAGGGGAAGTCCATGGTCACAGTCTGAGCGTCAGCACAGCAGCGAACAGGTCCATCGGCCAGTGCATCATGATCATCCGCGGAAGACGACGCGTCCGCAGATAGATGAGTTGGAAGATTACGACCAAGGGAAGAAACTGCAGGAAACGAAAAACGATCAGACGCCGATCGAACACCAGCGGGAACACGCTGTGCTGAAATGCCCACCAGAAACCGACCAGCGTTACCGTCGCCCAGGTGCTTCCCGTCAGGACCTGGAGACGAGCTGCACAGTATCCTTGGTATAGGACTTCTTCGGTCGGAGACCAAACGAGCCAAAACACCGATAGGCTGTAGACGACCGCCCAGTGCGGGAGTTGGCGGTCGGACAAAAGACCTGGCGCTAACATGGCGGGAACGAGTTGCGTCGTTCCGTACACAAGCCAACTCGCAAGCTTCGAGCCTCCCGCGAGGACAGGAAATATTGCGACCAAGTACAGAAGACCCCACAGCGCTTCGCGTCTGAGTCGGGAGCGGTCCACTCCAAACAGATCGATGAGCCGGATACCTTCGCGTTTCGTCTGCCGCCGGAGCAGCAGGAGACACCCAATATCAACGAGCGTGGCATAGACCGTCCACCATGGCGCTTGAGTGCGCCAGGGCGTTGGATCACCGCGAATGAGAAAGACAGTTGCCACGACCACCTGAACGAAAAGGATCAGACCGGTTCGCGCTGTCGTCATGAGCAGAGGTCCTGCCCAGCCGACGCGGCGTGATTGGATGCGTTCCAGGATCGTGGATGGAGAATTCGGATCGAGCATTTGGCCTATCATATATGGGTACATCTGGATTGCACTTGCCGTCGTAGCTTTTTCTTGGTTAATGCAGCACCGTGCGATGAGCATCCAAGCTGGCGACTTCCTCAGTGATCCTCGAAGTGAGTTGCCGTCCCTAGGGAAGAGAACATCGAGTGGCCGTGTGGGAACTCTTTCGCCGTAAGCCTCGACCGCAGCAGAAAGTAACGACCGGCCGCTTCGAAATCGAGCGGAACGGCAAAGTCACGTACCTTGAATATAGTTTGAGCGGAAATATCTTGGAGCTAAACCCCTGCTGAGGTCCCCGAAAAATTGCGCCATATGGGTCTTGCGTCCTCTCTAGCAGGGACCGACGAGAAAACAATGGCGCATGTGTTGCCCTAATCGTCTTGCTTGCCGTTAGGCAAGATTATAAACGCCACCTTCGGTACGCTAACGCACAGCCTTTGACCTCGGATTCCGCTGGCGTTGAACAGTAAAATGTAGGATCTTACGACGAAACTTCTGGAGAAAGTGTTGCGCATCGGGCCGGGTTGGTTGGCCGACAAGGACACACCATGAAGGATGTAGTTCTGAAATATCCGACCTGGCAGGAGCCTTACCGAGCAGCTGTGATCGAAACAAATCCAAAACTGCTGAAACTGAAAATTGCAGGCGCAGAGCAGGCAGCCATATTGCGACTCAAGCAACTACAAAACAGCGCAGACCATCATCATGAACTGATAGCACTAACAGACGCGCTGACAGCACTGAAGATACTCGCCGAAACAACCTGGGAAGAGTGAGATGAAGGCACGACGGAGCCAGTCGCCCATGCCCTCGTGTGTTGAGACGGGATAGGTCAGAATTCAAATTTGTTGGAGGCTCGAACTCGGCGTCGGCCGTGGTTGATGGGAGGATACGGCCTCAATTACAACAACGCTCCTGTTTCAGTCCGGCACGGTGGATAGTCATGTCTGGAACGCCGAAACAGAAAAGGTTTATTCCATATTTCCGTACTTGACTTGTGGAAAAGTTGGCATAAAGTTCGTACGCATTTCGCCACACACCCAGCCGCGTGGACACCCTTCCGCCCCGCGAACGGAGGAGTCCGTGATCAGCCCCGAAAAACGCGTGGAATTCCGTTATTCGCTGCAAATTCCAGTACGCCTCCGCTGTTTCGAGATGGACAGTACGGACCTCGAGGTTTCCACTCAAGCAGTTAACATCTCCCGCTCTGGTCTTTTCCTGACAAGCCCCCAGCGCTTGAAGTTGGGAAGTCTCGTGTTTTTGACGCTGCACGTGCCTACGGAGATTTCCGGCAGTGTCTTTAGCGAGCTCCGGTGCAAGGGTCGTGTCGTGCACGAGCAAGGCCTAAAGGATGGCGCGATCGGCTACGGAATCGAAATTGAGCAAATAGCGCCCCCCTTGCGCGGAACCAGGGAAGCGACGGCAGTATGACCTGCGGGTACTAATTAACAAAATCGTCACTAAGATCTTGGGAATAAACGTGCTTCTCGTCCGAGCCTCGGACTCCTGGTCTTGACACTCTCCTTGGCATCCTCTTCCAGAGGACAGCCAACTTCTAGTACATACGCCTGACCTCTCGCACAGTGCTAGGACTCTACCTCGATCAGACCGCCCTATGCGCTGGGTCCAGTGCTAGGACTGGCCTTCCGTTTATGAAATGGAGCGCCATCGAAGTGACGACGCTCAGCTTCTTCGCTTCATATCTGACAACGCAGAAAACTTCACATTCCGGGCATCTCGATCGCTTTGGTTAGGCTGTAGTACCCATCGGGGCCCGTGAAGATGAACGAGCGCTTGTCACATTGGTCTTCGACCAACTCCTGCGAAGTTCTTCGGCGCGACGGATGACACGGTCCACCACCTCATGGGAAGCTGACGCAACAGGCTCAGCCTCTACCGAGTTATTCCCCGGGGGGATCTCCAGCATCTGCAGTTTTTCGAAAACTGGCTTCATAGCGCGAGCAGGGTTGCGGAGAAACTCCGAACTGCGGATGCGGGTGAAGATCCAGCCCATCCGTTCAAGTACGGACTGTCGGTCCATATCTTCGGGAAGCTTTTCGAGCGGGTAGTAGCGGTCCCCGTCGCACTCGATCGCCAGGCGCTTACCGTCGCCTTCGACGACCAAATCGATTCGGAACGTTCCAATCCTCCAATGCGGCGTCACGTGATAGCCTGCCGCCGCGAGGCGTTTCATTACTTCGCGCTCGAAACCCGACTGCAACCGTTTTTCCTTTTCTTCCAGCGCGCGCATGAGCCGCGCCGGGTCTTCCGCATGCTCGATCAATTGGCGGCGAAGGTCGTCCGCTTTCAAATCGTTCTGCGGACTGAGCGAATGAACAATCCACATCTGGTCGCGGGCGCGACTAGCGGCGACATTGAAACGCTGTTTGAAGAGTTCCTGATCGCGCAGGGAGAGAGAACCGCGCTCGCCGGTATCGACCACGGAGATAAACACCACGTCGCGCTCGTCTCCTTGGAATTGCGCGGCATTCCCGCAGAGTACGCGATGGAGTTCGTAACGGTCGGGCGAGATGTGCGCACGGACGAGATTGTCGATTTCGATGGCTTGTTCATCGCCAACCAGCGAAACGACTCCGAAGCTTAGCGGCTGGCCTGCGCCATTCTTCTTATATTCGGGTTGCTCTATCGCGGCCGCAAGAAGCGAAGCGATGGTCTGCGCTTCCTGGCGATTGATCTTGCCGTCGCGGGCGGAGCCGGTAACCCGATGCGCGATGGTGTACGGCCGCAAATGGACTCGGCTCGCGTCGCGCAACGGCTTGATGCGGCCGTCGTAGGAAACCATGTTGCTAAATTGGATGATCTCCGGAACACACCGGAAATGTTCGACGAGACAAGTCGTGCCGCCGAAGGATTGGCGTGCCAGATCGTAGATGGAGATTTGCCCGTCGTACAGATCGGAGTTGGGGATTCCCCGGAGGTACTGGAAGATGAGGTTCTGAATCACGCTCAAGTCCTGCCCGACGGCCGACGGGCTCACTTGCTCGTGGTCGCCAACAACGAGCACCGTCTTGCCCAGGTACAGGGCGACCAATGCCATCACGTCGCTCTGACTGGCTTCGTCGATGATGACTACATCGAAGCGAGTGGTGCGGGGATCGAAGTTTTCGACTACGCGCGAAAGCGGCATGACCCAAACAGGAACGGCTCCACGGCACTCGCTCATTTTTCTAGCTGCTTCGGCGCGCAACAGCGAAACGCGGATACCGTGACCTTTGCCGATACGTCGGATCGTGTCGAGCCAGCCGACAAGTGCCTGGCGCTGGCGAGAAGAAGTGCGGCGCGCTTGCGAGGACCAAGAACGTTTATCGATGAGCTCAACGGTCGCGCGGCGCAACTGCTCGCGGAGCTTTTCGTTCTTGGCTTGCAGGGCTTCGAGCGAGACGCTCGAGCGGCGATCGAGTTCGTCGTTGAGTTGCCGCCAGGTCCACGCGGAAGCGACGTCGCGTGGCGGCTCGCCGCGGCCATGCACGCCAGTGCGGTTGCGAATCGCGCCAGCCCAAGCGGGAGCCGCGGTCTCGAGCTTTGCTAGCAACGCTCGGCGCAGGTCGAGGTCCGCCTGTTTGCTCTTTAATTCCAGCAGGCGATCGTATGCTTCACGGTAGCGATTGGAATTTTCGTCACCCACAGCTGCCAGTAGCTGGCCGATCACTTTCGATGCTTTCGCGACGCGAGCGGCAAGTTTGAGCCGGTTCTTAAGGTCGCGGAATTCTTCCTCGAGTTGCAGCAGCTTGAGTTTCTTGAAGCGGGAATCCAAGATCGGCAACAGCGCATCGTTCACCGCGATGTGGATCCGTGCCAACTCGCCGTCGGAACCAACGACCGCAGGTTGTTCCGCGAGAAATTTATCCCAGCGAAAACCGACGTCCGCAAGCCGCTGCTGCAATGGAACCCAGGTGCGCTCCTGCCAACTCAGGCAGTCTTCTATGGAGTCGCAATACTGCACCAGGGTCTTTTCGACCTCTTCGCCCATTTCATGCGAATGAGGAGTGCCAAGCGTCGCCACCTGGCGATCCCACCGCGCAGCGAGATCCTCGCGAAGGCCCTTGAGCCGGAAGAATTGGCGCAGTGCGTGAAAGTGCTCGGGAAGTCGCGGGCGCGCGTGGTTCACTTTCGTTTGCTCCAGGAATTGGCTCCACGCCTTGTGCGTGAACAAGGTCAAGGAGCCGAGCTTGCCGCCGTCCTCAAGGTGTACGAGGATTTCGCCGGCAATGCGTTCCTTCTCTTTGACAGCAGAACTTTCGGAAGCCTCCGGGCCGTACTTGACGAATGATTCCTGAGCGTTTGCAGCCTCGCGATGAACCAGCCGCACGAAGCTTACGAGTTGGTCCCACGGCTGCCTGTGCACATCGCCGTACTTACCGGCATAAACCGCGGCGAGTTTCCATTTGTCTTTGCCGGAAAGCGTTTCGACCGCCTGGGCGAGAGCGGCAGAGAGTCCTTCTATTTCTTCCGGAGAGTTCTGCCCGGCACTGGACTCCCACAGGTCGGAGCGCAAATCGAGGTCTTCCATGCCGAGGCGATTGCGCTCGCTCACGCTGCCTTCAAAGTCTTCCGCTCTCGGAAGATCGTGGAGTTCTGGAAGATGACCGGAAAGTTCCTGCTCGTCCTCGCGGGTGATCGAAACACTTGTGCGATAGAGGTCTGCCAGCTCACCCGGAGAAAGAGGCAGAGGTGCCACGGCTGCAACGGGACCGGGAATCCAGCCGTAGGCTTCCTTTTCCTGCACGACCTGGCGAGCCGCATCGGCCGGCCCCCAGGACTTTCCAGCAATCGCAATCTCTCGATACTCGTCGCCGCGGGCTTCCGTCAGCTGGTTTCGGATTTCGTCGAGCTTCTTTAGAAGGTCCAACCGCTGGCACTCCAGTTTCTTCGCCTCTAGTTCTAGCGACGCTGCGTCGGCGCGCGATAGCCTTTCCGCGATCGACCCCACGGCGCTTTCAAGCTGCTTGCGGCTGTCCAAGTCACTTTCGAGCAAGCTGACGCACAAGGGACGCAGTTCGGAAACGATGTGATGGCGCACCATGCGCAGTGCCTTCGTGGTGTGGCTGGTGACCAGCACACTCTTGCCCTGGGCCAGCAAGTGCCCGACAAGATTTCCGATGGTGTGCGTTTTCCCCGTGCCCGGAGGGCCTTGCACCAAGACGCCTCCATGCTGCTCAAGCTGCTGGGCAATTCGGATCTGCTCAGGATTTGCGGGTTTGCTCAACAGCACCTCGCCCTCTGTGTGGGCAAAATCCTTCGCCAATGGATTCGTACCCGCTACACTGGAAATCGGCGATTCTTCTCCAACGATATTCAGCAGTGACCAAGGCAAATCTTCGCGTGTACGGAGGTCCGCGAGGATGCCCTCGATTGCGGCGGCGAATCCCAAAGTGCGAGCGCGCAGGAAAAGCAGCGGGTCGCGACCAATGCAGGGATCGTTTACTTCTGTGTCTGGCGCACGGTCTTCAAGGAACTCTCCGCGTGGGGAGAGCAGCACAACAAGGCGTTTCAGAAAACTGGACGTGGAACCATTGACCAGCGGATGGAAGCCCCCTTCCTCTAATTCCTCGCGGCATCGCCCAATTGCGCGACCATCCACATCATTCATCGACTGGAACAAAGTAGAGTAGAGTTCAACCGGATGGTCGGCCTCGGCAAGCGTGAACTCGGGCACGGACGCGTCGAACTGCAATTGGAGACGTTGCAAGAGGATCGGATGATAGATGTCTCCTTCCGTGCGATGCCAACTCAAGATGCCGTCTCCCAGAATGAGTTCCACGCGTTCCGCTTCGCGATCGATGCGGCCGTAGAGCGCATAAAACGCCTCGAAGATTTTCATTGCCGCACGAGCGGGTTTTTCGGTCTTCACCCACTCATCGCGCTGAGATTTCCAACGCTCGAGGCTCGCGGTCCTGGCCGGATCGTCGGCGAACTTCACAGTCCTCGGCTCTGTGCGGTTGTCGGATTCCTCCAGAGTTTCCTCGACAGTGACGAGGTTCGAAGGGTCGTCCCACCCGTCTCCGAGCCATACCGCAACTTCTTCGGGTGGTTCGGGCGGCCTGGTCAAGCGCGGACGCTGCACCTTCAAAACGTAATTCGCGCCGCTGTCTTCCGCATTCTGGCTGTTCCCGTTCTTTGTCTTCGCAGAACCAACCTTGCCAGCGCCACGCTGTATGGATGGATGCTTGGGAAGGTCGCGGAAGGCAAGATGCCAGGGCTGCTCGCGAATCTGCCGTTTCGCGGGGTTCCGATGCTGGTTCAGCGCTTCCAGATAACGGAACACGCGGGTGAGCTTGTCCCGCGCCACGCGGAGTTTTTCGGTGTCCATGACTCGCCTTTGTAGAAACACGTGTCGGGCCTGAAGCTGGGGAGTGGAGACTCAGAATATCAATATCTCTCGGACTGCCTCAATGGTACGCCGCTGGTACTGCTTGCTTGACCCCGAACCGCCTTCACATGGAGATATAACCGAATGTTGTCAGAGCACCGATAGATTCACCTCAGTCCCAATCTTCGACTCAAAGGACGTGCCCGAACGCCTATCTCGACCTAAACGCTTCGCTCATAATCATCCCGATTGCATATTGTCAGCAAACCATTCGGCTCCAACCCGAGAAGTCACCTCCACTCCTGAGCTGTCAAGTCGTTGGACAGAGTTGCTGACCAATCTCATGAATCGTGCAAACGTTGGGATGGTTCAACGCCGACGCGGCCCGAGCTTCGCGTTGTCAGAGCGAGCCAAGAGTTTCCGGCAGTTCAGAGACCGTAAATAAGCACGCGGCCATCATACGTGGCCAGCAGGATTTTTCCGTCGGCTACGACCGGGGGACAGAATTTGTTGTAGGTATAGCGAGTATCGGCGGGCTGCGGATTTCCTGGCGTGGTGTTCTGCCAAAGGAGCTTCATCCGCGGGTTGCCGTTGGCGTTTGTGCCGTCGAACACAGCGCCGTCGTATGCGCGGAGCACGCCTTCGACAATCTCCTGATTTGCATTGCCATTGTCGTCGCGCCCGTTCCAGTGGCCTTTTAGTGGGACGGAGCCCCAGACGATCCCGTTCTTGTCCCCGTCCGCGGAGAGCGTGATCATGCCACCGGGCATAGCATTGAAGGCGGTTGAAAAGGCCGACGCAGTTTCTTGGCTTTCGGCGAGGAAGGTGATCTTTCCGTCGGGCTTGAGCGTCCATGCTCGCAGTGGCGCGTTCTCTCCCCAAACGAAGAGCATCGTGCCGCGTGTGTCGCTGGACCACGCCACGGGCGAGCCGTGCAAGTGATGAGTCTTTCCGTCGGGAAATCCGTTCACGTTCTCAAGCGGATTGATGGCGAATGTCCCAGGGAAATACGTAAAGAAAATAGCGTTAAGCAGAGGCTGGTTCTCGGACAAGGCCAGCTTATTTTGACGGACGATTTTTTTTCCCAAATTGCCGCGATTGAACACGTACAGAACGCCATCCTTACCTGCGCCAACAAGGAGGTTCGTGTCATGCGGCAAAACCGGACCCGCGGAGCCCAGGTCCTGATCGGTGAAGTCGTATCCGTTGGCGGATTGTTTCGGACGGTCGTCGTCGCGAAATGGCGTGAACCAGTCCGCTAAGGTCAGCGTGGTCCCGGCGTAGTGCAATCGAACGAAGCTCTCCGCAAAATCCGTCGCGCCATTCCATCCGCCGTTGCTGGTCATGAAGTAAATGTTGCCGCGATCATCGGAAGCAGGTCCCTGGCCCGCCTGCCAGATCCCGCCGGCGTGGCTCTTGGGAGTCGAGGTCCAAGCGGCCGTTTGACGGAAAGTGTCGACGTCAAAGGCGATCACCCAACCATGATCGGTTTTTGCGGTTTCGCCGGTCATCCCGCACGCCATGAACAGAGTTTTCTTGACGTGGGCCCCGGCGGGTTGCTGCAAGGGGCTGAGCAGCAAAGCAGAGCGCTGTTTCTGTTTTGGCGAATTGAACCGTACGCCGGGTCCAGCGCTGGCTTGAATGGTCAGCGCCGGGTGTGCGGGCTGGCCGGTCGTCAGATTTAGCGCATTCAGCTTGTGTACTGCGTTGTCGCGTTTGCCGTCCGGACTCGACCAGCTGAGGACGTACAGCGTCTTCGTATCGATATCGATGACGGGCGTACTGAGAATGCCCCAGCGGAAATTGATCCCCCAGGAATCGATCTCTGTCTCATTCAGGCCAAAGGTCGTTTTGCCCGTGATCTTTGGAGAGACGGGCGTCCCGATATTCTGTTTCCAGAGTTTTGCGCCACTGTTGACGTCGAATGCGTACACATTGTCCGCCATGGTGGAAACGATGACCACATCGTGCGGTCCGTCGGCCATTTGCAACTGAGGAACGTACAAGGGCTGTGCCTCGATGCGAGGATCGTCGTCGGCGTCGAGTTTGAGTTCGCGCAGCTTTCTTAGATCTCCAACATTTGCAGGCTTCAGGTTCTTCTCCTTCGTGTTACCACCCGAGCGGAGATTGTCGTACGAACGCGTCAGCACCGCTTGGCTCGAGACCTGCGGCGCCAACGACGCGAGGATCAACGGCGTGTATATCAGAACGGGGAACCGCAAAGATGCGGTCGAGCTTATCTTGCAATTCATAGGTATTTCCTGTACTTGCGAAGGTTGTAGACCCTTTTAACAGATGCCCGTTGTGCGAAAAAGAATGGGCACGAGTGGTCGGCAACTACACCTGGCGCGCCTGTCGCAGCAGATCTGCCATCTTGAATTCACCGGCGTCCGATAGAAACTCTTTACGTGGAGAGAAAAATGGGTCCTGGCGCAGATACGAATGGCTGTCTTCGAGCATCAATCCGACCAAGACTTCGCCGACGATACGGCCGCCGACAGGCCCCAGACGAATCGGAGTGTCGTTCTTCTTGAACTGCTGCTGAGCCTCCGCCAGCACATAGAACCAAAGAGGCGCGTTGCCCGCAAAATTCGGCGAGACGTCCGTGATGCTCTTGTTGGTGGGAGAGTCGTCTTCGTTGGCTTTGCCGACTTTCAGCTCGGCATCCTTGATGGGCGTGAAGCCCATTGCCGTGGCGACCGCTTGGCCCGACGGCAGCTGCATGCGCCAGCTGCGCATCAGGTTACGTTCCGCGAGCACAGCCGGATTTGACGCCACGGACGCAGGCAGCGAGCCCAGCGGATTCACGAGGGAGGTGTCTATTTTGTACGCAGGTTGAACGCGCTTCGAGCCAAGCGCCGGTGGATTGCCGCTCTTGAAGAAAAGGTTCCAATCAATGGCCCAGTTCGTGGGGAATTTCCGGAAGCCGACCAGGCTTTCACCGGTGGGGCTGAAGATCGGCAGGCGATCGATCGATTGGTTGAGCCGATAGATGGGGCGAATCATCGAATGCCCGAAACGATAGGCGGCGACGGAAAACTCCACGGGCATGAACGCTTCTTTCTTTGGTTTGTAGAATTTCAGGGTAGGACGGCGCGTGTAGTCAACTCCTCCGTCCTTGGCAGTGCCGAAAATATCGCGCAGGGTGTCCAGACCGATGATCGTGGGAAGGAAATCATGGAGGACCACCCACTGGTAGTGCCAGCGTACCTGACGCTGAATGCGCTCGAAGTCCGTCGAGCCGAGCACAACAACCATGCGATTGTGGAAGCGCAGCATGGATGCCTGCAACTGGCTGACGATCACGTTTTCATCGTTGCGAGGATCGCCAAGAAGGGCGCGGGCTGGCTCGGAGGAGTCCGGTGCGTTTCGCGGTACGCCGCGCGCCTTGGGATCATCCGCGTTTCCCGTCAGCGGATCGCCCAGCAGCATGGTCAATCCGTCAGCGCGATATAGATAAGGCTGGTCATCCGGCCCACGGCCATACACGCAATCCAGATCGAAGCGCGGTGTCCGGAAGTCAACGAGAGCATCGGGGTCATCTTGCCGCTGCAGGCTGCTGACCGGATCGAAGGTGATGTCGTGGTCGATGAACTGGCCAAGATAGGTATAGCCGGCGCTGATTCCGGTATTCTCTTCGTCATCCGCTTCTGTTTCTGGAGTTGGTGTGGCCTCGAATTCGGCGGTCATAGCCGCTGCGAGGTTGTGCAGCATTTCAGCGTCAAATCGCGCAGCCGGCAAGGTGCGGAACATGCGCCCAAAGCGACCCTCAAATTGGTCTGAGCGGCCATGTGATTCCAAGCCGCGAAGTTCTCCATGACGTCCCGCGGGTTTCCGATGAGCTCGTGCCAAGGTAGCCTGTTGCATATGCGTCTCCCTTCCTCGAGAGGTTAACAATGAATTGAATGTGGACCTGAGTCCGGAAGCGTCACCCGATGCGCCTAGGGGCGATTTAGATCAGAAAGCACAGTGAGGTGGGCCGCGACCGTGCCTTTATCCAAACACTGAAACGACGAGACTGGGAGTAGACGCAGCCAACTCATCCGACGATGTGCGACAGGAAACGAGCTAGGTGGAAGAGTTCAACGAAGAATTCTTGCTGCCGCGCACCAACGTGGCAGGTAAGGTATTTCAAGCTATCGTCAGTGTCAATACAAAAGTGTGGACTTGCCGATAAATATTTGGCTAGTACAGCGAGGGGCGGGTCGCTCCTCCCAGGAGAGAAGTATTTACATTCGCAATGGTGTGGGTCCCTTCCGTTCCGCCCCAAGCGAACAGCAGGTAGACTTGTGGGAATCCGCCTGCTCGCAGCGTAAGGCCCGTTGCAAAACTGTGAATCCAAGAATTCGACCCCAAGTCTCCACGCTTCAAACCAACTTTCCCTTCATCGACCATGAAGGAGAATCCGAGGGGACCCCAGATGGAATGTTCAAAGCTCTGACGAAAAAACATCACATTGGGAGCGCGAAAACGAAAATCCTGGTAGCTGCTGAGGGATGGATTACCATTGATGTCGGCACCGCCCAAAGTCGGCTGAAAGTAGAAGGGCACCACGTCGCCTCCCGGCGTCATCGAAGCAGCAAGAAAAAATCGCAGCCCTATCGTTCCTTCGCGGTCCCGAGTAATTGCCACGCATTCATCCTTCTCCATGTCGGTGGGAGCGGGGCACTCGTCTGGTCCATTCGGGTTATTTTCCCGGGCCATCAAAATGCGGCTTCTCTTCCTGTATAGCGCGAACTCATGCGACAAATCCGCCGTCACGCGCTGAAAGGAGAACTTCGAATTTCCGGGTGCAAAGAATTGCTGATAAGTGAGGCTGTAGTTTAGATTCAGCAAATCGTCGAAATACACGGGCCGAATCCGAATACCTTCACCGAGCTGTATCGTCGCGGGCTGGCCGCTGAGGCCAGGGGCCGTCGCCTCGGTGTAGAGCGCGCCAATCGTTGGGCTCGGCTCGCCGGTTCTTGGACGGATGTCAACAAACCGTCCATTTATTTCGCCATAGATACTGGCATTCAGCCGCTCGTAGAAGGGCTTTACAGCACTTCCTCCCACAATCGTCTGCGTCATACCGTAAAATGTGCGCCCGGCGCGACTCGTGTCCGGCCCCAAACCAAAATACGTAAGCTTGTTCAGCGATATCGCTTGCACATACAGATTGACCACCGGATGCTCCGGCAATTCAGAAAAAACCCGGGACTTCTTTTTTCCTTTCGTTCCCAGGCCGCCTCCGATCGGCTTTTGGTGAGTGTCGACGAATTTCAGATAGAAACCTGCCCGCCATGATGCATTGATCGAGCCCACTGCATCCGAGTTCCAGCCAATTCGCCAGTTCTCCGTCGTCTTGTGGCCGACGTAGGCAAGACCCGCTCCAAACCCGTTCTGAGGTGCGATGCTTCCCACAGCGATGTGAAAGGGTTTTCCGGTGAAGAGTTCTTCGCCGCAGGGAAGAAGCTTGAAAGCCCCACAACTGTCCCTCAATTTCTGAAGTTCGCCAGAGGGGTCAACATTTGGTGTCGCCGGAGCAGGCGAAGGAGGGTTTTGCTGAGCTTGCACCGAGCCTGCCAATACTAAGAAAAGAATTATGGTTCGCAACGAGCCTCCTTCACCGGCTCTTCCGCTTACCCTGTCTATTTTTCAACTTGCTCTTACCCCTCTCGGCATTCGCGGGCCGGCCAGTCGTGCTGGATTTAGTGGTTTTTTGCGGTTTCTCGGCGCCTTGCGGATGCAACAGCGCCGTCATTTTCTTCAGGTATTTACTTGCCTGAAGTTCTGTCTTGATCTTGGAGATGTCGGTCAGTCTTTGGCCGGGTTTCAGAAACGACTTTTCGACGTCGTGGAAATGCTTGACTTGATGTTCAATCAGGCTGGAAATAAAGCGTCCGTGGTCGTATGAGCTCTTTGGTGTCTTGGGAATCTTCTGGACCAGCTTATATTTTTTCTTCATGTTTTTCTCTCACACCTCAAAAACCCAGCAATCATCATCCGGCCGCAATGTATCTGTGAGCGGTGTGAGAAAATTTTTCGAATTCTTTTCACGGGATGTGCGGTTGTCAAAGTTTTTTAGAAAGAAGTCCGTTACCGTGCCGGGAATCGAGGCGTGCTCAAAAATCATTCCGTTTGGATCTTCGGGTCCAGATACTACAGTGCCTCTAGGAACGTAGGGCGAGATCAAGATCGCAGGCACGCGTACACCGAGACGATTAAAATTGAACGCTTCACCCGTTCCTGTCTTCTCCGGTGGCGCGCTGTAATCATCCGATTCACATTTCGGGGGCACGACGTGATCGTAAATTCCACCGTGCTCGTCATAGACGACCAAGAGCGCTGTCGTTTCCCAGAGCTCTGGATTTGTGCGAATCGCGTTGTAAGTGTTCGCGATGAATCTTTCGCCTTCCCGTACATCGTGATCTGGGTGCTGGTCTGAGGCGATTATCTGGCCGCCTCCTGGCCCCGGATGATCGTTGTAGCAGGGCTCGATAAAGCAGTACTCGGGAAGAGTGTTGCCATCGCAGTCAGCGACGAACTGCTTGTAGCTGCCGAAAATCTGCGGCTGGTTCTTCAATAAGTTCACAATCTCCATCGTCGAGCTCTGCTGGTCGTAGTAATAAATCTTTGCAGTACGGCCGGCCTGAATCATGCGCTCATAAATACTCGGGATAGGATCCTGAATATAGAAAAGGTTCATATCCACATTGCCGAACGAAGTGCCATAGTGCGCGAATGCACGGTTGCAAATGGTTGGTCCGGGAATCGAGGAAAACCAGCCGTTAAAAACTGCATATTCCGTCGCGAGCCTTGTGAGCACAGGCAGTTTCTCGGGAGGAAAGTAAGACATGATGGCGCGCGAAGCAGCGAGGGACGTGCCTTGCGTTGCATAGCTCTTTATGAAGCCCTTCATGTTCTCGACACGGCCCGGTCCGGGCAAAGCGCCGAATATTTGGAGATCGACGCCGGGGAAGTGATGGTCCGGGTCATGATCCAGTTGACCCTGATATTTCGCGTTCGGTTGCACTTTGATCGTGTTTCCAGCCGTATCCGGATTCGATTCAGTGCCGGTCAGGCCGTTGATCTGTGGGTACTTTTTCTTACCGCCTTCCATTACGAGGCTTAATCCGCCCAGCATGTGGTCAAAGGAACGGTTTTCCATCATGAGGACGACGATATGTCGCAAATTATTAAATCCAACTGTCATGCACCTCTCCTGCCGGCGAGAGCCGCACAGAGTAGTGACGCAAAATCCTCTGACGTTTCAGGTATCACTTGTTCGAGGCTGGGCCTCAGCTTCCCTCGGTTGACAGGACGGCCAAACCACGTAATCTCGATTCGCCCTCTCCAAAACTTCGGTCCGAATCTCTAGTTCCCGCTCCCGCATGGTTCTCGAACGATCCGGCGCTGCTCAGGTAAATTGCCAGGTTTGTACCGAAGGGTCGGGCTGTTCACGCGTTGCTCAACGGATTCGTGGACGAGACAACCAGGCAAAATAAAGCGATGTCGACCCAAATTTAACCGAATGGAGGAACCCCATTCGCCTTGGAGGTTCTGCAGGTGAACGATCTTAGGCCAAACCTCGGCCATCCACCACCCGCCGTGAAGCGATTCATGTTGTGTGGTAGCAGTGGGGTCGGGCGCCACGTATGGCGGCTTGGCCCCCAAGATATCTGCCCTCTGCTGGGGATCAATCAACAGACCGGCTAGTTCCGCTTCGCAAAACATCCAGCGCAAAGTAATCTTTGAAAGTTGACTCTCTGATTCCAGATAGCTGCCGCCTACATCTGAATGAACGCCCGCGAACCAAACCTCCTGCACATTTTGTTGAGGGTTGTGAGGCACGCCGAAGAGGTTCTGGCGAAAAAATGCTCGTCGCTCATCGATGGATACAGCATGGCGCACGATATTAAAGTCAGGATTACTGGAGAGCGTCGTAAATGGGAAGCGAACGGCGTTATAGACCCAGCCCACCGAGCTGACAGTATCCCATACGCCTACGAAGTGCGGTTTGCACTCTTGCGAGAAAGTTTTCTTGAATTCACCTGCAACCGAGAAGTTGATCTTCCTGTTCTTAATCATGCGGATGGCAAAAGGAATTAAACCTTCGTTGTTCCTGTCCAGCAGGCCGACAATGTGCAGCATTCCACAGAGAGCGCGAGCAGTATAAGCACCACGGCTGAAACCAAAGACATAGAGAAGATCTCCAGGTTCGAAAGTTCTCATCAGAAACTGATATGCGTCCGCGAGGTTATCCGAAATTCCGTATCCGAATGCCAAGCCTAGGATACGGGTCCACCATTTACCTATAGGGCTTAGCGCGTTGCGCGCGCCCATGGTGCCCACACCTGGGTGGTAATAGCAGACTTGCGAGGGACCCCGAACCAGCGTTTTGTAGAGCTTGACTACGTTGGAATTGCTTTCGCCAAACTCGTTGCCCGTGCCATCACAGCAGACAACCACGTTCTTAGCCACGATTTACATCGATCTGTTCGAACAATTCCTCACCTCTCGAACACTCGCTTCTTCACATGGTGCCGATTTCAGGGGATCCACCGCGGGCGACCCCAGCAGTCTCTTGGAAAATTTACTCGCACGCTGCTCCCTCACATCCCTCTGAGGCGGCCAAAAACTGCGTCCAGTCTGTGGCGATGCCTTTTTGCGCTTCCGCTAGGGACATCTTGCCTTCTCGCACTTGCTTTGCCAGGAAATTTTCCACTGCGTCTTTTCTCTTGAAATAGCGTTCCGAGAGAACCACGCCCGGAGGTCCACACTGAGGCCAGATATTATCCACGGTATCTGCGCCACCGAGCTCGAGGGAGATCAGATGATCCAGCTCGCAGGTCTGTGTCTGCCCGGTATTTTGATCGGGATGTTCGATGGCATAACGCTGATAAGTATGGTTCTTTTCCGCCGCGGAGGAGGCATGGCCGCGCACGCACGCCGTACGAAAACCCGAGTCGCGAAGCACTTCCACGGTGACCGTCGGGTTGACGGCACCGGGCGTGCATTCGGAATCCGGAAGTGAAAATCCGTTGCTCATTCTTGTTGTGCATGTTTGCGGTGGCACTGAGATAGCATGTCCGAGAGACTCGGACGCGCTCGAATCAATACCGAACTGGCTGCAGAAAGCTGGCTCTGCGGAGCTGGGATTGGAAGCGTGACTTCTTGAAGAAACACCATTCATAGCGAGACCGATTGCTAGAGGTAATAGAGCCGCGGCGTGCGCTAAAGAATTCTTTTTCATGGTAATTACTCTTACCGTGGTTCCGTATCAGTCTTCTGGGACATGTTGGCCTGAATCGCCTTACTCACGGTGTAGGAAGTGGCGCTGATGCCCAGCAATCCCAGAACTCCGCCAGGGACATCAGGCAAGCCGGACTTCATTGGACCTGAGGCGCTGTTGGCTGGTGTATCGTTTGCTCGGAGCTTGGCGTTCGAAATTACGATCAAGAAGAAACTGAGCCCAATCACAAAAGTGAAGATCAGCAGTTGAAACCGTGACATGCTGGCCTCACCCGTTTTTTCGCTGATTAGCAAACTGAGATTAATGTCGCCTCGAAAGATCCTCCACAACACCAGGAGCGCAAAGAGTCCCACAACACTACAGACAAGGTACCCTACTACCAATTCTAGTGAATTCGACATTTGTTGACCTCCTCCGACGTCAGTTCACGACTTGCCAAGAAGCGAAGCACCGAACTTTCCCCCCAGGTACACAACATGGCTGCCACCGAGAATCAGGAGCCAGCCCTCTGGCACGATCGGGAATCTTGTCGGTTCGTGCAGCAGGGCCGCTAGATATTGAAAGGATGCACCTATGGTAAAAAGCAGAAGCTGGACACGCTCTGGACTGAAATATTGAGTGCCGTCTCCTTTAGTCCCCTTGAGCAAACCCTTTGTGTTGATCCGGCCCGTAAACAGGTGCACAGAAATCAGCCCAAACAGCATGAGCAGAAAAAGGAGGACTTCCCAATAGGCCAGTTCCATCAACAAGACCATTACCAGGCTCCAAATCTTAAATTTCAGCGATGCGTCTCGTCGCAGGGCAAACTCTGTGGGTCTTACCGCATCTTTGAACATATCGTATTTATAATGTCAAGTTTGAATCTTACCTATATAAACCCAAGCCACTTTACGTCCCGATTGTGGGTGGCCGTTCGTTTTCATGACATGGCTTCTAGCTGCGTTCATCGTTCTAACCTTTTTAGGCACTCCTGCCCTGCTCCAGCTCGATCTGATTCAACATCCGTTGAGAGAACTTAGTCTAGTAGTGACGAAAACGCTGCAACCGTTGCAGGCGCGCGTTGCTGGCAGTTGATCTTCGAACCGATCGAAGCGACACCAAACATCGCTTCGCGTCTCGACTTAAGTTGCTGCAAGGCTGTAACGATTCTGCGGTGCCGGTCACTACGTTTAAACGAACCACGTTTGTCTCACTGCCAACAGACCCTCGCGTATCGGATTAACGGATGAAGAGAGAAGGGACTATCGGGGTAGCAGCACTCCTCGCCATCGCGGCGGTAGCGGGGTTTTCTCTGCAGACTGGACCAAAACCGGAGGAAAGCGGGAGTACGGATCGCAGCAGTGCGATTAGACGATCAAAGCCCACCCCGACGAAGAGTGAGACCCGTAAAGAGCGGCCAGGTTGCAGGGGGCTAGAAGAGGAGCTTAAAGAATTCCTTGACATCAAAGATCTGATCCTTCCTAAGCAATGCTATGAATCAGGTGATGCACCCATAGGAGAAACTCAACCAGAAGTGACCGAAAAAGCCTCGCGACTAAAATTCGTAATCGCGACCCTGCCTGACCCGGTGCACACGCACTTACCCGTTCTCTTCGACCAGTTCGCGGTCGCCATCCAGGAGGGCGCACAAGACGAGAAATATGATTTCGACGGCTCCTGGCTTCCCTGGGATGATGAAGAACCTTCTTACGCGCTGCTGTCCGATGAGAAAGCTTTCAATCAAGAAAAGGAAATGAAGGAGAATCAGCCCGGGATTATTCTTTTTCGGAAGACCGTAGATTGCGGCGAGCAGCAGGTCGATTGCAGGGAAGATTCGGGCGCGACAGATAAGAAGGATGGAAACGGCCTTTCAAAAAGTTATCGCGAGGGGCTGATAGTTTTTGTTGTTGGGGAAGAAGCTACTCACGGAATTCACAGAGAGCAGTTCCGAAATGCCCTCGAGTGGATCGCAGTTTTGCAGCCGAAGACCGAAAAGAATAGAAAACGGTTGGCCGTCCTCGGCCCATCATTCTCAGGGTCTTTTCCTTCCCTAGCGCAAGTCCTATCTGAGCCGAATACCGCGGATCGGTTGGATTTGCGCTCGACGACAGCTGGTCGACGGCTTGCAATCTACAGCGGAAGCGTAAGCGGCAAGAATTCGGCAGCCGCATTTCAAAAAGCATTTGATTCTAAGGTCACGTTTCACAGCTTTGTGCAGAATGACGACGAGATTCTTGAGCGATTTTGCAAATACATAACGACGGAGCAATCCGGATTTGACCCCGGCAAACTTGCGATGATCTCCGAAGACGAAACCGCCTATGGAAGCTCCGGCGTTACGGGAGAAGACGGAAACGATTGTTCTGCTAAGGCTCTCAAGCTTTTCTATCCTCGAGACATCTCGGCGCTGCGCGGTGCTTATCAAACAAAGTCGCTATTCAACATGGGAACATCTCCTCAATCGGGGGAAACGCAGAGAAGAAATCTTCCCACCGATCTGGCCGATCCGGCTGGGAAAGTACACGATTCCATCCGCAGCTACGGCGGAAATCAGACGCCCCTGACCCAAGAGGCATTTTTATTGGAAATTGTGGCCGCCTTGCGCGAGCTTCACGCTCGATACATCGTTTTACGGAGCAGTAATACACTGGACCAGTTGTTCCTGACAAATTTTCTGCGACGAACCTACCCAGATGGTCGGATCGTGATTCTTGGTTCAGACCTCATGTTCGCCCGAGAACGGGGTGCAACCGGGCTCAGCGGTACGATGACGCTCAGCACATATCCACTCTTTCCCTTAGAGCGCGACTGGACGGAGCACCCTTCGCTTCCTGCATCCGACCGGGTTTTTAGCGCTGATACAACGGAAGGGACCTATGTCGCCTTACGGCTGTTACTGAATGAGAAGAGTCTCAACGGCGAAACGCAGGATCCCAACCGATGTCACGCACTCGAAGAGGGCAAAGACGAAAGTGAACGCGAAAAGAAGATCTTCGTTCCGCGCATTGTCTGCACGCAAGATCCGCCTATTCCCGATTATTCCCCTCCGAACTGGATGCTCACTGATCAGGGCGATGAAAAGAACAAGGGTAAGCACTGTGTCTATCCGGGGCCAGCCACTTGGTTATCCGTCATCGGCGTAAACAGGTTTTGGCCAATGGCATCTTTAACGGCCAAAAAGGATCAGGAATCGTTGGACCCCGCCGAGCTTAGTTGTGGTGAGGCGAAGGTTGTGAACGGAAAGGAAGAGAGAGCGGAGGAGCCTGGTGAAAGGCCGGCAATGCCATCGGGCATGGAGCTCTTCTTACTCATATTGGCGGGCTTTTCGATGTTTCACTTGTGGTGTTGTTGGTCGGCGTCGTACACCGCCAAGCCTGCATTTCGAGCCCATTTTGCGAGCACGGGAGACTGGCGTCATACCTTGTTGGTGTTCAGCGGGAGTTCCTGTGTCGCGTTCCTGGCCATCGTAGCCGCGTGGGGCTGCGGTGTGTTTTCTTTTCCCGCTCGCGGGTTAGTCTACCCATGGTTCGGTTTATGCTGCGTGACATTCGTTTGTCTGATGGCATGGTTCGCAATCCTCGCGAATAACCGCACCGTATGGAAACTGTCCCAGCGCATCCGAGGCAGTTCGGATTTGCCAGGAATGACCTCCAAGGATTTCACTAGTTGGAATCATCGTGGATCCAGCCTCTTTATCGGGACACTGGTGGCATTTTGCCTACTGTTCGTCCTTCCGATTCAACTGGCGCTTATCGACGAAAATCGCGTACTGACCTACTGGCGTGCGATGCATCTTGCCAGCGGTGTTTCTCCGATCATGCCTATGTTCGCGATTTTTGCAGGACTTTACCTCTCGTTTTGGTTTTCGTTGCACGGGCTGGCATTATTTGGCCCGGATCGTCCTTGTCTTCCGCCACAGCAGCGGCTGACGATTAAAGACGTGGATAACATTGACAGAGATTTTCTAAAAATGTTCAGCCAAGAGCACGCTGCAGCAGGGATTGAGCGGGCCGGCATGCCTTTGAACTGGAAGGTCGCGGCGATCAGCTCGGTTCTCTTTGTCCTGTTTCTTCTTGTTGCCTTCGGGGTCGCGGAAGGGGTTCCGGTGCGCAGTTTGGGTGCGCAGAGCTATTCGATCATTTTCATCGTGTGGCTTGACGTTTGCTGCAGTTTGTCGATTGTCGAAGCCTGGCGATTGTACGAAATATGGGAAGAGTTGAGACGCCTGCTCACGTTTCTTGATCGTCTGCCCCTGAGGCGGACTCTGGCGGTCCTGCACGGTTTTTCTTGGGGAAGCGTATGGAAGATGAGCGGGAATGTCCTAGAGGTGCGTTATAAGGTCATTTCCCGGCAAATCGAATGTATGAATCATACGATAGCCAGCCTGCTCGACTTCGCCAGGAATTCTTCCGACCCCGGTGACATTCAATCTGCCCGGATTTCTCTTCCTCCCCTGCTGGATATGCGCCGCGCGGGATTTGAATTCGCGGAATGGTATTCGACCTCCTACGCAGAGCCCCTCGAGGGGGACTTGACGAGTTTTCAGAAATTTCAGACCAGCGTTGCGGCGGCCAGTGGCACGCTACTGGCGCAGTTGCTCGTGCCTGCATGGAGGAAGGAGAAGCAATCTTTGATTGTGGCGCCGGCAAGGGTTCGTGACGAGAAAGAGGACGCGGTCCCGAACCCCCCTCCTCAGGCTAAGGATGAGCATCTACGGAATGCTGAGGAATTTGTGTGCCTTACGTATCTCGGTTTCATCCAGAATGTTCTGGGTCGATTGAGAACGATGGCCCTGACCATCGTGGTGCTGTTCATCGCATCGACCGTTGCAATATCTACCTATCCATTTGATCCGCGGCAGGCACTGAGCGCAGTTTTAGTAGGTTTGTTCGTAATTGTAGGTGTGGTGATTGTGAAGGTGTATGCGGAGATGCATCGCGATGCCACGTTGAGCCACGTGACCAACACCAAGCCAGGGGAGTTAGGGGCGGAATTCTGGATCAAAATTGTCGGATTTGGCTTTGCTCCCCTTATTGGCCTCCTGACAAGGGTATTCCCAGGCATAACGGATTTCGTCTTTTCGTGGCTACAGCCTGGGATTTCTTCACTAAGGTAGGACTGGCCAGCCTTCCCTCGAAACGTTCCGTAGTACAAGCTTTTCCGGTCACTCTGCAACTGCGCCGCTAGCCTTCTCTATCCTTGCCAGCTCGTCATCCGTCACTACAGAAAAGAGTTCTGCATGATCAAGCGCACGAGCAATGATGCACGTTTGTCCGGCATGTCCACGATCTTTGAATGAACGCGATCTCTTCGATGGTTTCGGCCACGCATTCGTAGAGATATTCGACTTGCGCAGTCGCATCGAAATATTGATACAGATTCTTTGTGTCCTTCAGGACGGCCATCTGCCGCGCCTCATCCATCCGGTATACTGAATGGTTGCGGGCAAGAGACCCGAACTTGAGGGCTGGGCTATTTTTCAAATCCTTCGGAAATGGCCTAATAATCCTCGGAGTCAGCTCGGTGCGCTTATTCGACCTCCCGCCAGCAGTTTCGGTCTCGGCTTTTTTTCTGGGCCTTATCTCATCTTTTATAGGGATTATGCAGTTCCGCGCAGCACGGCGACTTAAAACTGACCAAGTTCCGGACCAGAAACGACCTCCAATCTCATAGTTTTACTCTGTATATGAAGGCTGTAGGGACGATGGCCGGGTGGCGCGGTGGCGCACTCGTAATACCGCGAAAACCTTCCGGGGTGGCCTCTAATGATCTAACGGAATGGGACTGATGTGCCCCTGGCGGCCCACGTACGGAATCATACGAGAGCGAATCGATTGAACATTTCTTGCAGCGCTCGCGACGTTCTCGATTCGACTGTCCACAGCGAAGTAATTGGCATAAAGCGCGAACAAATCGACAGGACAAAACGAGTACATCGAAGTAGTATTTTGTCTCCCGTTGCTCCGCCCGGAGCGATGATGAGCATCAGTTTTGAATCAGACGAAGCTATTCTTGAAAAATTGCGGGAAAGATTACGGCGCATGACGGACGAAGAGTTGATTAAGTTCGGGAAAGATGTTCGTAGACTTGCTGAGAATCCGTTTCAGCGGCAATTGGATGAGGCTAGGCTGGAGTGGAAGCGGAGGAAATCAGTATTAAAGGCGACGCATGACTGAACTTCGGAAAACCGGTTTTATTTCTTGCGGAGGACGAGAAGGAGTTTCCGTTTAGTCATGGAAACGGTCCATGCACAGTTGCCATGCCGACCCATGCGCTACCTTCCCGCCGACTGAAACATGACACGCGTCATGACGGAGCACAGCGCGTAGGTCCCGTTCGGATGTTATTCGTTGTCTGTCCAATTCAATCGAAACTGGATGGTCGTCATCATCGAACGACGTGATTCCGTCAGCGTTCTGGGCGGATAAGTCGGCCCAACTGACCGAGACATATGGCAGTCTTGCATCGAAACTCTCACGGTTGATTTGCTGATACCGCTCGTGCAGGTTCACGTTGTGGACGGACTCACGAGAGTAAGCGTAGCGAGTGCCGAGAAGAACTATCACGACGGCGACTGCGGAGACCGTGATTTGGAAGAAGCGGCGCACCTCAAAAGGGTAGTCGCGGCGTCTTTCGGGCGGAATAGTACGGATGTTCTGTTCGAATGGCCAGCAAAGAACTTCGTCTTAATGGGCAGGGATTGCCTCGCGAGAGGCAATTCCTGCCGGCAAAGACTCGGAGACTCGGGAACAGATGGGACGTTACAAATGCTTGCGGTTGGCCGGCAACATGAGGCTCTAGGCTCAGAACGCGGAATGCGGGCAAGTTACGTTAAATTGGCCCCTCGTCCAGACTTCCTCAAAGACTCTACTAGCCGGCCAAAAAAAATGAAGGGTGCCCTCGAATCAGTGCTCGAAGATGCTTTTCTTTTGTCTCGTTCGTGGAGGTCGTCATCTTTAGTATGTTTTTCGGGCTTCCGCGGCACCCTCTCCAGATTGTCATTTTACGACCTTGGTTGGTAGCAATGCTGCTTCAATGTGGGCTTTCTTTGCGTTGGGCAAGTCCGGCGCAGAGACTAAAGGTCAGCGAATTCGGTTCACAGTAAATGAGCACTCGCAAGGAGCTCATTCATGTGATGAGATGGCGAAGGGCTCGGCAGAATGCAGGAAGGATATGCGCCTGCGGGTAACAACGCTTCATTAGGGTAGGTGACGATGAAATCGCGGAGTTGGGTCCTGCGCAATCTAGTTCCATTGGTTGGCAGTGGAGTCGCGCTGTTTGCGTTGCTGGAGATGGATCGGCTGGCCGGTACGCGCGCGCAGGCGCAAGGCCCAGCGAACGGCCGCGTGCCAACAATCGACGAGTACCAACCGAAGTCAACGCTGGTCACGCCGGAACACCACATCGAGCGGGCAAAGTACCCATTCGTTGATATTCACAGCCACCACTGGAGTCCGACGTCGGAGCACGTGGACCAAGTGGTTAAGGAGATGAACACGATCAATCTGCGAGTGATGGTGAATCTGAGCGGGGGAACGGGCGAAGAGCTGAAAAAGACGCTCGCGGTAATGAAGGGACGTTATCCAGACCGGTTCGTGGTATTCGCGAATTTGAGTTACGACGATCTGAACACGGCGGGATACGGGAAGCGGGCAGCAGCGCGGTTGGAACAGGATGTGAGAAACGGCGCGCAAGGACTGAAGATTTTCAAGAATTACGGAATGGATTTGAAGTATGCGAACGGCGAACGGGTGCACGTGGACGATCCGGAGTTCGATGCGGTGTGGGAGAAATGCGCGGAACTAAAGATTCCGGTGCTGATCCACGTCGCCGAACCTTCAGCATTCTTCGATCCCTGGGATTACCACAACGAGCGTTGGGAAGAGTTGCGGGAGTTTCCGGGGAGGGCGCGACAGCCTTCGAAATATCCGCCGTTCGAAACACTGATTGCGGAGCGGAACCGGATGTTCGCGAAACATCCACGGACGAACTTCATTGCGGCGCATCTGGCGTTTCATGGAAACGATCTCGAGCGGCTGGGGAAATTGTTCGACGCGAATCCGAACGTGTATGTGGACATTGCGGCGGTGTTGGCTGAACTGGGCCGGCAGCCGTATTCGGCACGCGATTTTCTCGTGAAGTATCAAGACCGCGTACTGATGGGCAAAGACATTTATGAGGTGAATGAATACAAGTGGTATTTTCGGGCGCTGGAGACGCGCGACGAGTATTTCGAGTACTACCGGAAGCGGCACGCGTTCTGGAGGATCTATGGATTTCAGTTGCCGGATGAGGTGTTGAGGAAAGTCTATTACGAGAATGCGCTGAAGCTGGTGCCGGGACTCGAAAAACAATGGCGCGGCACTGGCGTCAAGTGAAGTTGGGAGTAATCAGGATGACCCATACGATCTCCGGCTTCTTCGTCATGATCGTTCTCCCGCAGCGCTACAATGCTGAGAAATCTCGATGAAGCCGAAACCTTGTTGAAATCCCTTAGAAAGGCTCAATTGCAGATTCCGTCGATATCATCGTTCCTCCTGAATTTGAAATCACATCAAACCTTCTTCATCTTCTCTTCCGCTCGCTCTTTCAGCTTCTGCAGTTGATGCTGCCACAGACGCCGCCACGATATCGCCAACCGGCCGCTCCTGCAGCGCCAAATAATTCAAGTAGACTGCGGAAAATACTAACTGCTTTGTCTGCTGATGTCGCTTACACGTAAAACTGACGAGATTTTCGCTCTCTCAAATGTCCCGAAGTTGTCCGAACTCGCCCCAAGGAGCAGCGCGGGATCACAAAACTCTGCAGCCTACAGCGTCGAATGTTGCAGAACTTCTGCCAGCCAGTCATATATGAGCGTCGCTTAAGGAAAAGCCAACTATTAGATTCTTGGGCTGTAAAGACACCGAGCCCGTCTGAGACTTCCGAGTTGAGGGCAGGAGAGGATTGTTGTAATTCACCGTGGGTGACAAAGCGCAACCGCCTCACAGGCTCGCTTGCATTTTCTCCGAGGCAAAAGTAATCTCCCCATGGGGAGGTGAGCTCTCATGCCCGTTTACATGGTTGAGCGGGACTTGCCAGGTGTCAAAATGGAGCAGCTTGCTGCTGCTCAAAAGCGCGCAATTGAAGTTGGGAAGGAGCTTACAGCTCAGGGCAAAGAAGTGCGGTACATTCGGTCAACATTCGTTCCCGGCCAGAATAAGTGCATGTGTCTGTTTGAGGCGCCCAACCCAGAAAATGTGAGGGAGGCGAACGAGCGCGCTCAGATTCCGTTCACTAGAATTGTTGAAGCGATGGACCTCACACCTAGGTAGGCCGCGCGAAAGAAAAAATCTCGCCCTGCCCATGGGCAAACTAGATCAACCTATTCTCTGACCTAGCGGTCACTCTTCTGGAGAATCAATTGGGCCTGTTTGGAGAGGCCGCAACGCTTGACCCGTCGATGACTTCCCGGACCTTTTTTGCCAAGGACTGCATCGAGAAAGGTTTTTGCACAAACGCCGCTCCAGATTCAACGATCGCGTTGCGGACAACAAAGTCACCGGTATAGCCGGAAATGAAGAGCACCTTCAAGTGGGGAAGAGTTCTGCGCAAATCTTCAGCGAGTTCATGTCCGCCTTTCTTGGGCATGACCACATCGGTGAGCAGCAGGTCGATTTCACCCTTGTGTGACTCGGCTATCTGCCTTGCGGCGACGCCATCGGCGGCTGTCAGCACTTGGTAGCCCTTGCTTTCGAGAAAACCAGAGACGATCTCGCGAACGCTCTCCTCGTCTTCGGCGAAGAGAATCGTTTCCTTTCCTCTGGGAGACGAGACCGATACGACGGTCGCCGTCTCGTCGACACAATCTGTAACTCGCGGCAAATAGATTTTGAACGTGGCTCCTTTTGCCGGTTCGCTGTACACCCAAATGTAGCCGCCGCTCTGTTTCACGACGCCATATACCATCGAAAGTCCGAGCCCTGTTCCCTGTCCGGGTTGCTTTGTCGAGAAAAAAGGCTCAAAGATGCGCGCTTGCGTTTCACCGTCCATACCTCGTCCCGTGTCGCTAACGACTAGCAGCACGTAATCACCACGTTCCACAATAGCTTGCTGGGGATATGTTGCATCGAGATGGGCATTGTGCGTTTCGATCGTCAACTGCCCGCCCTCAGGCATCGCATCCCGGGCGTTGACGACCAAATTCATCAGAACCTGTTCGATCTGGCTCGGATCAGCCTTGACGCGACCGAGGTCCGCCCCCGGAAGAAAGGTCATCTCGATGTTTTCCCCAATTAGACGAGCTAGCATTTGACTCATGCCGGCAATTACCACGTTCAGATCCAGAACTTTGCTTTGCAGCACCTGCAGGCGGCTAAAAGCCAGCAATCGCCGCGTGAGCGTGCTCGCCAGATGTGCCGCTTTTTCTACCGCTTCCAGGCGATGCCGCAACCCTCCACTGAGCGGCACCTCGGAGAGCATCATTTCCACCTGCCCTTCGACGACAGTCAGCAGGTTATTAAAGTCGTGAGCAACGCCGCCCGCCAATTGTCCGATCGCCTGCAGTTTCTGCGCCTGGCGCAACTGGTTCTCCAGTTGTTTCCGTTCCGTGACGTTCTCGGCGAAGACTTCGAGATACGAAATCTCACCAGTTTCATCGAGCACGCTCCAGCCGCCAAGGCGCACTAGAATTGTCTTTCTGTCTTGGCATTTCCACGTGCACTCAAATCCTTGATAGGAACCTCGGTCCCGGAGCTGCGCGAGAAATTCATCGTAGTTGATCGGCTGGTTGAAGATTTCTGTTCTCAAACTTTGAAGGAGCAGCTCAGGTTCGGATTCGTAGCGGAGCATTTCGGCCATCGCGCGGTTGACCTGTAGAAGCTGACCGGACACTGTTGAGCGACAAATTCCGTAAGGAGCCCCCTCAATCAGCGAGCGATAGCTCTGCTCAGAGAGTTGCAGCGCCCTTTCGGCGACGCGGCGCTCGGTGTTGTCCAAGGCCACGCCGATAACGCCGATGATGTCTCCTTCCGGACCGCGAAGGGGTTCGACCTGGGCCTTTAGATCGCGTCCCATCATTTCAATGTCAAACGTCGAGGCCTTCCCACGCAGGGCCTTCCGGTGCGCAACAAGCGGCGTGGGATCCGGCCCGAGCTGAGCCGAAAAATCGATGAGGGAGACACCGAGGTAGTCTTCTGGACGAACATTCATCGCGGCGAGTCCTGCCCCCGCCACAGAAGTCAAGCGGAGGTCCGTGCTCGTCGTCCAGAGCACCGCCGGTATCTTTTCCACCAGCAGAAGCACCGAAGACGAGGACAATGAGGCCTTGGAGTCAGGCCGGTCCTGCGAAAAAGGTCCCATCATTAGAAGATATTACGCTGGCAGGATCGCTGTCTCGGTACTTTGCCCAACTTGCAAATACTTGCGGCAAGATAACGCCGTTGATTCCGTCCTTTAGTGCCGCCACAGGTGAACGATCTGCTTGATACATCGTCCCAGAAAGCAGCGCAGACCATCATCATGAACTGACAGCACTAACAGACGCGCTGGACAGCATTGAAAATACTCAGAGAAACAATCTGGGCTGAGTGAGATGAAGGCACGACGGGGCGCGTCGCCCGTGCCCGCTTCTTGTGCCGCCGTCACAGCTGTTACGCTTTATTCTTTTTAAAGAGCGATAAACTCCGGCATCCAAACAACACTGTCCCGCCTCCAGAAAATGAACGATGTGGAATTGCTTCGATTTTAAGAAGTTCCTGGAATGAAAACACCTCTGCGATGGCTGCTGTCCGCATACAAAGGACTTGAACTTCTGATTTTGTCGAAACCCTTCAAGACCAAAGAACTGGCGGAGCCCAGGCGCGTCTCAAATATCCCGACCGCGTACGTAAGAAGATTGGGATCGGCCTAATTGGGGGCGTAAAGCATCGCGGACAGTCCTATTACTGTTCTCTGAGTTAAACCAGGGGAGCGCGACTCAAAACTGACATCCTTGCTAAAGTTATTTGATAGGCAAATTGCCGGCAGAAGAAGAGAAAGTCGTAGTTTCGAAGAAACCGTAAACATAAGCATAGCTGGAATGGGACAAGGCAAACTTCCTCTAGCGGTCGATGGAGTTTGGGCGGAAGCGTCGCTTCAACACTAGCATTTCTTGATCGTATCGTCCGTCGCCACGCTACTCGTTCGTCTCACGAAGTGAAGGTTGAAGCAGGTTTGCTGCCGGCCAGCAGCGCCAGCTCGCGCCACTTCCAGTGGCAATCCACCTCTACAAAACCAATCTCGCGCAGCCATGCGAGCTGGGTTTCGAGGTCAAGCAACTTGTTCGAAGGGTCTTCCTCTTCTCGCGAAATTTCGAGCTTCTCGAGAAAATCATGGTGCAGACGATTGGTGGCAGAAGAAACGTGTTCCAGATTGCAGAAAACACCGCCGGGCAGCAAGAGATCAAATACCTCTGCGTACAAGCTGCGCTTTCGCTCATGCTGCACGTGATGGATGGCAAAGCTGGAGACCACGCAGTCAAAATGCCCGAGCGCGGGCAGTTTGCAGGTGAAATCGTGGGCAACGATGGCTACGTTGCCGTCGCCCGCAAACAGCTTTTGCGCGGACTCCAGCATGGTAGGTGAAAAGTCCATCCCCACGAACTTTGCCCCAGGCCGAGCAGCTTTCACCAGTGCCAGGAGTCTTCCGCCGCCGCTTCCCAGATCGAGAATGCGTTTGGCGCCGGCAGGCACAAATTCCAGTAGCGTAGCCTCGCCTTCCACGCGGTGCGGAATGGAATCAGCACGGCGGAGATACTCCAGGGCATGTTCGGTAGAAGACCAGAGGTTGATGTCGGGAGATGAACTCATCATGCGATTGTGATACATCAGCTCGCGTCAAGTCCAGGCTGGGGGAAGGGGATATTGCGATTCTTAATGGTGAGTATCATTGCGCTTATAACAGTGGGTCGCGGTGATAATTCTCAAATCAAAACGATTAACCGTGAGGCGCGGAGAACCAAAACTTCCATATAGTCGCTAGTGGTCGGCAACCCTTAGTGCGACCTGTAAAGCTGCTGAAAATGATTGTCTGGAGAGGAGGAACTCGATCAGACCGTGCGTCCCATCGCACGTAGCCTACAAGGCAGAGCGGGGAGGCAACGAACTGTTCTGGAGCCCTTGGAAAATGTATCCACGCTCGCAAGAGCGGCGCCGAAACCGTGAGGCAACGGTGTATCTGCCAGCATTAGGTGGAGATGGGCCTAGGCTTGATCGTACGATCAGAATATACAAATGCTCGCAAGCGTCGTCAGCCGAAGAGAGCCTAAAATGCTGCGCGGCTCTTCTTGCAGTGAGCACAGAGACTTAAGGGTTCTCTGTC
>Ga0137386_10000124_pt1 | contig 35069 bp, 34 predicted proteins | sample SagtaG_4_FD_104910 | JGI IMG/M metagenome (GOLD analysis project Ga0137386, IMG submission 104910) | Vadose zone soil microbial communities from Sagehorn Ranch, Mendocino, California, USA - Sage2_R_100_16 metaG | ecosystem: Environmental > Terrestrial > Soil > Vadose zone | place: USA... | reverse complement strand
CTCTCTCAAGCGGTTGAGTACCTGCGGAAGACGACGGATGCGGTCGCGCGGTCGACTGGCACGAGTTATCAGGATACCGTTCGCAGCGGCGGGACGTACATCAGTTCGATGGCGGCGGATGTCGATATCAACGATCCTGCGTGGCAGCAGACGATGGCTTATGGGATCAAGCGCGCCGCCCAGGTGCAAATGATCTCGACGGCCGGCGGTGTGCCGATTGATGATCCCACTACTAAAATGAATCAGGCGATCGCCAATTTTGGATATGATACTTCGACTCCAGCGAAAATGCGCGAAGCGATTACCGAGGTCACCAATCTCCTTATTAAGATGAAGAACGTCAGTCCGTCGACGGTCCCGGACACGTTGAACTTCTTGCGCGCGGTTGGTCCGGTTTTGCAATTAAATGAAACGAGACCAGAGGATACTTCAGGGGTTATTGAAGCTCTTGGTCGAGAAAAGATTGTTGGTTCACCGGCTGCGAATGCGGTAAAACGTCTTTTTCAACGTCTTACATTGACGACGAAGAAGACAGATCAGATTCAGGAGCTCTTCCAAAAGCCGGAGTTTGGTGGATTTAATCTCTCTATGTACGATGAGAAGGGAGAGGCACGACCACTTCTTGATGTTTTGGAACAGGTGAATAAGGCGAGAGAGAAAGGTCATTGGAGTAAAGAAACGACTGCGCAGGTTATTGGACAGTTCACTGGCCTTTATGCAGAACCACAGATTGCCGCTCTTCTTGAATTCATGAAGCGTTATGGTGGTGAAAAAGGACTTCGGGCGCAAGGTGCTGAGGCTCTTCATGGTGGTATTCAGGGATCAGGTCGTCAAGATACTACTGCCGCTGAATCACAAGCGCAGTTGCAGAATTTTGGGCCGCAGGCCCAAGTAGCTTCTACAGCGTTACAGCAGGCTTGGCAAAAAACATTTGACCAGATAACTCCTGCTCTTATCATCTTTATGAAAGATATTGCTGCACTTGCGGATTGGTTCAAATCAATTCCTACTCCGATTAAAGAAGCAACCCTTTCTCTTGCTCTTTGGGTTGGTGGAATAAATCTTGGAATGGGGGTTTTGAAACTTCTTGGTGGAAATATCGCAGCATCAATTATTGCGATTCTTAAATTAAAGGGTTTTTGGGGAACCCCGATTGGTGATATTTTTGGCGGTTCAATTGTCGTTGGTGTATTGGCTCTTAAAGGACTTTCAAAACTTGCTGTCGATGCAGTAGGTGACGCTGCTAGATTCGTTGCGAGTTGGCTTGGAGCAAAAGTCATCGGCCCGATGTTTGAAGGGTTGACGATAGCCGTTCGTGCGTTTGTTCTGTCGTCTAATTTTTTGCCGGTTATTGGATGGATCGGTCTTATTCTTACGGCAGTCGGTCTTTTCGTGGCAGCATGGCAGTCGGACTTTGGGCATATTCGTGAAATAACGAAGAACGTCTTTAGTTGGATTGGCACAGAATTTAAGCAGGTCGTTAGTTGGTTTGATTGGCTTGGATCGTCGATTGCTTCAACGCTTTCTCAATTAGATGATCGTCTTGGTGGCTTTGGACACAAGGCACTCAAGGTTCTTGATGATTTTGCATCAGCGGGCGATAAAGCAGCAGAAGCAGATAAGGCTGCTCACACAATGCCTGGTCCGACGGCGAATGAAATCCAGAATTATTATGCAACGATACATCGTTTGAAGCGTGATAATCAGCAACGTATTAACGCTGAACCAACGGTGAGAGCAGAGATTGCTCGACAAGATAGACTCAAGGCTGCGCCACCTCCGCCACCTCCAATTTCCGGTCTCGGTGATATCGGAACGGGTCTTGCTGGTCCTGAAACGCCGGGACTGCGCGATGCGATGGATCGGATCATCCATCCGAGTAAGTATGCGCATGAGAAAAAGAAGAAGGTGATCTTTGATACGGATATTGACACGAAGGATCTTCCGCTCGATAAAATTGAAGAAGCAGCACGAGCGATTGAAGCAAAATGGAAAAAGGCTGGAGAAATTCATCCTCTCAAATACTTCAACCTTCAAGATACCCAAGGAAACCCTCTCGAACGTGTATATGGCGATCCGAAAGCGTTTCAGCAGGCAATAAAGAATGTCTCTGCATCTTCTCGTGCCGATTTTATTAACGACAAGGGGATCAAAGAGCAGGTCGATCAATATCTTGAACGTGCGAAGTATTGGAGAACCGGCACAGAGCAGGAGATCAACAAGCTCGAAGAATTTCTCAAGAAGGCGAAGACGGAGGGATTCAAGGCATATCTTGATGCACAAATTGCGGGACTTGATACGAAGATTCTTGAGAAAATTGCTAAAGTTGTTGGAGAGAGCAAGAAGATTCACACGGAGCTTTTTGGTTCAGAAGGGACAAAAGCAGAACCAACAGGGGGTGCCAAAGGGAGATTATCTGATGAAGCGGATAAGTTTGCTCAGACTTCCGCTGATGCGACGAAGAGCTATAAGGAACTTCTGGATGCTCAAAAGGAAGGCATTCCAACGATCTCAAGTCTCAAGGAAAAATATAATCTCCTTTATACTGAGTTGAAAAATCTCACGACGGAACATGAAGCTGCTGGAAAAGCATTAGACCTTTACACTTCGTTGATTAAGGATCAAGAAACTTCTCTCTCAAAACTCACCGGGAATACCCGTGAGGAGCGTGAAGCGCGCTCTGCTTTGCAAGCTACACTAAATTCGGAACGATCTGTCGTTGCGGAATTGAATGTTCAATATGCGGCACAGGGAATTCAAGTTGGTCTTGTTACGCAGCAAACGAAACTTGCGAATGCTGAGTATGAGAAAGCCGTTGATAATCAACATACGCTCGCACAAGCGTTTCTCGTCGCACGAGATGCGGCGAAACAAGCGGTCGACGCAGCGGCCGGTAATGCGCTTGCGACGGGAGGCAAGGAACTTTTCGGACATCTCACGCAGGGTCCGCACTCAGGCGGAACTATTGCTGGACTTGTTCGTACTTACGTCGACAGTTACATTACTTCGGCGGCGGCTCCGATCGCAAAGGAACTGATGGGTGGCAAGGAGGCAGCTCCTCAGAATGTGAGTGATCCTAATACTGTAAAAAAACTTGAGGAGTTGAAGGCGGCACTTAACCCTGCTGCTGTCGAAGCGGCGAAGCACACACCATTATTAGTAAATATAGATCGAACGCTTACGAATGCTCTTGGTTCAATGAAGCCAGGGGGTGATGGTTCTCTTCCGGTAACCATTCCTGGTCAATTCGCGATTGGCGGCACTCAGGCTGTTCAAAGTCCTGCTGGTGGCGGCGCGGATATGGCGAACTCGTCCTTTGGTGATTGGGGAGATACGAAGAAGCAGACGGATATTCTCCAAACGAAGACAGCGAAGCTGCTTGAAGGCGTTGGCGGTGCGGTTGCTTCGACGCTCGCCGGGATGTCACAAGGAGGCGTCGGAGGAGCAGTTACCGCAGGTGTAGGGACTGATGCGTCATTGATCCAAGCTGGTGTTCCTCCTCAGATAGCAACACCGATTGCGGTTGCTTCTGGAATTATCGCAGCATTTACACATCACGATGATATTCAAGCCATGCCCGATAAATACAATACCGTTCAGTTTGGAGGAACAGAGGCAAGATTGCTTGGTTCAGGCTATAATAACATACCACAATATCAGGCAAATGGTCAGTCATTTATTATGGATAATCAGACGGCGACGGCGACAAATAACATGGGTGAGATTCAATACATTCGTCAATGGGCTGCGGCGAACATCAATAATACTGATCCTTCGATTGCGGCGATGGCTAAAACGGATGTGCAGCAATATGGGGCATACGTTCCGAATGCAAAGTCTTCTGATATTCTTTCTTACAATAAGGATATCGGTCAAGAGCAAGTAGTTGGAGGGAAGCTCAAAGGTTCATATACTGATATTGGAAATTCAGCGGATAAGGCGGTGAATGATATTCAGAATCTTTCGTCTGCGATGTTACAAGCGGCATTGAATGCAAAGACGCTTGCCGATTCGTTCACTTCAAATCTGATGAATGGCCCTTCTGGTTTCAACATGCCGTATCTCGGATCGGTTGGAGGTGGAAATGCAAGCTCATCGTTTTTACCGAGCGGCTCTGCTCCGGGTTTTGCTGGAAGAACAGGTGCGCTACCTGGAAGCAATGCTCCGACGACTCAAGTTGTCAATGTCCGCATTCTCGAAGGAGCTACGGTGAGTAATACTCAATCGGTCGTTGACGCGATCAATAATGCTATTCCGACGATCACGAATGCTGTGAATCAAAACAACTACAATACGCAGCGATACATGCAAACCTATCAGAGTCAGTTGAATTGATGTGCTATGAATAACTTTCGATGGATTGTGAATGGGAATATCTTTAAGAGAAATCCTGACGCTTATTCGCTAACGCCCGTGACGCCGAATGTCTCGTACTCGATTGAAGCGAGTGGCCGCCAAACGCGCACTCAATCAAGGCAGCTTCTCTCAGCAAACCAACTTGAACTTGATTGGCATTTTGCTTCTGATTCATTGCGGCGCGCGATCTCTGTTCTGACCCAAACGTCGGCTCTCTCAAAACTTGTGATCGTGAATACGAAACCGATCATTGCCATTTGGGCGTATTTGGACACTGTGAAGCTGACGATGAGCAAGGATACGGTAGATACCGCTATCGCAAGCGGCGGTCATCGTCGTGATCTCGTTGTGACGGGAAATACGGATGGTCCGTACTATCACAGCTATTTCAACGTGCCGGCTGATCTTACGGTGAGTCCAACGTATGTTCAGAATTCGTTTTTGGGCCAATTTCATAGTTCATTTATGGATACGATCCCAAATTGGGACGGCAACGCTTGGAAGCAAGTCATGGTCGCTGGAGTATCAAATCGCTTCTCGAACTTGGGTACGGCGGAGTGGTCGCCGCTCCTCCGCATCAATGGGCCGTTCTCGTCGTTCGCGCTCGACATGCGTTACGAAGACGTGGATAGCACGGGTGCCGGGGTGCGGTTCACTTGGCTTGGTAATCCTGTCCCTGCAGGGAGCTTTCTTCTGATCGATACGGGCAGCCTGAGGGTCTTCCTCTCGACGCCCGGTACTCCGATCTCCTACGTCCTCTCTGGCCTCGTCTACGTTTTGCCTCCTACCAATGAGGTCTACACCTTCTCGTTGACGACGCCTTCAAGCGGCGCTCCTTTCGCGTATTGGCCGCCGGCCCCAATGGGAGAGTTCGTCGTGATGCCGACTGCGCTGACGGGGAACACGTCGGCGACGACGATCGATTACAGCAACAACGGTATTGAGACGTTTCGGTATCGCTAATGACAGTTTCTTCTCTCGCTTCTGCTCCGTTCCAAATCCAGCTTGTTCTCGCACAAGTCTGGAGACAAGGTTTTTGGAGGAACCTCCCAATTCAGAATGCGACGGGGCAGTTCCAAAAAGGAAGCGCGGGGACAGTGACGTTCCAAATGTCTCTTGACAGCACCGACCCTCAGAGCATTCTCTACGAGGGTGAGCGCATCCGCATGTACGGCGGCATTTATGGCGCGCCAATGCAGCGGCGGTTTACCGGATTCGTTGATTCCGTACAGGTTGTTGATAATGTGCAGGGGAGCATGCGCACGGTCACGGCCTCTGACCATATTCAAGAATTACATTCAGCGATTCTTTTGGAACCTCGCATCTATGACGGCATTGAACCAAATGCGGCCGTCGCGGATGCGATCAATCAAGCGATTACTTCGGGGCAACTGAAGCTCTATGATGATAATGGTGTTGCGCTTCTTACGGTCAACAATTATGATTTGAAAAATGGAAATGGCATTCTTGATGCTCCTCGTATTTTCAACGATGATTTGAGCATTTATCTTCTTCCGCAGGGAACTCTTGCTTCGACGATGACGATGCAAAATGCTTCTACGTCAATTAACATTCCTCCAGCGAGTGGTTCAAACACTTTCATTGAAGTTCAGCTTCCCTTTAACTTTATCATTGCATCAACGATGAGTGCAAATCTTACGCTCTCTTCAAATGCGGCGACGTTGCCGCCTGCTCCTGGATCATATTTTCTTGATTGGTACAACGGAATTGCGTATTTTAATAATGCACAGGCAAGTTCTCTCTTTCAATTTTCTTGCTATCGTTACGATACTCCGCTTTTTGGTTTTCAGCTTGGAAGCTCTGTTGGAGATGCGATTGCTCAAATTATGGATAAGACCGGACAGCATCTCAATGTTGATGTTTTCGGGAAGTTACATTGCGTGAATGCCCAACAGCCTCGCGTTCCAACACGGATTCTTGGAAAGGATCAGTATATTCAAAATGGCATTCAGACTAATAGAGATCGCAGGAATGTCGTTGTTTGTGAAGGATGGGACGGTAACTGTGGAGGTATTATTGCGGCGAAAGCGGTACTCTTGCAAGACACGTTACTCGCTCCGCCGCAGGGTCTCGGAAAAAGAGCTTATCTCATCGTCCAAGATCCTGCTTGGAAAACTCAGTATTCAGTGAGTAAAGCTGCGTATTATGCAGCGCAACAAATTGGGCGCCGTGGGAAAGTCTTACAAATCACACTTATTGATGATGTATCGATTGTTCTTGACAACGTAATTGGTTTTCTTGGAACGATTCCTGAGATCAGTAATGGTGATTTTTTTACCGTGGAGACGTTGAATTGGCAGGTCGGTGTTTTCAATGGAAAACAGATGGCGCAGTCGACCATCTCAGGGACATTGATGCCGGGGCGCTCGACAATCTACATTGGGCCGTCTCCGGCCACCACGGGATCAGGGAACCTTGACTACTCCGTCGATACCTTCCCTATCTCGAATTGCTCTCTCTCGCCGCCGGGTGGAACGACAGCGGCGAACTTTTCCATTTCCGGCGGAGGACTGAGCCTCCTCTATGAGGTTGGGAGTCTCAACATCGCAGAGAGCATCGACATTTGGGGGTCTGATGGATCGCATACCGTGGCGGAGAGCTCCATCGCTCGCGCGGCGAATGAGTTCCTCAGCCTGCCGATGCCTTCAGGAGCGTTCACCCCAGGGGTGTTCTACGTCATCCAACTTTGGGCAATTGATACAAAGGGGAATGTCGGTGCGTATTATGATTGTATCTACGCACTACCATAGGAGGTCATAATGTCAACCGTTCCGCCGGGGACAAGTTCATACAATTGGCTTGCGCAACAGCAGAAGAAGACGGTTATTAATACGTCTGGTCTTCAGCTCACCCAACTCAAGGCGTCGTCTCCAAAAGCAATTTGTGGTCGGATGATTGATTCTTCCGTAGCGGTCGGTGGCGTCGGGGGTATTCCAATCACTCCAAGTGCGATTACTCCTGATTTGATCCAAGGCCATGCGTTCGTCGCTCCCACGTATCATTCGCCGGATAACCTTCTCTTGAATCCAACAGCGATGTTTGGATTCTCGTCATGGGGACAAGGGCAGGCTCGTCCTCCTGGAGTTGGAGGGTTTGCTACTGATTCTTTTAATGGTGGACGATTCATCATTGGGAACAATGGTGGTCAATCTGTTGACGCTCTTCTTGTCCAACAAGTCAATGGAATTCCTGACGGTTCCGTTATGACGATGAGTGGAATGATTGGATGTGATGAATTTAATGATTCTGGTTCTGGGGCGATCATCGGTGTAGAAGCGTTAGGTCTTAATGTTGATATCATTGCTCAATTTCTTATTACTGCCGTTCAAGATGCGACATTTTTTCAGTTCACATTTACGATGCCGTCAAACCCTGGTCTCTTCTATATTCGATTGCATCTTCGGAATTCTGTTGGTGGAACCTCATCAATGCGAGGGTATTTTTCTCAACTGAATTTAGAGTATGGGAGCACGGCGACAGCATTTAGTCTTGCTGCTTTTGATGCTTTGACAGAAGTTGACATTTCTGGGGTTCTTCAGTCGATTATCGTTTCGGTTGGTTTCACCAACATTCCGATGAACGCGACGAAGGTGTTATGGCTCTTCAAGAATACGTTAAGTCAAACATGGATCGCTTGGGCAGAGACGACAATACCGGGCTTACCATACCCTCCATCGCAGCAAATTTTGACGTTTGGCTATGGGCAACTCTCTCTAGGAATCCACTACGATTTCGGCGCTGCCTATGTGGATCTTCAGGGAAACATTGGAGCGATTAGTATCTTCGTAGCGGGATTCAATCCGAATGCAAGTCTCTTCCAAGTAAGTTCTTCCTATATGTTGACATTCAACGGGACGTTCTCTCCGACATTTGCCTCGACACCATTTCTTCATTCGATTCTTTCAGCAAACGGAATCGCATCAGCGGTGACGATGGATTTCACCATCAACAATCAACCGACGGATGGATCGCTTTCTCGCGTGAGTCTCTGGTATCGTGTCACCGGACAGGCGAAGTATACGTTCTATGGAAGTGTTCCGGCGGTCGGGGTCGGTCTTCCTCTTGCGTCGTTACCGACATCGGGGACTTATTCATTCACCTTTACCGATTTGACGAATTCAACATCGTATGATTTCGCGGTTTCATGTGAGGATTCGAGCGGTAGAGAGACGGCGATCGTCTTCGCGAATACGATGACGCCGCAAGCGATTCTCTTACCGACAGGGACGTTGCCGACTGCCCCGGCGAACGCATTTGTGAATGCTGTTGCGACCTCGGTAGAATATGGGCCTACCGGCCAGGCGGCTTATTACGCGCAACTTTCGCTGACGGTGACGGTTCGTGACGGTCCTTTCGGTGTTACTATTGATGCGACTTCTTGGCTCGCTCAAATCAACATTCTCGCGAGACCGCAAACGGCAGGTGAACGGAGTAGCGGTCAGTATGTGGATTTTAACCCCAATGATTACACGCTCTGTAATACGATTTATACGAACAACATTACAAGCCCGATCAATGTTGTCGTCGGTCCCTTCCCCGCGAACGTCAATCAAGTCCTTGCGGTAGAATTGATCGACCAGGCCGGGAAGCCCTCAAACGCCGATCCTTTTGAGATTGCTCTTCCTCCGAACCAACCCATGTTTAGTGCGAATGGGATTTATGAGATTAGCCAAGGTGTGCCAATCTCTCAGCTCATCACCCCCGCAGGAACTTTACAACCAGGAACGGTTGCGCGTTTGCAAATGGCAGCGCCGCCGACTGGCAACAATCTTATTTTCAATCCTACGGGATTCTTTGGAACGCAGTATTGGTTGCAATATGGCGGAACAGGAAGCAACGTACCGATTTTTTTAAGTAATACATTCAATGGAGGAAGATTTCGTCTTTACTATGGGCCGACGGGTCTTGTTGATTGGGTCGCAGAGCAAACGCTGAGTAATTTTCAGCCTGGTTGGCCGATGGTATTGAGCGGATCGGTAGAAATTGATACGTTCAATGCTCGGTCAGGCGGTTACGTTGCCCTTGAGGCGTTTGATCCGATCTCTGGTGTAATGCTTGCGGCGGCGACTTTTACGGCGATCACGCCTGTTCTCACAGGGCCGGTGTATGTTGAAAAAGCATTCGTTATGGGGTCGAGCGGCGCTGTGCAGATTCGTATGCACATTTACAACGCCGGAGGTGGAACCATTGATACTTATTGGTATAAACTTCAACTTGAGCATGGAACGAGAGCGACTCCATTTAACGATGCGATGGCTTCAAGTGCGGCTGCGAATACGCATACACCTTCCGGGACGGTTTCGATTAGCGTTCCAACGGTTACAAACGGCAGGATTGATTACGATGCCTCTCCTGCGGCGATTAAGGCGGTCATTGCGTCAACGAGCACGTACAACGGTGCTCTCATTACTCCTGGATCGACAGTTCCTTACGCTGGAATCAATGGAGCTTATCAAATCGCAACAGGGCCAAATGGACAACTATTGAATGGACTTATTAGCTCTTATCCAACGATTGCAGTTTCTTCTCCGACTATTGGTAGTTCTATACCATTGGTTTCTATCCCATCAACTATTCAAGCGGGTATTCCTCCAAGTATTCCAGCAGGAACGTGGCAATTTACGATTACTGCAAATGCACCTACGGTAAATACAAGGATTGAAATATCAGTGACAGGCTCAAATGGGGTGAGTCCTCCGGCCGGTATGAGCAATGTCGTGAATTGCAATACCTTTACTCCTGCGATTAGCGGAGGGTTTACTGTTCTGAGTGCTTCTTTTACGGTAACAGGTGGGCAAGTCGTAACGGTGATGCCCATTGGCTATTTTCCCGCATCTGGAAGTTCCTGTGGAGCAGGAGTTGTTACGATCCAAGCCACTAAGATAGGATAACGATATGATTGAGCTTGATACGAACTCCGAGTATTACCTTCTCGAATTCGTTCGGTACAAGAATTCTCCGACTCACGCGAAAATCGTCATGATGAGATGGGCGCTTCCTGAGAATGCGTTCGTCGCGCACGACCCTGGATTTGCGGTGATGTTACGAAAACATGTCGAAGCCGTCTATATTTACGGACGAACCGATGAAAAGGGGATGTTTACGCAGACTCAGGAGGATAGTCGATTACTTCCTTCTCATGCCGGTGTTGATATGACCGAATATGATACGTCCCCGGACATCGGCAATACCGGCGCGCTGCTCGATCCTCCGGAGATCGTTGAATACAAGAAGAGTCGTGAGAGGATCAATGAGGTCCGGCGGGTGCTTCTTGCGGAGAAGGAGGGGCCGCATGTTGACGACCCGACGGTGCGCGTTCCGAGTCCCTGTCCGAAGAATCGATTCTCGGAGTTTGACCTTGATATCGTGTTCAGTCATACCGATTATCGCCTTCGAGGGCGAGCGGTTGAGGAATGATTGGTGAAGTGCCGATAACCTGACTGTGAGAGATGACATTGACGAGAAGATTATGGGCGTCGAGCAAGCGACGATCCTGGAAACGATGAAGGAAGTCCTTTGGGGTGGCCAGACTCGCGAGGGACTTGCCTATATTGTTGCTCAAATCACGACACAAATGAAAGAACTCACGAGTGCTGTGAGGTCAATTATCAAAGATATCAATGACCCTGAAGGGGTGAGATCAGAAGTTCGTGATCTCAAAAACGAAATTGTTCGATTAAGAAAAAATGAAGAGCGGCTTGATCGACTTGAAACGATAAAATCAAACATTTCTGACGTTGAAAGGCTTGCGAAGAATAATGAAAAAATCATTGATGAAATCAAGTTAAACATTGTGGAAGTCGATAAAAAAATAAATGATAGGTCAAATTTTACCTTTCAGTATATTACGACATGGGCGGCAATTATTATTTCAACGGTCATTAGTCTTGTCTCTCTCTATCAAGGAATGAGGTTGAAATCGCCATGAGCATTGAAACACGTCATCTCGTCGTCAACTCAGCGAATACCTACTTTCAACGGTCTTCTCAAAAGGCAAATCTTCTTGATGCGAAGATCGTTCGTACAGAAACAATTGCAATGATTCTGGAACTCATCCAGAAAGGTCATATCATCGAGTTTACATCCATTTGGAGTGACCATCATAACGATAGTAACCTTGGGCGATTTTCTCATTTCAATGGTGCGGCATTTGATATGTGGCCGCTCAAAAGTCATCATGCAGGTGACTATGCGGATGTGCTCGGTCCACAAATGGGGACACTCATTCGTGACATTATGGCTTCTCGTTGGCTCGCTCAGTGTGGTTTTGCGGGTGCTGCTGATTGCGACGAACTCAAGGCCATTGCCGGTTATGTCGATTATCCTGAGAATGGTCGTCTTTTCCGCGATAGCGGTGGCGACCATATCCATGTCGGTTGTCTGTTCCCGAAAGGAGCAATTCTGTGAGCCAAGTTGTCAAAGACCTTTTGACTTTCCCGGTCAATCTCACCATTGCAGCGTACCGAATCGCGACTTGGGCGAATTTTCTTGCGATCGTCGGAGTCGTTGGGAGCGCCGCTCAAGCGATTTCGGTCAACCAACCGATCTTGAACGTCGCCTTCGGGACTCAAAAAGGGGCAACTCTTTCGATCATCGCTATCGCGGTCAGCCATGCGGCGACGACGCTTGCTTCTCACGGTGAGCCGATTCAGACCGAAGTGACTCCCAAGAATCCTGTCGCGGTGACAGTCCAGGCGACAAACCTCACCTCTTCCGGGGATTCGACCTCAACCGATTCGAGCACAAAATCCCCGATCGCTGTAACCGTCAACACGTCTTCTCCCTCGGTGAAGGTCACGAATACGACCGAGGAAGTTACCTCGACATCGACAACCTCTCCGGCGTGAAGGATTTTGAACATGATTAAGCGATATTTTCGGAAGTATTGGGTGGCGATCGTCACGGCGGCGGTCGTCACCTGGGTCTTTGATCTTCTTTGGTGCCATTTCGTTCATCGGTGTATCATTTAGCGATTCAATGGGGAGCTCGACATGAATGTGAGCGTAGCAGCACCATTGCCGAATTCTTGCCCGACACCGCCGCGCCCGGACGAACCCGAGGTGATTCGCCTTCCTCCCAATACCGTTCCCTTACCGGAGCGACCTGGGCTGATCGCTTGAGACTTAGCGAATGCTGATGGTGTAGGTGCGCTTTTCTCCGTGGCACTTCACATAGAGGCGCCACTCGTTCGCGCTTTCGCTCTTCGTGAAGGCGAGGTCACTTACACCACGATCGCAGGTGATCTCGGTGCCTCCGAAGCGGTCAATACGATGGAGACTGACCGGAGGGGCGATCTCGGCATAGCATGTCAGAGGAATGAAGGCGTTGAGGTGGGCGTTGCAGAGAAATGATGAAAAGGCGTTATCCCCAAGATCCATAGCTTCTCTATCGGGGAATCCTCGTGATTCTTTACCTCTGGAGCATGGAGAGCTCCTAATTCTTTGAGTACGACTAGCGATAAACTAATGTTTAAGACTCCTAGTTAATCCGTCCCACAGGATACTGAGCGTCAAGACCAGAGCGAAGAGGAGGGCTGCCCCGACGAGGAGATTCAGGAATCGGATCGCCCATCGGATCTTCCATTCCAACCTCGCGTGAGGGATGACCGAGTAGGGCGACGGTTTGGGCGGCGGTACGAGGTCGTGTTCGAGCGCCCATATCGCCAGCGCGTGAGCTACCTCGGGGTCGAGGCGCATAATCACCGGCTTCATAAACTGCTTGTAGAAGTCTGGCTTTTCCGGGTCCGAATCTTTCATAGCCGCCTCTCCTTATGAAAGGTTCATGGTCCTTTTTTAATGAGACCTCGTTGAATCGCCAAAGCTACCGCATGGGGGCGATTATTGGCATTGATACGCTCGATCACAGCCGCAATACGTCTTTTTGCTGTAACCAAGGGACATTTTAAGTCCTTTGCGATTTCTTCAGTCGTTTTTCCATCGGAAAGCAACGTGAGAATATGTAGATGTCCCGGTAAAAGAGGGAGATCCTTTAATTCACTCATTCGGAAATTGCCTCTTTCTCAAAGACGTTTGGGTAAAAGGAAAGGACTTCAGGTTCCGTTGGGAGATATACATGGTGCTCCCTTTTCGGATGGAGCCGCTCACGGGTCCTGTTCTTCGGGAAGGCGACAACGAAAGAAAAAAGACCAGCATTGAAAAATGATGGTCTCTTCTCTGGGCAGTTTGGTCGACAAGCTTAGGGAAATTCTTTCTTCAAAATGGAGCTTGCTCCTTCTCTACTAATCAACTAATTTGGTTCCGTCATCCGGTGCATGTAGAGAATAACCGGAAGTAACCGATGAGGACCAACTCCTTCGCGACGAATAAAATGAACCGTCGCGATGCCGCTAGGATCGTTGAGAGTAGGACAACCCGAAAGCAGCGATGCCCCGAACACACCAATGTCTCGTACAGCCTAACCGGCGAGACGCTGAGAAACAGCCTAACCCCACGAATCGAAGAGTGAAGTGGATATGGTCAAGAACTCGTGAGGTGTGACGTGACACATTTTGTGCGTACCATACCACGGTCGTACCGATTGTCGCGAGGGAGCCTGAAACCAGGCCCCTTCGTGCCCGGAAGCCCCCTCCCTGATCCCCCGATTGTGGATAACTCACCCAAGTTACTCACAGGCGGCACGAGGCGAATCCGAAGCGAAGCGAGGAGAGAATCGCCCCGAGCGAGCGAATCTGAGCGCAGCGAAGAGAGAGTTACCCCGGCGCTGATCGCAAGCGCGAAAAGTTTCTTCCTTATATACGCGCGAATCTGAGCGGAGCGAGGAGAGAGTCCTTTTGGACAGAAATGAAATTTTATGATTTGGATAATGCGAAAAAATGCGTAATGGAAGATCCGGGATGGGCCTCTTTGAGACGGCGAGAGCGCGAAGAAAGATTTGTCCGAAATGTTCCTCCAATGTTGTCACGACCCCAAATAAGGATGTCATCAAATGCGTTTCTGACGGTTGCGGTTGGAAAGGCTCAGTGACCGTTGGTGGATCGTCTAAAAAGAAATCTCAAAAGAAGAGGGGACGGAAGATAAAGCCTCCAGCGGTCCTTGGACTTCAGGCGGCCATTGCATATCGGCCCCTATCTGACCGAAAGAGAGAACATGCAAGTCAAAAAGCGAAACGGAAACCTTGAATCCGTTGAAGTCGAGAAGATCGTGCGCGCGGTCACTCGCTGTTGCAACGGCCTCAGCGCCGTCGACCCGCTCCGCGTCGCCACGAAGACGATCAGCGGCCTCTACGACGGAGCGACGACGGAGGAGCTCGACCGGCTCTCGATCCAAACCGCCGCCCTCCTGACCGCCGAGGAGCCGCAGTATTCGCTCCTCGCTGCTCGCCTGCTCTCGACGGTCATCCACAAAGAGGTTGCTAACCAGGAGATCCACTCGTTCTCCCAATCCGTCGCCGCCGGACATCATGCCGGCCTGATTGGAAACAAGCTCGTCGGATTCGTCGGCCCAAGGATTCGCAAGCTCAACGATGCGATCGACCATACCCGAAACGATCGCTTCGAGTATTTTGGGATGCGGACGCTTTACGACCGCTATCTGCTCCGGCACCCGGAGACCCGACGCGCCATCGAGGTCCCGCAGCACTTTTTCCTGCGGGTCGCTTGCTCCTTCTCTCATTCGGCGAGCGAGGCCCTGGAGTTGTATGACCTCTTTTCATCGCTTGATTACCTTCCGAGCTCCCCGACGCTTTTCAACGCAGGGACGACGCATCCTCAGCTTTCGTCTTGTTTCCTGTTGGATTCGCCCGAAGATGACTTGGCGGCGATTTATCGGAAATACCAGGATATTGCACTTCTGTCAAAATTCTCCGGCGGAATTGGCGTTAGCTTCAGCCGCGTCCGTTCGCGAGGTTCGCTTATTAAGTCGACGAATGGTAAATCCTCCGGGATTATTCCTTTTCTGAAAACGCTTGATGCGTCTGTTGCGGCCGTGAATCAGGGCGGCCGGCGGCTCGGCGCTGCTTGCGTGTATTTGGAGACGTGGCATGTCGATATTGAAGACTTTCTGGAGCTCCGTGATAATACCGGGGATGACAGTTTTCGCACTCATCATCTCAATATCGCTAATTGGATTCCTGATATTTTTATGGAGCGTGTCGAACGTGATGAGTCTTGGTCTCTCTTTGATCCGAAGGTTGTTCCGAATTTTCCTGACCTGTACGGGAATGAGTTCAAAGCCGCGTACCTTCAGGCGGAATCTGAAGGCAAATCCGCGCGTTCTCTTCCCGCGAGAAACCTCTATGCGAAAATGATGCGAACCCTCGCGCAGACTGGAAATGGTTGGATGTGCTTCAAAGACGCATCGAATCAAAAATCGAATCAAACTTTTGGAAAGGAAGTCATTCATCTTTCCAATCTCTGTACCGAGATTCTGGAGGTAAACTCCTACGATCGTACTGCCGTTTGTAATCTTGGTTCTATCAATTTGGGAAACCATATCACTGATGGGACCTTTGATTTTAAGAAGCTCGCTCGCACCGTCCGTCTTGCAGTTCTTCAGCTTGACCGAGTTATTGACTCTACCTTGTATCCTATTCCTGCTACTGCTATGTCTAATTCTGAATGGCGCCCGATTGGTCTAGGAATTATGGGGTTACAAGATGCGTTTTTTCAATTAAACCTTGATTTTGATTCGGATGAAGCTCTTTATTTATCGACGAAGATTTCTGAGGAAATATATTACAATGCCCTTGTGACAAGTTGCGATCTTGCGGAAGAGCATGGCCGTCATCCTGAATTTGAGCAAACGAGGGCTGTCCTCGGAGAGCTCCAATTCGACTATTGGAGTGATTCTTCTAAAAGACTTTCTGGATATGACCTTGATAAATTTAACGACCTCCGCAAGCGCATTCAGAAAGTTGGCCTGCGAAACTCGCTTTTGATCGCGATTGCTCCAACGGCAACGATCGCTTCCATCGCAGGTTGTTACGAGTGCATCGAACCCGCCGTCTCGAATCTCTTCAAACGTGAAACGCTGTCCGGGGAATTCTTACAGGTCAACAAATACCTCGTGAACACGTTGAGATGTATGGGGCTTTGGAATGAGTCGATACGTTCACGCATCATTACCGCTGATGGATCTCTTGCGAATATCGAAGAAATACCTCTCGATGTGCGCACAAGATTCCGTACTGCTTGGGAACTCCCTCAACGCGCGCTCATCGAACTCGCAGTGGAGAGGGGGGCATTCGTCGACCAGAGTCAATCGCTCAATTTGTTCGTTGAAACTCCAACAATCGGAAAACTTTCTTCGATGTATTTGCATGTGTGGAAACGTGGATTGAAAACGACGTATTATCTACGATCTCGTCCGGCGACGAGGATCGCAAAGACAACGGTGTCGAAGGAAAAGGAAGATGCTCCTTGGAACGACCAAGAAGCGTTGAATTGTTCGCTGGAGAATCCAGAAAGTTGTTCTGCATGTCAATAATTATTTCAAAGAAAAGATCTTATCGTCGATTGCTTTGGTCAGCATCGCAAGACAGAAAGTTATGTTCTATATTTTCTATGTATCCTCCGAAAGAACTTGAGAAAATCTTTGGGCTAGAATATGAACAACTTCGATCTCGTGCAAGAACACTTGGCTTAAAATCAAAAAAAGTTATTAAGCGAGAATTGATAAATCATAAATTCTTTTCTCATATGACTATTCTATCTAGCTATTGGGCTGGCTTTTTAACGGCTGATGGATATCTTCAGCAAGATAAGTTATGGATTGGATTATCAGAAAAAGATAAATTACATCTAAAACGGTTTGCCTCATTGCTAGGAGTATCTGATTCAATACGAACATATAATTCAAAAGCTGGCATGAATGGAGTTACTCAAGGAAAAGAATATGTTCGCGTGGTTCTTAAAATCTCATCAATTGAACTAATGAATGATCTTCATAAGAATTTTAATGTGGTTACTAAGAAATCTTTAAGAATCCCATCCTCTAATGTTTGTGGAAGATATGGGGAGGCTTTCCTTGCTGGATTGATTGACGGTGATGGATTTATTGGACCAGATCGTATTGGAAACATACGCTTTGGGTATGTTGGATCAAAAAGATTATGCAGATGGGGAGCGATATACATTAACCAACTCTTAATTCAATTGGGAAGAAGACCTACTATTGTAGAAAGAGAAACTCGGAAAGGACTTTGGGAAATGCGATGTACCGGGAAGAACGCACAAATTGTTCTCAACAGATTAAAAATGACTTGTGGAGAATATGTATTACTTCGTAAATGGAAAATGCTTGAGAAATTTAATCGTGAAAAGGAATGGATGAAAGGTGATAGAACTCTAGCAAGAGAAGGAGTGGGTTGAGATGAACTTTGAAAAGGCACTTACAGCGATGAGGGAAGGAAAAAAGCTCATCCGTGATGCTTGGAAATCTCAACGTAATTGGCTTGGTACGATTTCGTATGTCTCTTTTTATACGAAGGAAGGATCTCAGAACGCTTCTCTGTTTATAAAGATGTCAGACCGTAAGTTGGAAGCTGAATGGTCGCCAGAACAGGAAGACGTGCTTGCAGAAGATTGGGAAATTGTTTCATGAAACCTGGTGATGTAGTTCAAGTCAATCAAGATTTTTTCGGTTTCCCATTGCCGGAAAAAATAGAGTCTCCTTATTGGTTCGTGACGTTCGTTACTGATGATGGAAAAGGTGTCTATCTGAACGATGTACTCAACGAGCACCCGATTGATTTTCTTCTAAGACCTCGCTCGATTCCATACGTGATTGTCTTCGCGATGCCGATAACAGAAGTACAGTACAAGAGGTGGAACGAAGAGACATGAATGATTTCAGTACGGTCAACCATCCCGAACACTACAATCAAAATCCTGCGACGTGTGCAGGATGCGATCAACAGGTCGAGTGCATAGATATTATCGAGCACTATCCCCTCAACGTCGGCAATGCCATGAAATACCTGTGGCGGCATGGATTAAAGGGCGACGTAATCGAAGATTTACGAAAAGCAATTTGGTATATTGAGCGCGAAATCGCGCGTCTTGAGAAAAAAGGAAAGCAGCGAGGGCAAGTATGATGAGTATTTTAAGGAAAGTATATTTGATTAGAATATATGCGGATGAGATTGATAGAATGGCTGCAACTTTCAAAGAAGTAAATTGCCATAATGAATTTTGGTCGGGTGATAAAGAATGGAAGAAAAATTTACAACATTACCAAGACTTAAAAGAAATTGCTCAGAAAATTAGGGAATTACCTTAGAATGATTGAACCATCAATCCTTGACCCTGGCTTCGCGCTGACTCTCAGACCGATGCGATATCCACATTTTTATGAGATGTACCGCGAGGCAATCGCGAATACATGGTCCGTCGAGGAGATTGATTTCTCGACAGATATCCATGACTTGCGTGAGCGCATGACATCGGGCGAGCAGCACCTCATCCGCCGCCTTGTCGCTTTTTTCGCGACGGGCGATACGATCGTCGCAAATAACTTGGTCATCAATCTTTACAAGCACGTCAACTCCCCCGAAGCGCGGATGTACCTCTCGCGTCAACTCTTCGAGGAAGCTCAACATATTCAATTTTACCTCACTCTTCTGGATAGTTATGTGCCGAACGAGGCGGAAAGAACAGAAGCGTTCTCGGCTATTGAGCACATACCCTCACTTAAAGCTAAGGCGGAATTTTGTTTCAAATGGACCGATTCGATCCCTGACCTTTTCGGCATTCAATCCGACGATGATCGTTCTTTATTTTTGATGAATCTGATTACCTTCGCAGCGGCTGTCGAGGGCCTCTTCTTTTTTGCCGCCTTCGCCTACGTCTACTTCCTCCGCTCGCGGGGCCTCTGCAATGGTCTCGCCGCCGGGACGAATTGGGTCTTCCGCGACGAGAGCGCCCATATGCGTTTCGCCTTTGGGGTCATCGACGTAATCCGCGCGGAACACCCGCAACTCTTCGGGCGCTCTTTGGAAGTGCAGGTCCGGCAAATGCTTGACGATGCAGTAGCGGCGGAAGCTCTCTTTGCTCAGGACATCCTCTCGCAGGATATCCCTGGCTTGCCGCTCTCCGATATGGAGCATTATCTGCAATACGTGGCCGATCAGCGTCTCGAACAACTTGGATACTCAGCCTCCTATGGGGTGCGGAATCCCTTGGACTTTATGCTCCTTCAAGACGTGCAGGAACTCACTAACTTCTTCGAGCGCCGGGTCTCCGCCTACCGGATGGGTGTGGCCGGCGACGTGCGGTTCGACGAGGCATTCTAGGCGAAATTTCTAGTCGAAATGATGATCGGTGATGAAGTGGTAGGCCAAAATCACAAGAGCAGCCACGAGAATGAGATGAATTAGCATTCCACCAAAATGGACAAGCACTCCGATTATCCAACAGATCACGAGTAGAACACAAATTGCCCAAAGGAAAATGCTTAACGGCATCGGAAAATCCTTTCCATGTAAAAGAGGAAAAGCGTCATAAACGGGGAATTACTGAGACGGCCCCAGTAATTTCATCTTTGTGCTTTCTCCACGAGATGAGAGTCTCTCAGGATGATGTTTCGTCTCCCCTAGAGAGGATGAAGACCGAACGAATACCTCCGGGAGTACATCTCCTTGATACCGGGGGTATTCGTTTTAGGTTGAAGAGGTGCTCGCTGGCGCCGGGGTCGTCTGGACGCTAATAGCTGGCGGCGCGGAGACTTCCACGGAAGCGGGTGCGACCGTCGCCGTCGCTCCAGGAGGGGCCACGCTCAGGGCTGAAGCGGCCTGGTTGAGCTCGTTCGTTGCCTGGGCCTCGGCGCTCGTTGACTGATCCGAGATCGTCTGGAGCTGCGCCAGGGCTTGACTCACGATCGCGTCTTCGCTGAAGAAGTCGGCCGGGTTCGAGGTTGGCACGGCGGTTCCCTTAGCTATTGCCGACTGAAGGGCGTCGACGAGCTGCGTGACGATCGTGGTAAGCTGCGAGTTTCCAGCGACGAGAGTGGAAACGCTCGCCTCCAGATTATTTAGGTGTGCGTCGAATGTTGCTTGGGTTACGGCGACGGTTGCCATTATATCGAGCCTTTCTATGATGCTTGCAAGCATTTGAGGGACTGTGGGTTCCTCTTTGTCGTTATCGGCTAAATCCCTCACCGAATGAACAAACATCTCAAGGCATCGCCGGATTTGTCGAGAGTCATGCTCTTCTGGGTCGAACGTGTCTTCCATGCTCGAATCGTCAAGACGCAAGCGAACATGTTCAATAAAATCCGGGGAGATCGCGGCTTTAAGATCCTCAAAGCTAATCATGCGCCTACCAAATCAACGATTCTGAGCACATTCATTTGTTTCCCTATCGTGAACACCGTTCTTAGGAGTACGATATCATCGGGGTTTTCCATGACTGACTCCACGAAGGATTTATCGAACTCCCGCGCTTCGATCTGCTCCCAATTTCTTGTCTCCGGGGGCAGTTCAAGAAGCTCCATGCGAATATGATGGACTCGCATAAGGTAGTCTCCAACGATCTTGTTGAGGGCATCGTCATACGTGTCGGTTCCGGGTTTCTCGGTGCCGAGATCGTATTTCAGGATATAGTGCTCTCCATCGTTCATTTCTCCCTCATTTTCTCCAGCTTGGCCCGAAGTCGGTCAATCTCCATGCTTGCTTGTCTCTTCGAGATGTTGCTGAATTCCATCATATCATATCTCCCCGAAGAAACGCGATCGACCATCTCTCGGAGACGGCGAAGATGCCGAAATTGTGCGTCGGTCGCCGGCTCATCTCCTGGTTCATCGAGACTGAAATCAAACTTCTCCCGCAAGCGCCGCCTCCCCATATGCTGCTAATACTTTCACACGAATCTTGTGGTAGAAATTATGGACACGTTGCTTTGTCCAAGGATGTTCGTTTTCTACGAGATCCTTATTTAATGACAAAGCAATTTCATTGATATTCATCCCTGAAAACAGAGTGCTATGCCAAATGAATAATTCTTTTTTCGTGAGCTTTGAGTGTGCAACCTGATTGAGCTTTTTTAGGCGTATTCTAAGCTGATTTTGGATAACGGTATCAAATACCGAAAGCTCTTTATCAGTTACCTGAGAAAGAATAGCATTATCAATCTGACCTCTGATAAACTCTTCTTGCTGTCTATCTAAGATTGGGCTATCGGTAAAGAGGTCCCATAATTCTTTATCAAAAGTGATCGGTAACTCGCGCTCGTATTGTTTGATTGTTTTTTGCGCGCGCCAGAGAGTGCGATAGTAGAGTTTTGTTTGAAGGTATGGCGCGAACATGGCCTTACCGCCATTCTTTTTGGGAATGTAGTCATCAAGAACCATTTCGACGGCGGTTGCGATCGTGTCATGGTAAAAGGAACCCCAATCTGTCCGAAGGCCCTTTCCATAGACTTTGTAGACTTTTGAGGCGATCGACTTGATTAAAGGGCGAAACATTTCCAGAAGTTCTGAAAAAGCCTCTTCACGTTCGTCCTTCGACGGCGCCCCTTCTCGCGATTGGATGATGCGAACAAGAAGCTCACAACGATGCTCCGGTCCCTCATAATAGCCGATTTGGGGCGATGGAGCGCCATCGGTCATTGAGTCAGGGAGACGGAACGGATCGCGACCGGAATGATATCTCCGGCGCGACTTGGCTGCGTCGATTTCGACCCAAGAATCACGAATCCCATACCCTTGCTTATCGACAAAAGCCCGAGCTGATCGAACTTCTTCTGAGTAAGGAAAATCTTTGCCACGCCTGTTTCGTCTTCCAGGTCGAAAAAATGAAGGATCGAACCTGCCTTTGACTTTGATTTTTTACAGTGATAGCGCGTCACGATGCCTGCAATGAGCGTAGGAGGATACTCCTCGACGCGCTTGGTTCCTTGAGGAGTATATTTTTGAACGAGGACCGTTATGCGATTTGCAAAGACCTCTGCAATGGTCTTGAGATGTGGCTCCGTTTGCAGCCAGAAGGGGCGCAGGCGCTCGCAGGGATGCCCGGAAAGAAAGTACCCGAACAGATGGAGCTCTTCGAGCAGAGTGTCGACGTTGATGCGCCGCTGGCGCCCGTCGATCAGATCGAAGGCTCCTGACTCTTCGAGGGCCATCACGGCGGTCACGTTGGCCTCGCGTGGCTTCACGCGGGCGCGCACGTCGTCGCGTGAGATGAAGGGGCCGTCCTCTCTTGCCTTCAGGATGCCGCCGATCGCCGCCTCGCCGATGCCGTGAATCCCTCGGAAGCCAATCCGAATGCTCTGCGGGTCAATCGCGTGGTAGTGACGTTGGGATTGGTTGATATCTGGACGAGCAACCTTCACTTTGAGGGCACGACAATCCTGAATAAGCGATGGAAGCTCTTTCCCGTCGCCCAATGTTTCACTTGTCATTGCGCCGGCCAAAAAGTATGCGGGGAAGTAATACTTTGCCCAAGCGCACCACGACGTTAGAAAGGCATACGAGGTAGCATGGGCCAAGTTGAACAGATACTCGGCCATCGCTTCGATCTGAGTCCAGAGTTTTTCGCTTCGAGTTTCGTCAATGCCGCAATGCAGCCGAATCCCGGAGATGAACTTTTCTCGTTGTGCGGGCATTTTATCGCGTTGCTTTTTGCCCATGATTTTGCGGAGATCATCCGCTTCCGAGAGAGTATATCCGGCGAGTTGATGGGCAATTGCCATAATGTCTTCTTGAAAAACGATACACCCAAGGGAGCGGTTGAGAATGGGCGCAAGCTGTGGGATCTCGTAAGTGACCTCTTGTCTCCCCTGCTTGCGAGCAAGGTAGAGCTTCGTAATCCCGGCCGTCATTGGACCGGGACGACAAAGCGAGGTGAGGATCGCCAGGTCATTCACACATTGCGGCTTCGCCTCCGCCAAAAGAGCGCCGAAGCCGCCGCCCTCAGCCTGGAAGATTCCGATGGTTCTCCCTTGGTGGAGAAGCGTATATGGCGCGGGGTCATCCATATTGACGCGCTGGAAGGAGAAGGCCGGGTCGTGCTTGGATCGAATTTGATCCTCCACATAGGCGAGGACATCCAAAGTTTTAAGACCCAAAATATCAAACTTGATGAGGCCACAGGCTTCGACATCTCCCATATCCATTTGACTCATCACATTCCGACTCGACGCATTTCCCTTTACGGTCATCAGGGGAAGGAGCTCGTCTACGGGTCGATTGGCTATGATAATTCCGCTCGCATGGGTACTCGCGTGGTCACCAAGGTATGAAAGGCGCTGGCCGTAGTGAACAAGCCATCTCCCCGCGTCGCCCATGCGCTTTATCTTTGCGGAAAACGTGGTTGATTGAGCAAGAACGTCTTCAATCGTTATTGATGAGCCAATATCACCTGCGGCTCCCCTTCCACCTATGGACCCTTCACCGAGGGGTATCGCGGCGGTTAATTCGCTAACGTCGTCGTCGGCGAGACCGAGCGGGACTTTGAGTTTTCTAATGAGCGCCGCTGGACCGAGTGATGAGTATGTCCCAATCTGACACACTCGGTCTTGTCCGTAGCGATGACGCAGGTAATCGAGAATGGCAGTTCGTTGCGATTGTGGAAAATCAAGGTCAACATCTGGAGGTGAGAAATTCTGGACTCGACCAGGATTGATAAATCGCTCGAATGGACAATTCCATTGGATCGGGTCGACATCTGTGATACCAAGAGCATAAAGCACAAGAGAACCGGCACCGCTGCCGCGACCGGGGCCACAAAATATATGTTCACGTTTGCACCATTGTTTCAAATCCCAAAGAAGAAGAACGTATTCAACGTATTTCGCTTTGATGAATATATTGATTTCTTTAACGAGGCGCTCTGCGTAGATGTGGTCTCTCTCAGTAGTATCGCGATCTTCGGGAATGATAATTTGGATATCGCCTGTTCTATCATCCCAAATAAAATCAAGTCCAAGTCGAGACTCTATCCCATACAAGCAATAAATAACAAAGGATTGGTTAATTCCAAGAGGCGTGATATCCGCAGGAAGTTCCGGCATGAAGAATTGCTTCCGCAGAGGAAGTTCAAACGTGATCTTATCAGCGAGCTTCCCGGTGTTGTAAACCTCATTCGCATGGAAGTGACAAAGCATCTCCTCTTCGGACTTCACATAGAATTGATCTGAGACGAACCTCCATCGTTCTTGAGCGTATTTGTGGCTAACGCTCTGAGCTGCGATGAGCGTATCATGTGTATCGTAATCACACTCGCGGACATAATGACAGTCAGCCGAAGCAATGAGCTGAGAACCTGGGAAATGTTGACGATAAAAAGCATTTACACCCTCCTGGTAGTCTTTGCCGTAGCTTTGCATCTCGAAGTAGAAGTCATCCTCGAAGAGATCCATATACCACGCGGCATTCGCTAGGGCCTTCGCGCGGTTGTACTCGACCTTGTGCTGGCCCTCGGGATCGACTCCTCCCTTGAGGTAAATAGCGATATCGCCTCCGATACAAGCTGAGGTGACGATAAGACCGTCTGAGTAATCCCGGAGCACGTCTTTGTCGATGCGCGGTTTTCGATAGAAGCCCTCGATGAAACCGATCGAAGAGAGCTTCATTAAATTCTGCCATCCAATCTCATTCTTTGCGAAAATAATGAGATGCGATGCTGAGTGTGCTCCCTTGGGATATTTTTTGCGCAGGCGCGTGTCTGGAGCGATGTAAAATTCTTGGCCGATAAGAGGTTTGATTCCGGCTTTACTGCAAGCGTCAGTAAACTTTACGGAACCTCCAATGGTTCCATGATCGGTGATCGCGCAGGCATGTTGCCCGAGTTCCTTGACGCGAGCGACAAGATCAGGGATTCGGATCGTCGAGTCGAGCAAGCTGAAGGCGCTATGTACGTGGCAATTTACGAATCGTTTGCTCATTTGAAATAGTGTTCGGTCATAGCAGCATATTTCTTAGCGAGCTCGATGCGACGCGCGAGAGGGAAACCTGCAAACTGAATGATGAAGTTTCCAGGTTCCCAATTGCCTTGGATAAAGTCAGGCCAATAGTGTTCACTGTTCGGATATGAATTCAATTGGTGTTGGTTGACCCATCGAACAAGATGATTATATGGAGGAGAAGAAGTTAAATGGATAAATGCCGCCTGCTCTCCCCATTGATGTTCTCCAAAATGGCTACGACCATACTCTCCTAGGATAACAAAGAAAAGTTGGCGCACGAGTTCTTGTTTTCGTGCGATGAAGACGCCGGTGTTCGCGCCGTGGAGATCGGCTGCCATAACGACTGAACCTCTGAGATGTTTCTCTATCTCAACCGTTGGATTTGTAATGAGTGCATCAGCGTCAACCCACATCACGGTTTCGTAACTGAAAAGGAGGTCGTAGACACGCGCGAACCGTTCCCATCCGATTGTCTTTTCGATTCGACCTTCATATTCTTCAGTGTAGAGATCATATCCATGAATTTGGCAATATGCTTCAAGACGCGGTAGTGTGATTTCTGCAATTGGTTCGTATTCTTTCGAGTGGAAGGTAGCGACGATGGTGCTTGGCATCTTAATCTACTGCTCCTGGCATATGTTGAAGTCTCCATTCGTGTGCTGCAAGTCCAGCTTCTTCGGCATTAGAAAAATAACCAATACGATATTGTCTTTTGTTTACTTGTGCATAGGCTAACCAAGGATTGATAGGATACTTAGAAGTATAAGAAACTCCACGATAACCTGAAGTGTTATTACTGTTTAAGTTTCGATTTTGTGCATTAAGTTCTTGAGTGACAATTCGTAAGTTGATCTTTCTATTATCTAGTTTATTTCTGTTGATATGATCTGTAAAGTATCCATCATTTACACCGAGGATAACACGATGTAATAGAACATGTTTTGTTTTATTAAAACAAATTGATGTAGCAATATAACCACGAGAATCTAATCTCCAAGAAAATTTTTCAAGTAACCACTCGTCTTCTTTGTCGATAAGAGCTTCTTTAATCGTTTTTAATGACCGTGGAGATCCACGTCGATCAAACTCGTATCCCCAAAGAGTCATCATCATTTTATTCATGATTTTGGTATTTCTTCGGGGACCATAAGGTGCATCAATCTGATTTGCTCAAAGTACAAAGCGATGACAAACTTTGCATTCATTCTCAAGCACTCATCATAATATGATTCTTGCTTGTTCATCGCATCGTTTGCGCAGGGAATGTCCGAAGGGCGACCGAGAAGATCGGCCGCGATTCGGAATTCCTCCTGCGTGACGTATCGCACTTAGTCGACGTTATGACCTACGGAAATCTTGAAATTCGATACGCCGTCTTCATCCTTTCGGAAAAGGAAAACACGCATCTTGTTATCATGGATGATACGAATCAAAATCGTTCCATGAGAGCTGTTCTGTTGAGGCTGTGACAGTGACATTGAGATTCCAGGAATTTGATGGAGTCTCACCTGCGGAAGTAAATCACTAAATGGAAATGAATCACCCTCGATATCATCTTCACTTATGCTTCCAACAACCGTGTATCCAGGATGATGAGATGCGCCGCCGCCAAGCTCAGATTCAGGGGTTTCCAATGAACTCATTCAGATGTCTCCCAAACTCGTAAACAAGCAATGCCAGGATCGAAACTCCGTTGGAGGAAAGTGACTTGTTTGTCTGCGCCGTCGCGATTTTTCACAAGACTTCCGATCATGCCATTTGTTCTATCGGCAAGGATGTACACGACATGAGCGTCTTGGTAAATCTTCAGGCAGCTTCCCATATGCTCGCCCGAAGGCTCTGCTGCCGTGTAGGCGTTGCGGTTGAGCTGCGCCGCCATCAAAATCGGAACGTCGAGGGTATCTGCAAGGTCTTTGAGCTCCTGGCTCGCCTGAGCATATTTTTCGTGAGTCCCCATCCCGGAGGGGTAGCCGAGGAGACTGAGGAGCTGGATGTAGTCGATCGCGATGTAGTCAAGCATCCCGGCCGCCTTGAGCAAGCGCCCCTGGACCGCGATCTGCGCGACGGTGTGCTGTCCGACCATCCAGGTAATGCTTGCTTGCTTGAGGTTCAGGAATGCTTCGCGGACCCGGAGCAACGAATCGAAGTCGACCGTGCGGCCTCGGTTGATGTGGTCATAAGGGATGCCTGAGTCAATAGCAAGTAATCGAACGATATTTTCTTGTTCGCTCATCTCCATCGAGACAAAGAGGCCGGCGGCGCGGCTGCCGCGCGGGTGAACAGAGAGGCCGTGAATCCAATTCATCAGGACGACGCTCTTGCCGACCCCGCTCAAAGCGGCGACGACATGCAGGCGCCCAGGACGGAAGCCGCCGGTCCAGGACATGAGGCGCTGCCAGTATGGCCCTGCGTCCAATCCAATCGTGCCGCCGGTCTCGCCGCGCTGCCGTTGCTCGAAGATCGCGACCGCCTTCACGGTTGCTTCCGGCGTTGTGAAGACGGTCTGTCGATGAGATTCCCCAACGAGCATCTTCGTCGCCGTCTCAATGGCGCCGCTGACGCTTGAAGAAAGGTTGGATTTGAGATCGTAGACATCGGCCTTCGTGCGCTCGAAGAGCGCATGGATCGCGCGACGGGTCGCCTTCTCCGTAATCTCCGTCGCAAAGCGAGGAGCGTTCGATCGGTCTTTCTCTCCGAGACGGCTGACGAGATCGACGTAAGGGGTGCCAAGGCGGCGCACGGCGATCTCGTGGAGCACGATGTCGCGGCCGACCGCCGCACCCGACGCCCAGAGATCTGACATGAGGGCGAAGAGCGTTTGATGGAGGTGAAAGCCAAAGTGGGAGGCTTTGAGCGCGGGGAATTGTGAGAAGGAACTCGTATTATGTAGGAATTCCGCGAGGACCGTTTGTTCGGCAATTTCGGAGCAGAGCGGCGGTTCTTTGAGATGATCGAGATCCGCTAAAATGCCCTCCGCGTCTATCCTCAAAATATGCGCAAGGGCATCAATACCGATTTTCCTAGTGAACGCTCCTCGCGGGATGCTTGCCAGATAGGAAACACATTGGTTGTAAAGGTCCATTTTTGCCGTGGGAGTCGAGATATTCGCACGAGCATAATTCTCAATAACGAATTCTACCGAGCAGACCGCCTTCTGCAAAGCCACGGTAAACGCATGGGGTCCTTGTTGATCGAGAAACTCATCAGGATCGCCAGGAATGACAATGAATTTCAAATTCAAAGCATTGATATTGTGAGCACGGAGCGCGATCTCTTCCATTGCTTTCCGGCCGGCCTCATCACCATCGTAGACGATGACGGCTTCGCGTATCGCGTGGTCGTAAAGCGTTTGTATGTGTTGATTGGTCAAGGATGTTCCACAGGTAGCGACGGCCGGGAAATTATTTTGTTGGGCTGCCATAACATCGAAGAAGCCTTCTACGATGATGATTTTCGACTTTTCTCTATCGGGGAGTTTTTTGGCCTGCGCAAGACCGTACATTCTGGCCGAAGGATCATAGAGAGGAGACGCGCTCGACGTGGAGACGTATTTGGGCTTTCCATCAGTGTGCCGAGCGTACCATCCCCAAACTTGGCCGCTCACCGTGAATTGCGGGATGAGAATATGTCCGCCGAAAATGTTGATCCAAGTTGTCTCATTGGGTTCCACAAAACGGAGGGCTTCGATGGGAAAATGAGTTCTCGCGAAATCGAGGGAGGGACAATAGCCGATTACGAATCGGGCGAGCGTTTCGTGAGTGAGCCCACGCTCTTCGAGGAGCCAGAACATTTGCGCGGCACTCGTGAGTAAGACCTGATGAAAAAATTGAGCCATGCCGGAAACGTAACGGTACTGCGCTTCGAGCATTGCTTCAGATTCGGTGCTCTCTCGAAGGTAAGGAGTAGCATCAAAGCCGGTTATACCAATAATGATCTCAACGGCTTCTGGTAATGTGCATTGTTGACGTTGCTGTACGAAGTCGAGAAGATCACCCTTGAGATTACATGGATGACATCCCCATTTTGAAACAATCCCGTCTTTTGGCGGTAAGACAGCGAATGAAGGAGACGTATCCTGATGAAATGGACATGATCCAATCCAACGCGAGCCTCGTTGAACCAGAGGAATCTCGCGTTGGATGAATGCGACGAGATCAGTTTTCTCTTTTAGCTCACGAACAAGGGCTGCGAGATCGCGAAAGCGCATTATTGAAGCGCACGGAGAAATAATTCTTCCGTTATGGAGCCTTCGATGAAGCCTGGATCGCGAAACGAAGGAATAGCCACAGAAAGCGATCCGTTGACGCGATTGGTGAACATCTCTTCTTGCCGCAGCGTCCTAATGGTTTCTGCTCTTTTCTGTTCGAGAATTGCATTGAGGTAAGCCAGAGGCTTTCCAGGTTCACACGCATGAAGTGCTTGCATAATGAGGTTTTCGGAGAATGTGGTGAAAATGTTAGCCATTCGAGAAAGATCAGTACGCGAGTAATCTTTAAGGAAGAAACGTGAGGTGAAAAAATCCCAAAGGCGTTGATAGGATCGCAAATCAGATAGAATCATATATTGACGCGGTGCTTCCCTTGAAAGAAGCCATTCTAAAGTGAGGATAATTTTCGATTCGGGAGAATATAAGGCGTGAGTAATGGTACTGTGGATCGTCGAGACGGTAAACCGACATACGGCTGCTTCGAGCAAGAAGAGAATATGATCTCGTTCTTCGTTCGTCTCCTTAATGTATCCCGCAAGTTGCCGTGTTTCGTAACTGACAAAGCGATACTGTGTCTTCACAAACGAAAAAGACATGAGTGACACTCCTATGAAGTTACTCTAGGATAAAAGCCTTTTCGGCCTTGTAAATCGCGAGACGTTTTCGGAATTGATTGTCCAACCATTCGTGGTCGGGACAGTGAAATTCTGCAACGAGTCCATCGCTCTTGCCTGGGGCAGGACGCAATACGCGCCCGATTCGTTGCAGCGCGCGTGTCGAGCTCTTGCCGCCGCCCGCGAGCACGAGGGCGTCAAGCGCCGGGAGGTCGAGACCTTCGTCGGCAATGGAGGTTGCGATGAGGTTGCGCAGTTCTCCCGCGCGGACACTCGCGAGCACCGTTGCGCGGCGTTCGGTACTGGAAATGCCAGAGAGGAAGACTGCTGGAAGCCCAACCTCACAGAACATACGCTCAAGGGCTTTCCCATGCGCGATGGAGACGACTAAGGTGAGGACCGAACGATTTGCTGAGAGCCATCTCCTGACGATATCGACAATCTGGCAATGAAATGCAGTGTTCTGAACATAGAAATGCCGGTAGACGCTGTGCCAATTCCTAGGTCCCTGATATGCCCAACCGCTTGGATGCTCTGCCATGAGATACGTCTTGATACGCGGCGGCACAAGGTAGCCCAGAGCTACCATATCGGTCATTGAGAGATTGACAATTCGAGGACCGCATACTGCCTCGATGAGCAAGTCAGCGCCGTCATCGCGCCAGTCCGTCGCAGAGAGGCCGTAGCGGTAGCGCGCATTGACGCATTGCTCCATTACGTCTTGACATGTCCGGGCGGCGACGTGCTGAACCTCGTCGGCGATCACGACCTCGGCACCCTTGAGCACCTGTTCGATGGTTTCGCGATGGAATGCGGCGCCGGTCACGTTCTCCTTTTCTGACCCTTCTTCATCGAGTTCCGCCTTGAGGCCGAGGCCCGCGCAGATCGACTGAACCGTCGCGACCGTGATGAGGTTCGGCTCAAAAACGCCGTCGCCGATCTGGCCGACGTTTGACTCTCCGTAGAACAAGAGGTCACGGAAGTTCCCGATCGCCTGGTAAAGGAGGTCCTTTCTCGTAACAAGGAAGAGCGCCGGCCGCGCAAGCAGTGACATGATCGCGCACCCGACACGCGTCTTGCCGCTTCCGGTTGGCATTCGGATCGTCCCCATCTCGGAGGTGACGGCCGTGAGCACGGCTTCCCGTTGATACGGGCGCAGCTCCTCAATCGCTCGCAGCGGGTTCCGGTGCATTTGGTCAAGGAAGACCCGCTGGTCGACAATTTCGTAATCGACTGAACAGGCCCGTAACGAGCGGAGCATCCTCGGGAGCAGTCCGGTCGGGAAACGGTGTGTTTTTTCAGTAAAAAGATACTTGCGACCGTCCCAATTTGCAAGACGGGTGCGCTCTTGATATTCTTCTCGCGTGGTGGGTTGTCGGCGGAGCGCGGCTTTACGAACAAGGTCCGCATCCGGTACCTCATAGGAACATTCCCGCCGGAGATACGTGTGGACTTTTTCCTCAAGATTCCCAACGAGGAAAGAATGGATGTTACGGACCCTGATAACGATCATACAGAAAGTAGTTCAATCCATCGAATTCAATTTCCTCATATTCGCAGGTATGCGTAATGAAATCGAGCCATCCGTGCCAGTTCGGCGTCTCCGTGTTTGGGAAGGTTGCTTCGATACAGAGATAGTGAGGCCGAAAAAGCTCCCAATCTCCTCCTCTTAAAACTTCGCTTTCATGTCCTTCAACGTCGATCTTTAGAAAATCAATCGGTTGTAGGTTTGAAAAACCATCAAAAAGATGAGCATTACAAATGGTCTCTAGCGTTTGCGTTGGCACGATGATCTTCTCGACATCGCGCTTCTCGGAAGTGACATCTCCGACTATTTTATCAAGGGTCGACAGGCCGGTATCCTTGAAATAATAGAAGGTCTCCTCTCCGTTGTGGTCAGACAAGGCAATTTTAAGATTGATATCCCGAGGACGATGAAGCACAAGTCCAATATAGTATTCATGGATGGGCTCAATGTTGATCCCGCGCCAACCCTTATTGTAAAAGTGCTTCGTAACTGAATCGTTTTTATGGTGCCATGCTCCTACGTCAATATAGAAGCCGTTTGTTTTACCTCCAATGAGTTCATGGAGTTTCTTATCCTCGCCACGTTGAGCGTACCACATCAAAACTGCCCTCGTTTCTCCATCCTCGTCTCTTCGGTAAGAATTTCATATGATCGCAAGACCCGCGAAGTTGCTTCGTAGTTATGCCGCGATGCTTGTGCCATCTCATAGATGAAGTCTCGGATCGCCATCCGATCTTTTTGAGTTCGTTCAGTTGAAAACTTCACCACTCCCCAAAGTCCGATAAGGAACGCATTGAGCGAGGACCAATATGCGAGCTCTTCGCTCACTCCCACGAGATTATAGGTTGGTCCCAATCCATGAACAGGGATTTGAGGACAATTTACCGCCATGTTAATATCAACAATCACTTGTTTTGGATTGTTAATGATCCAATCAATGATGTTATTTACCGTGTATATCATTTTCTGTTCTTCAACTTGTACTCACCGCTCAGAATTGCGAGGCCCGTCATCGCAATAGCAAAGACATCGCACTCGTCTTCCGAAGGAAACTCAACGTGATATTTTTTATAAACGGAGAGCTTCGTATCTGATTTCGATTTTGATTTGAAATAGGAACGCATTGCCGTCGGGCTAACATCGAGGAAAGGAATGTTGAAATCCCACGCAAGGCTTTCAAGCATATGCTGAACGCGCCCGGCATCAGCGACTCCACCAGGGTAGCCGTGCGCGATGCTTTCCTTGATGATGATGTCAAGAGGAGCCATATGTTCATTGATAATTGGCCTCACCCAATAACAGATCATATGCTGAAGATATTTGACTTTGTGAAAGGTCGAGTGAAACTTCGGCATCTCAAACTTTGTCGTTCGGATAACACTTGTCTTTCCTCCAACATAGTGAACAAAACATACAGCCATGTTCACGAGGCCAGGATCAACTGCGAGAATCGTTTTGATTTCTTTGCCAGGTGCAAGCGTTGATTTATACCGAGACAAGAGCTCTTCTTCTGAGGTGTTTATGGGAAACCAATTCCCCGGTTCCTTTTTAGACATGAAGGAGACTCCGGGCTTCCGCCAATAATTCCAGGAAGGTATCGGGCTTGTCCCGCAGCGCCTCGACGAATTGCGTCTCTCCATTTCCCCGTATATCGCGATATGTGTAAATGTTTCCGCTTGGCGATTCCTTGAGCGGGCGGCCAAGTATCTCAAAAAAGCGGACGGCATCGAGCTCGTAATCAAATCCGGTAATGTAGTTGAGCCGAAGGAACGCTCGCTTGAACGCAGGCGCGAGCTTGTTCTTTCTCACATCGACACGCATGTCATGTCCAATGACAATCTTTGCATCATCTTTTTGTTTCTCGCTGCTATGAACCAGAAGACCAATCGAACGCGAATGCTGAAAAGCGTTGCCGCCTGGTTCATATTCGGGATTTCCAAATGTCACGCTTGGATCTTCACGAATATGATTTAGGATGAACATGAGAGCGTTTGCTCGGTTCGTGTAGGCGGCGATCACCGGCAGCCATTGCGCGCCGATGCGCGGAAGCTCGGCGAGACCAACACCTTCGGTCGGTGTACCGGCCCAAGAATCAAAAAGTACGACATCCGCCGGATCACTCACGAGGTACCAAGTGCGCCCTTTGTCTTTCGTCTCGAAACCCAGGGCGTACATGACCATCATCAACGCTTCTTCGGCGACGAGTGGCCGGAGGACGAGCATCGTGTCGGGAGACGTGTCGCACCCGGCGACTTGGGCGAGGGAGTTGCTGTGTGCGTGTTCCGTATCGACAATGACGATTCGCGCGCGGCGGCGCTCGGTTTCCTCGATATGGCGCTGCACCGTTCCGATCGCCATGAGCGCGAGTGCTGTTTTACCGGCGTGTTGAGGGCCAGCGATACTACAAATGCGCCCACGCGGGTAGCCGCGTACCCCGAGCGCATAGTCGAGACAAAGCGAACCGCTTGAGAGAACCTCGACGCGCCCCATATCAAGAGGATCGGGGACGCTCGATTTCTGAAAAGTAGCGGCCATGCGCGCGCGAATCGTCGCGACCCCGCCGCTTATTCCTCGCAAAGACGGAGGAGGCGGCGGGTGCGCGATCCCCGCCGCCTTGCGCTTGCCCGCCATTCCACTAATCCTCCTTGGCTATTGCCAATCAGGGATCGGGAATTGTCCAACCCACGCCGCGAGTTGATCGGGCGTGTATGAAAGAACCTGAAGCATTTGCTGGAGCTGCTGATCTGTTGCTACAGCCAGCATCTTCACTTGCCACGCACCTAGGAATCGTTTCACATTTTGGAAGTCTTGGAAGAGTGCGTAGGCTTGAAGTCTCGTCTCCACCTGCACACGGAGCGGATTGACGGGAACGCTCGACGGCGGAAGCTGAGTGATCGGAGGCGCCGCCGCGCCGGGTGCGGGCATGGGAAGAGCGGTTGACGAGGTGGTAACGGGCGCCGGGAATGACGCGGCGTGATGTGCCTGCGGCATGAAGCTCTGTTGAACGGGTGCAGCGGCAGCGGGTGTGAAAGGCGCAGGCTGCGGGAAAGCGGCGGTATGCTGTGCTGGTGGAGGGGTGAGGTTCGGCGTTCCAGGTGGTGCAGTCGGACCCGGCGGCGGCGCGAGAGGTGCGGCGGCAACCGGCGGCGCGGGAGGGACAGCGGGCTTCGCGAGGAGCGTTTTCGCGCTGGATATGTGGTCATGTGAATGCCCAGGCGTATCGACAATGTATTGGAGCTCGCTCGGCGTGAGTTGTCCCATCGTTTTTCCGAGACCCCACGGGTCAGGTTGTCCTTCGATATGCGCGACGTTGGGTTGTGTCATCGGAACTCCTAAAATGTAGCTGTTAGTGGGACCCGATGAATTCCAGAATGCAGGAACATTCGTCGGGTTCTGAGCGAAAAAAGCAGCTTGGGGATTCGTGGGGTCCGCTTCATTGGCGCGGCTTCGCCCTCTTTCCATACGGCCATCAAGCCATTTCCGCTG
>Ga0137386_10000123_pt1 | contig 35129 bp, 28 predicted proteins | sample SagtaG_4_FD_104910 | JGI IMG/M metagenome (GOLD analysis project Ga0137386, IMG submission 104910) | Vadose zone soil microbial communities from Sagehorn Ranch, Mendocino, California, USA - Sage2_R_100_16 metaG | ecosystem: Environmental > Terrestrial > Soil > Vadose zone | place: USA... | reverse complement strand
CAACCAAAGAATAATGGGCTATGATGTGCAAGGGGGATTGAGTGAGTATGTACGGATTCCGGCCGATGCAATAGCTGCGGGTAATCTCTTTGTAGTGCAAAATGATCTGCCCTCGGAATATCTAGCCCTTGCTGAGCCGCTGGCTTGCTGCGTCAACGGCCACCATCGTTCCCAGATACGCTTGAATAGCAGCGTACTCATTATGGGGTCAGGCCCTATCGGCCTGTTTCATCTTCAGCTTTCTCTCCTGGCCGGAGCACGGACCGTCATAGTAAGCGAACCCTCTGCTCCTCGCCGCGCGGTTGCCTCCACCTTTGGAGCACATATCACTGTTGATCCCACTGTCGAAGATCTTCCTTCACTGGTGTCAGAGGTTACGGGGGGTCTTGGAGTAGACTCGATCATTATCTGCATTGGTGTGCCTACGCTGGTGAATGACGCACTCAATATGGCTCGTCAGAGGGGATGCATCAATATTTTTGCGGGCATGGCTGCCAAAGGTTGGGCGGAGGTCGAGGCCAATCTCATTCACTATAAAGAGCTAGAGGTAACGGGTAGTGCCAATTCCCGGCGTGCTGACTATCAAACGGCTCTTCAGCTCATTGAGTCAGGCCGGATTAAGGTGGGACCGATGGTGACTGACCGTTTCCCTCTACGATCTGCTTGTGAAGCGCTGGACAAGGTTGCCAGTGGAGAAGGTATCAAGATAGCGGTGTTGCCTTGAGTGTGAGCAGGGCAAGAATAAGACGAGCAGGGCAAGGACAAGAGCAGGGCAAGGACAAGCCATTGCCCCTACAATGGACGAGGAGGAGTGGTACCTATGTCACAACAGCCGCAGGGAAGGCGGGTTCTGTCTCCTGGCATTGTTTCCGATCCCCAAATCAATTAATCCTCAGGTTCGCAGCCGCGAAAACTTCAAGCAATGGTTCACGGGGTTGTCTACGGCCTTTCCCGATCTACAATTCTCCCTTGAGGACATACTGGCCGAAGGGGACGGAGTTGGTGTGGGAGTAGAGGCTTTGAAGGTAACTACTCAGGTGCCCTTTTCGATCTGCGTCTGAAAGTAGACGAGTCAGTTCCTGAGTAGTTACGCATGAATGATAGACCTATCTGCTGCATAACCAAGCGCTGCTGTGCTGACATATAATAACCAGTGATTGAGGTTTATGATACGTTTGAAGCGTATCTGAAGGAAGGGACGAGATTAAGTAAGGAGATAACACATGCAGCAGACACAACCACAACAAGACAAGCCACTACAGCAGGGAGAACTACGCACGGTTGTCTGGCAGAATGGCAAAAGTACTACAGTGAGTCTGCCTGAAACATTACAAGAAGTTTTGCATGACCCACACGCACTGATCTGGCTCGATATTGTGGGCGAGTGCGGTCCCCAGCAAGCTCTCTTGCACAATGTCTTTGAACTGACCCCTATCACTCTTCAAACCATAGATGAGGAAAAGGAGCGTGCGAAATTTATCGAGCAAGAGAACTACTTTTACATGGTAGTCCACGGTATGTCGTTTGATACACAAACAGATGAGGCAGACACGCCCAAGCTCGATATCGTCTTTGGGAAGAATTTTATTCTCACCGTGCACCGCGCATCACTTCCCTGGCTTGACTCCCTGTTCGAACAGACCCAGGTAAAAAACGCTGATGCACATCTGATGAGCCGGGGGATGCCCTTCCTCTTATATGCTCTACTCGATGCCCTCGTCGATAGCTATTTTCCGGTCCTTGATGACATCGATGACATTATTGATGAATTGGAAGATGTGACGGTGAACTCTACCTCAAACGATGTCCAGCTACGTATCTTCCGTATCAAACGCTCTTTAGCACAGATGCGGCGCGTGATCAGTCCACAGGTCGAAGTCGCCAATGCGCTGGTGGGACGCACAGGGAAATTCATCCCCGCCAAAGCTGAGCCCTATTTCGCAGATGTGCATGACCACCTGCTGCGCGCATTTGAAGTGCTGGATTCCTATCGTGACTTGATGAGCGGAATGCTGGATGTGTATCTCACCACTGTTTCTAACAGGCTCAATGTGGTCATGAAGCAACTCACCATTCTAGCCACTATCTTTTTGCCCATCACCTTCATCACCGGCGTGTTTGGTCAGAACTTTGGGCATTTGCCACAGGTGGAGCATGACAATGGGTATCTCTTCTGGATCGTGCTGGCTTTCATGGGGCTTATTACTGTACTTCAAATCTGGTATTTCAAGAAGCGAGGGTGGCTCTAAGTTGCTTGGGATAATCCACTAAAAAGAGGGGGTGCTGGCGTATAGAGTATAGAGCTTTTTGTGACTCTCCCATATAGTGCTCTGTCCATCAGCAATTGAGGGGTAGGAACCTGGCGACCACAAGGGATCGCCACTACATTTCACCCATCAAATCCACGTTGACGAACCAATAGTGCAATGAAATGAATAAGAGGGATCACCCATGGGAATTACTACGACCAGTCTAACACACCTCCATGCATCGTTGTTTGATAGTGTACGCAGGATACGAGCAGAAGCGCTTGATCTGCTTGAGACAACCGACCAGATCATCACGATCTTAAATGATACTAGCCTGAAAGAGAATGATGCACAGATGCGCAAAGAGCGTGCTCTGATGATAGGCAACAAGATCATTTCTGAACACGGGCCACAAGTGCAAAAGTACTTTGAAGTGATTAATGCCCTGCTGGCACAACATCCAGAACTCAATGTCCAAAGCGGTGAAGATGTAAGTAGTGATATTACAATCATGCACGATGAATGGGAGAAAGCGCTCTGGAACTGGCCGGACACCACGCAGGGGAATCCACCCAGCAATCAGGAACTGCTGTTTCAGTTGGGTGAAGTAAAAGAGTCCATCTATACACTAGGTGTTAGGGCCCAGATACTCACATTTCCTGATCTTGTTAACCAGAGACTCCAGGATATGCACACCGGTGAACAACTCGACTTTTTTCATGAATTCTCAGACGAGTTTTATAAACCGGAGTTTCTCAAAGTAGCATGGCAATACTTGCGGGAACATCCCCACCGTATCAATGGCTTCATGACAGAGAACGGCATCATCTATCGTGCCTCATCACTCGTTCCACGTTTTTTGAGCCCAATCCTTGTTGCCGGTATTGTTGGGTCGGGTTTCCTGCTGATCTGGCTTGCCAGCGTTCTCAATTACTTTCCGCTGCCTGCGGTAGACGTCCTGTTTCGCGGGTATATAGCGCTCATGGCTGGTGGATTGGTGCACACGTTTGTAGATGTGTGGAAACAATATCATGCGAAACCAGACCACGCGACGAATATGCTTGGTAATTGGGTATTGTGGGTACATGTCAAACAAGTCACTATTGTTTCTGGTATTCTGACCCTGTGGGCAGGATTTGTTATTCTGCTTGCCATCCAGCAAATTGGGGACGCGGGAGCAGCCTTTTTCGCGGGTTATAGTATCGATAGCTTTATTGGTTTGTTTCTTGTGCGTTTCAGCGATACTGCGTCACAAAATGTTACCCGGTGGGGGTCTCAAAACGCGCCGAAGTCGACCAGGCAGCAGGTCACGGACGTTCTCGCGCAATCCGCAAAATCTAGTTCTCTCGCACATTAAGCCTGGGCCGGGGAAGGGCAAGCCATTGATAAGGCAGATTTTCTTGGAGCTGCTCTCGTTGTGGCATTCTGCAAACGATCATTTCGAATTCGTTACTTCCCAAAGAACCGTTGGGTGAATGTGGCGATAAAGCTGATTTCGATGAGCAGTCCGACAATGGCTTCAGCCGCGGCTAACATCACTAATGGGTTGTGCAGGTTCGTTTCACTGCTGAGGCTGGGGAAAAAGCCACGGCCGTGAAATGACATGATACTGAAGATTAAAGCATCCGGGGGAAAGAGTGAAAGCCCTCCAAAGACATGGTAGGTGAGTGCAAACGCGAAGATAATAATGAGATACCAAATGACACTCCGGCCTGGACGGTAGCCGTAGCCTGCAAGTAGATCGAGGAAGAGAGAGAAGAGATAAGATAAGAATTTTTTTTGTCGTCGCAAGACAACACGCTGAAGTTTCTGTGCTCGATAGGCAAAACGTGCTGCGTCTTCATTCAATCCTTGTGCTTGCAATGCAACGGCAAGCTGGCGGTTAGCACGGAGAGCTGTGCGGTAATCACCAACTTCCTTCGTTTGGTGTGCCTTGTGCTCATCCCCCAGTACTTTCACTTGTGACCAATTCACTACAGCAAGGTTGACATCACTCCAATGTATGTCAGCTGTTAAGGTAATTCCAGAGTTCTCATCCTCAAAGAGGATATTGCTTAAATTCGTGGCGGTGTCAAGATAAGCGTTTCGTAAGGAAGCTCCACCTAGATATGCCTTGAAAAGGGTGGCTCCCTCCAAATGCGCACGATAAAGATCGGCTCCTTCCAGATGTGCTCTTCCAATGTCGGCTCTTTCCAGATGAGCCCTCGCAAGGCAAGCTGCCTCCAAATGTGCACATCTAAGGCTAGCCCTTTCAAGTTGTATCTCAGACAGAATGCGTTGCTCTAAGGTTGTTTCATCCCAAGTGCTCCGATTTATCCCGCCACGTAAGCAAGCCAGCGGCAAATGGTGTAAATCTACATGACGTAAATCAGTACCGCGCAGATCTAGCCCTGGGCGATTACGCTGACTCTTATCGTCCCAGTCCACTGGCCCATGTCCATTTTCATGAGTTGCCAATAGCCATTCCACATCAGCACGGCTTAACTTGATATCCTTGAATGGATAAATACCTTTCTTGATATTTGGCACAATAGCTCGTCGTTCTTTCAGATACTTTTGTCGCTCGGTATCTATCTCTGGTTCAGTTCGCCAAGGCTGACCTTGCGTTATCCAATATGTCTTCCATACCTGTGGATCGTCGGTGATAGGTCGTTGAAGAGTAGCTACTTGTTTACCGCCTTGCTCACTCATTCGGGTTTCTCACTTTCTCTGGAGGCATCTGGCAAGGGTGCATCGTATTCAGGGATGGATTGAGCCATCGGGCATGGTTGCGCCTTTGAGGGACTTGACTTGCTTCTCCAATTCCTCAGTCATCTACTTCCTCAGTCCTATTGAGAAACAGAACGTCATCCTTTACGCTGTATTATATCTCAAGAAGATAGACGAAAAATTGGGGTGAACCCCTTATTCCTCATAACGATTTTATAGAAAGTAGATAGCCAATCAGAGTATAACAACATTAAGTGGTGAAGGTCAGGTGAGCTGGGCGTGATTTTCATGGTTTTTCACCCTTGACCACCATTAATGTGGCTCTAATAAGCATCAACCTAAGTGACCTAACCATGTCACCCTGAGCGCAGTGAAGGGTCTGGCTCGAGGGGCTGCGAGATCCTTCGCTGCGCTCAGGATGACAGTCCCAGCCTCTGAACAGCACAATATGGGTGTAAAGGGGGCTGCGAGATCCTTCGCTGCGCTCAGGATGACAGTCTCAGCCTCTGAACAGCACAATACGGGTGTAAAGGGGGCTGCGAGATCCTTCGCTGCGCTCAGGATGACAGGGCTGTCCTTCCTGCCTAGCTCTGGCCTACTCGAGCTCATGCGCGGCTTAGGTTGATGCGTATTGGCAAGGACAAGCCATTGCCCCTACTATGGACGGTAAGGTAGTACTTATGTTACAACAGGCGCAGGGAAGGAGGGTGCTTTCTACCGGCATTGTGTCTTTCCACCAAAATCTATTGCGGTAAGCACCGCAATGCGTTACACTAGGGCCATTCGTTGCACTGTCATGTATGGGGATGGAAGTCCGGGAATGCATTTTGTAGAAATGCTAATAGTCGGGTGAAGGTTAGATATGTAACCTGTAATTGGTTGATTTGTGGTGCATGATTGTTGTGCTGGAAAAGAGGTCGGTTGCGGATGGCTCTGCTGGAAGAACTGGCACCTGGGGTTCTTGTGAAAGGGCTGCTCCCTGGCGGTGCTGTGACCATCATCAGCGTTAAGCGGCATGGTTCTGTTGGGGTTGAACTTGTGTACCAGGATGCTGGGGGGAAGCTGGGCAGTGAGTTGCTCTACAGTGATAGCATAGGGCATCTGGAGATTGCACCCGCAGGCTTGCCGTGGAGCTTTGATGCTGATGGGGCGCTGTTTCGCCTCACCTCCGAGGCGTATCGTATCCGGCTTGCCTACCTGTTCGATCCTTTGATTGCCGTGCATACGTCGCTGATCGAGCCGCTGCCACACCAGATTACCGCCGTCTATGAGACCATGCTTACTAAACAGCCGCTGCGTTACCTGCTTGCCGATGATCCTGGGGCAGGGAAAACCATCATGACCGGGCTACTTATCAAAGAACTGATGATACGCGGTGACCTGCGCCGCTGCCTGATTGTCGCTCCCGGCAACCTCGTGGAACAATGGCAGGATGAACTCAACCAGCGCTTTCACATCGTTTTTGACATCCTCACGAACGACCGCCTCGAGGCTTCAGCTACCGGTAATGCCTTTGCCGAAATGCCGCTGTGTATCGCCCGCCTCGACAAATTGTCGCGCAACGAACAGGTCCAGGACAGACTGCGGCAGACGGAGTGGGACCTGGTTGTCGTTGACGAGGCGCACAAGATGTCGGCCACCTTCTATGGAGGGGAAAGCAGGTATACCAAACGGTACCAGCTTGGGGAGTTGCTGGGGAAGGTCACGCGCCACCTGGTGCTGCTCACCGCGACACCACACAACGGCAAAGAGGAGGATTTCCAACTCTTCCTGCGCCTGCTGGATGCTGACCGCTTTGAGGGTAAGTTTCGCGACGGCGTTCACAAGGTTGATGTCTCCGACCTGATGCGTCACTTTGTCAAAGAACAGCTCTACACATTTGAGGGCACACCACTCTTTCCTGAACGCCTGGCTTACACGGTCAACTACCAGCTTTCGGGGCTGGAAGAGACGCTCTATCAAGAAGTGACCGACTACGTGCGCTAGGAGTTCAACCGGGCTGATACACTGGACACCGGACGCAGGGGAACAATAGGCTTCGCCTTGACCACCCTACAGCGCCGTCTCGCCTCTTCACCAGAAGCTATCTATCAATCGTTGAGGCGTAGAAGAGAGCGGCTTGAACGCCGGCTGCACGAGGCAGAGCAGGCCCAGCAAAATGCTGATGGGTGGGGACCTGGCGACCGCAAGGGATCGCCACTACATTTCACTCATCAAAACCAGATGGACGGAATACTAGCGGGTTTACCCTCACTGTCAGAAGATGAACTCGATGACCTGGACGACGCTCCCGGTGCAGAGCTCGAGGAGGCAGAAGAGCGGATCGTCGACCAGGCTTCGGCGGCCCGCAGCATCACCGAACTCGAAGTCGAGATCGCGATGCTCGTCCGCTTAGAAGCGCTGGCGCTGCAAGTGCGGCGAAGCGGTACCGACCGCAAGTGGGAGGGATTGGCGAGCCTGCTCCAGAATAATGCAGAGATGTTTGATGCACAGCGGGACCGGCGCAAACTGGTTGTTTTCACCGAACACCGCGATACGCTCAACTACCTGGCGGAACGTATTCGCACTATGCTCGGACGAGATGAGGCTGTGGTCACTATTCATGGTGGGTTGAGCAGAGAGGAGCGGGCAAGGGCGCAGGCTTCCTTTACGCAGGAGAAGGACGTGCAGGTGCTGGTAGCAACGGATGCCGCAGGTGAGGGTATCAACCTGCAACGCGCACACCTGATGGTCAACTATGACCTGCCCTGGAACCCCAACCGGCTGGAGCAGCGTTTCGGGCGTATCCACCGCATCGGACAGACGGAGGTGTGTCACCTCTGGAACCTGGTTGCCGCAGAGACCCGCGAGGGCGAGGTTTTCCATACCTTGCTCAGAAAGCTGGAGGAGGAGCGTGAGGCATTAGGCGGGCAGGTCTTTGATGTGCTGGGGAAGGTCTTATTTGATCATCGCCCCTTGCGTGAGCTCATCGTGGAAGCCATTCGCTATGGCGATCGCCCCGATGTGCGTGCGAAGCTGAGCCACGTCGTTGACCAGGCGCTCGACCGTGAACACCTGCAGGAACTGCTCGAAGAACGCGCCCTCGCCCACGAGGTAATGGACGTGGTGCGGGTGCGCCAGATCCGCGAAGAAATGGAGCGGGCAGCCGCCCGCCGCTTGCAGCCGCACTTCATCGCCTCGTTTTTCTTAGAGGCACTCAAGCGCAGCGGCGGAAAATATTATGAGCGCGAACCGCAGCGCTATGAAATCACATTTGTGCCCCCTGCAATTCGCAATCGCAGCCCTCGCAGCGATGCAAGGGCAACCATCCTGCGCCAGTATGAACGGGTCGTCTTCGAGAAAGAGCGGATTACCGTCCAGGGCAAACCCTATGCCACCCTCATCTGCCCCGGTCATCCCCTGCTCGATGTGACCATTGACATGGTTCTGGAACAACACCGGAACCTTCTCACCCAGGGCACGATGCTGGTTGATTCCGGAGACATGGGTGAAGACATCCGAGTACTCTTCTATCTTGAACATACCATTCAGGATGGAAGTCTCGACAACACAGGCAAACGGCGCGAGGTCTCACGCCAGCTCCAGTTCATCGAGATTGACGAGCAGGGAAACGTCCACGCGGCAGGCTACGCGCCCTTCCTTGACTACAGACCATTGGGCGAAGAGGAACAGTTCGTAGTGGGCCTGGCCTCCGCAAGGGAGGCCACTACATTTCGTGCGTCGCAACAGGACATCCCGGAACGTCAGGTATCCGATACGTTTCTCGATAAGATATTAGCGGCGGCTCCATGGATTAAGGGGGATCTGGAAGAGCAGGCACGGAGCTATGCTATCACCGAGTTGGTGCCGCGCCACCTGGGAGAGGTCCGGCAGCGGCGGGAAGAGCAGATCGATAAAACTAGCGCCGCCGTCAATGATCGGCTGACCACAGAGATCAGTTACTGGAACAACCGCGCCGCCATCCTCAAGGCTCAGGAGGCGGCAGGCAGAACCAACGCTCGCCTGAACTCACAGATTGCTCGCCAGAGGGCCGAAGAATTGCTGGCACGCCTGGAGCGACGCCTGAGCGAATTAGAGCAGGAGCGCAAACTTTCGCCCCTGCCGCCCGTCGTGGTAGGCGGCGTCCTCGTCATCCCACAAGGACTGCTGAACAGGCTCACAGGACAAAGCGACATTCCCAATATAGAGCAGTTTGCCCACGAGACCGCACGTGTCGAGCGCATAGCAATGGAGGCCGTGATGCAGGCCGAGCGGCTGCTTGGCTACATTCCACGCGATGTCAGCGCCGATAAATGTGGCTATGATATCGAATCGCGTATCCCAGGCACAGGCAAATTGCGTTTCATCGAAGTCAAGGGGCGCGTCAAAGGAGCCGATACTATTACTGTGACCAAAAATGAGATTCTGACTGCGTTGAACAAACCCGATGATCTCTTCCTGGCAATTGTGGAAGTGGATGGTGATGAGACGACGATGCATTATATCGCAAAGCCGTTCCAGCGCGAACCCGATTTCGGCGCGACGAGCGTCAACTATGACCTGGAGAAGCTACGCAACAAAGGAGTTGTCCCTGTATGACTTATCGTAAAAAATTGATTGAGGTCGCCTTGCCCCTCGATGCTATCAACAAAGCCTCTACGCGTGAAAAGTCCATTCGTCATGGTCATCCCTCGACGCTGCACCTCTGGTGGTCACGTAAACCACTAGCAACATGCCGGGCTGTTCTCTTCGCCTCACTGGTTGATGACCCTTCAGAACATCCAAAAGAATTTCCGACAGAACAGGCTCAGGAACAGGAACGTTTACGTTTATTTCGGCTGATGGAAGCACTCATAACCTGGGAGAACTCCAACAATCAGGAGGTACTGGCACTAGCGCGGGCCGAGATTCACAAATCAACCGGAGGTAACCCACCTGCTTTGAACGATCCTTTTTGTGGTGGAGGCTCTATTCCCTTGGAAGCACAAAGACTCGGCATAGTGGCATATGCTGGAGATCTCAATCCCGTTGCTGTGCTGATTACAAAGGCTTTGGTGGAAATTCCACCAAAGTTCGCCGGACAAGCACCGGTTAATCCAGACACGAAGTCATCGCTGATGGGGCATGACTGGCAAGGCGCACAGGGACTCGCTGAAGATATTCGCTACTACGGCAAATGGATGCGCGATGTGGCAGAGAAACGCATTGGATATCTTTATCCCAAAGTGACACTAGCAAAGGAATATGGCGGCAGCGAAGCAACAGTAATCGCCTGGTTGTGGGTGCGTACTGTAACCTGCCCCAATCCTGCCTGTGGAGCGCAAATGCCACTTACAAGTAAATGGTGGCTCTCAAAAAAGAAAGGCAAAGAGGCATGGGTAGAACCAAACGTAGATCATGCCACTACACCTCCCACTATTCGTTTTACCGTGGTAACGGGCAAAGGCAAGCCCCAAGAAGGAACCGTGAATCGACAAGGGGCAAGGTGTGTAGCATGCGGCACATCCGTAGACTTCGACCATAGCCGCAGCGAGGGCAAAGCTGGGCGCATGGGAGTACAACTCATAGCAATTGTTGCTGAAGGAAAACATGGACGTGCCTATCTCTCTCCAGATGAGAAACAAGCTACTACTGCTGTGCAGCCGATACCCCTAGGAGTGCCCGAGACTTATCTACCTGAGCAAGCGCTTAGCTTTCGTGTGCAACTATATGGCATGGTAAAACATCGTGATCTTTTCACTTCACGCCAACTCGTAGCCCTCACTACCTTCTGTGACCTTGTGCAGGAAACCAAATCAAAGGTGTTGAATGATGCCAAAATTGCCGGCTTAACTGTAGATAATATCTCTTTCAATGGTGGTGGCTCTGGAGCAAATGCGTATGCTGATGCGGTGGCGATGTATTTAGCAATTGCCCTTGATAAAGGTGCCGATTACTGGTCGTCTATTTGTTCATGGCATTCTGGTAGAGATACCATTCGTAACACATTTGCTCGTCAGGCTATTCCTATGGTGTGGGATTTTGCTGAAGCAAACCCCTTCAGTGAATCTACAGGTAATTTTCAGGGAGCAATTGATTGGGTAGCCGAGGTTATCGCGGTATCTTCTTGCAATACTCCTGGAGAGGCAACACAACGTGATGCTACCACAACCATCAATGGGGCTGAGCATCCACTAATTTCTACCGATCCACCCTACTATGACAACATTGGCTATGCCGATTTAAGTGATTTCTTCTATGTCTGGCTGCGCCGCTCACTCATTAGTATCTATCCTGATCTGTTCAAGACGATGCTTGTTCCTAAAGCCAGGAGTTAATAGCAACCCCTTATCGTTTTGAGGGTAGTAAAAGCAGAGCACAAGAGTTCTTCGAGACAGGACTAGAGAGAGCTTTTGAACAAATGCGAGTCACTCAGAATCCTGACTATCCGCTTACTGTATATTACGCTTTCAAACAGGCTGAATCTGAAGCGGAGAGAGATGAAGGGGATGAAGTAAGCAAGAACGGGAACGGCATCAAAGTAACAGCCTCAACTGGATGGGAGACAATGTTGGAAGGGCTGATTCGCTCTGGCTTTACGATTACAGGGACATGGCCCATACGTACAGAAATGGTTAATCGTAGTGTGGGTCTGGGAACTAATGCACTCGCCTCCTCCATTGTCCTTGTTTGTCGCCCACGCCCGGTTGATGCACCAATAGCCTCGCGTCGCCAGTTTTTGAACACACTTCGAGCAGAGTTGGCACCGGCACTCAAAAACCTGCAACGCGCTAGTATTGCTCCGGTGGATCTTGCGCAAGCTAGCATTGGCCCTGGTATGGAGATCTATTCTCGGTATAGCAAGGTCGTCGAGTCGGATGGGACAACACTGCGTATACGCACGGCTCTGCAATTGATTAACCGCGCACTCGACGAGGCGCTGGCGGAGCAGGAAGGTGAGTATGACGCGGAGACGCGCTGGGCGGTTGCCTGGTTTGAACAATATGCGATGGAAGCGGGAGGATATGGCGTTGCTGAAACGCTCTCGAAGGCCAAGAACACATCGGTACAGAGCCTGGTCGATGCTGGGTTTTTAGAGGCGAAGGCGGGGAAGGTGCGTTTGCTGAAACGTGAAGAACTGGCGGATAACTGGAATCCGAAGACGGCGCGGCTGACGGTGTGGGAGGTGATGCAACGTATGATTTTCGCGCTGCTCAGTGGGAAAGGTGAGGTAGGCGCGGGTGATATCTTGCGCCAGGCGAGTGCGCAGGGTGAGGTTGCGAGAGATCTGACCTACAGGCTGTTTACGGTGTGCGAGCGTAAGGGGTGGGCGCAGGAGGCGCTGGCGTATAATAGTCTGGTGACGTCGTGGTCGGAGATTAGCAGGTTGGCGCATAGGGAGGCGAGTGATAGTGGGTTGTGGGAGGGGGCGTATTTGGGATAGGAGGCTCTATGTTAACAAACGAACAGTTTGAGGAGTTACTTACTCTCGAAAATGAAATTCCAGAAGTTGAGTTTAAGGGGCCGGGACCACGAAGTAACTCATATCATCTTGCCAAAATTGCCAGAGCAGTAATGGGCATGGCAAACAGACGTGATGGAGGAACTGTTATTATCGGGGTAGAGGAAACAAATAGCATGCTCAATCCCATCGGTTTATCTCAACTTGATGCTGCTACGTGGAGAAACAACGATCGCATTATTGATGCTCTTGCTAGTTATATGACTCCACCTGCGAGTTTCACCCGGAGCATTCGAGAGTTTCAAGGGAAAGAGTTTGTTGTTTTAGAGATTCAAGAATTTGCCGAAATTCCAATAATCTGTAAAAAGAATTTCCAGCGTGACCATCAATCGGGACATCCCGACGTTGTATTACGAGATGGGGCATGCTATATCCGAAGTAGGCATAAGCCAGAAACAGTAGAAGCTACATCATCTACAGAACATATGCGAGACTTGCTCGATCTCGCAATTGAAAAAGGTGTACGCAAATTCGTTACCCAGGCGCAAAGTGCAGGGATGAGCCTCTCTGAAATTGCCCAATCTGATGGTGCCGAACTGTTTAACAAACAACTTTCTGAAGATAGTAGCAGTCCACTACTGGAAAAAATTTTGTCTCGTGGCTATTGGAAAGCAATTATCCGTCCGGAGAAGTTTTCATCTGACAAAATTGCCTATAATGCTTTATTCCCTCTTGTTCAGAACACCGCAGTAGATATTTTTGGAGGTGGCTTCCCCAACGTAGTGCTGGAAATTCCTATTTCAAGAGGAACTAACCGCGTTGGTCAAGAAATTGAGGCAGGTCATTTTCTTGAAGTATGGTACCTATACCAAAGTGGTCAATTCATCCATTATGCCGATATACTTGATGATTGGATAAATTTGTCGGATCAGATACGTATGCCTACTAGATGGGAACCAGGAAAACTGCTTGCCATTGAGGAGGTTATACGTCAGTTTACTGGCATTTTTGTATTTGCCTCACGTTTGGCTCTCACTTCTGCATTTACCAAGGATGTTCATGTTATTATTGATGTGCTGTTAAAATGGTTACAAGGACGGTACCTCTATATTAGTACGCCTGGAAAAGTACCACTACGACCTCGTGATGCTCAAATACCAGAATTCCGATACACTAAAAGCTTTCCAAAAGATGAGCTAATTGCCCGTCCCAAAGAACTTGCTCTCCAAGCGTCAAGAGAGGTATTTTTACGCTTCGGTTGGGATCCGGCACAAGCACTTCTTGAGAACATACAGGCAACATTCAATTTAACATAGCAAAGGACTTCATGATGGAAATTCCATTTCATTCTCAATTCGACTCCACGCACTGGGCATTGGTTATGACGCTTGAGCCACAAAATTTTGCACCCGTTTACGATGATGATAGATCTCTCCTGTATATTCAGGTTACGTTTAAACGTCCAACTTTTAATGATAAGCAACCGCAAGACCTTTATCCAGTGCTTTTAGATTTGCATGGCAAGTTACATCGTCCCAACGCTATGCAAGAAGGCGGCGCACAGTTGCTGTCACCCCTCGATCTGCCGATAAGTTTTGTAACACCTAATACCCCGCAGCTAGTCAACCTTTCATTTGCCCTTTCTGCACGTTACCTTCGACTCTTGGAAGAATACCGGGCATCACAGCAAGGACAAAATATGGTGCTACAAATGCAAATGTGGGGAGTTGTAGCTATGATGAAGCCTCGAGCTAATATGCCCGAAGTCTCTAGATACCTTGAGTCTCGTTCTGGTGAAGTTATCCGTTTTGAAAAGTTTTCCACGGAATATTACCCTCCTCAGCTCAGAATCGCACGTTCAGATTGGGTAGATCGTATACTGCCAGGTTTGGGCTATCACCATAGTGTGCTCATCGAATTGCCTTTGATACGTACCCCGAAAGTATCTGAAGTTTATGGGAAAGCAGTAGATGCCCTTGATTTGGCCCGGCAGGCCTTCACTCAGGATGATTATCGTGGAGCAATTAAACACAGTCGTGAGGTTCTTGAATATCTAGGGAAGAGTAGTTCGGATGGAAGCGGCAAGCTTACTAGCTTCTGTAAGGAACACCTGGAGCCTTTTGTCGGTGTGACAAAGTCCAATGCGGTTGAACGGTCTCTTAATGCTTTAAGAGAGGTAATAAACGCTAGTGCTCACGTAGACCCACAAAAGCCCTTTATAGTAGATCGGGCAATCGCAACGTATGTTATTGAAACGCTTGCATTGAACCTTCGATACATTTCAGCAGTCCTTGTGTAGGTAATGGCTAGAAGGGATCAATAAGTTTATGTCACTCACATCTCATCTCAAGAGTACGACAAGCCCCATTGGGCAGTTCATTCGACAGCGTTTTGCCCATACTGCTAATCTGACGAAGGATGCCAACCTCCAGCTTCGTAGTGCAACTACCCTTCGCCCAAGCGCTGGCACACCGGGTTATCCATATAGCACGCTGGGTATCGCGATCGACTACCGCATTCGCTACAGTTTTGCTATTACGCCACCACAATACCTGGTCGCCTGGAAAGGAGCGAAGTTGCTTGCTGCACGGCAGTCAGCAGGCGATTCCGATTTTACAGCAGCATGGATTGAATCCAATGGAGCACCACACCCTCTTTACCCATTGAAGCTCATAGAAGACTTTTTCGTCAGTCTTGAAACCATACTGCATACGCTACAACCTGTAGGGCAACGACTGGAGTTGAAGGCTGAGCGCAGACTGGCACGTTATTGTTATGTGTTGGCCTTGTTTGAAGAGGTATACCGTAGTGGCCTCGCTGCGCTCATACAGCGTAGCCCTTTGTTTGTGCCAAAGACGAAGCAAAATGTTGAAGAACTGCTGGATATTCCACAAGCTCCGTGGATTGAAGATCTTTGCGCGATGTCAACTTTATTCTGCGAGCGATATCAGGAGCTCTTCTCACGTCCGCACACCCTCAACCCGACATTTGCAGGCAGTCCCGATGTTGGAGGTGCAGACGCCGACATGGTGATTGACGGTTGTCTCATCGATATAAAGACTACTGTGAGGCCGAATCTGGAGGCCGAGCATCTGTATCAGCTGGCTGGCTACCTCTTGCTCGACTATACAGATCGGTATCATATCAATATGGTGGGTATTTACATGGCCCGTCAGGGATTGCTCTTCACCTGGCCCGTTTCTGAGTTTCTACGCCAATTGACAGGAAATGACACTGCAACATTATTGTCTCTTCGGCAAGCATTTCGCGCGGTGTGTCAAACGTATTGGGATACTCCTCCTCTCGCTGATGATATTGTCCGTCAGGCACAGAGAGAACTGGGACAAGCATTTCAGTCTAGAGTGGACCAGGTGCAAACTCTGCATGTGCAAGCAGTGGAAAGAGAAGCTATTCTCGAGGCCGTTTGGAAGGTGAAACGGCGTAATACGGAGTCATATGAAGAAGCATTGCGTGAGTATAACTTCATTGAAGGACTCTTGCAGAAATAATAAGACGGTAGCGACGTGGAAAGACAAAGCCATATTTCCTTGATAGAATAGGAGACATAGCACAGAGCAATCACGAGCGCGTTGGCAAAGCGCTAGAGATACTGAATACAGGGCTAAGACCCTTCGTCGAGCGAGAGATGCAGGTTGTGTATGGAGCGCGCTGGCTGCCGGAGGCGGCGGCGAACTGTTGGATAACCAGCATCCGAAGAAGACGCGCCTGACGGTATGGGAGACGTTGGTAGGGATGATATACTACTGTGGGGAACTGTACTAAAGCTTATGATAGGAGGCACCCTTAATGGCTTACCAGATGACTTTAACATTGACCGAGCAGGAATATGCGGCACTTACTGCTGAAGCAGCAAAGAACGGGAAGCAGCCTGAAGCAGTTCTGCATGACATGATACAGCGCTTACAGTCTTTTGTTCCAGAAAAACGTCCGTTGACGGAAGATGAGTTTATGGAGAGGCTCTACAGGGAAGGGAAAATCCTTAATATTCCCACGCGACGACCATTGACCCAAGAAGAAGAAGCCGAGCGTGAACGTCTCGGTCAGGTGTTTGCTGGTGGTAAACCCATGTCTGAAATGGTCATCGAAGACCGCGGGCCATATTGATGGGAAGCTACTTCCTGTGTGCTCGATCTGCGCGAAGAGGCCCTGGCTGATGAATTGATTGCACCGATCTTCGCCTGTGCTGATATTGATCTCAGCATGTTGCTACTGCTGAGGGATTAGGTGTCGAGATTCCAAACGATTATCGATAAGTCACACCTGAAGGCAAGGTTCAAATAGGGGCAATACGGCTTGACACGGTTTGGGTGATGTGAGCAGAAAAGGGCGGTTGAACCGCGCCTGAGGACGGGCGGGTGGGTCGATTTTGTGGTGGAGGATGTGCATCAGGTGACGGAAAGATCCTTCGCTGCGCTCAGGATGACAGGGGGGGATGCGAAGGATGATGCATGCTTAGGCCGATAATGAGGATGAATACAATAATCGAGATAGGTGGTGGGGTTACTGTAGGCTGATAATGACGATTCACAAAATGGTCGAGATGAGTGGTTGGGTTCCCGTTTGGCCGATAAATCGGCGGTGCGCACGATAAATCGGCGCCTACAGGTGTGTCATAGTTGTTCATAATATCCAGGATATTTTGTGTAGGTTCATAATGGGTGGTGTGCACGATACATTGGTTACCTGTTCCCCAGACAGGGTCCCAACAGAGGGTTCGCCGGCAGTGTGGATATTTCCATTAATTAGCGAATGTTCCAGTAAGATAGAGGATACGTATTATGGCTCAGAGCAATCACGAGCGAGTTGGTAAGGCGCTGGAGATATTGAATACAGGGCTGAAACCCTTTGTTGAGCGGGAGATGCTGGCGAAATATGGCACCCGCTGGCAGTATGAAGCAGTCCGGTCGCTACGTGAGCAACATTTTTCAGATGATGGACAAAATGTGCACCTGGATACGCAGGGGCTGCTGCTCATCATGTGGGATCAATGGCACGAAGTTTTCAAAAACGTGCTGGGACATGCCGAGCGGTCGCTGGTGAGCGAGTTGCGGGAGGCGCGCAATAAGTGGGCGCATCAGGAGGCATTCAGTACGGACGATGCCTACCGTACATTGGATAGCGTCCAGCGACTGCTTAGCGCTGTTTCCGCAGCATCACAGGCCGGCGAGGTTGAGCGGCAGAAACAAGAGCTGCTGCGGCTGCGTTTCGATGAACAGGCACGCAATGAGACGCGCAAGGTGGCGGTTGCTCCTATTGAAGGCAAACCAAGCATGGGTTTGCGTCCCTGGCGTGAGATCGTCACTCCACACCCTGATGTTGCCTCTGGCCGTTACCTGTTCGCCGAGTTTGCCGCCGACCTGGGGCAGGTACACCGCGGCGCCGGCTCCGACGAGTACCGCGTCCCGCGTGACTTCTTCCAGCGCACCTTCCTGACGCATGGTTTGCGCACGCTGCTGGTTAACGCCTTGCAACGGCTGGGTGGAAGTGGAGGCGATCCGGTTGTCGATCTGCAGACGAACTTCGGCGGCGGCAAAACGCACTCGCTGCTCGCGCTCTATCACCTCTTTTCCGGTGCCCCAGTGTCCGACCTGGTTGGTATCGAGCCTGTCTTACAGGCTGCAGGGCGCGGGCAAGCAGCGCCTGGGATGGAAGGGCGCGGGCAAGCAGCGCCTGGGATGGAAGGGCGCGGGCAAGCAGCGCCCCTACCATCGCAGGTTCAGCGGGCGGTGCTGGTTGGTTACGAACTCTCTCCCGGGCAGCCACGCAGCAAACCCGATGGGTGTGTCGTCAACACGCTGTGGGGAGAGTTGGCCTGGCAACTGCTGGGTAAGGACGGCTTCGCTATGGTCGCAGAGGCGGATCGACAAGGGGTCAGCCCCGGCTCCGAAATCTTGCGCGAACTCTTCACCACCGCGGCTCCCTGCCTCATCCTGATTGACGAGTGGGTAGTGTACGCACGACAGTTGTACGATGTTACAGGACTGCCCGGCGGCTCCTTTGACGCTAATTTAAGTTTTGCCCAGGCATTGACCGAGGCGGCAAAGGCAGCTCCACAAACACTGGTGGTTGCCACTATACCCGCTTCTGACACCGAGACCGGCGGTGAAGGCGGACGTGAAGCGGCGGTGCGGTTGAAAAATATCTTTGGGCGCATTGAGTCGCCCTGGCGACCTGCCGACGCGGAAGAGGGGTTCGAGATCGTGCGGCGGCGACTTTTCCAGAACATCACCGAAGCAGGGCTGTTCGTTGCACGTGATACCGTCGCCAAGGCCTTCATGGACCTGTATCGCAGCCAGCCCCAGGAGTTTCCTTCGCAGTGCCGGGAAGCGGAGTATGAACGGCGCATCAAAGCGGCCTATCCGATTCATCCAGAACTCTTTGACCGGCTCTACAATGACTGGTCCAGTATTGAGAAGTTCCAGCGCACGCGCGGCGTCCTGCGGCTGATGGCCGCCGTTGTCCATACCCTGTGGGAACGGCAGGATGCTAGCCCCCTGATCTTGCCCGCCAATGTCCCGATTGATGAAGCGACTGTGCAGTCCGAACTCACACGCTATCTCGACGACATCTGGACGCCCATCATCGAGAAGGATGTCGATGGCCCGCACTCGCTGCCACTGCGCATCGATCGCGAGAACGCCAATCTTGGCCGCTACTCCGCGTGCCGGCGCGTGGCCCGCACGATCTATCTCGGCTCGGCTCCCAATGCACACAATCCAAATCGGGGCCTTGCCGAGAGCCAGGTCAGGCTCGGCTGCGTGCAGCCGGGGGAGACGGTCGCCATTTTCGGTGATGCGCTGCGCCGCCTGTCTGATCAGTCCACCCATCTCTCCCTGGACGGGCAGCGCTACTGGTACGCCACACAGGCGACCGTGACCCGCCTGGCCCAGGACCGCGCGGCTCAGGAGGACGAGGAGAACGTGCTGGCAGAGATTGAGAAACGAGTGCGAGCTGAGCAAAATAATCGCGGTGATTTTGCCAGAGTGCATGTTTGCCCCACCTCGGGAGCCGATATCGCCGAAGATGACACCTCGGCACGCCTGGTCATCCTCAAACCCCATCTCACCCATGCCTTACACGATCAGAACAGCAAGGCCAGGGCAACCGCCAAAGAGATGCTCGACCTGCGGGGGAACACCCACCGCGGGTATCGCAATACGCTGGTCTTCCTGGCAGCTGACCGCAACCGCCTGGAGGATCTCAAGCAGGGAGTGCGTCAATTCCTGGCGTGGGATTCGATCAAGCGCGAGATCGAAAGTGAAACGCTCAACCTGGATACGTTCCAGCGCAACCAGGTCAAAATAAAGCAGGAGGAAGCAAACAAGAGCGTCGAGGCGCGTATCCCCGAAACCTACATCTGGCTGCTTGTGCCCGACCAGCCCGATCCCAGGCAGCCCGACGAGCTGCAGGAGCTGCGCTTGCAACCGCAGCCGCAGAGTTCGCTGACCGCGAACGCGAGCCGCAGGCTCAAAACTGAAGAGATGCTCATCACCCAGTATGCCGGGACGCTCTTGCGCCGGGAGATGGATCGCATTCCACTATGGCGCGGCAACCATGTGGGTGTCAAAGAGCTGGCGGATTTCTTTGCACGCTATGTCTACCTGCCGCGCCTGAAAAATAGCGAGGTGCTGCTGGCAGCTATCCGCGACGGGTTGCAATCGATGTGGTGGGAGCGTGAAACGTTTGCCTACGCGGATAGCTGGGATGCGCAGGGCAATCGCTACCTCGGGCTCAAAGCAGGACAGCAGGTGCAGGTGACCCTCAATGCAAGCAGTGTGCTGGTCAAGCCGGAGGTTGCGGCGGCACAACTCGCGGCTGAGGCGGCTACTGTGTCACCAAGACCGGCGGGTACGACGATGAGCTATAGCGGGACAACGGTGATACCAGGTTCAGCGATAGGTGAGCGCGGTGGAGCGAGTACGATAGAGCCAGCGATAGCAGTTCCTGCTTCGCCACATGTACCTGGACAGGCCAGTACGCCAGGTACACCGGCAGTTCAAGGGCCGCAGTTTCATCGTTTCTACGGTTCGGTCAAAATCAATGCGCGGATGATGGCCGGGGATGCAGGGAAGATTATGGAGGAGGTGGTCAAGCATTTGACGACGCTTTATGGAGCAAATGTGCAGGTGACGCTTGAAATCCAGGCCGATATACCGGGTGGGGTGCCGGAGGGGACGGTGAGGACGGTGACGGAGAACTGTCGGACGCTGCGGTTTGAGAGTTTTGGGTTTGAGGAGGAGTAGGCGAGGGATTTTATTAAATGGTGTGATTTCGTTCTCAACCTATGTATTAAAGTGAGTAGAACATCAGGTAGACCCCCATTAACTGGTGGATGAGTACAAAGCCACCTCGCAAGGCGCATGGGGGTCTCCGCTGTCAGAAGCAACGACACGAACCGGTTACGACCATCATCGCCTGACGGTCAGCGCAGGGCACTCCTGTTAGGTCAGGAGATCAAGATATGGATCTCCCCAGAGGAGATCGGGTCCGGGTTAGTTCTGAGGGAGTTGCCCGCCGCTCCGAGACCGCCAGAAAGACAAAGAGAGAGCCGCACAAGGCGGCTCTCTCCGCGGTTTGCCCTTCGACGGTCGGACTACGGATCGATATTCCCGAAGGAGAAGGTCAGGACGTCGGTGCCCGGAGGCTGCTGGATGTGCAGCACGACATTCGTGTACGTGAGAGACGTGAGGCGTACTGTCCAGTTCCCGTTCGGGCATTCGGTCTTCGCGCTCGGCGGTGTCGGTGGCGGAATGTTCGGCGAGAAGGTGATCTGGCCGTTGTGAGGCGTGATCGTCTGTGTTGGGCCCGTCACGTTCTGCGTAACACTGGGCTGACCCGGTACAACGTTTCCACCGTGGTTCACACACTCATACGTAGCTGTCACCGAGTCGGCCGTCAGGAACGCGGCAGTCGGACCGTTCCCCAGTCCGGCCGCCTTCCCGCTGCAGGTCAGACCCGTGCTAACGGACTTTGTGCACGTGGGAGTGCCGATGAAGTGGGGACTTTGGGCGAAGGCTGCCAGAGAGAACCCGACGATCAGGAACAGCGCGAGCAACAGAGCAATACCGTACTTTAATGGACGCATGGGTAATCTCCTTTCGAAGTTCAATGCAAACAAATACAGTCAAAGGGGACGCACACGACTGACTACTACATGCACTCCGAAGTTTCTATCTAAAGGGGACGATTCTCTGCACTCCGAGGCTCCTACTCAAAGAGGATTGCGAGCAGTACAGCCCAAGGCATTCTCGACCAAAGACCCGAGGGGATTATGAACAGCCCAACCCAAATATAACAGTACCATATACATGTGTTTTTGTCAAGCTTTTTTTCGACTTTTCCAAGCATTATTATTGCGATATAGATAGAAATGCGGGTCGTGTTTTATAAGTAGAAATGCGGGTCGTGTTTTTGTTAAGCTTATTTCGTCTTTTGATGGCTGTTACAAAGAGGCTCATTTTATTCCCGACTTTGCAATAGCCATGTTCCCTCTCCACCAATTAGTGCGGTTCTACCCATTACGTTCGGGCCGATTAAAAAGATCTGATGAAGATTCAAGAGTTCATTACGCGGTACCGGTACCAGATGGGAAATTTCCTCATCGTAAATAACTCAGCAGATCGGATACGTAGGCTCTTAGCGGAACCAAGCAACCAACGGTGGATTATGGAGAACCTTTCAGCTGGATCAGTGCTGCTGTCTCAAAGACTTCATCGTCAGTCTCGAAAAGGGCCGCTCCATTCCAGGGGACGAAATCGACATCGTTGTTGCGCCAGTAGTGGGCGAGCCCACAGGATGCTAGCGGAACAACCTGTTCGAAATTTCCTTTGTGGCCAAACTTGCTCTGAATCGGGGAGGGCGTGCCCACGACCTCTCACAGGTAGGTTTTTCGTGAAACCCCTTGGGAAGGTGTTCAGTTGGGTAGAAGCGGGAGACGTGTGCCTCCTGTCGCGGGAGAGGAAGAGGGCACGGCGGGCGACCATAAAGGCTCTCCCAGCCGCTCTCCACCGCCCTCGCCCCTACGTGTTGGCGAGCACGTTTCCAACAAACCTACCCGTGTAAGCCCCACAAGGGGCGCCACACTATACGTATCCCCCAGACAGGGCACCCACAAGGGGCCCCACACCACACCGCTCTACCCCTGCCCCTACGCGAAGCCCGGTACGCGAACCCCGGCACAGTGCGTTCTGCCGACTCACATACCTACCCCTGAAAGTTTGACAGGGGTGGGTCAGGTAGGAAGCAGGCCTGAGCGCGTTGTGACCAATACGACTGCACATTGGCACCACAATACACCTGCTCATACACTGTGGCCGGACCGGAACAGGCATCACAAAGCTCTCTGTTGGCTCTTCCGCTAGTTTGGTGAATCGGCTTGCTTGCTTTGTTAAAGTCTTTCATACTATCTTACTGGCTACCTTGAGCTTTGAGCCATGACATCAACCCACAGCTTTATGCAAACCTCCTCGAACATGGTAAGGAGACTCCCATCGAGAAGAGTCAGATGAAAAACAGGACGTTTCCAGATGTCGGTGTGAGAGACGGGAAGTCCGACCGAGAGAGGACGCAAGGGAACGATCTCAAAGGGACCTGAAGGAGCGGCCTGAGTCTCCCTGCTGTGCTATAATGCAGTGGCTCTGTGTGAACGTTTTAGTTTTCCCTGAAGCCAGGCTTCGTTGAAGGTCTCCGCCCTTGTCGTAATCTGGAAGGAGAGCAGCTTGATGATCAGCAAAAATACCAACATACTCATTTCAGGAGCGAGTATTGCTGGGCCGACCCTGGCGTATTGGCTCAAGCGTTATGGGTTCACCCCAACCGTGATCGAGCGTGCGCCACAACTGCGAGAAGGCGGGTACCCGGTCGACGTTCGACATGAGGCCGTGCAGGTTGCCAAGCTCATGGGGATCTGGTCGCATCTGCAACAAGAGAAGACGAACTTTGGGGAGATCTCGTTTGTCAACGAACGCCATCAGCGCATCTTCCGAGTCAACCTGCAACCTTTGCGCAAGGCCTTCGACCCAAGCACTGTAGAGATCATGCGGGGCGATCTGGCCAAGACGCTCTACGAGCTCACGAAGGACGAGGTGGAGTACTGCTTCGGGGACTCCATCCAAGCGCTCAAGCAGGACGAGGAAGGCGTCGATGTGACCTTTGAGCGGGGCGGCTCCCGCCGCTTCGACCTGCTGGTGGGTGCGGACGGGTTGCATTCGATCGTGCGCACCCTGGAGTTTGGAGACGAAGCGCAATTTGAGCGCTATTTCGGCTATCAGGTCGGGGTCTTCACCACAGACAACTATCTGGGACTCGGCGAGACCTCCATGCAGATGTACAATGTCCCTGGAAAAGTGGTCGCGGTACGCAATGCAAGAGGAAACCAGGCACTGGCCGCGTATTTCCTGTTCAAGCAACCCACCAAGTTACGCTACGATCACCATGATGTGGAGCTGCAAAAGCAACTGCTCGCTGATGTGTTTGCCAGCGAAGCCTGGGAAGTACCCAGACTCCTTGAGAAAATGCAAACGGCCCCTGACTTGTATTTTGATGCGGTGAGCCAGATTCGGATGGAGACCTGGTCTCACGGACGAGCGGTGCTGCTGGGAGACGCCGGCTCTTGCCCGGCACTGCTCTCTGGGCAAGGGTCGACTCTGGCCATGATGGGAGCCTATATCCTGGCGGGAGAACTGAAAGTGGCGCTGGGCGATCATCAGCGAGCGTTTCATCAGTACGAACAGGCCTTCAGGCCTGTGGTCACAGAGGAGCAAAAAAAGGCTGGATCAGGTGCCAAGTTTCTTGTTCCCGGAACGCGTTTGGGCCTCTCGGTGCGAAATCACCTGGGCCCGCTGTTGCTCCCGCCTGCGCTGGTGGCATCAGAGCTCTGGGGGGGATTGCTCCCCATGCTCTACTCAAGGCCCAGCAGGTTAAAGGACTATGGGAATGTGCTCCCGCCGTCTTAACAAAGGCGTGCCACTATGGGATCTGCGTTGAGGTGATGTCCTCTGGATATCGTAGCTCTCTGTTTCAGCCCCAACTTGCACCACCTTTTTGAAGCATATGCAAGTCGTTTTGATCAGGTTATGGGTAAAATTTCACGTATCAAGCAAGCCGATTCACCAAACTAGCGGAAGAGCCCCGTTTTGAGTATCAAGTGGGTCCTAGTCATGTTGTTAAAAACACTTGAACGCCAAAGCAGATACCGGGGACATTATACCTTTTCCACATTGCACTACTCGACCAGAAATATCTCTGAGCTTTCTGTCACAATGGCCTGTGGACGGTAACGCTGTCCTTGTAAGCGCATATCAAGTGCGCGAATGCGCATGCCGGAATAGGCCTTTTTTAACTGGGGGAAACGCTCTTGGGGTGCGACAATGCGGACTTGGGCGTCACGCCACTTCACCAGCAGTTTCCAATAATAATCTTTTGACTCGATCGTTATGATCTCACCTTCGAAGCCCAAGGCCGCATTCTGTAAGGCTGTAGAGAGGTTGGGGTGCTTTGCCTGCCAGGTCCAGAAGGGTTTGCACCAGGGACGGAATTCGCATACTGTACACACTTCGCCAGGAGTGGCAAGTTGTTCGGCTGGAATATCTTCTTGCAACTGCTTGATAAGCAGGCGCGCTTCATTGGCAACGCGCTGGCATAGCACAGGATCAACTGATACCCTGTGCATTGTTCCTGTTAGGGGATAGACAACCGCAGCCTCAGCAGGCCATTCTCCAAACATTTCGTACCACAAGAGGGCATACAACTGGAGTTGACGCTCATATTGTTCCAGGAGATCATCACGCAGGCCAGTTTTATAATCAAGCAGGCGTAGAACTCTACTCGAAAGACAGCGACATCACCTCACAGACGATATGCAAAAAAGGCATACCGAAGACGTCTAGCTAATCAGGAGAGTTGGCATGCTTGAAAGAGAAGGTAGATCAGGATATGGAAAACATACTTACCACTACGAACACCGTTATCGCGATTATTGTCGGGTGCATTAGTATCATTGGTTCAATAGCAGGTGTCCTTGGGAAAAGAAGCTCGGCATTGAGAAGGAGCCAGGCGGCGCCTCTGCCTGTGCAGGTGGAGGTTCAGGAGAAATGGAGCGGGTTCTCCCTCATTTGGAGGATCTGGCTTGGAGTCTTTGCTGGTGTCTTTGGCACGGTGGTATGTACCGCGGCGGCCGATATCTTGATAAGTATAGGTCTCTCAGTCTACTACAGTACCCAGCAAATCGACATACAACCTGATTTCTTAAACTCGACAGTACTGATCATTGCAGCCATTTTCGGGATCATGTGTGGTATTACTGGAGGGGTCAATGCAGCAACAGGCCGTGAGACCGTCTATACCTACAGGCAGTGGTAAGTTGTAACTGTTCAGGTAGGGCTGAGTGATCTGATAGAAAAAGGGTATTGGGCCTGTATCAAAGAGGAGGCAGAGTTGCAGGTGGGGCTAAGGTCGAGGTCTGTGAACTTGCTGCTGAAGGGGTGGTTCCTCTGCCTGCTGCCGATGAGCTTGACGCCGTGAAGTGCGAAGGCGTGACAGCCAGCTGATGAGGCGAGAAAGACTCCAGATGATGCCGGCACAAAGGGCAAGCCCTAGAAGTAGAAGTTCTGGTATCTGAAAGGGACTGTCTATCTGCTGACTATCGTAGAGGCAATAGAGGAGGAAGGCGGCTATCAGCGCATAGAGGAGTGAACTTCTCAGTAGCTTCCACAAGATGGCGAATGTCTCTTTCGCCTTCGGCCTGGTCGAGGCCTCTTTCATTTCCTGATACAGCCCTAAGGCACTACGCCCAATGATGATAGCCGGCATAAGGAGCAGGTAGGGTATCCAGAATGGAGTGTCGAAAAAAAGGAGGCCAAAGACGAACAAGAAGAAGAGCATGCCTGCGAGGAGCACCACTTCAGTTATTTTGTCCTCAAGAGCATCTCGTGTAAAAGCCAGCGTTCGCTTCAGCCTCTCCGAAGTCAATTGGTCCTTGAGATGTTGGAGGGACTGTTTTACCTCTTCCATTCTCTGCGGCCTCTTGCTGGCATCTGGCTCTAACATCTGGGTGATAAGCGTTTGCAGTTTCTTTGGAATGGTGACACCTGGCGGCATGCCCTCCACCTGAATATCCAGGGGCTCTTTTCCTGTAAGTAGTGTCTGCAAAGTCGCGCCGAGACCATAGATATCCGTCTGCATTGTGCTTTGCGCCTTGCCATATTGCTCAGGGGCGGCGTAGCCAGGAGAGCCAAGCGGGCCTGTGTCCTTTGCCTGCTCCGGTCGATACTGGCGGGCAATCCCAAAATCGATGAGGTAGAGGCGTCCCTCACGATTCATCATAATATTGGCAGGTTTGACATCCCGAAAGATAATCGCAGGACTGCGCGTATGCAAATACTGCAATACTTTGCAAAGGGCGATCCCGATCGCAAGCACCTTTGCCACCGGAAAGCGTCCATGCCGTATCTTCACCAGCAGTTCGTCCAGCGTCTCTCCCTCAATATAATCCATGACCACATACCAATTCTCGGGGTCGGTAAAATGGTCATAGATGAGTGGCAAGTGCTCATGCCTCAGCCTGGAAAGATACATGATCTCACGATTATACGAATCGGTCACCTCGATCATTTCCTGGGGACTGAGTTGAGACAGGGTGATCTGTTTGATCGCGACCACTTTTCTCCGGTCGAGGTCTTGCGCTTTATAGACCGTGGCGAACCCACCCTGACCGATCTCGCTGAGAATACGGTAGCGGTCGGCGAGTAAGGAACCCGGATGCAGTGCTCCCATCGATGATGACATAGTAGACCGCGATTCTCTTGCTTTTGACAATTCTACTATGATTGTAGGCGTGTATTGTGGTGGTGTCAAGCAAAAGCAGTGGGCATGGTCGCCTCCGGCGACCGGAAAGATTTTTTACAGGTTTTGCGCATGGTGCATTTCCGCAGGAAATGCACCATGCGCAAAACCTGTAAAAGAGATGCGGCAGAGGCTCTGCCTCTACCCCACGGTTCTCAAAGGAGGTCTGTATGCAGCAACGAGCCTGGCGGTTGCGCACGATTGGCCAGCGCCATGGGGAACACAGCAAATGCACAGCACAGAGCGGGAATGGCCATCACCCAGTTGATGCCCAGGGCTGGAATGAGGAGACCCATTGCTGCCGGAATAATCATCGAGGTCGCATTGGTGCTGATGATCAGAATACTGCTGACCGGGCCAATGGCGTGCACAAAACGGCGTGAGGTGATGGCCATTATACCGGGTTCGAGTGGCCCATAAAAACAGCCCACCAGCGCGCTTGCAACGTAGGAGACGAGTACCTGGCCGGAAAACATGGCCACGACGATGCCACACAAAACGCCCCCACAGAGGGCTGCATAGAGCAGGGACGCCTCACTCATCCAGCCACGCCTGAGCACCTGCGCTCCAAAGAGCCGCCCAGCCGTCAGGCCTAGAAAGAAAGCGGTCGCTACTGGGGCTGCTTGTGCCAGGGAAATCCCGGCGCTCTGGCTGACCGCTGTGACGATCCAGTTGCCAAAGCCGATCTCCGCGGCTGCAAAGATGCTTACCTGGAAAACCATCAACCAGAGGAATCTCTGTCTGAGCACATCGTGCAGTTCTCTGTTCGCTGCTCGCTTTTGCTGCATATTCTTTGGTTGGCGTGCCAGTTCGGGGAGCTGCTGCAAAAGAAGCAACAGGATGGTGATGGCGGCAACGCCCACGCTGGCGAAGTAGGAAAGCTCCAGACTGTTGAAAAAGTGCAGACCAAAGGCAAGGACCAAGGGTCCGAGCAGAGCCCCCAGGCCAAACAGCCCGTGAAGAGTGTTCAGGTCTGAGGCAAGCCGCTCCTGGAAAGTCAGGGTGGCAATGGTATTCAAACTGGGGTCAATGAAGCCGAACCCCAGTCCTATCAGCATCTGGCCTAGGAGTAACATGGGAAATGAGCTGGTCAGAGCGATCGTCGTGGAACCGGAACCCAGCAAGAACAGGCCCAACATGAGCAGGTATTTTGGTTGTATATATCTCACGAGGAATCCGCTCAGGATTATGCCGAGCATACTGCCAAAGGCCGAGAGGGTGAACATGGAACCTGCCACTTCAAGCGAGACGTGGGTATTGCTCGCCAGTCGGATCAGCGAGGCGCCCGGCAGCGCGCCTAGCATGCCGATAGCGATATATGTCAGGCCCAATGTCGTCAAGAGCAGACGACGATTGGGGAGGGTGGTGTTGACCATGAAACATCCTTTCAGAAGAGACATTGGCAACCTCTCAAAAAGACAGAGGATGGCGCGGCGTCAGAAGGCCGCCAGAGAACGGCAGAAGCAATGAGAGGGAGCCCGGCAACACAGAGGGTCCGATCAACACGGGTCTGGGGCAAGTCGCAGGATGGAGGCAGCACAAACCATCACGCGAGGCCGAAGGCGCGGCTCGCGAGTGTGGCGCTGCTTACAGACAGCCACGTAAGCCGAAAGCGCCGGGCTTACGCGGTAAAAAGCGGTTTGACACCGCCTGAGGGGAACATATACCTGTTACTCATCTGCTAGATGATAGCACGGAGGCTGCGCCGGCGTCAATGGTTAGGAAAAGCATGGGACTGCCAGTGGCACCCATTCGCAGGCTGGCTGGACTGTTGATGATATCGAGGCTGAAGTTGCCAATCTCAAAGCGCGAGGCGTGGTCTTTGAAGAGTACGATACGCCCTCCCTCAAGACGATCATGAGTGTGGCAAGCACGGGGCCGACCAAAGCAGCCTGGTTTAAAGATAGCGAAGGCAATCTCCTCGCGTTACTCCAGTTTGTCTAGGCGCTCAGATTGAAAGGGGGACCTGGCCAGGTCTTCTTCAAAGCGCTCAGTCGCGCTTCTCTCTGGGCTGGTAGGAAAGGAGCACCACCCCAGAAGGATGCGTTTTGGCGTTGACCAGTTTCAGCTTCACCTGGTCCTTGATGTCTTGAAAGAGAGGCTTGCCGCTGCCTAAAATCACCGGATGGACTAAGAGCTGATATTCATCGATCAAGCCAAGGTTGGTGAGCGTTTGCACCAGACTGGCACTCCCGTAGATCACCATGTCGCGTCCAGGCTCGTGTTTCAGTTGCTCGATTTCTTCTGGAACGACCTCTTTTACCAGCCGTGAATTGTTCCACTCCACGCTTTCGAGCGTCCTTGAAAACACTATTTTGCGCATGGCATTCAATTTGCGAGCATAATCTTTCTCACCCTCTGAGGCGTTGGGATTGTCAGGGACATGGGGCCAGGAGCCAGCAAAACTTTGATATGTCACTCGTCCAAGCAAGAGCGTATCTGCCGAGCTGACCAGATCGCTCTCATAGGCGCCCATGGCTTCGTCGTAGATCTCCCCGATCCAATCCATTTCTCCGTTTGGTCCTGCAATGTAGCCGTCAAGGGTGATCCACATGGTGGTAATAATTTTTCTCATGCTATTCTCCTTATCCTTTTGTTGTTTATCCGACGGAGGTATTATGACTCATTCAAAGGGCGTTGTATTGTATAAAAACGGCATCTGCTCGGGCCGACTTTTCTGAAGGATCTGGGCAGGGGTTTGTCCGATGAGGTACTTCAGCGATCGGGTCAGGTGTGGCTGATCGAAATAGCCCGCCTCGAGAACGGTGTCCAGGATCGAGACGCCCTGCTGTAAGAGGTGCGTGGCGTAGCGAGCGCGTTCGATTTGACGAGCCGCGCTTTGCGTCAGCCCGGTCGCTCGCAAGAAACGACGCTGAATGGTGCTCAGTGAACGGTCTTTCAGATGACCCTGTAAGACGGCATCTACGACCGGATCACGCGCCAGCAGGTCCTTACGCACCAGCCAATCAACAAACGTGTCGGCATTGTCATAATCAGGAAGTTGCCAGGCGGAGCCATCCAGCCAGAAGCATTTCCTGGAAACTGCAGGCAGATTCACCTCTGCATCCACCAGCGTTCTGGTGGGCAGAATGGGCAGAAATGTACCCAGCTTCAGGAGGATGCCAAGCCATTCCCCGTCCCCAGGACAGTCTCCAAGCGGCGTGGCTCTGGTCTCTGGCCCGCGCACCGTCATGGTGACCTTGCCCTGAAGTCTGGTCACCACCAGCTCGCAGCGGGTCGCGGCAATGGAGAGGAAAGGGGCCGCGCCCTCGCTATGGCAGCGCCAGACCCTTTCGACAATCGGCGAGTCGGATGGTCTGTTCTCGTCAAAGATAATCATTTCATACTCCTTTGAGTTGACGCGCAGCGGTTCGGCAAACGGACCGCCCATGCTGTGTTCTCTGCCGAATCCTCCTCCCATGATAGCACAAACGCTCTGATTTTCAAGCGTGAGACTACTGGTGATTACCTATAAGTCGGCGATAGATCCTTCGCTGAATTGATCGCTTTGCCGTGCAGAAGGCAACTTTTGCGCGACGACGCATGGGGGATGACCTGGAAGAGGCCTTGTTGTCAGCTCAGCAATTAAGGTGGAAGCCGCGTTGCAAGCGCTCTGATTTCTACTGTTGACAATAGGTATAAAATTATGAACGGTGATGCGCGAATGTTTGAACTGTACATTCCTGCAATGTTGCGCAGCGGCAGCCGTGACTGAAGCTATGATTTTGGGAGGAACACTTCATGAATATGGGAAAAGCGTTAGTGAACGTGGTTATTGTTTTTTTCCTCCTCCTGGTCTTCTCTCTTGTTGGTGCAATTAAGAGCCCAGGACTTCCTAGTGCTGGTAGTGCTGTTGACATATATTTCCTCGATTTTGTTCTCCTTCTCCTACCAGTGGTCTTATTATCTGTGATTGCTTTTTTTCTGGGCAGCGGTATACGAAGTATAAAAAACCGCTTTCAATCAGTTGGATTAGCTTACGCGAGTGCTTTTATTATTGGAGGCGTCTTAGCACTTTTCACACTCTTTAATTTTCCGTATAGTGCGCAGGTAAATTTTACCTGGCTAGGGACCACCTGGTATGGACCCTGGTTAACAATTTTTCTCATTGGTGCACCTATCATCCTGGCTTTTATCGTTTGATACAAGCAGGTATTAACAACTCTCACGACCAGTAGCTGAAAAATTTCTTCATGTGCGCCGGGTCTTCAACTTCGCTAATCTGAGAAGGGCATGTGCTTGCGTGATGAGCGGTCCGGCAATGAGCCGACACCTGCGGGTACTGCGGGCCAGCTGCCTGGTCAAGGTTGATGATACGGAGGAGCCGGTGGAGCAAGATGCTCGCCTGCGGGTGTACCGGCTGCGACCGGAGCCATTTGTCGATCTGCAGGCGTGGCTTGACCAGGTGTAGGCCTTCTGGTCTGACCAACTCGAGGGCTTCAAGGCGCATGTCGAGCGTACTCAGAAAGGAGAGGATGGATGAAATCTACTGAGGCTGTCACCGTCACCGTCGAGTTGGCTGTCGATCCCAGCACGGCCTTCGAGATCTTTACGCAGGAGATCGATCGCTGGTGGAGGCCAGGTCCCATCAACTGGTATGACGCCTACCGGGCGGTTGGCAAACGGATCGAGCCGGGTGTGGGCGGTCGCTGGCTCGAGGTGTACGACGATGCCTCGGGGGATGTCCTGGAGGTCGGCCGGATCACGGTGTGGGAGCCCGGTGTGCGCCTGGTCCTGCTGTACCGTGATGGGGGACACGCGCTTGACGGAACCGAGGTCGAGGTGCGCTTCGAGGCGATCGAGGGTGGCACTCGAGTGACCCTGGAGCACCGAGGCTGGGACAAGTTGGCTCCGGATGTTGTCACGCGAAGCCGTGAGACCAAACGGTGGGGGTGGGCCAGCATCCTGGGGTGGTACCAGGAGTGGGTGTTCTGGGGGTCTCCGCGCCGCATACAGGGCAGGTTGAGGGCCGGTAATAGCGCCATGGCCTACAGATGAAAGAGGATCCCCTGGACCAGCTGCGTGCTATCTGCCTTGCCCTCCCCGAGGCCAGCGAGCAAGGAGGTGTGGGAGACCCGTCATTCAAGGTGAGGGACAAGATCTTCGCCATGCAGCATCGCGTGAACGATCGCCTTTCGATGTGGTGCAAGGCTCCGCCAGGAGCCCAGGATGTGCTGGTGGGCTCCGACCCCAAACGGTTCTTCGTGCCCCCCTACGTTGGTCACCACGGGTGGGTCGGTGTCTGGCTGGATGTCGAGATCGACTGGAACGAAGTCGCTGACCTGGTAGAAGAGAGCTATCGGATGACGGCTCCCAAACGCCTTAGTGCGCTGCTCGATCAGGGCTAGCACAAGCCCACACGGGCGACCACAAGGGTCCCCGCCCTTCACCGCTCCACCCCCGCCCCTACTATATACGACAAGGAGTAGTACTTATCGATGAATCAGGAAAGTTACGAGTATACGGGGATGATGGCTGATGCCTGGGACCTTTTGCGTGGCAATACCTCTACCTGGTCGGATCGCTTCTTCTATCGCGAACTGATTGGTCAGCATGGTCAACCTGTTCTGGATGTGGGATGTGGCACAGGTCGCCTGCTGCTCGACTATCTGGCCCAAGGCATCGACATTGATGGGGTCGACAACTCGCCTGAGATGCTTGCCATTTGCGTTGAGAAGGCCCAGCGGCTTGATCTGCACCCCAGGGTGTTCGAGCAAGCCATGGAGAGGCTCGATCTCCACCGCACGTATCGTATGATAATCGTGCCATCGAGTTCGTTTCAACTGATTATTGACCCGCAAGATGCGCAAGAGGCCATGCACCGCTTCTTCCGCCACCTGGAGTCAGGGGGCGTCCTGGTCATGCCTTTTATGCTCTTGTGGAATGAGCCAACCACCGAGCGGATCGTCCAGGGAGGATGGGAGCTTACGGGCGAGGCAGGCAGGCCCGCAGATGGCAGCACCATCCGCCGTTGGACGCGTTCCACTTTGGATCTTGCTCAGCAACTGGAGAGCACAGAAGATCGTTACGAGTTGTTGCGGGATGGTGCCGTCATTGCCACAGAGATGCATGTGCGTTCACCAGCCACCCGCTGGTATACCCAGCAACAAGCGCTGAGCTTGTATCAAGAGGCGGGGTTCACCGGCATGCAGGTCTTCAAGGAGTTTAGCCAGGAAGCGGCCTCTCCCGAAGATACGCTGTTTTCAATCCTGGGGACAAGGCCGTAATCGCCTGATCAAAACGAGGTAGGAAGCATCTTCCCACCTCGTATTATTTTGCGTCATTGACCGCAATTGATGGAGTACTATTACAGCGAATAGATGTTGAGAGTGTCTCCAGACCCAACCACAAGGTGATCTTCATAGATTGCGGGTCCCATCGGAAAACCTGGCGCAAGGTCTCCTGTTGACCAGAGACTCAAACCTGTTGCAGCATCAAAGGCATAGAGTCCCGGGGTGGTTGTTGAAACGAAGACCACATCATTGACCACCGCCGGTGAACTCAGGCCCGTCTCCCCTGGTGTGGTGTACATCGGTGGGCGCGGCACCGTATACCTGGTGATCCCGTCTGCTCCAACAGTTGTTGTCCAGGCGTCAGCCAACGTCTTCCAGTCCAGAGCATACATGAACGGTGTCGTTGGGGTATCGATTGCACCGTCATAGCCATCTATGAGTCCGTGCCTGCATACCGTCGTTGGTGGGCCATATGCCAGAGCGCCTCATAGAGCAGCCGGTCGCGCGGGAGCCCGATCGGAACGTAGACTCCGGGTTGACGAATCTTTGCCCACACGTAGCGATGGCCCAGGTTGATGCCCGAGTTCCAGACCGGTCGCACTGAACGGGTTGTGCTATCCCAGCAGAAGAGGCGTACAGATGTTGGTACAATGCCTGCCAGCCCACGCCGATCAAAAGGTTGGATTAGGAGAGTTTGTGGGAACTGCGCTGGTCCTGCTACGCTTGTAGCGAGCCCTATGTCTCCGAGCGTTCCTTGAGCCAGGGGATTGTCTACCTTCTCGAGTTTCAGTTCGGTGTCCGGGTCCCACTGCCCTGTTAAACGGAGCAAATAGGGTGCTGGGTGTTCGAGTACCGTGCCTTGTTTGGGAATTTCCTGCATAGTCATCACTCCTTTGCGATACAGGGTCTGTGAATCATCGAAGAAAAACCGTTTGTGCATGTTGTGCATGGCGACCGCAAGGGATCGCCACTACATTTCTGTCTCACGACGGGTCTACTGTTATTAAGACGTGAGCCTTATTCATTTTTTAGGTATGAGTGTCGAGTTGCTGTCTTTTGTATGCAGGCGCTTGATGAGAGGTGTGCGGTGGAGGTATGCTTGCTTGGGCGCGGGAGCAGGAAGTTTAGTGGTGAGTAGAGATCAGGAAGCTGGCAAATAGGAAGCGCATCTGATATGATAGGGCTAATCTGCATCCTTAGAAGTTGAATTGAGAGGGTAAAACAGTGTCCAGTTCTAAGTTCTAAGGGGTCACTCCAGAGTAGCGTGAACATCCTCTGAAACTGAGAATATACCTCGCTGAAAGGAGTAGTGCATATGTCACAGCAGCCGCAGGGAGGGCGGGTCCTCTCTCCCGGCATTGTTTCCGACCTTCAAATCAATGGGGGGAAGGCGATTCTGGAGGGAACGCGCGTTCCCGTGAAAATTATCCTTGTCGACCTCTCTCAAGGGATGTCAGTACAGGAGATCTGTGAGGAATATGAGCTCACAGAGGAGCAGGTCAAGAATGCACTCAACTATGCAGCAGCTTTAGTGCCGTAATGAGGAGGAAGGACATTGATGGAGTCTCCTCCCTGGGCATTTCTCCTCGATGGAAATATGCCCAAACGTGCGACGATAGCATTGCGAAGGGCTGGTTATTCAGCTGTTCGTGTTGT
>Ga0137386_10000111_pt1 | contig 36106 bp, 29 predicted proteins | sample SagtaG_4_FD_104910 | JGI IMG/M metagenome (GOLD analysis project Ga0137386, IMG submission 104910) | Vadose zone soil microbial communities from Sagehorn Ranch, Mendocino, California, USA - Sage2_R_100_16 metaG | ecosystem: Environmental > Terrestrial > Soil > Vadose zone | place: USA... | reverse complement strand
GCAGCGAAAGAGGGTTTTGAGTGCGAAATTTGCCGTGTCATAATCCATGGCGACCATTTTGAGCCCGACCTACGCAGGTTCGAGCAGTTCTTGGATCTGTTGACACGTTTCCTCGATGGATTCCAGAAGCTCCGAGAACTCCGGAACAAGTGGATCTCACTTATTGACTTCAAGAGGATTCGTCCTTTCAGAAAGGGCAGGCTAGTAGAGGAAGGAGGGACTGTGTTCGTTGAAGATTTGCAAGGGTTGAGGCACAGGCTAGATGAGGTTGACCAACAGGTCTGGGAGATGTGCGACAGTTCTCTATCTGCTACTGACATCCAAGACCAGATGATACAAGTCAGTGGATATTCATCGGAGGACTTTATCGCATCATTGGCCGGGTTATTCCTCTGGAAGAAGCTTCTTGGCGAAGCGCAGAATGAACCCTTCTAACAGAGTTTACGGACGACTAAACTTGCTGCCAGCAGCGTGGCGCTGGACCTAGCGGCTCGTTACTATGACTTCTTTGGAGAAGCCTGTTTTCGGTCTAGGAAATCTCTGATCGCGTCCCGGACGACTTCGGCTACTGAAACGTATCGTCCTTTGGAGTCAGTTACGAATCGTTCCAGTTCTTCGTAGAGCTGGTTTGGAACTGATAGGTTTCGGTAGCCTTTTCTGACCAAACAGGTTCGACAGCAAGACTAATACGTTTGAAGTAAGACGATTTTCAAGCACCGGTCCAGTACAGAATGCCAGTCCTCCACTGATGTCAGACCAAGCACTACCACATCCAACAAGCAAGAACCCAGCTCCTTTCCCAAGCAGGCAGAGTCGCCGCTGGAAGGGGCTAGCGGGAGAGAGTCTGGTTCTCAGCCATCTGTTCCTAAAAGGGTACGAGGCCTGGCAAACCAGGGATAACGCCCGAGACGTGGATATTATTGCGGCTAATCCTACTACGCAGAAAGCGGCGTTCATCCAAGTCAAGACCACCGACTACTGGCACAGGGCTAAGTGGCCAGAATGGCATGTGAAACCGAACGTCCTGGAATGGCAAGGCGAGCGCCTGGTCTACACGTTCGTCGACCTAAGAGACCAGGAAAAACCCAGAATCTACGTAGTGCCCAGTAAAACTGTGTGCGACGTCGTCTCCAAGTGCCACGACGCATATTGCAAGGACAAGGGAAAGGACCCTGAGGAACTGAAGAAGACAGGCAGAATGTGCTTCTACTTTCAAGGACACCCCGGCGTTGAGAACTACAGGCTCTGGGCACCGACTCGCGAGGAGTCGATCAACCGATGGGACATCCTCGGACTGGACTAGGAAGGTTGGTCTCGCTTAGTGTTAGAGAGATTGCTGGACGAGCTGGCTGTAACTCCTAGGTTACAGCCTGACGGGTACCTGAAGCTATTGGAAATAGACACAAATGGCGATGATTGGTCAAAGACAATCTGGTCGTTTTGTAGGTCAAACCAATCACTGACTAACTACTTAGTTAACGGACAGAATAAACTTAGTGGACAATAGGTTGGTCAAAGACTACGCATGAGAGAAGGAACTGAGAGCCTAAGCTCCCGCCTATTGAACTACTCTATCTTGAAACCTAGTTTAGCGACAATCTGAAGGTAGAGCCGATGCGCGTCCGATGAACGCATCGGGTAGCGCAACAGTGATCGTGCGCTAGCAACCTGGGAGTCACCGAAGTGCGCCAATCGAAGGTTCAGGTCTTTCAGAAGCTTTTCTGCGTCTATCACAGATCATTCCACGTCATTCCTTACTTATAGGTTGGAGATAACCGAAGCGTCAGCTATCAAAGTCGAATTCGAACCTCTTTCGAAGCGTTGGAAGACCTCGGCTGAATCTTACGGCTGGTTAGTTGTGGACGGCAAGAAAGTGACCACAATGCGGAAGAAGGGAACTGTTCTATGCAGAATTCTTGGCACCCAGAACAGCTAATGGCTTGGGCGATTTTCTTGAGATGGGTCTGTTGCCTGACCTCGAGGGGATATACCGGGAAGATCTTCTCGCCACCGTTGGACGGAAACCGCAGGAACCACAATGCGATGGAGTGTTATTGTCGCACGCGCACCTTGACCATTCCAGCTACATATCATTCCTTCATGAGAAGATACCCGTCTACTGTGGTGAAACCTGCTATCTGATTCTCCACGCTCTTCACGAAGCAGGCTCAAGAAACATAGAATCGGAAGTCGTCGACTTCAAGAAGCGACCCATCATCGACCGAAAGAGCCCGGCAGTAGCTAGAGAATTTCGTACATTCCGAACAGGCCAGAAACTCAAGATAGGAACTCTAGAGGTCGAACCCATCCATGTAGACCATTCCATTCCTGGCAACTATGCATTCATCATTCACACAACCGAGGGAGCGATCGTATACACTTCAGATGTGCGGATGCACGGAACCAAACCTGAGATGACGCTTGAATTCATCGAAGCGGCAAAAAATGTGAGACCGATCGCTCTCATAAGCGAGGGCACTCGAATAGACCTAGCCCGAACCAACGAGAGCGAAGCCAAGGTCAAGAACCATTGCAGCAACATCGTTAACGAGACAGGCCTACTAGTAACCGCAGACTTCAACTTCAAGGATGTCGATCGTCTGCGAACCTTCTACACAATAGCGAAGGAAAACCAGAGGAAACTCGCCGTCACTCTTGGAGACGCTTGTCTGTTGAAGTATCTTTCGAAGGATCCCAAACTCAATGTTCCTCCGCCCAATGATGACGACATTGTCATAATGATCCCAAAGAGAGGAACGGGCAGGTATCAGAACGAAGACTACGACAAGAACGAAAGGCAATTTCTAACGTTTCAAAACGCTTGGGCCGCGGAGAGGTTGAGTAAGAATCAACGGAAACTCATTACACACCTAAGTTTCTACAGCATGGGAGAATTCATCGACATCAAACCGGAAAGAGGAAGCACATTCATACACTCGCTTAGTGAGCCTTTCAATGAAGAGATGCTGATCGACTACGGAAGACTGCACAATTGGCTCAAGCATTTTGGCATGGGGTTCGTTCAGTCGCACGCCTCGGGGCACGCGACTGGCGACGAGATTAGAGAAATGGTGAGAGAGATTAACCCCAGCGTTTTGTTTCCGATACATACTGAGCATCCGGAAATGATGAAGGGAATTATAGACAATACGAGGATAGTGAGTTATGGAGAACCCGTTATTCTATAGTTCACGTGTTTCTGCCCTCAGAGTCTAGTTCATGTCTGCGCCGTAGTCGTTCCTTTTAGCAAGGGGGATTTGTGAGTTCTTGCACGTGAGTTCGAGCTTGATGGTTTTTATCCACCGACTATCCGTGGCTACAGCTTGGCGACGGAAGTGGGCGAAAGAGTATTCCATTTGAAGTATAGGATTCCAACATCCAAGGAATTTTTCGAGACTTTCACAAAGAGATTCATGAGTGCGAAGCTTCCTCGGTGGGACGAAACTGTTCCTTGGACTAAGCTGGTGCTCAAGGGTATGCTCTACGAGATGGGAGAGGAATTTGGCTTTGAACCAGCTGAAGAATATCTTAACCTTGACCAGATGTGGCCCATGCTGGTAGAACGCCAAATCAACACAATGGCAGTCGCGATCGAACACGAAGCTTCAGTCGAGGACTGGGAAGATGTGATCTATGATGAGGGAGACAAGCTCCAAGACGTGAAGGCTCGGCTGAAAGTTTTGGTCTTCTATCCTGACCTTAACAAGTGGGAGAGGGCGGTCAAGGGATGGTCGTCGGAGATAAAGACCCAGGAGCTGAGACTCTTGGAGGAGAGATACCTGATGATAGGAATCTGCGCTGACAAGGAGAACAAGCAGTTGATCCTGAAAGGTGCTGAGATATCAAACGAGGGACAAATCCTGTCGAATCTGCCCGATGCTGAGATTCCCTACACCCAGTTCTGAAATTTGAATTCTCCTTGTGGCTTTCAACAAGCTAAGTGACGCGGCCCTCCGGTATAGCCTCATGCGCCCAACGATGGCTATTCCCTATAGAATATTACTCAGGTAAACAATTATTAATGGAATAGCAGGGGTTGTCGTCTAATGAGTAATTATGGCTCCCATCCTCTGGGATGCAACGAGCAGCCCCACTGGAGGTCGACAGAGGTTTACCGGTGCGAGATTTGTGGGACTAAAACCAATCATTGGTTCCTGTGGGGTGCCGGTGCGGCCATGTACAAGCACAACGCCATAATGTGTCCTGGAGACCATTACAAGGAACATGACAAATTAGAGACCCTGCTCAAAAGACACTTGGAGCTGAGCGACCAGATCAATGACTACAGAGGCATACTGGAACGAGCTACCGGAACCGACAGGGAACAGGCGACTAAGGCTGTGGAAATTCTTGAGGCGCAAAGGGACCTGCTGAAGACTGGGATAGAGAATATGCGAGAGCTGTTTATGGATAAGGTTGATGACTTAATGGGGGATACTTCTTGGACGATATTGACATTCTACCCGTCCACAAGATATTGTTTCAAGAAGGACCTTCCAGTCCGTCTACCGTCGTGATTAATTCGCGTTAATCGAACCTCCGTGCCAAGTTTCTGTTTCTTGCCTCAACAATGGGAAATAGTGCAGGAGGCTAGAGCGGCCACGGAGATCCTTGGGAATTGAACCTCTACAGGCTCCTGATAAAGTACCTCATCAGATCAAATTATCGAAGTGACAATTCATATCGGGCGCACACTTAGAATACTGTTTCAAGATTTCAACAAGTCTCAATGTCACAAACGCGGTCAACACTACCTCTTGCGAAGTAAACCGATGCATCTTCCTCCCCGCCGGAAGGTGGAAATCATGTTTACCTGGTCTGTAGAGAAATTCATTGTAAGTCCTTAGCCGAGTGAGGACATTGTCCGGCAACACCTTTCTTGCTTCAAGCGTGCTGATTGTGACGCCTAAAGGAGTATTCCCTCGTCCACGAGCTTTTGATAACTCGTACAATAGATGTTTGCATACAACGTCGACGTAATCTCCCAAGTACCTTATGGCGTCCCTAGTCCACCGAGGAAGAAGCTCAAGCTCGTGCTGAGCGTAATACAATGGGCGTTTGGGAGGAGGAGCCACCATTGTTACAAGTTCTTCAACGGCCGCGTTCTTGACCGACCTTGACGATACAAGCATTACTGAAAGTTTCATGGCTCTGTCGAACTCGGCCTCGGACAACAATTGTTTCGCCAGGCTCAATATTTCTGGTGAGGACGTAAGGGCCTCCGAGCTGTCGCCGGTTCTGTACCTGCTGGTCAGGGTTCCGGATACCAACTCTTTGGTTTGATCTGGCAATACTTGTGAACTTTGCAATGGTCAGGACGAGCAAAGCAAGATTGATGCGATGCACAGTGGGTTGGATCGTGAGGATCGCGGACCATTTTCGTGTGAACCCAAGAGACATAATAACCGAACTGCCCCTTCATTCTAGAATCAAGTCGATTAGTCCTAAACAGGTCAAAGAGGACAGCTTCTATTCCATGCTGGCCTTCTGGTAGGCCGTATTTCTCAACCTGCGAATAACTCAGAGAACTGGGATTACAATTCCAGTAATTCAATCCATGTTTTCTGGCTTCAACAAGTATTAGACCGACAATGAGTTCTCGGTTAGTCAACGACGTAGTCTCCGGTCATCATTCGTTCACGGAGCGGATGAGCTGTCTAGTACGAGGGGTGCCGAGGCTTGAGACGTTATGAGGGAATTTTCATCCATTATCTGACGCTTGTCTCCGATCCCCCTACGTTTTCCGCACACACAATTTTCTTTGATTGGTGGAGTGTCGTCGAGCATGAAGCCATTCTGCAGCTCAATCTGAGTTCGAGAGCTGTAGTCATTTCCAAAGACCCCGAGAAGGCTCAGTAGTTTGTTGACCGCCATACTTGCGGCCATCGTTGTTAAGGAAATTATGCTCGGCTGTTTCCCGATGTCTTGATAGTAGCCCTCTTCTGAGAGTTTTCTCTTCTCCTCTTCAGGTAGGGCTTCTTGCAAAATGATTTTGCCGTCCAGCGTGCCAGTGCACCACAGGCATGCGTCGTCAGGCGTCACGACTTGCACTTTGCATATGGCTTGGTCTATTGAACTGTCGTTTTTCGACTGTACCCTGCAACCCACATCGACGAGTGGAATGTAGTATTGAACAGAAATGTCGTTCAGCACTGCTCTGCTTGTTAGATTGTCCGTGCATCCAAAGATTACGTCCGACTCTTTGAGAATAGAGGTTGTGTCATCCTTTGTGATGTCTGCATGCACCGCTTCGACCTTGGTCTTCGAAAAACCCTTTACGTGTTTCTTTAACACGTCGACTTTGGGCTTCCCAATATCTTTCTTGGTTGAGCCGTACACTCTGGGCAGGTTTGTGGCGTCGATAACGTCTTTGTCTACGATGGTCAGCTTCCTTATTCCGATCCTTGCAAGCTGAACGGCAACCGATGAGCCCGTAGCTCCGACACCGACTATTGCAGCGGTCATCTCTTGCAAGCGTGTCTGAGGCTCTTTTCCTATGATTCTGACCTGGCGGTCGAAGGACTCGTCGATCCTTCCTCGCTCCGCTCCTGACTCCTCAGAAATTGTATGTCCTACAACTCTGAAGGTTGAAACTTTTCGTGTCTCCTTGCCGTCAAATACGACACCGTAGACTCCTTTCTGGCTGAACACCAGACTGCCGAGCGGCCTACCTGGCAAAATCTCAGACAGGTTCCGAAATAGCTTCTTGTTCGATTTCTCGTCTATCGGGCTGAAGTGGGGGGGATGAAACGTGCCGGGATGTGTGTGGACAAACAAAACACTAGAGTCTGACGTGTCCGCCATGACGACGGCATGATTGGTGTAAGACGAACTGGGTTCTAGCCAATGCTCGCCTCCGCTGTTCCAAGAATCAGAATCTGGCTTGACTATCTTATTGATGATTAGAACGTAGTTATCCCATTTCCTCTTGTAGGAATTTGCCAACAGGAAGCAGCCGTTCTCATTGGGAACGCTGCTGAAGAGGAACGACTTCAATTCTTCGAAAAGACGTTTAGAAAAAATCACAGTCGACATTTCAGTCTCCTCTCCTAAGCCGCTGCGCAGCGTAAGAGATGAAAGAGACCACGCTGTCTTCCGACGGATTCCAAGGCTTTGCATTGTACGGGTGGTAGCTGAACCTTCGCCAGCTCTTCCCTAGGTAAGTTTCGACGGACCCCGCTCCCTGCGGAATTGTGTTGTTCCTCAGCAGAAGCCCTTGGTCAACCCAGAACATATCGAAACCTGCATTGGGATAATAGGGAGTGGTGAAGACCAGGAGGTCAGTTTTCTCGGTATTGTAGACACCGGTGGGTAACGGGTAATTTTTGAAGATGATGAAGATCCGAGGGTTCTCCTCTACGACCTCGTACACGAATCCGCAGTCTTGCAGGACCCTAAGATCAGCTGTGAGTTCTTCCGGGATCAAGAGGGTCACCGTAAGGTACGTTCTTCAGGATTGCGTTGAAGTGGAGACCGTTGCGAATGTCAACGGGCTGCTCTGGCCCTATCTGCGTGCTTTGCTGACCTTGAACTAAGAACAAGTCGTATTGGTTGGGGTCGAAGCCTCCAAGTCGAAGGATCTGAGCACCCACTAGGCTGCTCTCGGTCACTCGTATTTCCTTCTTGTTAACGAAGATTATGAAACTCTGCTGGGATTGAGCTTCCAATTCGATCACTACTTACCAAACGTGGTATGTTTTATTTAATCCCGTTAACATGACCAATGTTAACAACATTACCAACATGGCCAGCATGACAAATTTCGCTCATTTGAGAGTCCACATCGTTCCGGTTGGCTTTCAATTCCGAAGGGTAACGGAACCGCTCGTAAAGATGCAAGCCGACAAGGTGTACCTGGTGACTTACGAGGAGAACGACGAGGCACGGAGGTTCTTGAACCAGATCAGAAGCGAGCTTCATCAACAGTACGGACACATCAAAGACGAGACAATCTACCTAGATCTTTGGGATCTATACGAGTGCCTTGAGAAGTTTCGAGAAATAATGTTCAAAGAAAAACAGAATCATATCTACGTCAACGTCTCGACAGGAACAAAGATCACCTCCATAGCTGGCATGTTGTCCTGCATGCTTTGGGGTGCGACCCCTTACTACGCGCCCGTAGCATATCCAAAGACGAAAGAAGCTGAGCCACCCCCAACCGAGATTGTCGAAGACCCTGAGGTCCTGCCGGTCTACGATATCAATAAGCCAAAGCCGGAGTCCCTGTTTATCCTGCATCTGTTGAAAAAAGCTGGAGGTCGAATGAGGAAGGCCCAATTGATCAATGAACTGGAAAGGTTAGGGATAATCCGGTTGAAGGATGAGTCCATTTTGAAACTGAGTAAGTCCGCGAAGCATAGCCAACTTCGTGTAACTCTTGACCCAATGGAGAGAGAATGGAATTACGTGAGGGTTGAGTCGAACGGGAGAAGAAGTGAGGTATTGCTCACCGAGCAGGGAGAAACCGCGCTAAGGATTTTCGGGGTCCCTCAAACGGCGTCGGCTAAGTAGATTGTTACAGATTTACGTCGATGGTTCCTGTGCTCCGAAAAACCCCGGTGGAACTCCTGTTTGGGGATGTCTTTTCGTGAGAAACGGCGCACCCACAGACACTATGGCTGGGCTGGCCGCTGCTGAGGCCTCTGAGAAGGCCACCAACAACTTCGCGGAGTACATGGCATTTATCAACGCTCTGAAGGAGGCGAAAAGGAGAGGCTGGAATGAAGATAATGTCACCGTCTTCACTGATAGTCAACTACTCCATGGTCAACTGGAACTAGGGTGGAAAGTCAAATCGACGAATCTTCTGGCGATTCACAAGAGGGCAATGGAGCTTAGGTCATCTTTTCCTTCCATTGCGATCGAAAAAATAGGACGCGACAGAAACAAAGTGGCTCACAGGGCCGCCCGAGCAGCATTCTTTGAGGCGAGGTTCCCTCGAAGGACAAAGTGATCACCAGTAAACGATCTTCCAGATCTGTTCGAGGAGGACCCCTACAAATGGGCAGCTGAATTGAATCACAGGGTCTACAAGGAATGGAAGTCAAACTATCCTGACTGGAAACCCGGCTTCAGGGTTCTATACGGGTCACCCATACCGAAACCAAGCCTGGCAATTATTTCCCTCAATCCAGGTGGAGGCGAAGATAGGTTCAAGGATTTATCGAGGTATGAATCCGGGGATTTCTCCCAGACCCGCGACGCTCCGTATTGTGGGGCTCAATCTCGAAGGCCCGATGGGACTCAATCTCCCATGTCCCGCAGAATACAGGACCTCTTTGGTAGTCATGTCAAGATGCTATACTATGACACTGTAGCGTTCCATGTCTGTTTCTTCAGAAGTCCGCATTGGGCGGATATTCCGAGATCTACGAGGAAAAAAATGAAGCAATCTTGTTTTCCGATAACGAAAGAAATCACAGAGAAGTTCCAGCCGAAGCGTATCCTAGTTGTCGGTTTCATTACCTACCGGTATCTTGAGCGCGATATACTCGGCAGTTTCACAGAAAAGAAACCGGACTGTAGGAAGAGCGGGCAGCGACTTATTGAAGAATCAAAGTGGAAATCTGAATGGGGAACCGTACCCATTTTCGCCGTAGCCCATCTTACCGGAGCTCAACTCAGTCATGAGGACCGAAGAATAATCCGGGACTCCTTCCAAGAGTGGTATTCACAGAATGTGATAGGCGTGGAGAGTGTTTAGGTCGTTGATGCCTGCTATTGTTGAGCTGATTCCGAGGAGAAGTGCTAACAACAGGGGTGGTGGTTGTGACGGCTTTCTTGTGCCTATGGCTTGAATCCGTCCACTTTAGCCCCGTATGATAGGCGGTTGAGATTAGACTGACGGGTATCGCCAGCACCAGTGCTGTCTCTAATATTGGACTGACTGAGAGGAGAGGTCTTGCCACCGGATCGGATTCTTGGAAGCCGTGACTCCAACTTAGTAGTGTGGTGTACTGGTTTAGGAGTTCGGCCGACATTGTGAAAACCGCGACCCCGAGAATGATCCCCCTTTCGAATATGGCTCCGAGACCCATGCTCTTGAACAGCCAGGACTCGTCAGTGACTCGCTCTCCAAGCATAAGTCGCGGCGGTTCTTGCTTTAGCATATTATCTTCCTGACGATTCAAGGTAGACTTATCAAAGAAAGACCCGTACTTACCGACCAAGAGATACCGATATGGGCGACTGTCGATCATGCTTCGGCGAGATTAAGCCAGGAACAAGCCACGTCCCAAGGTCATTCGATGCCTGCCTGGTTGTTGATAGCCTAACCGGCCGCAGACTGGGGGAGACTAGGAGACAGCGAGACCGTCGAAGCTCCAGTCATCAAGATGAGTGAAATCCTCGTATTGAAATGCTTACAATAGTGTCATCAGGCTTCAGGAACAATATCTAGCTCTCAAAGCTTCTTTTTCCGTTCCAGAGTCCATCTGGGCGACAAAGAGTCGAAAATTTGGACGGGATATATGTTTTTTTCTCCGAGGCAATGTCATGCGGAGCCAAGCTAAGCAATGCCAGAGACCAAGGAAGAAAAAAGCAACCCGAAAAAAGAACTAGAGACTAAGCTCGCGAGCAACGCTTTAGAAAAACAGAAAATAGACGCTGGTCTCAAGGAATCCAAGGAAGCCGTTCAAGAAACACAACGAGAACTAATCGCTCTCAAGAACAACATTGAGAGTGCCGGTCAGACACTCAACAAAGCGTTCAGATCACTCGACCTGATGGGGTGGCTCATCCCTTTCGTCACTCTCATCGTATACTACGTAATCTACTTCTCTCTAGGTCTCCCGCTCAATGCATTGGCACTTGACGGACTAGCAATAGCTATACCATTAGCGTTGATTCTGCGTCTCGCTGTTTTTGTTGCAAGGATTCAATTGCGGGAAGAGAACACTCCCGTAACGGCAAGCATCAAGGAATCCCTACTCGGATTCCTTGGAAGCTCATTCAAAATAACCGTTCGCGGATCAAAATTAGACAAAGCTCTTTCGAACGTGGAAACGTTCGCTGGGCGTTTGACAACCGCAGTCAGGTCGTACGTTCCTGGCGTAAAGGAATACTACGAAGGAAAAGAAAGAATCCAAAACCAACTAGTATTTGTCAGAACTATGAAAAACTCGCTAATTGAGTATGGATTCAAGCTAGGCGATAAAGTGGAAGGCTATCTTGATGGTTTCTATTCTCTTTCTGATAACATAGACGACTGGTTGGATGAGGCCACTAAGAACCTCTCCACGACCTATGGACAACCACGTGCGATTTTCAAGCTTGCTTATGGCGATTATGTTGATAATGACTCTGCAAGGAAGAACGAGTGGCATTCAATTCGTAACACCCAACAAGTATTCCAGCAATTCGCAGTTTTTCTTATTCATGGAAATCTATTGGATATACCCAAGGCTTACCGAGAACCGATTAGACCCACCTCAGAATTTGTTGCAAACACGTTAGCGTCTTTGGATGATTTTACACTTACAGAAGCAAAGATGACTATCTCGCGCTCCTTTGCAACACTAGATACAGAGAAGGAAGACCTTCTCCGTACACTCTGGGCGAACAACGTACAGATTGCTGAGGGAGATCGAACCGAATTCTCCAAACTACTGCCAGCCGCCGATTCGCAGAATGGACTCCTGCTTTGGTTGGAAAAACATACGAAAGTGCAGAGCTATGTTCTACAACTATTTTTCTATGACTTCCGCGCTCAAAACCTTCAGAGGGATGAGTATTTCTCGGATTTGAAGGCAGACCCTGGCAAGATTGCCGTGTTATCGAAAGAGTTGTTGAGTCGGAAAATAATTTCGGTTATTGAACGCGATGACAGACGGAGAGAAGAAGACATCTCCAACCTGACCTCCTACCTTGGCAAAGTCTCACGTTACGACAAGGCTGGGATAGCGTCCAACTTTTCGAAGTATAGTCGTCTATTCGAATATTCAATGCTCATTCTTGCATTCATGAAGAACCAAAGCATCTGTCAGAAGGATGCTGAATTGAGCTTCGAGAAACTATTGACACAAACAGCGATCTCTGAGGCTGATTTTCTTACACAACTGCAAATTGCGACCAAGTTGCTGATCGCAGAGTCCTCCTCTTATCCATCTAGTGCGGCCGAGTGGCTGGAACCAATTGCGTTGGCGGTCATGACCGTCTTCTTAGACGAAAGCGAAGATATGTTCCTGCGCAGTGCCATTTGTCGGAGAGTCGCGGGGGTAGTACGAACCGTCAAGATTCTTTACGAGTACAGTTGGACTAACGACGACGAACAGGATAAGATTACTGCGGACAGAACCAGTCTCGTTCATATGATAAGACGCGTGATAGACGGAGAAACACGCAGTGACGTTTACGTCACCGAGTTCACACGTTACTTAACAACCGGCTTTCTTTACAGACGCATAAAGGAGATTCCTGATAGAAGACTGCGTGACATGGAGAAACAACTAACTTCCGTCGTAGACCAAATGGACTTCAAATCTAAATTGGATAGGCATCTGAGCGCATTGAAAACTGTTCTTGAGTCTGAGTTGAACACGGGAACGATCATGGAAGGGTTGAGAATGCAACTTGTCGGAGCCTACACGATCACTGTGCCCACAGGTGCAGACACTCTGAGCGCGGTTATCGATGATTTGTTGCCAGATACTTGTGAAGAACTAGGAAAAAACGACCCAACATATGTTGGTCTATTTCTAAAAGCAGAAGCTGGAGAAGCAAGAGTTGGCCGGTACACGAGAATAGGACTTGTCCCGTTCAGGATGGACTTCAAAGAGTTTGCCAACCGATTAGAGAACGCCTACAGAATCGCGCTTAGCAAGTACGAACAATCAGGCGAGATGTCGCACCCCATCGACGAATACTTAGCAAATGTGATTAGAATATTCCCGACAACTGGGTACTTCAGACAACTTTCGCCAGCAGAGAAGCACGATGGCAAAGGAGCAGATGATCTTCTCGCAGACATTCTAAGACCCCTTATGATCAGAAAGTTCGGCAATATTCGGAGTCTAGAGATCATAGCCTCGCTCAAAACTCCGAATGAGAGTAATGTAGCCATAAGGAACATGCTTGCAAATTGGTATGACATGAGTGGCGGAATATATCTAATCGCAAAAGACGAACTTGATGGAGTTCTTTTCAATCCCGCGCTACGGGATTACGTCGAAGTCGGGAAATTAGACGAAACTCTAGCGAGCAGGTTCAACAAGCAAAGCTTGTCTGAACTTGCGATTACAATCTATCGATCTTCCATTAAGTCAGGGTTGGAGAATATCAAACAGAGCCTCCAGGTTCAAATCTCCGAAATTTGCAACGCAATAAGGGCTAGGCCTCCTAAGGAAGAACTCGAAAACATCTCCACGATCATTTTTCAGGCACTTTATGATGTTGGGATGATTCTTGGTGTCATCCCGACCTGAACAGCATCTGGGTATCTACTATCACTCATCTAGACATTACGAGGCTCGCTCTGCCGGAAGACCAACGATGAGTTGTTTCCAGCATCAGCGTAACGTGGCCAAGAGAGAGGTGCAAAAACGGGTCGACAGAACTATGGCCATGCAGTTCTCCCTTTTCTCAGAAATCTTCGGGAAACCGATCCGGCCAGAGGCGTTCGGTAGTGATCGAGCGAAACTCCGCAAGACTGTGGGAAAATGGATCGATAGCGCATTCGACACGTTTGGCTCAGACTGGAACACTCTTTCACCCAGCGAGCAGCGTGAGAAGCTCGCTCTTTTTCTTGACAAGAGGTTTCGTACTTTCGCAAGAATTCCGAAAGGAAAGCACGCTTTGGTTTGGTATCAGAAACAAATGGAAGAAGCTCTAGCGCTTCGAGGAAGCTCCGAGTTTGCGGCTTCCTATAACAGATACTCTAAAGCCACGGGTTGGCTCGTGAATGGGCTATTTCGGACAAAGAGAATAGGCACTGCCCAAGAGTTCTTTTCCAGTTTTGCTAAATCAGAAGAGGGGTTTTCGCTTGCCCAACTTTTCGTTCAACAAGTCTTGCCCGGCTACGCTTCCCTCGATAGGCTTCAAGCAAGGTCTCTCCAATCACGAGACCTACACAAACTCGCCAAACTGTACTCCACTTATTCAGGGGTCTACGAGAAGCTCGCAAGAACCTTAGTGGCTCTAAACCGTATCCGAAGGCAACAGCCTGTGGATTACGAGCAATTGGAGAAGAAATCGATGGCACAAATTCAAACAGAAATTCAGCGCGAGCCTATGTTGCGTGTGTTGCTCCGAGCTTTCAACAGACACATACGCAACTCGATTGCGCACACATCCTATGGCATCCAACTCTCTGCGAAAAGGGTGACTTTTCGCGATAGAGCGAAATGGATAGAAATGACTTGGAATGGGTTCAGGGAAGAGACCGTTCAACTGTCGGTTCTCGTCTTCGCAATCAGCGTCACCCCGTTTCTCCATTTTCTCCTGGCTGTCATCAGCGCACTCGGGAAGGCAATTGGCGTTTGACATTCGAACCAAGAAGCAAAGTCCAAGCAGAAAGTTATTGGAGCGTCTTCTAGGAGACGACTGTCAGATTCTATGAAGTCGTGACGCTTAAGAGGCCGACCTACCAAACGACCCGGTCTAAGTTGATCGGTTCTGGGCCGTCTGTGAAACGTGTTTCTCATACAATTGACGCTTATCTAGTGCCTCAACCTGTCGAATACCTCAAATCCCTTCGCAGAAACGACACTCGAGAGTCCCTTTTTCAAGCAGTCACCGTCGGAGCGGCATTCGTTGAGGAACTTGGGCTTCTCTGGTTTCGTCGCGAACTCAAAGAAGGCTGGTTGGGAGGGCAGTCGAACCGGTACTCCAACTGTTTGAGAAAAAAGGGCGAGGAGTCTCAGTGTTTGCGGGGCCTACGTCTTCATCGACTCTCCAAACTGGCCCGTTAACTCAGCTAAAGAGTGCCAGCTTTTCACTACAGACACAGCCTTTCTTTTGCCATTGCATAGGTCTGCTCCAAACTTTGGCATCATGTCATGCCAGAAGCTCTGGGTTTCTCCCGGTCCTGGCTGTTCACTGTGAATGTCTTGGCTAGTAGATTTGACCATCCACGTTGGACATTCATAACTTCCTCAGCGGTGGGCTCATACCCTGTTTTGCATCTGCTGACCATGTGGCGAACGCGATTTGTCAATTGCCCTGCAGACTCCTCTCGGACAACCCTCCAAGTATTGGGCCTTCTTCCTCCTGCATACCAAGTCGCGAAGCTCCAATAGCCAATGGAAAAGTGCAGGTTTCGAAGCGCGTTGCCAGGCCAGTGTCCTGTTTCAGCTACCGAGTCCAGGAGAAGCTTCGACGACTGCAAGACCATGTGAGATATGGCCGCAGGAGAAGCAATAGTCGACAGGATTTCTCTCCTAAGTTCTAGGAAGGCTTCTGCGTCACCCCAAATTGGCCGTCCTGTGAGATACGGCTCAGTACAATAGACCGGATCTAGTACTTTCACCATCCTTTTCATATCCTTCTCTGGGACTCGCAAGATATCCAGCCTGCCGAGCTGAATGCTCTGGGTGAAACCGTTCATACAGACCGCAACGAGGTCAATATCGTTTGGAGTCGTTCTGAAAAGACTAGATCCGTACTGAACTAGATACACTAGATCTTCGCCCAAGTCCATCTGTGAAACCAGGATCGAAGGATTCAAATTTCCGCATCCTCCATTGCTGGTCGTATAGTTTGGCCTAGACACTGTCCTCACCGTCAGTTTTCATTTGACACTCGTAGGACGTTCGGTCGGAAAATGGGGGGTTTCCAGCCTGGTTCCGAGGCTGTCGCGGGTCATGACTGGAATTAGGGTCTACCTCATTGGAAGGTTGTGCTTGTTCGCCAGGACCCTTGCTTCTTCGGGCTTAAGTCCGTCCAAGTGTCCGACCTTTCTGCCCGTGGTGGGGTTGTTGTAGTACATGTCATATCCGAATTGGGGACTCCACGGATGTGCTGTCTCGAACCTGTGTCCTGGACTGATGTGCCCGCGGCTTAGACTCCTGTTTATTGGTACGCTCATTTTTTTCTTACCACCTCTTGATTTAGGCTATTATGCGACAGGCTAAGCGGACTGGAACCCCGTGCCGCGTAGGCTTTCGCAGCTTCGCCCCGACGCCAGAAAAAAAATGGGCGTTTCGCCTGTTCTCCTCAGGCTCTTCAGGGGGCCTATTTCTCTAGAAGCGGTCGTATCCGTAACCCGTATGGCGTGTCCTCGATGCGTGCAACCCTGGTGTTGTAGTCGTCAACTAGGAATCGTCTTCCGTACTGATCAGTAGTCTCTATCATCTGTCTCGGTACGCTCATGCTAAGGGACTCGCCTCCCTTTGATTCTGCGGCGAGAGAGTTGTCCTCCAGTGCGAGTACCAAGAGGGGTGGACGGCACCACATGTGACACAGACTGTAGGTTCAATCCAGCCGGCGGTCACACTGTCAGCATTTGGGATTCGCGCCATCTTTGCCTCCTTGACGGTCTTCAATATTTCCTCGGACATCTTTCCTCGGGAAACGTATTGTCGTATCCGCTCTTCTTCCGGTCACAACACGTGAAATGACCGGTCAAAACGAGAGAAATCCGCGGTGTCGACCAGTGGTATTACGACATTGCGGTCAGAAACCGTTATCTGACCGTTTTCGAACTCCCGACTGGATCATTCGTGAATTTCGAGTATCTAGGGACGCGCTCCGTCGTAAAGACTGGTGGTTCGTTTAGGCTGGTAATTCCTCCAACCATCGTTGTCGACACATGGAAGAAACCCCTCATCCCTGAGAACGTCACTGAGATCTCATGGCGGAAAGATTACTTCCCTGTTTCCTTCATCAAATCACAAGAGAGGATTTCGATTGAACCAACAGACGATCTGTTATCCAGAAAAGAGTATCCCCAAGAGCTAATCGACAAGGCGAGTGAGGACTTTCTTGAGTTGAGAGTAGGTAGGGAGGCAAATGAAAGCAGGAATATGCAGGATATGTATCTCAAGGATCAAATTACAATTGGTGCTTATCATAGGAAACGTCAGGCGATTGAGAGCCAGGTGTTCGATATCTTGGTGAAGCACAAGCGAGCTTTGGCCGGTCGTCGTGAAATAGGCTTGCTTGATATTTCTAGCCCTAGTCAAGTGGTGGATGTGCTCAGAATTCGAGAAAAGTTCGACAGGGAAAGATATCTTTCCGATCTGCTGGTGGAGGTCAAAGAGATCTCAAAAAACGTACAATGGTGCAAACAAGCCCTGGCACATCTCGAAGAGGGCGTGAAATCGGGAAGAATATCGAAAGGGGATTACTCCCAACTGACGTCAATGTATAAGGACGACCTTTCTCGCTTGGAGGCATTTCGTGTGGAAGCGGTAGGTGTTCTCTCGACGCAGGGCTCGACGTAGTTCGTCATGCAGCTATCAAAATTTTCCCAGAGCTTCCTAATCACGCTCGCCCTAATGGCAACGCTACCCTACCTAATGACTAGTAGTCTTCTGTTGGCGGGAGACCATCTTCTCTACCCTGAACTCCTGTATCACGCTTCTTACATAATTTCGCTGGGCACTCTCGTGCTCGCCGCGGTTCTGATTTCGATTGAGCCCAAAATCTCCTTCTACCTAGTTAAAAGATCTCTTTCCGGAAATAAGGTTGACCCTAGCCTGATTGCCAGTGATTGCGATTCACTTCTGAAGGATTTCGGTCTCGCAACGAAGCCGGAAGGATTTCTTGTGAACGAGAGGCGTCCACCTTTTTCATACGGAGTCAACCCTGGCAGAAGCATTATCGTCTTCCCGACGAGACTCCTCGCTTTGGGAGACTCGGAAAGGAAGTCCGTAATTGCCCACGAGTTATGGCACATCAAGACTGATGGTGAGGCGCTCTACTTCGACGAGAAGAGGAACATAACGGGTCTCATCCTCTGCTTGATGGTCGTAGGTTCCATCTGGGCCATAATTTGGGAGCATGACCACCTTGGATGGTGGATGGAAAAGTTCTGTCTGAGTGCGCTATCTAACTGCTCAAGCGTTGGCATACCGCCAGGCATAGAAGTAACGATCAATCTCTTTCCGCGAAACCTGCTCCTTCTAGTTATTTTGGCATTGGCTTACCCACTGACTTTTGTGTTGTTATCGCCCGCAATTCTAATAATAATGGGGTATCCGAGATTCATCCGTCGTGACTATCGCGAATATTTGGCAGACTCGGTCTCGGGAATCGTCACCAGAACCCCTCTCTCTATGGCTCGGGCGATTACAAACTCCATCGCGTTGATTGGATCGCCGTTTTCTAAGACGTCCTCCCGAATCGGGCTCTTCAGCCCCGTCAAGAAACCGAAACGCATGGCAGGGACCTGGCGGGATACATTCAATGCTAGATTCATGTGGAAGGGAATTGCCGACCCATCCTACAGAATCTCTCAGCTATACTTGCTCGAAAAAATGCTGGTTGCCCAAGTTGGTTTGCGATGGACGAAAAATCCCTTCGGAACCTTCGCGAGGCTGTCTCTCAGCGCCTCCTTCCATATGTCGAGGGTGCTCTTTGGAAGAGTTTTCTCAGGCATCGACAAAAGGCAACGGTGGAAAACAATCGAATACATGTTGAAAAATGCCCAGACCTTCAACATAGTCGCTTGCTCAAGCGAATCCGGCGCGTCGAATCTCGACACTTATCTGGTGTTCTTTCTGTTGATCCTTGAAGAGTGGATTGAGGTTATCGAACCTCCCTTCGAACCCGAAAGGATTATGACTGAAATCATGAGATCGTCTTCATCGTGACGCTCTTCAACTCAATCCAGATGGTCGATGTCCAGCTCGCTCGGCTTGGTTCCATCTAGAGTTTGCCAGATTACTCGATACATTTTTGCTCGTTCCTCTTCAATATACTCTCTCGGAGTATCCCTGTTTCCGCATGTAGTTGCTGTGATTCTTGCAATCATTGAAGTGGTTCCGGGTTGTATTGATAGTTGGAGACGAGAATTTGCTTGAGGTTGACCTTCCTTCCTCCTTTTGCGACCTTCTGGGCTGACAGCTTGGCAGTGATCTTGCAGCGTACGAATCCCATGTACAGGTCTCGGACCTGAGGATTATCGTCGAGGGTCATGAGCCACTTGGACTGATTGGAAGATAGATTCCCAGCCAACAATGTTCTGACATGAACATCAAAGAAGGCCCGGTTGGGAGGGCAGTCGAGCTGGTCCTTCAACCGTTTCAGAGAAAAAAGGGGGTGGCAGTCTCAGTGTTTGCGGGGCCTATGTCTTTCATCGCTGGCGGTCCGAATCTCTCCCGGTCGACCTCCTACGGACTAGTCCATACAACACGCTAAGCTTCAAACTGTGCCAGAAAAAAGGGTTCTGCCAAACCGAGAAGTTCCCAGCCGGTGCCGAGTCCCTCCGGTCTTGAACCCTACCAAGGAGTAGGCTCTGCCAGACAAATCACGGTTTCGGTTGGCTTTTGCCCCTCAGAAAAAAAGGTGGGATCGCAGCTGCCGTCTCACTTGGGTACCATTCGATTCTATGGTAACCTTGTGAACCCGGGTGGGCCAACTATAGACAAGAAGTGAATTGATTGCTGAGAAGACTAATACAAGTATGCCCCTTCCTACTTTCGCAAGTAGTCGATGGAGAAAGTGATAGAATTGAAACTACACGTCCACCTCAGATTAACTAAGCGGGACCGTCCTCGCTGCCCAAACTGTGGCTGGGCCTTCTTCACGCAGCCAGTAATCGTGGAGGGGTGAGAAGTCGCTCTCTGCACTCGACGCCACACAATCCTCGAGACTCGGATCCCAGAAGTCAAAAGATCAGACTGACGGAAGACTCATCGAGGGAGGCCATGGGCAAGATCCCCTCCTGACGGCGTGTGGCTGTGATAGCGATCTGTTGTTTGCTAGCACCTGGCTTAATCAGCACCTACAGCGGGAAGGAATAGACTGTTCTAGGTGTACCCTGGGCTAGAAAATGCTACCCGAAGGGGCATTCTGTAAGTCAGTTTACGACTATGCTGACTATTAGGCTGGGTGGTATCGTGGTGCCGTATTGACTCGCCTGGTGAACCGTCACAGTTCCCGTGTATGTTCCTGCCACAGTACTAGTGGCGGTTAGGGTGAGTGGGTTGAAGCTGGGTCCGCATGATGGGAAAGTTGACTGGCTGACTGCGAGCTTTACCAGGAGGGGTTTGTTGACCGTGGTTGTTAGAACCACCGTTGTGAGGAAAGGTGGGGCGCACTTGAACGGATCTGCGGCGCTAGCCGTGCCAGTTGTATGTGAGAAGGTTATGGTAATCGGGTTTGTGGTCCAGACAACCTTTGGCGGGGAAGAGGTGGTACTGGTAGCAAGGACAGAGGCGTAAGACGCGCCAAGAATGGAGATCAGAGCCGCAGCTACGAGGATATGGGGCAAATACTGCGTTAGGCCGCGACGCATAATAATTGAGCCCTGGAGGCTCAAGTAGTTAAGATTTTCCTAGTGAAAATGGTTGAATTCATGCTAAAGACTCCTGAGGATAGCCCAAGCTTGCTTCACTTGTCAAGAATATCTCATTAAGGGTCGAAATTATAGGCTGGAACTCATCCGAAAGTCCTGCTGGTCGACCCGCAACGCCTATACCCCGCTCTAAGTTAGTAACCGCTGCTCTTGCCATATTGGTGGGGGTCGAGGTCGTTTCCCTTGTGGAGCAAGTTATCGCGCCAGAATTTTCCATTGTGGAGTTCAATCTCCCAGTTGTTATGAGCGCTGTGTTCCAAGTTCTGGGTCCTTTCTCTCCCTTGTTGATTGTTCTCATACTCTATTCCTGGGTGGGAAGACTGATCTCAAATCTGCTACACAAATATGAAACTCACCGAACTCTATTCGGTCAATTTAGTTTCCTGTCCCGATTCTTCGATCGGCTTCTCGCATCCTGGGATGGGAACAATATCCCTCTACTCAAGAGCCCACTTGCCGTGCTGGCAATCGGAATGGTCTCGTCATGTTTTCTAGCCTTCACACCCTATCGAGCGGACATTAACGCCGCGGGGACTCCGGTAGGCACTGATACGCCGGTGTACATCTTGTGGGTGAATCAGATGCTCCAAAGGCCGATTCCTAGTGCTCTAGCCTACGCCTTCAGCCAAGCTTCGAACGGATCAAGACCCTTGTCACTAATCTTTCCGTACCTAGTGTCCGGTCTCTTCGGAGTTCAGGCAGATACTGCAGTGAAAATCTACCCACTCTTCCTAGCACCATTACTTGTTGTTTCATCATTTTTGTTCGTCTCCCTCGCACACGGCGACAAACATACGGCAGGGTTGGTTGGGCTGATGACTGCCTTCTCCTTCCAGTTCACAGTTGGAATGTGGGCTGGATACTATGCCAATTGGCTAGCCCTTGCCGAGTCCTATGTTTACCTTGGTATCCTCGTTAGATTCTCCAAATCGGAATCCAAGACCAACTTCATCGGTATATCGTGCTTGTCTGTCGCGCTGCTATTCACACATCCATGGACTTGGGACCTCATGCTCTTGCTCTCAGTAGTTTTCATGATCGAACGTTCCATTACAAGTCATGATTTCAGACCATTGAGATGGACAACTCTGTTGGTTGCTATCAACGTGGCTGCTGATTCCATAAAGTCCTTCGCGCTAGGAGGTTACGGCGGTGGCAGGGCAGGTGCAGATATCGCCACTACCAATCTGGGACTCTCGCAGTTGGTTATGTTCTGGCCAGATGTTGTGCAGACCTTCGTTCAGTACTACTCGATGCTGTTGGCTGACGCAGCGACTCTCGGCCTCGCCGTGATAGCAATCTGGCGCTTCTCGGTCGATCGTCAGGGTTTCACTAGGCTTGTCGTCTTCTGGGTCGCGTTAGCTTCGTTGCCCTTTCCCTTCTTGGAAAGCGTGCTGCAATCTAGGATCATTTACCTCCTCCCGGTACCCGTTCTAGCGTCAGGTGCAATGATCGGAATCCTACGACTAGGACAAGGAAATGCTCAGAAGGGACTGATTCTATTGTTAATATTGCTCTTCAGCGCGAATTATGCGATGAGTTCGATGTTTCAGCTATGAACTTGTTAGTTGGAGTCTAGGGCTATCCCAGGATTTCCTGAGGTGTCCTCCTTCTGGATTTCTTGTGGTGTATTCTTTGAGAATTTCCTTCCAAATGGCGATATGGTTAAATGCGTGTTGGAATCGAAGGCTGGCTAACCACGGAGTTCTAGGTTCTTGGAGAGATCCACGCACGTCAGTGATTCGCGTCGTGTGTTATTACTTGGAGGGGCTGGCTTCATCGGGAAGAGAATCTGCTCCACTTTGGCCGAACGAGCTGTCAGTTGTGACGTTCTGCCTCAAGTCTCGTCTAGCCATTCGGTTTCAGTGCAGGGAGATGTTCAGGATGTTCCAAGACTAGTCGAAATAATGAAGCGTTTCGAAATAACAGATGTTATTCACCTAGTAGGCTTACCGCATATTCCAACTTGCCAGCGAAGCCCTCATAAGAGCTTCGGGCTAAATCTCGGCAGCGTCAGTTCGGTCCTCGAAGCAATGAGATTGTCCGATGTGAAACGAATCATTTTCGCATCTACTGCAGCAGTCTACGGAAAGCCTCCCAGTAATCCTATTAGAGAAACCTCTCCTACGAACCCTCTTTCCACCTATGGATACCACAAGCTATTGGCAGAGAAACTCCTCCAGTGTTATGTCCAGAACTACGGCCTATCCAGCTTGGTTTTCCGGATTTTCAATGTGTATGGAGGTGATTTCAAACTTCACGAAGACGCAATTTCGATTTTCATCAGAAATGCATTGGATGGAAAACCATTGAATGTGAACGGAGGAAACCAGATTAGAGACTTTATTCGAATCGACGACGTGAGTGATGCATTCATCCAAGCCATTGACTCAGATTACCAAGGATTCGAGATCTTGAATTTGGGGTCTGGAATACCAATGTCGATTTTGGCCGTGGCAGAAACAGTTCGGCGGGCCTTCGCGGCCAAGGTCGTCAACGACCCGAAGATCCTTCCGAACCATTACGACATATTTGCAGACAACGCGAAGCTTCGCTCCACACTCAAGATGAACCCGTCAGACCCTGTCATCGGGATTCCTGACTTTGTGAGGGGAGTGTCGGAAACCATCCTAGTTGCGTGAGATAATGAATGGCGCCGGCCAATTGGAAGGCATCATGGTTCTAGTGCCTGCTTACAATGAGGCTCCGACAGTTGCGGAAGTAGTGAAAAAAGCGGGAGAAATTTCCAACGATTACCATGTCTTTGTAGTTGATGATGGTTCGAACGACGGAACAAGTCGTTTAGCAAGAGAGTCTGGAGCACAAGTCGTCACCTTACCCTTTCATTGCGGAGGCAGATGGGCAATGGTTATCGGGTATAGAATTGCCATCTTGAACCGATACAAGTACTTGGTCAAGGTTGATGCGGATGGTCAGCACAATGTTTCGGATATCAATAGGCTACTAGCAAACCTCGTCCAAGGAGCTGACGTCGTCGTGGGCTCACGATACCTCACCAGCGAGGACAATGGTGAGATGAGTGATTCTCACATTAAGCACTGGGGAAGAGTTCTGTCCTCAGCTATGATCTCGACGGTTGTAGGAATGAGAATCACCGATGTTACTTCGGGGCTCCGAGCTTGGCGGTGTGATGTATTGAAAGATCTGATCGCCAGCTACGAGAAGCATGGGTATGTTGATGATTCCGTCTTCTGGTTGAACGAGACCATATTGCTGCGAAAGCTTGGAAAGACGATTTCGGAACTACCCGTCTCAGTAAGCCCTAGGTTGCACGGAACCTCGAAGAGCTTCACCCGCCTGAAAATGCTCAATTACCCCGTTAGGGTAGTCACAACCCTGTTGCGGTCATTATTTTGGGGTGAATAGCTATACCAACCTATGTTGATGTCGGCTTTCTTTTCTCGCTTTCCATAATCCTGGTTTCTCTGTATTTACTCAGGAAACATACGATCTCGTCTCGACTATTCGCAGGATGGTTCCTTGTTGGAGTCGGACTTGTCATAGTGTTTGGGGTGCCTACATTTTTCTCAACCCTGCAGGAGCTTCTCGGAACTCAATTCTTGTTATCGTCGGTTGTGTTCGTGGGCGCGATAATTGCGCTCTCTCTAATATTCTACCAGCAGTTGAAAATGTCTGATTCGGAAAATAAGATTCGTAGCCTGGCTGGCGAGGTTGCTCTTCTGAAGTACAGAATGGATGAACGGTTGGCCACGTCCGGAGAACAACAAGGGTCGAAATAATGAAGGTTCCACTTTACAAGATCTTTTGGGACGAGTCCGATGCTGCCGCCGTCGCCGACGCTGTCAGAAAGGGTAGCGATTGGGCAATCGGGCCCAAAGTCGCAGAATTCGAAGGAATAGTGTCAGAATACCTAGGTCGAAAATATTGCGTTTCTTTCAACTCTGGAACGTCTGCACTTCATGCAGCGCTTCTGGCCCTTGATGTCGGTTCAGGTGCAGAGGTCATTGTTCCGTCGTTTACGTTCATTGCCACGGCAAATTCTGCCCTTTTTGTGGGAGCGAAACCGGTCTTCGCAGATATCGAAGCAGATACCTACGGGTTGGATCCGCTAAGCGTAGAAAATGCGATAACAAAGAAAACTCGAGCTGTCATTCCAATCCATTATGGTGGAGGAGCATGCAAGATAGAGGAATTACGGGCTATCGCTGATCGGCACGGCCTAGCTCTGGTAGAAGATGCCGCGGAGTCTCTGGGTGCGTCAACGAGTACGGGGAAAGTCGGGTCGTTTGGAGATGTCTCGGTCTTGAGCTTTTGTGGAAATAAGGTCATGACGTGTGGAGAAGGGGGGATGGCCGCGACTGATTCTCGCGATATTTACGAGCGACTTAAGCTCGTGAGATCTCATGGCCGATTGGAGACTGAGAACTATTTCACTTCGGCAAAGATTTTCGATTATGTGACTTTGGGGTACAATTGGAGAATGTCAAACATCACGGCAGCCCTGGCGATTTCACAGTTTCGGAAGCTGGATAAGATGGCAGGAATGCGACGCGTTCATGCGGAGTTGATGTCCAAGCAACTCTCGCAAAGTTCGCTGATCACGACACCTATAGCCGTGAGCCGCAAGCAACATGTGTATCAAATGTATACTATCAGGCTTCAGAACAATGAGCTGAGAGAAGGGGTACGTGATCATTTGGCAAAGCGAGGTATCAGTGCCAAGGTCTACTTCGATCCCGTTCATCGCACAAGCTATTACCAGAAACTAGGTTTTCAAGATCTCCGCTTGCCGGTAACTGATCGGCTGTCGAAGGAGGTTCTTACCCTTCCGATTTTTCCCTCCATGACTTCCGAAGAGCGCGATTACGTAGTGTCTAACGTCCTTGAAGATGTGAGTAAATCGAGTGCGAGTGAAGACAAAGTATCGGTCTCTGTCGCTCAATAAGAGCGTTGTGTAATCGACTGAGAATCTCTGTCTCGTGAAGGACTACGAAGAAAACAAGAGTCGTTGTGGTCGGAGCCGGAGGATTCGGAAGAGAAGTCATGGAGATTTTGAAGGCGCAGAACGAGATCGAGAACCGATGGGAAATCTTGGGATTCCTGGACGATAGTCAAGAGCTTCGGGGTAAGACAATTAACGGTTTCCCGATTCTCGGAGGAATCTCCTGGTTGTCCGGGAGGCAAGCTGAAGAGATCAAATGTATCTGCGCAATTGGTGATACTGCCACCAGAAAGAAAGTTGTTGACAAGATTGTCAAGAGCGGGGGGCAGTTCTGCCAAGCAATACACCCAACCGTAATAACCTCGGAAACAGTAGAGCTAGGTGAAGATGTGATAATATGTGCCGGGACCATTCTCACCGTTAACATATCAATCGACGACCACAGCATAATCAATCTGAACTGCACAATTGGGCACGATGCTGTAATAGAGAAGTTTTGTACACTTAATCCTACGGCATCCATTAATGGTCACGATCACCTGGAAGAAGGGGTCTATATCGGCTCAGGTGCCACCCTGATTGAGGGCGTTAGAGTGGGAAAATGGTCTACTGTTGGGGCTGGTGCAGTCGTCATTGACGATCTTCCTCCAGGAGTTGTAGCCGTAGGAGTTCCAGCAAAACCCATCAGGAATAAGAGAAGTGAAGAGATTCCTGTTTCCACATCAAGGGAAACATAGCGTGAATGCGATATCAGCCAGCTTAGCTACCTTCACAGGCAAGAGCGATCCCTCTGTATCTTCCCCGGACAAACGGAAGGGTGCTAGTGGTTCGGCCCAATTGTTCCATCGAATGGTCGCCGATGCATTGTTTCTCTCTGACCTTATGGAGAGGCATCTGTGCGCAGGCTATCCCGAGACATCCGCCACTACCAGTGGCGGAACTTAAGCGTGCCACAAGAACACCCGATAAGATTAATGGAGTGGCGAGACCTACCGATAACAATGCGAATGGAACCCCTTTAGCAATGGCCAGAATCTTGATGATAGGGTTGCGATACAACGAGGTGCCCGGCGGCTGGACTTTTTTCAGAGAAATGGCTAGGCGACTCACCTCTGTGGGGCACCGTATAACTTTCCTGACGTTCAGATTACCCGAAACGAACCGCCACGACCTCATAGATGGAGTGGATATTTTCCGGGTGAGATCGCTCTATCTTCCGCAAATTCCCATCATAATTCCAGACCCTACCGACCTACTGAAGGTGCTGAGACTTATTCTCCGTGAGAAGGTCGAAGTCGTCTATGACGTCTCATCAGGAGTCTCGCCTATCGGTTCGTTGGTATATCTCTTCATTCGGGCATCGAGACTCAAAACCCCGTGGATTACACACGTCTGCGGAGAACTAAAGGGCTTTACGGGCAGCCCCCTTCGACGCGTCCTGTTTGAGACGTACCTAAGGGTCGTATCGAAATTGTCAATGAGCCACAGCGATTTTGTTCTCGCGGCTGGAGACGCCGTTCGTCGTAGGGTATTGTCCCTCTCTGTATTGCCTGAGAAGGTGAAGGTAGTTCGAGTCGGGCCTAAAGAATCAACGATGGGGGTCTCAAATGAAGACCTTTGTCCCATCACAGCGCGACAGATGCTGGGCCTATCTCGTTCGGATTTTGTTGTTGGTTCTGTCGGAAGACTTACCTTTGGGAAGGGATTTGAAACCCTGATATCGGCTTGTGGATTGTTAAACGACAAGATCCCCGAGCTAAAACTTATCATAGTGGGTTCAGGCGAACTCGAAGGCAAGCTTCGAAACCTCGCAATCCGGAAGCTATCGCAGGGGAAGGTTTTTTTCACCGGATGGGTTAGCAACCCCTACAGCGTTCTGCCCGCCGTAGACGTATTTGTTTCCGCCTCATCTTCTGAGGCTGGCGTATCTGCAGCTTTAATCGAAGCAATGTCGACCGGGCTAGCCTGCGTTACGACGCCATTCACAGATTTTGTGAAGACGTTGCATAATGGAGTCGTAATTTCCAAGCCTGATCCGTCTGAGCTGGCCCAAGCGCTAGTCTTGCTTCATGACAACCCAATTCTACGACAGACTCTCGGAAGAAACGCAAAGGTTTCCGCAGGCCGTGCGCTGGAAATCTACGATTGGCGAGCCTACCGCTCAAAGGTCGATGAGACGATCTCCCTCCTATTAGGTTCTCGAAGTGACAAGGTGTCTGTGGCAAATTGATTTATTGCATGATAATCAAGCCTGCTCTTTGGCTGGCCTTTCCAACGGTATGGGCACTTGGACATTAGACCGATTCACTCTCTACTCACTGGGAATCGATGAGTCGTTTTATGTCGCTTTGCAGAGAATGAGATAATTGTAGAGTGATAACTCACGGAGACTCTTGATTTCGAATATAGTCCCAATGTTCTGGTCATAGGACCTATGCTTAGTGAGCTACCTGTTGCTCCTGCGCTTCAAGATTTGATTGATGCACTAGCATCCTTCAGTTATGGAAGAATCGCAGTGGTCTCAAGACCTTTTCCCTCCTTAGCTAATAATCGAAAGAATGGGCCTAGGCTCATCGCGCTGCCACAGATCCCAAGCTATCATGGAAAACGCCGTCTGCTAAAATGGTGGAATTACCTCGCGAAGTACGTTGTTGCCCAGGCGATAGTTTGTGTGAGGTTTCTGCATATGGCAAAAGACTATCAGATACTCATTTTCCAGTTATCTGAACCAATCCCCGTCGCTATTCTTGCTCGTGCAATGCACAAGGCCACAATATACTATCTTGGCGGTTCCGGATTCAAATCTATGCTAGCTAAAGCGAGGAACTCGACTTTTCTATTCTTTGCATACTTGGTGGATTTGATACAGACCCTCATGGTCGCTCTGTCGTCCTTGGTGGTGGCCCCTTCTTGGAGTACGATTGAAGAGGCGGGTTTTAGGGGGCAAGCTCAGAAGACTAGAATCTGCTCGTTGTATGTTGACCTGAAGGCCTTTGGGGTTTCGAAGCCCTTGGTCCTTAGAGAATCGTCTATTGGCTTTGTTGGAAGATTAGAAGAGGAAAAGGGATTCAGACAATTTTTGGAGGCGGTCCCTCTTGTTAGAGAGGAGAGGCGTGATATTCGGTTTGTTGTTTGCGGTGGAGGTAGACTTCAGAAATTTTTGAATGATCAGACGCCGAATCAAGGAATAGAATTTCTTGGATTGGTTCCAAATGATGAAATGCCCGCTGTAATGAACCGACTGAAGCTCCTAGTCGTGCCTTCTTTCACCGAAGGCTTTGGTCGAGTCATTCTCGAAGCAATGGCTTGTGGTACCCCAGTCCTCGCGACGAGGGTCGAAGGAGTTAAGGCCCTGATAAGCGACGGGAAAACCGGTTTCCTAATGGATACAAATGATTCCGTATCGATAGCACGAAATATCTTGTCATTGATGAGTAGCCCCGAGTCAATTGAATTGGTTTCTACTGAGGCAAGAAAATTTGTTGAAAACACGTTCACTTATGATAAAAGAGCAGATAGCTGGAGAAAGGTCTTGCTCGAAGCGCATCTCCCGCGGTAAGGCAATTGAAGACTCCCGGCGTCACGATATTTTATTCTGCAATAAGCTTGCTTCTTATCATATTCAAGCCGTCTTCACCTTTGATGCTCGCGGTAGCTCTGTTCCTTCTATTGTATTTGCCAGGGTTCAGATTTTGCTCATTGTTCCTGCCTCAGGTGAACAAGATCGGATTTGGGCTAATTTTCGGCTTTGCTTTACAAGGTCTTTCCATCCTAGTCGCGTTTGGAACTCTTCAGAAGCTTCCATTCGACCTAACAACTTTCTTGGTGTTGACTGCATTCATGACTAACCTGATTCTTGACGTAGGTTCCCTTTGGGCAGGCAAACCCGAACTCTTGAGTCTCACCAATCTCAGTGCCTTGCATGCAGAGGAGTTGCGTAGCCTTTACGTAAAATCCTCGATAGGATTTTTCATTTTCGCGATGATTATCAGACTGCTGTATGCTTCTGTGAATACTTCTTCTATAGCTCAAGATGCAGCACTCTATGTCAACGCTGCAGACCATTTGGCCACTGGAGGGACATTTTACGCAAACATTGTAAATGACGTTGGAGCGAGCTTCCCGTTTCAATACCAGTCAGGATTGATTCCGCACACACTTACATGGTTCTCAATGGCAATCGTTTTCTCGTTCGCTTCTCCTTCATTTTATTCCGCCAAGCTGTTTCTCTCCATAATTGGAGCGTTACTTGTATTTCCAGCATACGAGCTCTCCAGGTCATGGTTCGGAAGAGGCTCTTTCTTTGTCCCGTTGATAGTTGCAATTGATCCTGTGCTGACATTCTACTCCGTTGTGCCCTTTGGTCCAGAGATTACTAGCACTCTGTTTTCACTGGCTGCAATTGCTGCACTCGAACGGATAAGAGATAGGAACACGTTTAGTTTTCTTTCCGCCGTTCCTATTTCGGTACTCGCCTCTGCCGCAGCGCTCTCTTGGAGCAGCATCTACTTTCTGCTATACCTTCTTGCGTTCATACTTGGCGCTTCCATTGCCCTCCGACTTTCGCTCAAGAACACACTACTGGGCATTGCACTTGGCGGAGTTCTATATGTGACTCTGATATTTGGCCTCCAACTCTGGTTGACGTATTTGCCTATCTACGTCGCCTTAGCCGTCTTGGCACTCTCAATCTCAAGGCGCGTTAATGCGTTTGTAAGATTCCTGGGGTTTGGCATAATAGGAATTTTGTTAGCCTTTCAATTTGAACTATTTCGATATTACACGTATCCGCAAACAACGCTATTTCCAACTCAAACCATTGAAAGCTCTCAGATAATCTCGCGTGAATTTTCGAAGTATTTCTTTGCGAACCTGCTTTCGGCCAATGTAGTGACCATTGCAGGCGTGTATCAGTCGACTGCCTTTGAGGTTGCGGGTTGGTCATTGATTTTTCTAGGTTTTGTAGGTGCTCTCTTCTATAGAAAACTCAATTGGCGTCGTTGTACCTTTCCTCTATTTTTCTTACTATTTCACGCCGTCGTCACGATCCTTTTCCAACCTCCAGGAAGCGGACTGTTTGGGGTTGGTTTCTCTGCCTCCAGATTTTTCCTTGGTTGGGTAGTATGCGCGATCTTCATTGGCGGGGTGGGATTGAAGTACATCTTTGAATATTTGCAGGTCATCTATTTGAGTCAGCCCATTCAGGCTGTATCTAGCCTGGCGAATCGAATACCTCGGTTTGCACAGGCAGTCATGTTGGTTGTAGTCCTGACCACGCCTATTGCCCTAGATTTCATTGCAAACGGGTACCAAGTGTACAACCCTCAAGGCTTCACTTCTTTGTTGGACAAATTGAATGTAGATCAAGTGTCCCAATGGGTCCAGAGTAATACCAACAGTAGCGACACCATTATTGCCGCCAGCTTGGCAAATGAACGAATTTGGGCTTTGGCCACCCATAGAACGTTTGCAGGCCTTCGCATTAGCGATAAGTCGACAAATCAGATCGAAATGAACGATACACTTGATCTGGCTCAAAGACTGGATGCCAAGTACCTACTTGTCGACCCCTCGATTTACGATGGACTCTATCCACTGATTGTCCCCTATTACAAGAGCGCGTCTGCAGACCCGATCGGTACCGCTATTCCCATTGTGAACGCGGGTTTCAATCCCGTCAATCAGTCAACGTATCCAGCGTTGAGGCTGGTGTACGTCTCCCCACCACCAACTGTAGTCATTTTCAGATTCGTAAATGCAACTGTCACAGTAAATTGGATCGACGACAACTTCGCCAACAATTGGTCTCTGATAAGCGAAGGGAATGTCTCCAGTCAGACCTTCGTTTCAAGTGGGTCCATCTTGAATTTCTCCGCTGTGTTCAACAGTGGTGCCCAAAGCTGGGTCAGGTATGGACGAACTCTGCAGCCGGTGCAAAACACGTCTTCATCTCACTACCTTGCCATACGATTCCGGACTGATACTCTGAATCCTAATGTAGACTTGGTCTCTTGGGTCCAAGACGTGAACGGACAGGGATATTGGCTACCGGCGGAAAATTCGTTCAACTGGCAAACGACGCAAAATGATCTCTGGAGCTTCGTGGGCCCGGGCGTATCGTTGAACCGCATCGATCTTGAAATCTTCGAGTCATCGGACCAAGGGTATATTCCGGTGCGATGCTACGTGGATTACGTCGCGTTCTTCTCTGTAAGCTAGTTGCAAATTCTGGTTGGAGAAGACTGAAACTAAACCACGTAACAACATGAGTCCCTGGAGAGTAATGCACTCATGACGGAGACCGCAGTTGTATACAATGTTCCGCGTGGTACGGCATACCTTACAAGCCAACAGGTCATAATTAGTGCCGTTTCGTTCGTCTACTATGTCATCCTCTTCAGAATCCTAAGCCTATCACAGATAGGTCAAGTATCGCTCCTGGCCATTGCGGTAGCGATCTTTGGAACCCTTACTCAGATGGCCCTTCCCGCAGCCGCAACCCGGTTCATCTCCAGAAGTCTGGGAAGTCGGGACACAGCAAGCGCTGGAGCGGTCGCGAGTACAGTTCTCCGCCTCGTACTAGTAGTAGCAACTCCAACGCTCCTGTTGGCAAGTATCCTTTCTCCCTGGATCGGAGCACTTCTGTTCAACACATCCGATACAAATGGACTGTTTGTGACTGCATTCGCTACGAGCTTCGTTCTCGACCTCACGGCACTGTATGGTTCCTACTTTCTTGGGCTAGGTCTGTACGCGCAAGCCGTCTACCAGAACCTGCTTTACATTCCTCTAAGCCGTACGCTTGCCCTAATCCTAGCCTACCTTGGACTAGGAGTATTGGGGGTAGTCATGGGATGGTTGCTCGGCGCAGTCGCTACGCTTCTTCTCTCATCGCATCTATTCAAAGGCAGGCTGCCCTCTGGCGGCGCATTTCCAAAGCGACAGCTGTTATCGTTCAGTTTGCCCGTCTTCGCATCTGCAATCATTGTTCTCTTTCAGAGCTGGGGAGACATCGCACTCCTTCAGACGCTAGTCGGTCAGCTCCAAGTTACGGGCGCCTATTACTTGACGGTCTCCAGCGTGGCTTTCCTCTCTATCCTATGGGGTCCAGTGAGCAGCGCTCTCTATCCAGCTCTCTCGGCAGGCTTCTCAAGTCAAGGCCCAAGAGCTGTCTCGGAGAGACTTGCAGTCGCATTTCGGCTGGTAAACATCACAGTACTTCCGCTCGGGGTCGCCTTGGCGGCTGTGGCTCCTACAGCTCTGGAAATCGTCTACGGACCATCCTTGGCAAGCCAAGCACTTCCGTTCGCCATTCTAGCAACGACAGTTGTCCTCACGGCGCAAGGGGCGATCCTAGTCGCCGCGCTTCAAGCGGTGGGAATGACCAAACCTCTCCTCAAGGTCTACTTGGTGGCTACTATTCTCGACCTCGGAGCGGTAGCTCTTCTTGCAAAGACCCTAGGCACTACTGCAGGAGCTATCGGTCGCGTGATCCTTGGTCTCAGCGTTTTTCTCCTCGCATACCGTTCTTTGCGTCCCGCATTGGGTGTGCCTGTTGGTCATGGCTTCTTCAAGGCGGTTCTACTTGCTATAGGAACCAGCATCCCGTTACTGGTAACGGATCAAATGCTGACCCAGCAACTAATGCTCAGGCCACTTCTTCGACTTCCAATAATTCTAATAGTGTTTGTGGCCAGCTTTCTGATCATAAGCAGAAATCTTTCGATCTTCGAAGAGACAGATTTCGCGCTGCTAAAAAGCGCTCTTCCAACCATCGCACACGGATATGTTGAGTTCATTCAGCGATTACTTGTTCGAAAAGAAGGACTCTCACCCAACAGACAATCTCACATCAGCGGTCTGTAGGTTACAAAGATCGCGGCTTAGTGTGGCAAGGGTTTGGCGCCCTAGTTCTTATGGGATGAGTAGCTTGTGGGCCGACTATGACTCTGCCTGAAGGGAGAGTAGCTACGTATTGCCATCCACCGGAAAGGTGGGACTCGAGCTCCCATTCAGTGATGACTCGTTGACTCCCGTCTTGGGGCGAGGCACATCGTTGTCGTCTCCGTCGGATACATGAGTAGAGGGAATCGCTTGGACGCTTGTGGTTGGAGTCTCTGTTGAGGTGACTGTCAGGAATCTTTCAGCTTTGGCATATTTCCGCCGAACATAGTCAGCGTCGAAGTTGTCAAAGGGAGCCTCTAACGAGATCCTGGGACTCGCTAACAAGAACCGGTAGTCGGCCTTCGGTGATTCATTACGGACCGGTCCCTATTCCTTGGATCTAGTCAGAAACCGTCGGTTAACCGTTCTAGGACGTGTCTGGTCCCATGATTCCGGGTTTGGGTTGCCGAAGCCTCATCAGTACGAAGCCGTCAGGAACTGGTTGGTCGGTTTCAAGAGTTCAACGTACCGGATGTATCTCCGTTACATCAGAGAGTTCTGCGAATTCTCGAAACTTGACCCGGACCAACTCATTTCCCTCGCAGAAACGGACAAGCGAAGCGTGCGCGTCAAGATCGCGGAGTTTCATCAAGACTATGATCGAAAAGGCTACTCTTCCAACACATCCCATAACGCCTACATGGCGATAAGGTCGTTCTTCAACCATAATGAGATCCGGTTCGGAAGATTCGCTCCCGGCTTCCGGGGAGAAACCGAATACGAGAGTCAGCGGATCTTCGAACGCTCAGAACTGTTTAGGACGCTCCTTGGAGCAGGGACGCCGCGGGACAAGGCAATAGTCTCCTTCGTGGTTCAGAGCGGTCAGAGAGTGGGGGTAATAACCAAGTTACGCTACGGAGATGTCCGCAGGCAAATCGAGAAATCCATCAGCCCAATAGTGATAGATGTAGATCCCAACGCGGCGAAGAACAGAGTTCACCACTCCTTCGCAATAGGAAAGGAATGCATTGATTTCATCAAGATCATGGTTAAGATTCGGGAGGACGAGGGTGAGACGATCGACGACCGTTCCTTCCTTTTCAGAAGCTTCAGTCAGGGCTGGGAGAAAGTCAGAGGCAAATTGGTTCGTCGCGGAACAGCGTGCCGGAGCGAGAGGGGCAAGCCTCTCGACCCGGCTACCATAGGGCTGATATTGAGAAACGCTGCGGTCAACGGAGGGGTCCCCCTGACTAAGGTCGAATCAACGAACAAGTTCAAGCACTGGACCCGTTTCGAACTCCATCCTCATGCGTTCAGGCGATGGTGGAAGAACGCTATGAGAAGGGGAGGCGTCACAGATCCCGTCTTTCTGGACTATGTGTTGGGTCACCAGATGCGCTATAGGGGAGCATACGACGGATTCGACCATGACTACATCAGGAAAGAATACTCAAAGGCCGAGCCGCAGGTCACACTGCTGCGAACCCGTTCCGAGCTATCCCCTGACACTCCGGCTCCCAAACGACAACGCGTTGTAGAAGAGAGTGAACTAGAATCTCTTCTTGGGGAAGGCTGGCGTTTCGTAACAACCCTTCCCTCGGGAAGATTGATTCTGGAACCACCCAGCATCAATCCCGCCTTGACCCTTTAGCGGGATACACACGGACTAGTAGTTGGTAAACTGGAGGGCGGAACCAGAAACGAAACTTCCATTTCGATAACTGCTTGCGAGTAATGCTTTATCGTCAACCTAAGGCCTATTGCAGAAAGGTGAGAAAGCCTGTGGTGGACAGGGCGTATCGGAAGTACATGAGGAAAATGGTTGAGCTGGGTTTGGTTAGGCAGAGGGGTTCTGGAAGATGGCGAACCTTTGAGCTAGTGATGTGAAGGAACTACTTCGAGGTTTACCTCATTCAGTCGTAGGTCCCAAAAAGAGGGGAGTTTGAGTGGGCGGTACAAATGCTACAGCAACATGGTGAACCCGGGCGGGCCCACTAAAGTACGATATGTTCCCGGCCGACAATGTCCCGTCATGAACGGCAGAAGAAGCCGGTTAGGAGGGCAGTTGAATCGGTGCTTGAACTGTTTGAGAAAAAAGAGGGGGGGCAGTCTCAGTGTTTGCGGGGCCGACGTCTTTCACCGCTGGCGGTCCGAATTTCTCCCGGTCGACCTCCTACGCGTTAGTCCATACAACACGCTAAGCTTCAAACTGTGCCGGAAAAGGGGTTCTGCCAAACCGAGAAGTTCCCAGCCGGTGCGGAGTCCCACCGGACTTGAACCCGGGACATGGTTGCTAAAGGAAAAGGGTTTCCCCCTTTCCGGAAGAAAAAAGAGGGATAGCGGCCCCCAGTTTGGCTTGGGCCTCCTCGATTCGATGGTAACCTTGTGAACCGGGGCGGATTCGTACCCGTTCAAACCATCGTGTTTTTTCCATTTCTGGTTTGCCAGATTATCGTTCCTGCACCGATAATCAGAACTGCCGCGCAACTCACCACAACCAGAGCGAGATTCGAGAAGATACTGGCCAGGTTTGCCTGAACCTCACTCCACATGATAAACATCCAGCCGAGAAGCCCCGCGATTCCTAATCCGAGTAGAGGAAATTTCACAAAGTTGAATTTTCCGAGCCGTGGACCCTCCGTTCTGTCACGCCTGTCAAGTTCGCCGGCGATAAATGTAGCTACAACCCAGCCGAACCCGATTCCCCACAAGAGTCGGTTACCGAAGAGATAGCCCTCGATGAGATAGAAATGTGCAGGATCTAATGGAATGGTTAGCCATGCTAGTAGTACGACTGCTGAACCGAAGAGAAACCCTCTGTCCAACAAGTGGCTGTTCTG
>Ga0137386_10000098_pt1 | contig 37581 bp, 57 predicted proteins | sample SagtaG_4_FD_104910 | JGI IMG/M metagenome (GOLD analysis project Ga0137386, IMG submission 104910) | Vadose zone soil microbial communities from Sagehorn Ranch, Mendocino, California, USA - Sage2_R_100_16 metaG | ecosystem: Environmental > Terrestrial > Soil > Vadose zone | place: USA... | reverse complement strand
TTCGACGCGCGCACGGGATTCGTAGTAACCTGTCGGGTTCTGAAGGCCCTCTCCCCGCATCTGAATAACCATATCCTTTCCGGTTACGGCCAGCCGGTACCGGACCTCCGGCTCGTACGCGCGGACTGCCACCGAGGCGCGGCCGTCGAAAACTGGGCCGTGTGGGTGGACGTTGAACTCGACCATTTCAGACCGTCCTCGTCCGGCCCTTGCGGCCGAACTCCGCAAAGGCTGATTCCATCAGCGCGTACAGGCCCATGCCGATGTTCGTCTGTTTGGCCGTTCCCGTCCCCTGCGACGTGGCGTAGGCGCCCGACTCCAGGGTGACTTCGGTAATGGCCATGGCTACCGCGAGTTGCCGGATAAGGGAGGGGACGAGGTGGACGTTGATGGGGGTCGAGATCAGGTGGGTGGCAGCGGTCGTTCCCTGGACGCCCCGGGCCACGGTGAGGACGCGGCTGACGAAGATCGTGGCCCCGGAGTGAGCGGCCAGGACTGTTCCGTCCCAGGCCCGCTTGACCGTGAGGACGTTCCCTGTCACGTCCAGGACGAGCATGCGCTCACCGCCCAGGGTGACCACCTCGTCCGGGAAGAACTTCGTGCCGTCCGTGACAGTGAGAAGGTTGTCCGCGTTGGATACCGTTCCCGCGCCCGCGCCCTGCTGTACCTGGCCACTAGTCACGTTGGCGCGGTCGGTGACGAGCAGACGCTCAGTGCCGATCAGAAGGCCGTCACCTACCCCTACGGCCGCCCCGTTGGTCACGGTGAGAGTTGTGCCCGTGGTATCGGTCATGGCGACCGCCAGGGCGCCTCCGGGGCGTGTGTCGATGCCGAACCCGAACGTTCCGGTAATCGAGACGTCCCGCTGCGGAGTGTTCCCCTGGCCGAACGTCGCGCTACTCGACCTGTTCAGCTCCAGGTAGGTGAACGGAGGGGAGTACCGGGGGTGGCCCCAGAAAATGTCTGCGTTGCTGATCAGGTTCCCGCCGCTCGTGACGACCGGAACGTTCACGGTCACGTCTGCGAGCTCTGCCTGATCAAGCCAAATGCGCCACGGGTAGGCGTACTGGAAGTTCGGCCAGTCCACGAACTTAGTGGCGATGGTCGGGTAGAAGACGCGGTTCATCTTCCCGTCAATGGCACGCGAGGCAGCCTGGATAGCCCTGTCTACCTGGACGTTATTACGGGCAGTCTGCTTGATGTCCAGCGCAGATTTGACTTCCTCGCGCGTTGTATAACACGGGGAATTGATGGTCACAGCGTCTCCTACCTTTGACTCGCTTTCTGTCCTACGGGCTGTGCCCGAGGTCAGGAGATGATGAAGTTGTTAGACACAGAGTAGCCCAGATCAGGCGGGGTCCACTATCAACCAGGCAACGGTGGACGTGTCCCCGATCGTCAGGCTCTTGATGCCGAAGGAAGTCCCCGCGATCCGCGACGACACGTAGGCCAGACCGCCCACGGTCCCGCCGGGTGACTCTACGGCCAGGAAGACTCTGGACGAGGCGCCTATGCCGGTCGTGGGCACAGTGACCTCGGTGATCCCGTTCAGAACAGCCGTGCCCATCTTGGCGTTGGCGCCTTCCTTGACCTGCAAGCCTTTCCCGGCCGTCCCGATGACGAGGTTCCCGTTAGTGACGGTCACGTCGCCTGCCGGTAGACCCGAGGAATTGTAGAGGGGCACGCTCAGACCTCCTTGTTGTCGGGAGTCGAAGCCTACGCCTCAGCCCAGATCAGGTTGAAGTTCCAGAGCTGGGCTGTACTGCCCGCCGTGGTCTTGAGAACCAGACCCTCACCGGCAGCCAGCATGAAACTCGCACCGGACGGTCCCGCCCCGCCTCCGCTGGGGCTGGCTCCCGAACCAGACGAGGTGATGGACGGGGGAACGCCTCCGAGGGACAGACCGGTCGTGGTGACGGTCGGGTTGCCTGACCGTACTTCCGCGATCGAGTTGGGAGACGTGCTGGTGAACTTGGACAGGTTGGCCGCAGCCACCAGGGTCCCGGCACTGGCGGCCGTCACCCGGAAGATGTTCATGGAAACTGACACCGAGGTGGCTGCCCCGGCCCACGGGACGATGCTCAGGGCGTACATAGTGATGGTCTTGCCGCTGCCCCCGGGATTGAAGATCGACAGGTAGTTGTTAGCGGCCACTACCCCGATGACATCGACAAGCGATGTTAGGTAGAAGTTGCTCCCCGCCGGAATCGCGGGGAGGGCAACGACGGAACCCGTAACTGTCTGGGTGCCGCTGGGGATCGTGGTGACGGTCCCGGTAACTGTAGTGGGATACGAAACGTCCTTTGCGAACAGCGGCATGATGTCACCAAGTGGTTAGACGAGCGTTGCCGTTTGCGGATGCCCAGATTCCGTCAACCTGTCCGGCATACAGCGGGGAGGGGAATTCGAAGAACGCCCCGGCAGCGATCTGTACCGTGTAGTCGGAGGCGGAAGCTACCGCCCCGAACTTGACGAACAGCATCGAAGTACTGTCGTTGAAGATGGTGCGCATGCGAGTGTTGCTAGCCGTGGCGAACAGGTTCACGCTCGTGGCGGACGAAGCCACGCTAGACACAGTGGCTGTCGTGGTCCGAGTAGTAGTCACGTGGCCTCCTTACATTCCGCTCATAGTCTCGGGGTCCCAGTCATTCGGGTACTTCCACCCGTCGTAGGGGCAGTACCAGACTCCAGGTTGGTTCGGGGGGCCGAGTCGCAGCGGCTCCCCGTCGTTCGGGCAGGCGACCGGGGGGATTGACCGGTAGTAGTCGATGTACTCTGCCTGCTGAATCAGGGTGGAGTAGAGATCCCACCCGGTCACCCCGTCGCCAGCCATTAGTCCTCCTGGACGTCCTTGAACTTGTCGGACATGGACGACTGGACTTCAGCCTTGTCCGGAGCAGCGGCCTTCTCTGCGGCTTCGGTGGACGGAGCCTCTACAGCGCCTGCGTCCTTCTTGGCAGGCTCCGAGGCGGCAGCCTTGGCAGGCTCCCGAGCAGCGGCCTTCTTGGCAGCACGCTTGGCCGCGACCTTCTCAACAGCGGCTTCCACGGGAGCGATGATGCTCTGGGTGAGCGTCACGAGCTCCTTCTCAGCGTCCTCCCAAGCGTTGGACGCCCCGCCGGTAGTTCCCTTCGGCATTCCGATCTCCTCTCCCGAAACGGGCCGATGTTCCACGTGGAACATCGGCCCGCTCAGTCTGTCACGTCCTGCTAGGCGACGGACGCGCCAGTGTCCAGCGGCACATACGTGATGTACCAGGACACGGCCCCGGTGTCGGTGGCGTTGGTGGTCCACGTGATAGTCCCGGCCGCGACAGTGAAGTCGGGGACATCAAAGATCACGTTACCCGCCGACGTGGCACCGCTTACCGCGAGGCTTCCGATGGTGTACGTGTTCGTAACCACCGATGCGGGCTGGAGTCCGATCCAGGTACCCGCTTCAAGCGAAGTGATCGCCTGAGCCGTAGCCAGACCTGCGGTTTTGGCCGTTCCCACAGTGGGAGCCGTGCCGATGGAAAGCGTGGTCGCGGTAGCTCCTGTCGCGGTGGAAACCACCCCGAAAAAGGAAGTCACCAGAACCGCTCCACCCGACACGGTGAAGAGAGTACCCGTAGTCGTCGCGGGAAGGGTCAGGGCAGTCTTCACTACCTGATTGCCCTTGACGAGGGTACGGAGCTGCTGGCCCTTGATGAACTCAGCCATGACTCACGCTCCCAGGGGAACGAGGTTACCCGGGGTGCGCTGAACCACGAGGTCATGGGTGATGACCACAAGGGACCCGTTGGTCACGGTAACGGTGAGGTACTTGAACGTGTCCGCAATCTGCGAGGTGAAGATGTCCACCATCGACATCTGACCCGTGAGAGGGGCAAGTGCCAGAGAGTTGGTGGTCCACACCGCATTCTGCTTAGTCCACCCAGCGGTACCGTCCGTTGCGGTGGACAGGTACCAACGCGCGGTCTGGCCGAAGCCGTTAGCGATGGTAAACGTGGTGGTGGGGCCGCCCAGAACCTTCGAAGCGACAACAGCGATGCTCGCGGCACCGGTCGAAGTCACCAGGAGAGATACGGCGGAACACTGTTCCATGTTGAACGGCTTTCCCGAGGCAACGCTGATCGCGTTGTGGGTGCGGCCGAGACCTTCCATTCCAGCCATGCTGGAACTCCTTTGCTACGGCGTGTCTTGGGTCAGGGGTGCCAATGCCTGACTTGCTCACTCGGGCCCCGGCAGGTCCCTACTCGGTTAGTGCTGCACCTGGCATCGAACCAGTGTCCGGACCGATTTTGCGTGGTCCGGCGGGGACTCCCTTCCCCGTGCAGCTCCCTCCGGTTAACCAGTCGGAGTCTGGACACTCCCCAGGTTACCCCCTGAGACGGTTGTTCGCCTCACGAAGGTTCTGGGCCACTGTTCGGATTAGCTCGGGGTCGTCCCCGAACATTCCAATACCCGTGTTGCACTGGTGGCACGCAAGCCCCCGAACACACTTGCCGCACGATTTCTTACCTGGGCAACATGTGTGGTCGTGGTCTACGTACACCCCCCGGTTTTGGGGGGTAGTGTCGAGAGGTTCCTCGCACAGGTAACAGTTTCCACCCTGTTCAGTTAGTAGATCTTGGAACTTCTCGGGCGTTAGTCCGTACGTTACGCGCAGGTGATTCCTGTACGTCCGGCCCTTGAACTTGGCCGGGTCTGCGGCGTAAGCCTCTCTCGCCTTGGCCCTGTTGTACGCCTTGCGCGCTTCGGGATCGCTCCAGTCCACCAGAGTGATCTTTTGGCTCCCGTGTCCGTGGTTGCCAGAACGGGAGTGCTTCCCGCACTGGCAACCATCTTCGCATTTCTTGCCATTGCCTCTCATGCTTACGATTCTAGCACACTCGCATGCCTAGAATCCATTGAGACGCTTGGAAAGATCAGCGAGTCGCGATCTGGACAAATGGGGACAAGGTGGACGAAGATCCATTGTGGGGCGTCAGGGGAGACTGAAGCCACGGGCGGCCGTCTACCCTTTCGATGATCCTGTAGGCCACTTGATTATTCTGGAACAGGAAGTGCTCGGACGAGTCCACGCGGACCTGCTGCCGGTCACCGATCAGGTAGTACGAGAGGTCCACGAAGTTGATGTCACCCGTGGTACCCAGGGCCGGGGTCTTCTCAGTGAAGATGACCGGACGGCCAAGGATGGTCATGGGAGGCATTTCGGAACCGGGCTGGCTCCAGCCACCGATCCAGACCGGACCGCCACCGGTACCGACCGAGAGTGCCATGGTGGCCAGCTCCGGGAAGGTGTCGATCGACGCGATCCAATAGGCGTTCTTGAGCGAGGTCGGCAGCATGCGCGAGTACATCTTGACGATGTTCTCCCACACGATGGTCTTAGTGGCCTGGCCCGCTTCCTTGGCGACCTGGACGGACGCCTCGGAGTTGATGAAGCCCTCAGGCTCGCCCACACCGGTACCGGTCATGAACGAGACGTCCTCGAACCACGCGAGACCCTTCGGCACACGCGCGTCGAACCAGCCAGCGAACGCCGGAGCGTCGTCCAGCAGCTCGGCCGGAACCTTGAAGAAGCCAGTGAGCTTCTTAGCGTCCAGGACGACCTTGCCGAAGGTGGCGGTGGACTCGGTGAGAGACGCAGCCTCCTCCGTCCAGTAGAACTGCACGCCACCGAACAGCGACGAAACGTGGCTGGTCTCGTCCACGGTCGGGATCGGGACACGCAGCGTGCTCATGGGGATGACGGTCGCCTTACTGCGGACGATCGACTCTTCGAGAGCGAGTTGCAGCAGCTCCGAGCGCATGATCTCGGGGATCAGGAAGCCACCGGCCCCCGGCTCTTCCGAACCGAAGCTGTTCTGGAACTCCTGGATACGGCCGAGCTTGTCCACCAACTCCGCGCGACCCGGGCGAGTGCTCGGGGACCGGAGCTCGAAGATCGCCTTGCAGTACTCACCAATGTTGGACAGACGCTCTTCTTTGGTGAGCGCGTTCTCCAGCTTGGCACCGATGGACGACTTGTTGTACACCGCGCCACGGCCCTGGGAAACCGCAGCGGTTCCCTCGGGAGAGAGGTCGGCGTTCAGCTTGCCACCGAGCTTGTCACTGCCCTTGGCACCACCGGAGCGGACCATGTCGAACAGGACGGACTGAACCTGGTCGCGGACCTCGGTGACAGCCTCGGGGTTGTTCTTGACGTAGTGACCGGCGTAGGCGTCGAGGAACCTCTTCGTGTCACCGTTCTTGACGGCGGACTGGGAGAAGTAGTCCTGAAGTCGGTTGACGTCTCCGAGAACATCCATGAGGCCATCGGAGTCGCCCGGGATAGGAAGGTTGGCCATCAGCAGTTGCCTCCTTTCAAGGCGTTTACCAGTGCCTGAGAGAGCAACTGGGTGTCCAGCGTGTCACCCGGAGCGTAGTCCGGATTGATCTTCTTCATCAACCCTTCCAGCTTTGCCCTGGCCTCCGAAGCGTTCTTCAGCCCCTCGGTCTGGGAAAGCCGTGCGAGAGCGTTGCGCACCCCGGCCGCGTTGGGCGGGGAGTCAGGAGTGTAGCGGTAGGGCAGCGCCCAATGAGCCTGGGTCGCAGGGTCCCCAGTGTTCTTCTCACCGGCAGCGATACCCCGGTAGAAAGCCTCCGGGTTGTCCGCCGTGGTGCCGCCGTGCCATGCCTTAGCAGCATCCCACGGGGAGTTGTCCACGTCGGCATTGACGATGGCCTTCTCCGCCTTGGCCTTCTTCGACTTCTTGGAACCGGGGCGCGGGGGGATGGGCTTGATCGGATTCCCGTCCTTGTCGAAGTAGTCATTGTCGGTGTCACCCTCGGGGGTGGAGTCGTCGTCCCCATCACCATCGGGGTCAAAGCGGACCTTGCCGTCCGCACCCTCGACCCAGCCATCACCGAGCTGCTTGTCACCGGCAGTGTCCACGTTGAACACGGACATGTCCCAGGTGTTCTTGGGATTCTCCTGGCCGCGTACACGGTCCGCCAGGCCATCGGCAACGGCCTCCGAGTCCTTGTACCACGTGGTCGCCTTCATCTTGGCACGCCAGTACGCAGCGGACTTGCCGGAGCGCTCCGCGTAGATAGCCGCGATGTTGTCCGAGGCGGAATCGAGTTGGTCCGCCAGGTCACGCATGTCGGCAGCGTTCCCGATGCCAGCCGCGAAACCGTCGTGAATCATCATGGTGGAGAACGGTGCCATCTCCAGCATGCCGGGCGAGGCAGCCTGCGCGATGAACGATGCGGCCGAGGCTGCCAGGCCGTCAATGGTGATGGCCACGGTGCCGCGACGCGCCTTCAGGCTGTTGTAAATGGCGATAGCGTCGAACACATCGCCACCCGGGGAGTTGACGTGGACGTCCAGGTCCCCGTCCACCCCTGCTAGCTCCGCGAGGAATTCTCCGGCTGAGACGCCGAACATGCCGATCTCATCGTAAATGCTAATGAGCGACGGCGCGCCGTCCGTCTTGCGGTTCTCGATCTTCCACCAGCGAGTAGGTCCCCCCTGGAGATTCTGAAGCCGCCGCGTGGATCGCATTGGCCGTGCACTCCGCGTCACGAGCGGCCTCCTGTTTCGATTGGCACATACCCATCGCTGAGCACTCTACGTAGCAGAGAGCTTAGCTCAGAAGTCTTCGTCTCTTTTGCAGTCCAGCGGTCGCACACATCGCTGGGGTAGATGAGGCCGTTCACCAGGGAACAGCCATGGGGAGCCTGGAACATCGAGCACGTGCCGCAACTCTTGCCAGGCTCCGTGGCGTCCCGATAGTCCACGCTCTTCTTGGACAGCTTGCGGAAGTCCGAGAGGCTGTTCTGCATCTCGTCCATCCCGTCCATGCTGCCTATGCCGTCCGCCTGCCCAGGCTCCGGGGTCGGTGCCGCGTCGGGGACTGGGGCAGCAGGCTTCGGGGGCGGAGCGACCGACACAAAGTTCATCTTGGGCAGGCCCACGACTTCGAGGACGTCAGCCGGATCGAACCCAGCGCTGACCAGGGTCTGAGCCGCTGTCGCCTTCTGGCTCATCTCCAGTGCCGCGCTCTCGGCATTGATCGGGCTGGGATCGTCATAGTCGAACTCGACCCCGACGCCCGACTGGCCGAACAGGGGCAGAAGCTTAGAATTCAGCGTGTCCCGGCGACGGTTGAGGCGCGGTACCTGCTGCCAGGCGACGAACACTTCCTCACCCGTTTGAGCGCTGGCCCTGTTGACGTCGTCGGACGTGCCCATCATGGTTTTGTGGATGCGCCACGCTTCGCGCAACTCGTCACGGTTGGACAGCCGCAGGTTCGCGTACTCCATGTCCTTGTTTGTGGTCGTGGACGGCATCCACGTCATACCGTCCTCTAGAACGCCGACATGGCCAGCCCGCGCCACACCCCGATGCGACTCACGCCAGCGGTCGATCAACTCATCGAACTCGCGCTCATTCATGTGGTTTGGCACCGTGATGACGCCACCGGGGTCCGCCCCGTTCAGGAACAGGTTTCTCTGGTACTCGGTCGCGTACCGCTGCTGCTGAATGTTGGGCATGATCGAGGCGACCGGGCCTGCACCACGGTAGGGGTCGAGGGGATCAGGTCGCTTCTCCAGGATGACTTCGGAGGTCTTGAGCGGTACCTGTTCGCCCGTGGGGCCGGTATAGATCCAGCCGACGAGGTACTTGTCAGGGTGCGGGATCGGTTCCATGCGGTCCGGCCTCACGTACCACATCGACGTAGGGAACCCGACCTCGGTGTCCAGAACCCAGAACGTTTCCCCGGTAAGTTCCTCGTGCTGCTGCGAGCCTTCCCGGAATTCGAACCCGGAGTGGAAGTCGTTGGGACAGTTCCAGAGCTGAATGGCCGCGTGCTGCACCACTTCGATGCGCTGGTCACTGCTGCCGTCCGCAGGGGTGTAACGGCGACGGCCGTCCACGGGAGGCTTCTTGAACAGGCGCCACGTCGGGGTGGCGGAGGACTCGGCCAGAAGACTGATGATGCCGTAGAGGGTCCCGCTCATGCCGTACTGCCGCATGAACGTCTCTCGGTCGCCTCGTCCCGCACCCAGGTTGAAGCTCAGGCCGCGCGAGCGGCTGGCACTGTCACCTAGGGGGATGGGCGGGTTCTTGCTCTGGTTCAGGAGTCGCCTCAGGCTTGACTTCACTTAGCACCCAGCCCGGAATCATCAGCGATGACGCTCTCAAGGATGATCAGGCTAAGTCCGGTGATGAGCCAGCCCCAGCCGTGGGGGAGGTGGAACCCTGCGAAGTCGATGCAGAACACTCCGCCCACAGTGAGGGGCATGGCCTTCAGGTTGGAGATCGAGGCCGTGTGAGGTTCGGCAACCCGCCGGGCGGTAGCCATGACAACTCCAAAGAGGGCCGTGAGAACGGCCAGGATGCGGGTCTGCACCCTCTGATCGCTGTCATGCGTCATCACTGCCATGGGTTAGCCTCCCGACGCTCAGTATGGCTCTATGTGCACGATCTGTCCAATAGGTGATGGGTGCGGGGACAGCTCATGCCCGCACCCATCTGTCCCGAGGCTATCAGCCCTTATCGTGCGCTGCCCGATCCGCGACAGGAACCGCACGTGTGCCACGTCTGCCGGGTGACGGTACGGCCGTCAATCTGCTCCTGGGTGGTTTCAGTCTTTCCACCATCACCGTTGCACGATCCGCACACGCGGCCGTGATCCTGTTCCTGCCCCTGGTTCCGCATCTGCCTGCCTCTTTCAGTACTGAAACGATCGGTATCGCGGTTTTCGGCCCAAGTCTATATGAGCTACAACGTACCGAAGGGCGTCCATGCCGTGGTCGTTCTCCTTGAGAGGTGCCTCCTTGACGCCTCGATTACCCGTGCTGTCCCACACGTACCCGGTCACTTCCTCCAGGGTGGAGGTCGGTTTGTGGGCCTCGGCCAGCAACTCGTCCCGCTTCTCGACAGCATCCCGGCACAGGTACAGCCGCGGCCTGCCGTCGTCCTGCACACGGAGCCTGGCCTGCACTGCCTGAATGCCCACCGACACATCCTTCTTAGCCGCGATCGTGCTCCGGCCCAGGTGACGTTCCAGGGTGGCGCGTCCCTCAGCGTCGTGGTCACAGATGATCGCCTCGGGGTCAGGCTCACGGGTCCGGCCCCGGAAGGACGAAACGATGGCCTTGGCGTGATCCTCCACCAGGGTGCGCGTCTGGTAGATCTCCTTGTAGAGGTAGAGGCGGCCGTCAGGATCGACCGCCCACGCCTGCCAGACGAACGGGTTCGTGTACCCGAAGTCCACGGCCCAGAACCTTCGCCACGTACCCGGAGGCTCCCCGATGCGCTTGTGAATGTGCACCGCAGGGTCGAAGTCGTCGTACACCAGACCCTCAGCAGCGGCCCACACACCCTGCCGCAGCCGGAGCTTGCGGACGCCTGTCAGGGCATCGAGCTTGGCCATGTACTCGGCCCCGTACGCGGTCAGCTCCGGCCCGTTGTAAATGCGCGGATTGTCCTTGTGGGTGGAATTGAGCATGAATGTCTGGCCTCGGTCCGCCCGCCTCTTGAGCCAGTGGTGCGGGACGTCCGGGTTGCAGTCCGCGATCAACTGCTGAAACGAGATCGTCCCGTTACGCAGGCGGGAAGTGATCGCCTCCCAGTCGTCCTCCGTCAGCTCGGTGGCTTCCTGCACGTAGGCCACGTCGTACTCCGAGGACATGATCCGGGTGGCTTTGTCCATACCCCCGACAGTGATCATCGATCCGTTGGCGTAGCGGTACTGGGCCGCTTCCTGGGCAGACCCTCCGTACCACACCACCTCGCCGGACTCGATCGCCTCTTTGGCAACGTGCTCACGGAATGTCACCAGGCCAGTGGACGTCAGAGAGACAGCAGTCTTGCGCAGCATCACCGCCCGAGCGCCCGGGTTAGAAACCATCATCATGTGCAGCTTCTCCAGCGCTGCACGGCTCTTGCCCGTACCTGCTTCAAGCGGGGCCGGAGAGAACAATCTCCGGCCCGCGATACCTGAACAGTTCCAGGGCTGTCCCGTAAGGACGGTAGACGTGCCTGTTGCCATTAGTCATGAAGTCACCCCCTGCCTAGGTAGACGTGACGGTTAGATGTCTCAGTCATTCAGCCACTTGGCCTTCCGGAGGGACAGGCGACCGTTCTCCCCTTCCTCCCACCAGTACCACTTACCGAAGTAACTGACGATCCGGACCCTCATTACAGCCTGCCTTCCTTGTACCTGCGCTCAAGCTCCGCGTACCGTGCCCACATGTCCGCGTAGACGAACGCCTCGCGCCACGTGGCGAACTCCTTGGGCCACCCCAGACCGAGAGCGGCCACCCACCCGTAGCGGTAGTCCCGGTACACGCGCCACCGTTCTACTGTCCCGCGCACGTCCGGCATACTCCCCACCCCTTACGGATGTCGTGGGGGCGGGTAGTGGCCTCATGGCCCTTGGCGCACCGGAGCTTTCGGGGAGCGTGGACACCCTCCCACTCACCGCCCAAGTCCTCACACCCCTTGGCGATGATCCGCTGCAGATGCTCGATGAAGGCTCTCCGGCTCCGGGCGTTCATCGGGTGGCCCCCAGGTGGTACACCACGGTGCCGTCATCTTCCACGGTGACGTGCGAGGCACGCATCTTCAGGGTGACCGACAGCGGCTCCGTAACCGAAGCCTCCGCGACAACCGAGGCAGTCAGGTAGCTTACGTCCGCACCATCGAGCAGAACACGCACACGGCTTACGTTCACTTCAAGTCCTCCGGGTTTACGCCAATGATCACGTGTTCGACCGGGGTCACGGTGACGTTCACCCGGGCGGGAAGCTGGCCCAGCTCCTCAGCCACAGCCCGAAGGAACGAACCCTTGACACGGAGCATGTCCGCTTGCGCCATCGTGGCGCCGTCCCGCTGCGCCATCATCTCGATGGCCTCGATGTCCGCCTCATACACCGCGATGCGGTTCATCTTGTCCGCGACCCACAGACCGGCGAACTTGTCCGCCATGTTCTCCCGAACCCTGGCGATCTCCAGCGCGTGCCGTTGCTTGAACAGCGTGATAGCGGGTTCGGTGACGCCATGGTCTGCTGCCATTTGCCGCTGGGTGCGCTTGGGTTCGGCCAGTTCCCGGATGAGATCCAGCTTCCGCCACGGGAGGATGCGGCCTTTGGGCTTGCGCTCCTTGGGAGCCTCGGGTTCCGCTACCGGCTCGACCTCTGCCTTGCCTCGCCTGGCCACAGCCGCTTTCCGGGAGACGGGTGGCTCCGACCCGTCATCGTTCATACCTCTGATCAGTACCATTAATCTGCCTCGGGTTCGTGTACCGGGTTCCGTTAAGTCTCAAAGTACCGCACACGCGACGGCCCCGGAACCACTACAGGTCTGGGGGGCCGGTCCGTCAGTGTGGGTGCCCGCCTTCCCTGGCGGGTTGCTCGTCCCACTGGGGCGGAGCCTCGTCGTCAGTCTCTTCGTGCTCTGCCACAGGCCACCAGACCCGCAAAGTCTGCCTCATGGCCTGCCCCTAGTCCTCGAACAGGAACGACGTAGCCCACATGATCACGCTGAGCGCTGCCAGGACGATTGCGATGATGCCGTATGCGTTCACTTCTCTACCTCCGGGTCGATCATGTCCGCTGCCTTGTTGAGGCCAAAGGTGTACGGTCCCCCGGCCTCACCTACCTTGCGAGCCTCCGCTCGGATCTTCTCTGCCAGACCGTGCGCGTGCTCGTCCAGCGCGATGCGCACACACTCTTCCGCCGAGAAAGCCTTGTGCGGACCACCCGCCCGAAAGAGTTCAACCAAATTGTCGAACGCGCTCACTTCGCCACCTCGGGGTCGATCATGTTGGCTGCGTCGTGCCACCCTCGGACGTACCGCAAGATTCTTTCTGGTTCCCCGGGGTAGCTATCTGGGCCGCCCATGTAGTCGCGCAGGTTTTGCGCTAGCTCGTGTGCGAAGGCGTCGATCAGCGCGTTCGTTGAGTCAGCCTCTCCGGGGGCGAGGTTCCAGCCTCCTCCGGTCATGGACTCAAACAGTTCTTCGCGTGCACTCACTTCGTCACCTCGGGGTCGATCAGGTCTGCGGCCTGGAACCATGCATACGCTGCTGCTCCCGACCACTTCCGATGCCCGATGGGATTGTCCTCACGGATCTTCTCTGACAGATCGTGCGCGTGAGCGTCGAATACCTCAGCCCACGTTGCGCCGTTCGCGTGCATCAGCGCGTACTTGCCGTAGTCGTTCATTTCGCCACCTCGGGGTCGATCAGGTCTGCCAGCCGGTTCCTGCCGCAACGCCAGCCGTTGGCGTATGCCCAGCCGTAGGCGTCGCGTACTCGTACGTATCCCTCTTCGGTGTCCCTGCGCTGCTGCTCTGCCAGTTCATGGACTAACGCGCGTGCTTCTGGGTCGAGGTCCGCGAGGGTCATGACCGCTCCTCCATGATTTCCGCTACTGACAGTGTCGGGGTCGCTCCCCTAAGAATCCACGGAATCCACGGCTTATGCTTCCCTCGCGGGGTCCGGAACCCGGTCACTTCCCAGAAGTCGGACTCCAGGGTCCGGCCCTCCTTCTTCTCAGCCACAACCGGCACGCATCCTGCCGCGTCCGCAATGGCATAGAAGTGGTTCCACGCCTCTACCCCCAGGCCGTTACGGCCGCGCTTGCACTGGATCATCAGGGGGGCAGGGAAACGGCTGACGCGGTCTGCTGTCACATCGAAGACCACGAGGTCGGCCACGCCCCGGCTGCCAGCCGAGCGGACCACGTAATACCCTGCTTCCTCGAAACGATCCCGCGTACGGTTTTCAAAGTCTGCGCCTAGCCTGTACTGTGAAGATGCCATCTGAGCCTGCCTCTCGGTTGGTCGGGGCCCCCTGGGTAGTGTTCTTTCCTCCCAGGGGGCCCAGTCTTATGCCCTGGGCCTTCCGAGGTAGCGACCTTGCGCTGCCATCTAGTGGCTTTCGTCAGCCGCTACCTCGTTGAGCCGGACCCAGGAGCCTTGCGCTGCCAACCAGTGACTTTCGTCGGCCCCTCTGTCCTTCTGATCTAAATACTACGCCTCATGGCTAGGGCTGTCAAGCCCTGTCTACTAGGACTTTTTCGGGGTGGAAGAACAGCCCATCTTCCGGCAGTCAGGATTCGTGCACATGATCAGCACCCCCTTTCGCGGATCAGAACGCGGTAACGGCGGACGGAGCGGCCGTCGATGTCCAGCCTCAGACCGATGGACCTGGCCGACTCCCCACGGGCCGTGAGTATACGTGTCGCCTCGATGCGGTCACGCCACGACAAGTGGACCGGCCCGTCATCGAGGCCACGGGACAAGGCCACGTGCAGGTCCATCGGATCGGTGTCCGTGTGGAACCCGGGAGCATAAGGGTCATCCTTACCCCTTTGCATAGCAAGCACCCCAGTTCGCAGCGGCTTTGCTCGCCCCAGCAGTGATTGCCACCCCTCGCCACTCAAAAGTCAAGGCTTCAAGGATGTGAGCTTTGACCGATTCAAGCCGTTTAACGGGAACACTACAAACAATCTCGTCATGCACCACGGCACGCAACATCGGGTGAATCTGGGGATCGAGGCGGAGCAGACCCTCGCACATCAGATCGCGTGCCCCGCCCTGTCCCATCAGGGCTGGCGCCTGGGTGTACGCCCGGTTCGGGTCGCAGCGCATCATCCGGCCGAAGCCGTTGTCCAGGAGCGCTCCGGATTCTCCCGTGGCCCGCCACTCCTCGCGCTTCGAGCACAGCACGGGGAAACGGTTGGTCATCTGGGTGTCGAACTGCTGAGCCACCTGGGGATCGACACCGGACCTGATCAGGCCGTTGACGCTCATGCCGTAGTTCCAGCCGTGGCCACACCGCTTGGACCGGTCCCGCCACTCACCATCGCTGCGGCCGAACACGAGTTCCGCGATCTCGCTGTGCGCGTCGCGGCCAGGGCCGAACAGCTCCATGTACGCCCGGTCCTGGGACAGCGCAGCGATCGCGCGCATGTCCACCTGATCGAGGTCGAACGTGATCAGGACGTGGCCGGGTTCGGGGAGGAAGACCTCCCGCTGTGCCACCTTCTTAGCCCCGCGCTTACCGATGTTGGTGAGTGACGGTTTGGTCATGGCCCAGCGGCCGGACGCCTGATCGGCACCGATCCCGCCGTGTACCCGGTCCCCGATCAGGTGGTTACTGATCTCCTGATACTTGGCGGTGAGGCCCGCAACCTCCTTCATGAGCCCCAGCATCGCGGACGCCTGCGGGGAGACTCCGTCGCGGCCACCGAGGGCGGTCAGAGCGTCCCCGGACACCGATACCGCACCGTTGGCCGTGGGTACCGGCTCGATGCCGTCACGCTCCAACATGTAGGCGAACCACTCCTTGCCCGCCTTGGACCCCAGAGGCGACTTGCCCCCGGTGCGGGGGAGGCCGTAGCCGTCGTGCAGTGACTCCAGAGCGCTGCGACGGCTCTCCTCCTCGATGCGGACGCGGTCCGCTAGGAGGCTGGTGTCGATCCGCCAGCCGTTGAACGTCATGCGGTTCTGGAGAGATACGACCTTCATCTCCCGCCGGGCGTACGGGGTGAGAGCGGGTTTCAGCGCCTCGTACACGGCGCGGGTGGCGGCAAGGTCACCGCGCAGGTAGTCGCGGTACTCCGGATCGTCCAGAGGAATCTTGTCGTAACCTCCGTGCCGCTTGGCGAGATCCCCGATGTCGTCAGTCTTCCCGGGAACGCCCAAGCGGGCCGCTACAGCGTCCAGCGAGTAGTACCCGGGGGTGGACCACGGCTTCTGGCCGCGAGCCCCGGGAGGGTCCGACAGCCGTGCCAGGATGATTGTGTCAACGGCTCCATCCGACAGCTTCGCGTAGTCCCCGCCCTCATGCCGTGCCAGGGCGGGGATGTCGAACGCCAGGATGTTGTGCCCGATCTTGACGTCGGCTCCCTGGATCTCGTCTACCGCTGCGGCCTTCCCGTCCCCGGAGTCAACGCTCTCGAAGAACTGGGAACGGGTCCCCAGGAGCCGGACGAACGGACCCTCGTGACCGCCCTTGTACAACTGGTCAGCCGAGGCGCCTTCCAGGTCGAACACGACTTCCCGGGGCGAGTCGGTCATGACGCGGCCCGTGCAATCTCGTCAGCGCGGGCCGCGACCGCGGCAACGTCTTCGGTGGCGGAGTCGATGTCGTCCGCCGCATAGCTCAGAGCGGAAGGGCTCACGGTGACCGCCCCGACTCCGCAGTGCACCGCGGCGTCCTTCAGAGAATCCAGGGCGCGGCCCCAGTGGTACTGCATCTCAGCGTCGGGCAGGTCCGCGTAAGCCTGCGCGTTGGACACGCCAGCGAACAGGTCTCCGCAGGCGCCCGCCATAGCGGTGAGGTTCCCGAGGCGAGCGTCGTAGGTGACCGCGTCCAGCTCGGCTCTCAAGACGTTCTCGATGTCGGTCCCGCCCCGGTCCTTCCACTCCTGGAGTTTCACCAGGGCGGAGGGACCGGGAGCAGACGAGGGGGAGCCGCAAGCAGTAGCGGCTCCGGCCAGGAGCAGCAGGGGGACGAGTGCGATGATCGGTTTCACGGTGAGCCTGCCTAGATGTCGTGGGTTGTCCATCACTGGCTACTATACACGTTGCGCGGGGACGAAGGGAAGGAACGGGTTGACGCGGTAGTCCGGGGTCACGGCCGGACCTTCAGGAAGGACTTCGCCCACACCTCGGGCAGGCGCGTCTTGTACGGCCCCGCTGGCAGGGGATCGGTCTTGGATGCGTGCAGGGCTACCGCCGCCAGATACCCCGGCTCCTGGTTCCGGCTGTACGTCTCCGCGTACGCCCGTGCCGTCGTCCACCCGTCCGGCACTACGGCCGCCGGGGGCGGGGTGATCCCGATCCGTTCCAACTCGATCTCCACCGCCTTCTCCCAGGTCGGGATCGGGAGCAGCAGCCCGCCCCGGTTCGCGTACTTCGGGTCCTGCGAGAGCGAAAGGGAGGGAAGACGGGCGTTGTACAGATCGAACTCGATCCGACGCTGGATCGCTTTGGCTCGCCGGGTGATCGCGTCCCGGGGCCAGGGGAGAGCCGGAGGCCGGTTCGTCTCCGCGTACAGGTGCAGGGTGATCAAGATCGGTTCCACGGTGTGCACTCTCCTGGTTGGTTTCTGCTGCCGGTGGCGGAAGTGTCAGAAAAAATCCATCTGAGCCTCTGCCATTTCTTGACTCTTCCTTGACCAAAGTCCCGCGTGTGAGGGAATAGCTCGTTTCCGCCACTACTGCCACCCCCTGGTGAGAGGGTTCGAACCCCTGTTCCCCTTCCGGCCTAACGATCAAGTTCAAGCCCCATGCCTTAGTCGGGGCAATTCGGACACGCTCTACGCCATCGATGCTGGTCAGACGTGCCATGAGCTTGTTTCGGCCGATCGAGTGACCCCCGTTGTCCCTAGCCCACGCCGAGAAGAGGGCGGACAGCTGGGTGGCTGTTGTCGCTTCGGTGGGTGGCAGAACCTTCCGCCCATTAGTCGCCACCACGGCCAGGATCTCCGCCACCCACTGCCGCACGCGGTCGCTGCCGCGCTCGAACTCGGAGCTGACCCCGGTGTCGGTCGGCTGGTAGTTGCCCCTCAGAAGGAAGCGCTGGTACGCCTTCACCCACCGCTGGACGATGCCGGGCAACTCCTCACGGAGCTTGGCTTCCAGGGAAGGGTCCTCCCGACCGGCGAAGCTGTGCCGGAAGTGGAACGGCTTCATGCGGTTGGCGTAGGCGCGACTGCTCTCGTTGACCGCAGGAAGCTCGTTGGCACTGAACGCGAACAGTGCCGTGTTCGTGAAGTCGAACTGGGTCCCGTACTTGCGGTTAGCCGTGATCGGGTCCTCACCCGTCATCATCTTGAACGTACTCAGGTCGGAGACGTCCTTGGGAGATAGGTCCGCGGAGGAGTTCAGGCACTTCCCGTAGGCGTTCGCCGCTGCGAACCTGTCCTCCGCCATGGCGTGCAGCGTGACCGCGCTTGTGTTCCTCTTCCCGGCCACCTGAACCAGGAGCCGCAGGAACGTGGACTTGCCGCTGTGCGACGGCCCGTAGGCGAACAGCGCCTTACTGGGAGTACGGGAGGGATCGAGCATCGTCCCCGCGACCTCTTCCAGGTCGTCTGCCTGATCGGGGATCACCTCCATGAGCCACTGCTCGTACACCGGGCACGCCGCGTCGGGGTCCCACCTGACCGGGTGCTGGATACGGGACATGTAGGCGGGGTCGTGGGGCATAGCCACCCCGGTGCGCAGGTCCACCATGGTGTTCTGGAAGTTGGCCAGCGGCTCGTCCGTCCGCTCCGGAAGAAGCCTGCCGTCCCGGTACAGGGATGCCTTGACCGCCTGTTCGGTGGACGTGGTGTGGGTGGACCTGTGCTGCTCCCCCAGCCGGAGCGATACCTCAGACATCAGTGCCATCGGGTCCGGGCGGTACACCCCGTCGCGGTAGATGGACACGTGCTGTTCGAGCGTGAGCGCCGCAGGCTGAGCGGAGAGGATGTCGGTGGCGAGTGTCTGAACCATGAGTCCATTCTTGTCGAAGAATGGACTGTCGTTCTTCCGCGAGGGCGCCTTGCCCGGAGAAACCTTGGCCTTGCCAAGCCAGCGGGACAGGGAAGACTTCCGGTCCGCCTCGGGCATGGCTGCCAGGACATCGTCCACGCCCTGCTTCCCGTGGGAGGGAAACCGGGCGAACATGACCGCCTCGGCCCCGGCCATCTCCAGTTCTTCGCGAAGCGCTGTAGCGGCGTCGTGAACGTCGCGGTTCGTGGCCATGTCGCCGTCGAACATCACCACGACGTCGCGGCCAACGGTCCACGACAGCGGCAGGCCGGACCACGCCCGGCACCCCGCCAGGCCGTACACCGAGTAGTGATGCGGGGCGTGGGAGAGAACGGCCAGGGATTGCTTAGTGCCTTCCACGATGACCAGGGGGCCGTCGTCGTCGTGGTCGCGGAGCCTGTTGAACGGGAGCTGCACACCGGACGGGCCGACGTACTTGATAACCCGGCCCCGGTCGTCCGTGACCGGGTTGTCCGGGCGGAGTTGGTACGCGCCTTCTTCCAGCCCGGGACCCTGCCAGGGGAACGCAATGCCGTCCGCCGTAGACATGATCCCTGTGGAATCGATCACCGCATCGGTGATCGCGCCGGACCGCCGGAGGTAATCCCGGTGATCGGGGGTGACTGCCATCTGCCTGCCTCTCGGTAAAGATGGTCCGGGGGGGTCTTCTCAGGAGTCCTCACGGGCCCCGGAGAGAGGTGACACATCATCACCCCTGCTACCCTCGGGCGTCATCTGCGCCGCAGCGAGATAGGCGGTGAGCGATGCTTCTGAGACACGGACCGTACCGGGGCCGTTGTAGGCGTTCGGTGCGGTCGTGTACTTGTGAGCGGTAACCCGCCCCTGCCGAATGTAGCGGTCTAGGGTGCGCATGGAGACTCCCAGGCGGGCTGCTGCCTCGGTCCTGGTGAGCATCTTGTCTGTGGTGGTCATGGCCCCACAGTACACGCCGTGTCTCCGCTTGACAACTCATGTCTAGTGGAGGATAGTTCTTCTCAGAGGGGCCGGGACGGCGAAAGCCACGGGTTGGCAACGCAAGTCCCGGCCCCCTGGAAACGGAAACCGAAGCGAGGGGCAGGAAAATGAACGAGATCAAGCTCAGTCCGAAGATGGCTGAGGCGCTGCGTGACTCCTCCGGCAGTAGCCGAGGGAGCGTCCTCTGTGTGAAAAGTACAGAGGACGCTTTGCTTCGACAGGGACTCATCGCTCACGTAAGCGATCCCCGATGCAGGCACCTTCCGATCATCACCGTGGCTGGCTGGGGGTGGCTAAAGGAGACCCACGGAATTGAGCGTCCGGCGGACGTGGGGCGGATGACGCAGGCCCAAGCGCTTCTGGACTACTACGGTATCGACCGCCCGGCGGACGCGGGTCGGCTGAGTCTGGCCGATGCCCTGGAAGCCGCAGCCTCCGCCCGTAGCAAGAAGATCAACCCGATGATGCACGCGATGTGCCCCTGCATGGACGAGGCGCAGGAAGCACACGTCCCCCACGACTCGGGCATGGACCTGGCACTTGAAGAGGCGTACACGCCGGGCGGGCAGGCCACCTGCAAGCACGGTCGCGGCTTGGATGACACGTGCGATGACTGCTCGGAGACCCGTGGCGACACGCACGGCGTGTACATGGGCGTTCCGATCCCGGAGAGCCTCCTCTCTTACTGGGGCTCCCCCGTGGCGCAGGGGTGGCGTATGGGTGTCGAGGCGACCCGCGCACAGGTCCGGCAGTACGCGGAGCTACAGGTACCCCGTACGGCAAGCGCTGGAAAGGCGTACGAGGCGGAAGTCCTGCGCCTGTCAGCCGCTGCCATGGGGGACCCTGCGTACGAATGCTGGTCGTGCCACTGGAAGTTCACCAGCCGGACCAACCTTGAGAACCACCTGAAGGGTCACCTGAAGTGAGTAAGGAACTGCTTACGCTCCGTCCGTACCAACGTGAGGCCATCGACGCGGTGACCTCTGCCTGGTCGGACGGGGTCCGGCGGCCCGCCGTGGTACTCCCCACGGGGATGGGGAAGACAGTGGTCTTCTCGCACCTGGCCGCGAAGTTCCACCAGGAGCGCGGAGGCCGTGTCGTCGTCCTCGTCCACCGTGACGAGCTGGCCGATCAGGCTATGTCCAAGCTCAAGGCCGTGGCGCCCCACCTCTGGGTGGGAAAGGTCAAGGCGGAGAACAACGACGTCAACGCTGATGTGGTCGTGGCCAGCGTGCAGACTCTCGCCCGAGGGACCCGGTTGAAGGAGCTCCTGTACGGCCGTGGACCCCGGGTAGGACTCGTCATCACTGATGAATGTCACCACGGTGTCGCTCCGGTCTACGGGGGCATCTACGAAGCCACTAAGGGCGCTCACCACGTCGGGTTCACCGCGACGCTCGCACGCTCGGACGGCATCGGACTAGGGTCCGTGTGGGATGACGTCGTCTATTCCAAGACGCTGGCTTACGCGGTCAAACACGGATTCCTGGTGGCGCCCCGGGGCCGATCCGTCAAGGTGGACGACCTGAACCTATCTGCGGTCAAGAAGTCGCGCGGAGATTTCCAGACCGGCGACCTGGGGGACGCGCTCGAACACTCCAGCGCTCTGACCGTGGCCGCCGACGCCTACCTGGAGCACGCCGAGGACCGCCCGGGGGTGGCATTCACCCCGACCGTGGCCACGGCCCATATCATGGCGCAGGAACTGACCCGCAGGGGGATCTCCTCTGCGGTGATCTCGGGAGAGACGCCCCGGGCGGAACGGCTCCGGATCTACGACGCCTTCCGGCGTGGCGAGATCCGGGTACTGAGCAACTGCATGGTCCTGACGGAAGGCTTCGACGCCCCGTGGGCATCCTGCGCCGTCATCGTGCGGCCCACCCAGTCCAACCCGCTCTATGTGCAGATGGTAGGCCGGGTGCTGCGGCCCTTCCCGGGGAAGACTGACGCCCTGGTTCTCGATGTCGTGGGAGCTTCCCAGTCCAACAAGCTGGCCACCCTGATCGACCTAGAAGAGGGATTCTTCAAGCAACGGGGGCCGTGCGACGATTGTGGCTGCCTCCCCTGCCAGTGCCTGTGCGAGGAATGCGGACTGCCTCGCGGAGCGTGCACCTGCCCGAAGCCTGAACCGAAGGAACTTCTGGCGGTAGGCTCCGGCAAGGACTTCGACCTGTTCGCCTCGTCCTCCTCCGCCTGGGGGCAGACCCCGCAGGGCGTGTGGTTCGTCCCGTGCGGACCCAGCGGATACGTCTTCCTGTGGCCTACCAGGGCCGGTGAACCCGGTACCTGGGACGTGTGCGTGGCTCCTCTCGATCCCAAGGGCAACCCGCTGAAGTGGACCGGTACGGACTACCTCGGTATGCCGCTGGAAACCGCCATGGCATGGGCGGAGGCGGAGGCGGAGGAGCTGGGAGCCTACCTGGCCCGCCGCGGTGCACGGTGGCGCAAGGGAGAGGCGTCCGAGGCTCAGCTCAACTACGCGCGAGCACTGGGGTGCGTCGTCCCCGAGGGCGCCAACAAGGGTCTGGTCGGTGAAATGATCAGTAAGGCGAAAGCCTCGCAGATCTTCGATCCCTTCGCAGGAAGAACCAACCAGTGATCTTTCAGACTCCGGAAGGCAAGTACGTGCTGATAGCTATCGTGTGCACGGCAGTCTCAGCCCTGATGCTCATCGCCGCGATCATCTTCTGGGCTGTCGAACGGCGGCATGAGCTGGAGTGGGCGGCATACATGGACGAGTACGCGCCAGGGTGGAGGGGCAGTGATGAGTGATCAGGTACCGGAACAGGAGAACTGTTTCATGGATCTCTGGGAACAGATCGCGTTCCTCGGGATCGTTCAACACGAGACGTACCCTGAGCCGCGTGTCCTTCTGGACATGTGGGCCAGGGCAGGGGACACGAACCCGCACGCGGGACCCGCACTGACAGCTACGCTGGCCGCTATGTGGCGCCAGTCTGAAGGGCAGGAACAGGACAATGGCTGAACGACGCAACCTCGGTCGCGGGACATGCCGCGTGTGTGGGGACGAGTACAACCTGACGAGTAACGGCCGTATCCGCTCCCACGGCCCCCGGGACTTCCGATGCCAGGGCGGCAGCGACCTTCCGGCTGAGGAAGTGGACGTCCGCACCGCAGAGGGGGGACCGACTAACGCGGACGCTGCCCGTAACGCCACGGTTAACGCCGACCGGGAAGCGCAGGCGGCAGAGGAAGCGGACGTCCGCACCGCGGAGAACGGAACGGTCATGACCGTGCACGGTGGACCCAACCCGCACCGAGCCCCGCTCGATCCCAACGACCGAGGCACCGTGCAGCCCTCAGAGGCGCCCGTACCGGCCCCGTTCGCCGCTGCCGTCCCGGTTTCCCAGACACCCACGGTCCGGGGCGGAGAAAGCGGCCTGCGGCCGGGGCCGGAGCAGACCGACTTCGACCAATGGGGCCGGTACAAGATCCCGGACCCTGCTACCGGGGCCGTCGCCGGACGCCAGCGTGTGACCACGTTCGTGAAGATGCTCAGCGACCAATGGGGGCTGTCCCAGTGGCAGCAGCGTGTCCTACTGGTAGGAGCGGGCAACAATCCCCAAATGTCCGCCCTGGCCGCAGGCAAGGACGCTAAGCGGGACAAGGCGTTCCTTGACGGCCTGGCCACCTCGATCAAGGATGCCGCCGGATCGAAGGACGCTGCCGCCCACGGCACGATGATGCACACGCACACCGAGCGTGCCGACATGGGATTGATGGACGAGGCGGAGTGGGCCGGTCTGCCGGACGCCATCCGTCGCGACCTGAATGCGTACCTGGAAGCCATCGAGGGGGCGGGATTGGTCCCGCTGCCGGAGATGGTGGAACGGACCACGATGGTGCGTTCGCTGGACGTCACGGGGACCCTGGACAGGGTCTTCCGGCTCCCCAACGGTGACCACGTCATCGGGGATGTCAAGACTGGCCAGGATCTCTCGTACGGCTGGCTGGACATCGGCATGCAGCTTGCCTGCTATGCGCACGGGGTCAACGAGAACGGTGTCTTCGACTGGGGCTCGCGTCAGTGGATTCCCGCTCCGGAGGTGCGCACCGACTTCGCCATCGTGATGCACATGCCAGCAGGGCAGGGAACCTGCACGCTGTACCGGGTGGACATCTCGCAGGGCTGGGCCAACTGCGCCCTTGCCCGCTCCGTCCGGGACGCTCGAAAGGTCCGCAACCACGCGGAGGTACTCGACCTCGATAGCCTCCGCGTGGTTGCGGTGGAGCCTCAGGCGATCGAGGCGGCCGAACCCGCTCCTCTGGCCGTGCAGCCTCACAGCGAGGCGTTCACAGCGCCCGTGGCGGACCCGCGCAGGGACAAGGCCCGGAGCCTCATGGGCGCCGTGGCGGCACCGCAGGCGGCGGCCGAGCTGTACGCCTTCGCTCTTGAAGTCTGGCCGGAGGACGAGGACTTCCTGCTGGAACTGGCCGGGATCGGCCGGTCAGCACTTCGGAACGTCTGACGAGAAGTCACTCGCGGGCAGCGCTTGACAGCCGCAGACATGCGTGAGATAAATAAGACGTAGCAGAGAGCGGGCGGTGAGGGCCCTCGCTCTCTGCTAGACCACCGGACAGCGCAGGGGCAAGCTTCTAGACCTTCCCCTCTCCCTCCGGAAACCGAAACGACACGAGAGAAAGCGAAAACACAATGACTACCCCGTTCGCTACGGCCACCGGTCCGAACCCCTTCACCGTGGCCGTCGCACCCCCGTCAGTCTTCCCCAAAATGGTCGGACTCAACGGCATTCTTCTCCTGGTGAAGCCTGTCAAGCTCGAAGAGAACCTGATGAACACCCGCTTCTCGAAGCCTGGCCAGCCCCCGCAGATGTACGACCGTCTGACGGCGGACGTCGAAACGATCGACGCGGTACCGGCAGGGTTCGCCACCAACGTGTTCCCGGGTATGTACATTAGCGGTGAGCGCATGATCACCCAGCTTCGCGGGAACATCGCCACGGGCCAGCCGGTACTCGGCCGACTCGGACTGTTCAAGCCCAACGAGGCGGCAGGCGCGGGCAACCCCTGGGGTCTGCTGGAGCCTACTGCCGACGACGTTCAGCTAGCCCTTCGGTACATCAACGGCACCCACAAGCCTGCGGCCCCTGCGGCCCCTGCGGCCCCTGCGGCCCCTGCGGCCCCTGCGGCCCCTGCGGCTCCCGTCGCACCGCAGTACCCGGCCGCCGTGGCCGGACCGGCCCCGCTCCACCAGGGGACCAACCCGTTCGCGTAGTCTCCATTCGACCCCCGTGTCTGTCTACCCAGACACGGGGGTCCCTTTCCGGCCCGCAATACCACAGACTGTGAGGCAGACGCATGAAGGCCGTTGACTACGACACGCGACAGTTCTACCGCCGTATGGGGGTGATCGTCCGGGACGCCCGGGTGGCTCACGGGATGAGTCAGGCAGACCTGGCCACGCACATGGGGCTGACCGCCAACGCGATCCAGTTCTGGGAGGCTGGCCTCCGGCGGCCGTCCGCAGACGCTATCCCCGATCTCTGCCTCGTCCTCAAGCTCACCCCGCAACGGCTCCTGGGGATGGACCGATGATGCTGATCGGAGCGCTCGTGTGGGCATTCAAGCGGCACGCGGTCAACGTCCTGGCCGTGACTGTCTGGGTGGCCATGGGAGCCGCGCTCCTGTTCCTCCTGGCCGTCGAAATCTTCTCAGGACAGAGGTAGACAGCCCTGGCCACGGGGTGTAGAGTTTTACTCAGAAGGACAGGGCAACCGGCCCGGCCCCGACGCTCTGAGGAGTGGTTCCAATGATCGCATCCCACCAGGTAGAGCAGTGGTTCGCCCGCCAGGCGGCGGTCATGCCCGCCACGGTCAAGTCCTCCGAGTACGGCACGGACGTCACCTCTGCCGCGATCCTGGGAACGGTCCGATACGATCTCCTTTCGTCCATCGTCTACGGCCCCAAGTACCGCCGGGGTGTGGCGGACAACCTGGCGAGGGCGCTGCGCGCTTTCAAGATGGAAGACGCAGACACTGCGCTGATGTGGCTGGGAGACGCTGTAAAGGGCGCGACCCGCTGAACCCTGAAAGTCCCCGTTCCGGCGGGGACTTTTTTCTAGGCAGGGGTAGACAATCATAGTCACGTCGTGTACTCTGTAAGAGAAGAAAACGACGAGGGGAAAACGAAATGAACGCCAAATCCCGCACCGAACGCCAGATCATCCGGAACCGTCGCCGCGGCACCGAGGTTCTCCCGGCACCGAAGCCCCTGCCGGACCTGGCAGAGTTCAAGGCTTCTCAGCTTGAGGACGCGGCGGAACTAATCACCGATGGCGGAATCGTCCCCCTCCGCAGCATCATCTTCCGGACCGTGTCCACGGACGGCACCGAGCTGCACCTCACCACCGCGAACGCTTGCAACTGCAAGGCTGGTCTGAGGGGAATCCGCTGCTACCACACCGCTGCGGCCCGCATCCTGATGGCTGCATGAGAGGGGCTGGACGACATGAACCCGCTTATACCGATGATGGCGTTCCTCTTCGCTCTCCTGATCGTCCTTCCGCACCACACCACCTACCAGACCATCAACCCGGCCCCGGCCGCTCATGTGACCGGGGCCCCGTAGGGGGAGCCATGAAAGGCTGGGCCATGACGGTTACCGCTGCGGTACTGATCGGGGGAACAGCCCTGGGGATCGCAGCGGTACAGGAACAGGGGGCCGCTGTGGGCCCCCGAACGACACCGACGACCATCCGCGTATGCCAGAGAGTCAACGCCCGTTAGAGGAGCAACCATGGCCAAGCACGCCGCACCCTCACCGGAACCTATCGGCCCCGGGCCGCACCCCTCTGCGGAGGAGAGCCAGGATCTCGCGGACTCATTCGAGGCCCAGTGGTCCGGAGCGGTACACGAGCCGGTAAGGTACCCCGCGATCGCCAACTACGAAGCGACGCACCGCAAGAAGTAGCCGCACACGCCGAAGGGCCAGGGGATTTGACTCTCCTGGCCCTTCTCTGTACCCACTCACCACTATGAGCTTATCAGCGCCTGCGTCCGTTGTGGGAAGCCTGCGCGGTGCGTTCCAGGATGGCGTTCTGGAACGCCAGGGTGGATGCGACCTTCTTTGACTGTGCGAGGCGATCCACGGAGGTACGGTACTCGCGCTGGGCCCGGAGGCTGGAAACGGAGGTCAGGAGTTTGGCCGCTTGCAGTTCCCTGTCAACGGCCTTGCCCTTCTTCTTCCGAAGCCTCCGATGGATCACAACGCGCCACCCCCGGACGAGGGGATCGAATGGGGAGCGAGGACGGCCAGGAGCGCGGTGACGGTGCGCCCTGACTCCGTAGTCGCGTCCATACGGTCCCGCTCCCGTTCTAGTGCCTGAAGTGTGAGCCGATGGGCCGCTACTTCCCGCTCGTACTGTGATCGCCATTCGCCTGCCCTGTCAGTAGCCCGGTCTAGTTCCTTCTTCCCAGTGATCATACCGGTGAGCCAGAGAACCAGGACGACGCCAAGTACTCCCACATTTACCAGATAAGTCAGGGGATCGGTCGCAGCCTGATTCATTTTTCACTATCCCTTCACGTTTCCCGCGTGCTCGCTCGGGGTGGTTCGGGGTGTGTGCTGGGCCGCGTACCCCGCGAGGAAGGTACCCAGCGGGGGCACAGCGATCAGGATCACTGACTGCCACACTCCTGGGATCGGCCCCAGAAGCGCGTGGTTGTTCTCGATGTCGTTCAGGAGCGCTACCGCGACGCTGGCCATGGCCGCCGCCAAGGTGGACATTTTCACCTTGGCCTCGATCGCGGGAGCCTTCACGCGGCACCCCCGGGAACGACAGGCTCCGTGACGTCCACGTGGACCTTGATGACAGACGCAGCGATCGCGGTCTGAACGGCCTTGACGACGACGGCAGTGTCCACGTTCTTCCCGGCCAGGGCTGCAATCGCCTTGATGACCGCGTCGTAGTGGCCGTCCATGTGATCGAGGTAGGACGAAACCGGGATCTTGACCGGGTTGCCTTTCGCGTCCTTGCGGAACGAACTAGTGACCGTCGCGTTCAGAACGGCCTGAGCGATCTCGGCTGCATCGGCTGCGCTTACTGCCATGTTGGGATTCTCCGTAGTCGTGTTGGGTGTCTTGCCGGGCATCCACTGCCCGTAGTCCGCCGCGTAGGCGAAGTCCTTGTCACAGCTCACGCCGTTGATGGTGACCGTGTGACCGTCCTGGCGGATGTGCGTACGGGCGTCCCAGAGGCCACCAGACCATGCGACGGTCTGCCAGCCCCACTTGGCCACTCCGCCGTCCATGAGCGCCTTAACGACGCGGTATCCGCCGTACACGCCCGTACGGGCCGGGGTGAGGACCGAGGCCACACCCTGGAAGTACGGGGCCACGGCCGCCGGGTTGGCGTCGAAGTCCACTGCGAAGTAGATCGGTCGGCCCTCCGGCAGACCGGCCGTGCGAGCCTGGATCAGCGCTGTCTGAGCGTCCGCGATACCGGCCGCTCGTCCGGCGCCTGCACGGGAGGCGGTTGACTCCCACACGACTACCGACCACAGACCGTGGTAAGCGAGATCGTCCGCCTCGGTGCGGGAAATGTTCTTCTTGATGTCCGGGCTGAGATACCTGCACGCGAAGTGCATGTCCGCTGCCTTGAGCGCTGCCCCGCCAGGGTGGGTCCAAGCGTAGTCAACGCCATTGATGATCGTGGTCATGAAGCCTGCCTCAATCCGGCAAATGGGGGTTTTTGCTTGTAGCACAGGGTAACCCCTGTACTGGTTTAGTCCAACCCCAGGCCAACGGAATCTAGTACCGGCGGGTACACTGCGTATCCGAGGCCACGTTCTGGGAAGGGAACGTGGCCTCACTACATCGAGGAGACGGAACGTGAAGGCAGCACGACCTATCGCGGTAGCAGCATTTGTCCTGGCCACGGCCCTATTCTCGGTCTACTCCGCAGAAAATGCGGAAGCACCGCGACCCCCGGCCACGGTGCTTCCTGTGCCTGCTACTCTCCCTGCCCCTGTTCCCCCGGGCGAGGCTGCCGCCGCCTAGGCGAACGGGCCGCCCTGGGAGCTAGTGACATTGTCGGTCGTCACGTGCTTAACGCAACTGACAGTCACGTCCGCATCGGGGCCCCAGCCGAGGTTGAGAACGGCAGTGAGCAGCGCGTTAGCCATGTCGTCGGTCATGCCGGTCTGGATCGCGTCCACCGACCACTCCCCGGTGTCGGTCCCCTCGTCGGAGTCCTCCGAGGTGAACGTAAAGTCGTACGTGGTCGAGTTGACAGTGTTGGCCATGATTTCTCCCAGTTGTCCATCAGCGTCTTGATCAAGGTTCGCTGCCCCGAACGAGGATAGATCTTACGCCACCTGGGTGATTTTGAGCCAACTTCCGCGACGGACAACCGTGGCCAACGGGTTCGAAATGTTCTGGGCCCACACGAGGCTCAGGGTTCCTGGTACCGCAGGCTGAAACATGCCGTTGAACGAGACGGTTTGGAAGTTCCCTGATCCCGCAACCCCGGCTCCTCCGAAAGGCTGGGTTGTCCCGTCCACGGACCGACCCATCCCACGGAAGTCCGTCAGTGCGGCCGTTCCCTGGCCCTGTCCGATCCAGTTACTGAAGACCAGGGTAGTGGACGTGGTGAGCGAAAATCCTACTTTGATATCCCCTGCCGAACCCCCTGCTGTTGCCGCGCTGGGGGCGAAGAAGTTTATGAACGCTTCCAGGATGTACACGCCGATGCCCGTGTCTACTACTAGATCAGGGTCAGCGGCAACAGTGACGTTGCTTATCTTGGAAGTGTCCGCGAGTTTCCACGCGGAGATCGAGGAAATGGAGTTAAGACCCCGGGCGGGAACGATCTGGTTAGCGGTCCACGTGGGGAATACGGTTCCCGTCACGACAGTACTCCTTCAGCGGTAGAGGGTTACGCAACCTGGGTGAGCTTGAGCCAACTCGCCTGGCGGAGAGTAGTGGTACCCACCGAGTCAATGGACCATAGGAAACTCAGAGTCCCGGACGTCAACGCCTCGATCATCCCATTGAAGAAAACGCCTTGGAAGTTCGCCCCGTTGTCTCCCCAAATCTGGTTGGTCCCGTCGATGGACTTGCCCATGCCCCGGAAGTCGGTTACCGCCGCCGTTCCCTGGCCGATACCCATCCAGTTATTGATGCCCTGAGTACCGGAGTAGGAGAATCCCGCCCGGAAATGGCCGCCGCCCGTGGACGTGTAGTTGGCGAACGCCTCGATGGCGTACGTCCCGGGAATGAGGTCCATGACCAGATCAGGGTCAGCAGTAGGCGTGACAGACGACCGTGCAAGCTGGGTAGTCTTCCACGCCACGATGGGCGGGATGTCGTTCAGACCGGCCGCAGTGATGGTCTGTCCAGCAGACCACACGGGGAAGAAAGTGCCTGCCATGGTGGGTACCTCTCAGAGAGCAGCGACAGCGGGGGCAGTGAGACTGATCGTAGCGCCTGACGTCTGCGCCTTGACCACACCGTTGACGGAACGGATCACCGAAATGGTCTGGGGCGACGTTCCCGTCGATGTGGCCGCGTCGAACAGCAAGATGTCCCACCAGCGCAGAATGTTGGCGGTTGTGGGAGCGGTACCGAAGCGGCCCCGGACCACGGCGCGGCTCGCGCTGGCCGGAGCTACGAAACTCTGGCCGATGAACGTCCACGTGTTGGCCGCTACCGTTTGGGACGGCCCGACGCTGGTGGACAGGAACACGCTAGACGAGTTGTACCAGTCGATCGCCATTTCAAGGTCCGCGAATCCCAGCACGCTGTGGAACCAGCCGGACGCCCGGTACGTGTTGCCCACGGTGATGCTTCCCACGGCCGTCATGGCGTCGAACACTCCGCCTACCGCCGTCACCCCATCGGGGATGAGTTTCAGGGACGCTACGGCCCCGCTGCCCGTGTTGACGACGGCGGTGTCCCGGGTGAACGACGATCCTCCCAGGGCCAGCCAGCCACCCGCGTCGGTGAGGAGCAGAGGGTTAGCGTTCAGTACCGTCCCCGTACTCAGGGCTGTTACCTGTTCGCCGGACACCGTGAGGTCGAACGGGTACTGGGACACATCGGTGGTCCATGTGGGTCCCGTGGACGTGGCAACGCTGAACGTCGTGGCTGCACTGGTAGCGCTTGCGTTCAGTGTACTGCCCGCCGTATCCGCCTTCGATCCCAGGACGGTAAGGTCGCCCGCTTTGGCCACCAGATTGGGGCTGTACGGGATACCGGTGAAGTTGACGATATGGGTGAACAGGTTAATCGTTTCCTGGATTCCGATTACCAGTTGATCAATAACCTGACCCAGCCGGATCGGAGCCCCGGTCACCTTGACGCGAATACCGGGAAGGACTCCTAGTACGTTGTTCCGCTGGGAGGTGGTGATTTCGGTACGAGCCAGGTTCACTGTCAGAACGGGGTATCGGGCATCGGGAGTGGTTCCGATGTGCAGTCGCCAGTCCGCGTGGTACTGGAGATCGGCGTCAAGTTCCACGTTAAGCGTCGGGTTGTCCTGGTACAGCCCTACACCGTTCGGGGGATCGAGAACCGACAGCGGTCCGGTAGACAGCGTGGAACGGGCCGAGGAACCGCTAGGGCGTTGCGCGATGATGTCATTGCGCAGGTTCAAGTCGTCGGGTACGGGAGCGGGGATATCCGCCATGTCCCCGTGGGTGTAAGAGAGGATCAGACCGGGATCGGCGTCGAGCATCGCAAGGCGGGACCGAAAGGCCAGACCGAAAGCCAGTTCCCGTTCGAGGAGAATGCCGCCGTCCACGTCCACGCATTCCTGAATGAGATCGAGGAAGGCGTTAGGGAGCTGGGGGCCCATACGGTCCGCAGACAGCGGGTTGAAGAATTCGAAGTCCACCCCCCGCTCATCACACAGGCGGTTGAGCCGCAGACCGGCCGATTCCCCGAGGAAAGCCGTTACAGCGTTCCCCAGGTCATTGAAGGCCGTCACCGCTGCCTGGAGAGAGATATGCCCGATTACCGTATCGGTGGCAGTCTGGCCAGGAGTCGTCTGAATACTGGTGATCAGACCCACGGTGGCGGCGGTGAAAGTACCGGTCAACTGGGAGTTGACCCCGTTGGATACATCGACCGTCGCCAGAATCCAGTTGACGTTGGCGCCGGACTGGGTGAGCCCCATGGACACACGGCGGGGCGAGTTGTCGATGTTGAACGACACTGGGCCGGTGTCGAACAGAACAGTGATCCCGTCCGTGTCCAGCCCCCGGAGGGACAAGCCTCCGCCCGTGTTGTACGTGACGGCCCAGAACGGGACGCTGCCTGTGCCGTGCGCCTTGATGATCTGGGTGTTGTTCGCCAGCGGGGTGGGGAGGTCGAGAAGAAATCGAATCTGGGTCTGACCCGTGGACGTGTAGGTGGGAACGACGCCTCGGATCGTGGACCCGTTCGTCACCGGCAGCGGATTGGAACACAGGAACACGGTGTCGGACGCGAGGTTGGGAGAGCCCGTGATGACCATGGACGGGCCGCCAATGGCGGACGCGATCGAGGTGGATTGGGCCCCGTCTTCCATCGGCCAGTACGCCTTGAGCCCCACCACGGTGTCACCGGTCAGTCCGCGGTACAGCGTGGACCCTAGCGGGGCCGAACCCTGGCGGAGCTGCCGCAGGATGCCCGCTGCGGTGATGTCCACCCAGATGTCTTTTTCCGTGAGATCCCAGCCCTCGGGAAACTCGGGGATGGACCCCCAGAAGCGGAACGACCGGGTGATTCCGTCCGCCTTGAGCACGGACACGCGGAGCTGGGAGTTTCGGCCGAACTGACCGTAGTACGGTCCCATGGGGTTGCTGGGGGAGAAACGGCCGTCGCGGTTGTTGAGCTGAAACGAGCAGCTACCGGGGTCGGGAGTGTCGCCGTTGGACGTCTGCCCACGGGAAATGCTGATCGCTCCGCCGTCGCGGACCATGACGAAACTCGTGATGTCCGTCCACACGGCACCGACCAGCATCTCAACCAGTAGGCCAGGGGTATTCGCCATCTGCCTTATCCTCCGTGCCCGAGTGCGGCCTGCACGCTGCCTCCACTAATGTGGCGAATCCTACGGCGCAGGGGGTCCACGATGACTTCGGCCACGGCGCGGCCGTCCATCTGGAGAACCACCAGCATAGGGGCCGAACCTCCGCCACCCATACCCGCCATCATCCGGCCGCTGTCGGGGTTGCTGTGCACCGTGGACCCACCCGGCAGGCTCACAAGCTCCGGCCCGTGTTCCCCGACTAGGGTCATGCCATTGCGCACACCGCCCGTGGCAGCAGTGCGCACGGCCCCGACGACGCCTCCGTGAGCGAACGGGTTCAAGCTGCTCAGGATGCTTGAACCCGCGCCCTTGACCGCGTTGCCCACTCGGCTGGGGAGGCTGGTGACGAACGAATCGATCTGGTCGATGATGCCTCGGATGTAGCTCCACGCCTGGGTGAACGGCCATTCCAGGATGCTCACGAGGCTGTTCCACGCACGGTGGATAGCCCCCACGGTACTTCTCGCCACGCTGGTGATCTGATGCCAGTGGGAAACGATGTAGATCACTGCCGCCCCGATGGGGCCGGTAAGGATGCTGGCCAGGAGCCGCCAGTGATCCTTGATCCAGTTGAAAGCCGCCTCGGCCGCGTGGATTACCGCCCGGAACGCTGTAGTGGCAGCGTGGCCTACATCCCGGATGATGTCCCGGAACGTCTTACTGTGCTTGTAGGCGATGATGATTCCCGCCACCAGAGCAGCAATAGCGATGATGACGAGGCCAATAGGATTCATCTCCATTTCACCGTTAAGGATGCGCTGAGCCGTACTCCAGATAGTTGTCACCATGGCGACAGTCTTAACGGTTACGGCGTAGACAGTGAGAGCCACCATCAACCCCGTTACGGCTCCGAGCAGCAGCATCGTCGCGGTCTGATGCTTAGCGAACCAGCCGACCACCACGGTGAGGATGGGGATCAGCTTCTGGCCCAGCTCGATCAGGAGCGACTGGAACCCGGCCTGCAACTGTTTCGTCTGCTGGCCCAGGGACTTCTGGACGAGTGCGAAACCCTTGACCTTCCCGTCCGCATCCGAGGTGGCCCCGCCCACCGCCCGGATCGTGGTGGCCGTGGCCTTCATGTTCTTGCCCACCGTGGACAGCGCCGCGTTCGCTCCGGGGGCGGTGCCCATGAGCATCTTGAGAGCAGCCGCGAACTCCGGAGTACCTTCCTTGCCCGCCTTACTGGCGGACTGGGAGAGGTATTCCATAGCGTCCGTCAGACCGTTCGGCCCGTGCAGCTTCTCTTGCAAGACTTTAGAGGAAACTCCGAATTCCTCGAACGCACCCTTCATTTTCGCTGTCGGGTTCAGGAGCGAACGGAGAGCCTGCGCGAGGCTGAAAGAAGCTCTCTGTGCAGTGAAGCCGTGGTTCGTCATGTTCGACAGGGCGCCCATGACATCCTGGAACGAAATGCCAGCCGCAGACGCTGCCGGAACGATGTTGGCGAACGACTTGGAGAAGTCCTGGAGATTGGTCTTGCCGTGGGCAACGGCTTCCACCATCTTGGACGTGATGTTGGCCGCGTCGGACGCCTTCAGGTGATAGTCCACCAGGATGTCCGTCAGTGCTTTGGCCACATCGGTTGTGTTGGCGCCTTCGGCCGCAGCGCCCTGAGCCGCTGCCTTGAGAACAGTCAGCCCGTCGCCAGCGTGGTATCCGGCCGCTTCCACGAAGTACATGGACTTGGACAAGTCCTGTGCCGAGACGCCCACCTGCCCGGCCATGTCGAGCATGCCCTTGCGGACCATATCGATGTGATCGACAGACTCACCTGCGGATGTCACGAGCTGGGTAGTGGACGTCTGGTAACTGGAAGCCATTTTGACCGACTCGTAACCGATGCCCGCCAGGCCAGCCATAGCGGCCTTACTCATCTTGCCCATGGTGCCTTCAAGGCCACGAGCGTCTGCGGTAGCGGCTTCGAACCCGGGACGCGCAAGGTTACGGCTCGTAATGATGATGTCGACCACGTTCGCCATCTGTTTCACCCCTTCCCATCTCTTCGATCCGCATGAGTTGCAACAGTTCCGAGTCTTCGTTCAGCAGTGTCTGAAGGGTGTAGCCTCCGAACCTTTCCAGAGCTCCCAGGATGAACGACGCCCGTTTCAGTTCTAGAGGCTCAGTGACGATGCTTCCGTCAGGCGCAATCCCTCCGGGGACGGATCGCCAGAGTTCGAGCCTCCGGGCAAAGGGGGCGCCACCGACGAAACCGCCTGGGTCCAAGCGGTGATCAGGTCCATGACGAACGGGAGTTCCTGGCTCTCGATCCCTTCCACGGTGGTCGGGACGGCGTTGCCTTCCTCGTCCTCCACGTTCCAGGAAATGATCGCCCGGGACAGGACTTCCAGAACAGGAGTCATGCTGGCTTCCGAATTGGACAAGTCGAGGGACTGGATAGCCAGAAGATCCTTGAGCGTCGCGGAGGACATCAGGACTTCCAGGCCATCGAGATCCGGGTCTTCGAACTTGAGCCGGTAATGCTTGCGCTTAGGTGTGAAGCCCATCAGGCTGCCTCTCGGTAGGGGTGGATCATGACCACGTAGGTGCGACACCGTTTGCCAGCACGCCAGGAACGGACCACGTCAGTTCTCCGGTGTTGCTCCGGGTTAGAGCGTAGTCGGTCAGCAGGCACACCACGGACAGGAACGGGGTTCCGGCAGAGGTGGGCTGGATCTTGACCGTGCGGTTTACCCGGGTGCTGGAAATGGTCTTGAACACGTCGTGACTCTGGTTGGCCGCAGAGTTGTACACGCCGTTGAGCGTCACGCTGTAGTCCGCCAGGAGCAGCAGGCGCTCATGTGCGAACTTGTCAACGCCCGTGACGTCCTGAACAGCCATCGGGGTGGAAAACTGGTAGTTCGTGACATCGTTGCTGATGGTCTGCGGGGTGGGCGTCGTGTCATCAACGATGACCGCGCTACCCAGACCGGTAACTTTCGCCATGGTCAGCCTCTCTTAATCGCTTGATCGATCTTGTCCTGGTTGTTGCGCATATCATCCATCCAATCCTGGGGACGGGCAAAGGTGTAACTCCGCCCGGAAGGATTGCCTCTCCAGTCGCCGTGGCGACGGGTGAAGAGATCAGGCCGCGTCCGGTGCTCGGTGAAGCATCTCTGGAACGACTCGAACACGAACACGGTCAGACCCTCGCCCGTCCGCTTCTCAGTGAAGGTTCGGCCCGAGGCGGTGCGGATGTACTTGGCCTGGTTCTGGCCGAGCGCGGTCGCCTCGTCCACCGTGGTTTCCCACCCTCGCTGCCACGCCTGGCAGCCCGCCTCGCGGCATGCGGTGATGACCCCGGTGTCCTGGGACGCGCGCGCTCCGTAGGTCTGGTACATGCCCACAGGGCCGACAGGATCGAGGCGGAACGGTTGCTGGTTCACAGTTGCACCGCCAGAGTGTTCTTGGTGATCGCTACAGCGAACACGAGGGAAGAGAATCCTCCCGTGGTAACCGTGGTCACGCGCACGAAACGGCGGACCGTAGCGGTGCCGCCCACGGCCAGGCGCTGAGCCTGCGGAGTCGTGACGGTGATCGGGGTGAAGGCGCCCGAAGCCACATCAGCGAACGTGATGTTGTCCGCGCTGTCCTGGAGTTTCACCGTGACGTCGGTCCCGGCGAAGCTGAACACGTGCAGGTACGCCTGAAACCCGAAGCTGGTGGACGCGGTGAAGTCCACCCCGGTGCCGAGCGTGGCCACGGTGTCCGTCCGCTTGCCAGCCGTGAGCTTGTTGCCCCAGTCCAGCCCGAACGCGTTCCCCTGCACACTGACCGTGCTGGTGAGGAGTCCGTCGTTAGATCGGGTCGGAGCGTAGTCGATCTGTTTCCCGTTCAGGGAGGCGACGACGCCACCGAGCGTCTGGGGGGCCACGAAGTAGCTAGCGATGACGTCGGTACGAGGATGGTTGGACAGTGTGAGGTTTTCCTGCCCGGGGGACGGGTTGAAGATCGTGGTGAAGTCCATCTGGCCGTCCCGAAGACCGCCAAGCCGCTCATGGGCAGACTCGTTGATCGAGGTGACGTCCAGCGTGGCCAGCGGGCTGGCGACCGTCCCCAGGGCGTTGACGTCCCCGGACAGATCAAAGCCGCTAATGTAGAAATTGTCCCCTAGCCCGGATGACTTAGAAATGGGGATCACCGCCCTTCAAATCGAGGAAGTTCATCATGCCGCCTGACTCCAGGTGTCGTTGACCACCAGGGGGAGAGTGATAGTCAGGACGCGGTAAATGGTCCGATCCTGGTTGATGTAGCCCGCCTTGGAACTGAGCGAGTCCCCGAACATGCCGAGAAGGTCCACGTTTCGCACCCTGCCACCCAGTTCGAAGTCGCCCGAGTATGCGGTGAACAGCGCATCGAGGGCGGAGAGCATGGCCGGATCAATGCCGTCGTACGGCTGTTGGGTCATGCTCGTGTACAGCCGGACGTTCAGCACCATATAGGCCGTGGTGATCTGGAGTCCCGACGCTGCCGGTACGGGGCCGACCCGCTCCGCCCAAACCGCGCACGTGATCCCGTTGCCCGGAGCGTTCTTCGGTTCGTGGCCGTTCACCGTTTCGAACAGCCCCAGGGCGGAGGCGTGGGATACGACCGCGTCTACGATTCCCGAGATGTCCATCAATTCATCCGTCCCAGGTAGCTGGGAAGGAACCTGAGCGCGAGGTCAACGGCCCCGGAGTTGAGCTTTTCCCGGACCGTGCGGAAGGTCGCGTACCCCTTGAATCGCGTCGTGTCGTTGCGGGAACTCGTACCCTCTAGCCACGGGCCGTAGATCACTCCGCCGTCCGTCACCACGTCCACCATTCCGGGACGCCCTTCGACGCGCACTCGGGATTCGTAGTAACCGGTCGGGTTCTGAAGGACTTCTCCCAGCATCTGAAGGACCATATCCTTGCCGGTTTCGGCCAGCCGGTACCGGACCTCCGCCTCGTACGCGCGGACTGCCACCGAGGCGCGGCCGTCGAACACTGGGCCGTGTGGGTGGACGTTGAACTCGACCATTTCAGACCGTCCTCGTCCGGCCCTTGCG